>Ga0210394_10001672_pt1 | contig 34091 bp, 54 predicted proteins | sample IncBWC12MmetaG_FD_160121 | JGI IMG/M metagenome (GOLD analysis project Ga0210394, IMG submission 160121) | Forest soil microbial communities from Barre Woods Harvard Forest LTER site, Petersham, Massachusetts, United States - Inc-BW-C-12-M | ecosystem: Environmental > Terrestrial > Soil >... | reverse complement strand
ACGGCATTCAACGCAGCGGTAGATCAATTTTCCACTAGTGATAATCTCGCTATGATCGGCTAGTTTAGATAGATGAAGATGAAGACAATCAGTCATTTAGTTTATCCTTGAATACTTGCTCGGGGCCTGACGCGGGAAGGGCGGCGAGTTCCTTGATGCGATTCGCTGCCCAATTTTGGGCGATGTGTCTATCACTCGTATACTGAATCCACTTCGACGCTTCATCCCTCCGCGCCTTGGCTACAACCTGCTCCGCTTGCACTGGACCAATCCATCCTTCGACAATTAGATCAGCGCGGTATTTTTCCCGCGTCCTTTGGTCGTGCTCCTCGGCTCGCCGGATGGCGTCGGGAGAGAGGGCGAGGATGCGCTTTGCGATACCCTTGGACATCGGAATCTTGTCTTGATCCTCAGCTTCGGCAGCCGCATCCCGCAGCGCCTGCCCGCGAGCTACTACATCGCGTTCGGCGGTGAGGGCGTCGATGGTGTCGAGCGCATCTAGCGAATCTTGAGCACTCCATTTGTCAGGATCGCGTAGTTCGATCATTCGTTCCGGTGTCAATTTCATGGCTCGACCTTCCTTCCGAGAGCGCAGAGAAGTTCGTCGGCAAACTCCCGTACTCCCGATCACAACTCCAAAACTTTCCTAATAAATGCAATAGCCGATCCGTCGAGAACTGTCTTCTTAGCCTGATATTTCTGTGATTTGATTACATCGCACTTTCGACAGTTTCTCCTATTGCGATATTTTCGCGTGTTTGTTTCATCGAATGGGTGCCCACGCTTAACAATGGGTCTTACTAGCGCAAAATTGCCTGCCACGAATTACCGAATCCCTTACGTTTTCTTTATCAGTTCCAAGATAGAGATGCTTTGGATTGAAACAGGGAGGATTATCGCATTTGTGCAGAACAGCCCAACCAAAGAATAGCTGCCAAGCGATGCGCCCTGATGCGCTTTCCTTTGTAGTAAGCTATCCCGTATCCTTGGGTGTGACGGCCATTGAGCGGCCAATTCCAACATCCAGTATTAGGATCGTAATTCAGCTTTCCAAGTAATCCGATGAGGCGAAATGGACGTTTGAGCTTATTCATTCCAAGACCTTCTTAATGAATTCAATCGCTCTGCCAGTCAAAACATCTTTCGGAGTAAATCTCAGTACCCTGAATCCGAGCATAGCGGCGTGATTGTATTTGCTCATATCTGCAATAAAACCAGCGCCTCGGGTGTGTCGGCCTTGCGTGAAAACCGCTCCCTCAATTTCGATCATCCAATCCCGATTATGTTCACTGTCCCAAATGCAGAAATCCGCTCGCCATTTCCGATCCGGGTGAAACTTATATTCTTTGGCCCATCGCACATAGCCGCGAAGTTCTTGAATCTGCTGCCAAAGTAGAATCTCGGCTTCATTCTTGATCTTCATGTCTCCATTTTACCCTCGGATGAATCTCGGCATGACAGTGCCGACAACTCCAAGCTAAATTCGATTTGCACCAGCACCGATCATCGGTATTACCGCCCTTGATGTGATGGAGATGTCCGTACCAGCCGGGATACCAAACGCAGTCTTTCGACACTCTCAACTGGCATAGACCTTTGTCACGCTCGAAAATCTCGGCTCGTCTCTGCCGAACGTCATCTCCGAACAAAAATTGATGCCCGCTATGCGTGATATAAGACCTAGGGTCCGAGAAACCGGCCCCGGCAGTAGCTTGTCGATCCCAATCGTGCTTTTTGCGTGTTATGGCGTTGCTACTTTCGCCTTTTCCGGCCCCGCTAGTCGGTTATAGATCGAATCGAATTCGGGATTCATCGAGAGCCACATCTCTTCCCGGCGAGCGCTCTGCACTTCGATAGTCAACTGCCGAACCGTTTCGAGCGCCACGGCAAGTGCCGCTTCCTTGCGTTGCGTCTCGATGCGCATGGCTTCGAGGAGCGGCCTCCGAACAGGTTGCGCCAGTTCCGTCAACTGCGTTTGAATCTTTGTAGCAATCGGCGGAATTGGCTTTTTCTTGTCGAACATTCACACCCTCAACACATCATCGCTTTCCGTTCGTTCGAGGAGACTATCCCATCCAATCCTGACATGGAATTGAGTCTAATCATACTCGTAACACACTGTCATCCTCAGTCCGCTCCAAAAGAATAATCAGGGATTCATACGTCATAACCCTCGGTCCATGCGCCTTTTGGAACTTATCATCCGAATCGAAGGCTTCGACGGCAATACCATTAACTCGTGCAATTCTGCGTATTTGGACCATCCAGCGTTCGTAGAGACTGAGAGGCATTTGCTGGTAAATGCTTCGCCAAAGATCATTTTCGGGCATTCTTTTTCCTTTTTTCTTTGTTACCAATTACTTTTTCTAGGAATTCCTGCGCGGCAGGATGGGTGGCCATTAGATTTTTGGCGAATTCGACTCCTAAATCGGTCATTTTAAAAGCCGGTCCTCCATTCTTCGTGGTGCGTTGCATTAAATCTTGCCCACAAGAAATATCCAGATTAAGAGCAATGCCGGAATGCTTATCTTCGAAATATTCATGGAATCGATCCAAATTTGCGCCAAATACTCCGTTCTTCCTAAGTATCAGCGCGATTATGTCAATAACCGGCACAGGAATGCCTGTCTGTAAATGAAGTTGTTCAATATTCTCCCCCACAAAACAACTGAAAATTAGGATTATCCCAATTGTGTGCTCGATGGAGCCTGCTTCCGTCCCAACCAATTCCGGTATTGTTAGAACCTCACTCACATCTTCGAGTGTGGGAATGTCAGTCCGGCTAAATTTGCTCATTTCATCTCCCGATACAGGTAGCACGGGCAATATTTCACTTGCGCCGTATCGACGATTGCGAGACAATCCTTTCCGTGGTGGTGCTTCGTTTTCGGGTGCCCGCAGACACAGAGTTCCTTGGCGTTCCGATATTCATTCGGGGATGTGCTTTTTGCCATGCGTCCCACCTACATTGAGCGTCACAATAAACCTGCACCCTCCGACTTTTAGGCCGGAACCTTTGCCCGCAGTTCGGACAGACCTGCTTTGGATGGTTGAGGCGCACCGTAGAGTGACATTGCTACGAATTGCTACGCGATGTCAAGAACTTTCTTCCCGACTTACGATATTTCACCCACACAGGATCGGATAATCGTTTGTAGGGCCTCTTTGACCGGATCAGCCGGTTCGACCGGCACCTGAACTACGTCCTGGGCCTCCCACCGGCAGTTCCAGCACATCTTCGATTGTTGCGCTTTCCAACCGCCACAAATCGGACAGGTATTTTCATTCATAGTCGAATTCCAAAAGCTCGCTCAAAAGCATCTCGTTGCCGATTCCTCTCGGAATTGATGTCTTTATCCGTTGATTTTGAGTTTGGAATCTTTTTCGAGGTAGCGATAGACCGAATTGCCTGAGCGATTTCTGCGAAGGCTTCGGGGTTCAATGGTGGTTCCTGTATATATGGCGGTTCGGGGGCAACCTTTGCCCCCTTTTCGGCCTTAAAGGGTGCAACCTTTGCCCCCTTTAGCGGCAACCTTTGCCCCCTTTGGTTGATGAAGTTTTCCACAATAACCTCATATTCTGTGGATTTCCCACGGCCCCCCAACGCATTGCCGAGAGCACTGATAATGCCCCAGTTTTCTAGATTTCGTCTAGCGTATCGAACACTACGCTCCGAATATCCAGTTCTCTGTACAATGCGTCGTACACTAGGCCAGATGTGACGGCCCCAATCGTCGGCATGTTCACAGAAACAAATAAGTATTGATTTTTCGCGGCGAGGAATTTTTAATGCGGAGGCTTGTCCAACTAATTTTCCTGACGTACCTTCCTCCCGAAACAGGAAGAGGGCCAGGGTGGTTTCGGGCACCCCGGCCCTGGAGCGAAACCAAAGATCGGGCGATTGCACGCTCGATCCGATTCGGGAGCATAAAAGGCTCGCCGGTCGGCGTCAAGTGTTTTCTTATCCCTCGATGTCGATATTGAGTTTCATGGCCGTTTCGATCAGGCCGCGTTCGTATTCAGCCGCAACGCGCCAATAGACCGACTTATCTTTCAATTGAAAGCGCTTCGAGTCTGTATCTAATAGATATTGCTCGATTTGCGGCACGGCGAGCAATCCGGCGACCTTGATGTAGTGACCGTTGTACTCTTCCGGTCGAGAGATTACGATTTTCTTCTCTGGCTCGACCTGAGTTAGAGCATCGACAGCGATTTTTCGAACCTTCGGATCGTCGGAATTCGCTTTTTGCGCGAGCGTCTTGTTGACGACATCCTTCTGCTTCGCTTTCCCTTCCTCGAAGGTCATGCCGTGTTCCTCGACATCATTTCCGATAGCCAAGTTGAAAATGATGATAATGGCGTATTTCCGGCACCCGGTCATGGCTTTGTAAATCGATTTATCGGTCCCGTCGTATCCGTCTCCGGGGAATGTCCAGGTTCGATGCTCGCCGGATTCCGTGTCTTCGACGGTCCAATCCATCAACACTTCGGAGATATAGCCGCTCCGACCGAGATTCCCGTCTTTGCCGACACGTTCATGCGCCGTTCGAAGCGAAGACCTGAGCGTTCCTGTTAGGATCAGTTTATTGCCGCTCAGAAGTTTGTTGACCGCAACGACGGCATCCTCGATTCGGAGATAGCTCGACCCTCCCATATCGGTTCCGAATTTCCCGCGTTTCTTCACGACGGCAACTTTCTCTTGAATATCGAGAATTTTTTGCGCGAGAGTTCGTTTCGGGGCTTCTGGCGCTTTCGTCTCTTCACTCATTCATCACCCTCACTTTCGAGATCGTCCCATGTAGCCGGTTCGAACGTCGAACAATCGCAGGCCGTCCTCGGCATCGAATAATGGCATTCACCGGAATTCGCATGCCAAAACGCCGGATGAAGGCAATTTCGGCAGGGATGATCCGGTTCGATCACATCTCGATTGGCTCGCGATTCATATTCCTCAGCGGGTGTTTTAATTTTATTTCTCCTTTTTATGTTGGACGTTCGAGTCGCATTGCAATGTCGATAAGTAGATCGTTCCATCTGACCGGGAATCCGATGGACTTCGATAGCTCCGATAGTTCCGACTCTTCGCTCAAAAAATCTCCAACGGAACTTAAATCGGTAACCAATACAGAATCAAGACTAAATCCCATTGTTCGAAGTAAGGAATCCATGCTTTCTCTATGCCTATGGACGAGAGTTGAATCAGCAAGTTCGATTCGCTTTACATTACTAAATCGATGTTTTCGTATATTTGGTTCTGATTTGTCCATATTTTCAGTGCCTCGAATCTAGTTTCTGAATCGCTTGTTCGGCGGTCGCCCAAATATCATCGAGCGACTCGCCGCGTGCGCAAAGTACCTGGATCAGTTCGAGCAGTTGTCGGACCGAAGTGGTTTTAACCGGCCTTCGGGATGGCATAGATAACTCCTTCACGAGCGTAGACATTGTGACTCCTTCGGTATTTCCGCTTGAGCGCCTGAACGAACGCGTTCACCGGGTTTCGGAGATCAAGTTCTCCATTCAAGCGGATTTCGATGCTTTTCCCGGCCTCGATGTCCTGTACGGCGTTTTTCCATTCGGGTGTATTCCGAATGATGCCGGACTGTTTCGGACGCGGAGGATTCTTTGCGGCTTTAACTCCTGTTCTACGTTTCGACATCGTTGTATCCCTCCCAGGGCGGTAGTTCCGGCTCGATGCCCAAGCAAAACTTTTCGGTGATGGCTTCTGCCGCTTTGCCCAAGCTGATTTGACCGTTGGCGAAAAGGTGCATGATTGTTCGACCGCTCGGGTCGTGTTTCAGGAATTGGAATAGCGGTTCGTGACACACTTTCTCCCAAGTCAGTAATCTTTCGTAGTACTGGACTCGGAGGGCTAACTTTTCGAGTCGATCCCCTTCGGGAGTGCCTTTAGCCGCGTTTGAGTCAATCAGTTTCTCGATTTCCAGGAGTGCTGCTTTGTATTCCTCCCGAGGCATGTATCCTTCTAGCGCTTTGATTTTCATTTAGGCCGCATCCGTGTTGACTGAGTTTAGGTCCGTTCGAATGCCGGTCGTGTAATGGTACTTAATCTTCCGGCCTTGAACCTTGTGCGGCCCTCGTGGTTTCGGTTGCCCAAGTTTCTGACTTTTCGGGAAAACTGCGAGCACATAGTCTCCCGGCGCAAAGCCTGCCTCCCGGTCGAAACTGACAATCTCGCGCTGGACAGCAGTCGGCACCCGGTAGCGAATCGCTTTCTTGCCCTTGACGATATAGGCAACCGTCAAGGATACGAGCACGCCATCGGCCTTCATCTTTCGTTTCGAAGCGACGGCCATTGCGCACGAAGCATGACTTCGCACGGCGGCGGATTCGGAATCGTTTGCCGTCACTTCGATGCTCAACGGTTGTTTTCCATCTTCGACGCTATCGACTTGCGGGAAATACCGCTTGACGATGATTAACGCTCGATCTGTTCGCTCTTTCATTAGACACGCTCCATATCGGACCCGAGAACCGTTCGAATACCGCTCGTCTCGTGCCGGAATTTCAACGGCTTACCTGTTCTTTTCTCTGGACCCTTCGGCGGTCTTTCCTCGCCAAGTTTCATTGATGGTAGTGTAGTCGCTAGTTCGTATTCTCCCTCCGCGAAACCGGCGTTGCGGTCGAAACTAACAATTTCGCGTTGAATGGATGGAGGGACTCGATAGCGATACGCCTTATTACCTTTGACGATGTAGGCAGTCCCAATCGAAACAATCACTCCATCGGCCTTCATCTTGCGCTTACAGGCGACCGCCATTGCACAGCCTTCATGGTTTCGGACGGCGGCGGAATTGGAGTCTTGTTTCGTGACTTCGACGTGGATTGGCTTGTCCGCTTCCTCGACGGACTGAACATTCGGGAAGTACTTTTGAACAATCGACAAGGCTCTACTCTTGTGTTTGCCGTTCAAGGCAATGCGATTCACTTTCGTTGACATTTCGATTCTCCTTTATCGAGCGACGTAGAATTTACGACCGGATGTCGGCTTCGCAGTCGTAGGTTGGATTAGCTGGTCATGGAGTCGATCAAGTTCCGATTCGATTGTCGAACGCATCTTCTCGAAAGCATATTCGAGGAGCGCGGGAGGAATTTCGGTTGAGTGACCATTGGTCGGTCGGATGCCCAACCTATTTCGCCATCTAGGAGTTGAACCGATAGGCAATCCGGTCTTGAGGTTGATCAGAACGTGATCGGGATTCTTCTTGCCGTGGTTCACGCGGCCCGTCTGCGAAGCGAACCATTCGTTGCATGTCTTGCAAGTGAACTGAGCTTGACTCGGAATCTTGCCATTGGCAGGCAAGAATTTCGGGTATCTTGAGATTACTTCACCATTCATTTTCATTCTCCATTCTGTCGGCGTATAGGCGTTCCTTCATCCATCCTCGGAAAATTCGCAGCAAAAACCATTCTTCGAAAATTCACCCGGATTTTTTGAAAGTCCGAGAAAACGGGACTCGTAGACTCTTTCGGAGGGTTTTCCGAGTCCCGCCTCTCGGAGCACGTAGGAGCAACCAACAGCAGGAAAAGATTACACTATCGAGTGTCGTTTGGGAAGTGAAATGTATTTTTTACTTGTTATAGCACCCCAACTGACATAAAATGGCGCTATTATGAAACCAAAGCGGACGAGATTCGAGATAGGTCAAGAGGGGGAACTGGCAGTTTACCAACTACTTTGCTCGGTTTATGGTCGCAAAGTGCAACGCATGCCGTACAATCATCCGTTTGATTTACTGGTAGACGGACTCCGGGTAGACGTAAAGACCGCTAATCCCCATCGGACAAGCAAACACCATAAAGACTTTATTAGTTGGTGTTTCAATATTCACAAAGCGGGAATCGTCCTTAGCTCTCAAGCGGACTGCTATGTATGTAGGCTAGAGGGGGTTCCATTTTCGCGTACGGCAATCCACTTAGCGTTCGTTTCGCCCATCACGGTCCCGACAATCATTATCAGTATGCGGTCCCTATTAGACCAACGGTATGCTAAAGAACGGGAACAATTTAGAGCACTCACGGAGGGTACCCTCCGGTTATCCTACCAGAAATAGCGAATACTTTCCCCACTACTCACTTTTCACTTGACACTTTTCACTCTTTCGCGCATCTTATCGAACGTGGCAGAACGCATGCCCAACTGGAGCGAAACCCAATGGCAGAGCAAGACAACGTGATCACGCTCAAACCTCCCGACATTGGGAGGAAGAGTGTCGTACTCGGCAAGATTCTCACGAACGCTCAAATCCATGTGGCGATGGACATTATCCGGGATGAAGAGATAACCGGGAATGACCGCGCACCCGAGAGAATCGCGCAAGAAGTTATCCTGCCGATTCTCCATTCAATCAACAAAATAACCGGACAGGAAAATGATCCTGCCTATCTCGGATACGCCATAGCCTTTGCGCTCCGTCCGCATTTGATTGGTGCGGAGTCCGACGCGTTCGATTGCGGGGATCCGTCGATATGCGAGTGATTTGTGCCTTGCTCTCAACAGCCGTTCTGTTTTACCGGGAATGGTTTGGACCGCGTACCGAGGAAATAGCGCGGGAGACTTGGAACGCGTGTTTACGGAGGAAACCGTGACAGTACACCTATTCGGTATCGGGAGAACGAGAGCGAACGAGTCATTCCCATTTACCGCTTGGGATGATTTATACGCTCGGATCAAATCGCATCTCGCCAGTAATGACGTTTCGCTTTTGTGGAACGAAGACGAGACGGAAGCAACGGTTTTAGTTGGCGGGTTTCGGCCCGTTGGAACCGTTGTCCTAACCGAAGACCTGCCGGAGTGAGCTTTGCGGGTATGGCACGTCACAAACCGTGCCAATCCCGGAACGCGCACAACGTTCCAAATCTGAACGATAGGAGCAAACCAACTATGTACGATTTGTACTTTACTTCCTATGGGGAACAAGGGATTACGCAAGCGGGAAGAGACTTCATTCAATCGATTCTCATTCGCCGTCCCTTGTTTCCGCCTCTTGACGTTCGCCTTGCCCAACAAAACGGACTTCGGGTGTCGTTCGCGGACAAAGATGCTCTCGACTACGCGGACGTGGACATAACGGACGTTGCTGATCCGGGAAGCACGTCAACGGAAACGGGAGACTGGAAACCGATGGATGCGCCAATCGGGACTCCGGGATACGCGGACAACGGACCGTGTGACGATTTGGAAGACGATTCGCCCGATGAAGCACTCTGCGATTCGATCATCGATGCAGAACTCGATACACTCGATACGGACGGCGAAGCGGAGGAGATGTAGTCCTTTGCGGGTGCGGCATGCCCAACAGCGTGCCAATCCCGGAACGGATTATCGGTTAGCTAGGTAAGGGGACGAAGTAAAAAACTTCTTAGTTATTCGATAACCGTTCCAAATTCTAACACATAGGAGAGAAAACCAAACATGCCACGAACAGCGAAAGCGAAAGTAACCCCGAAGATGCGCAAGCGGACGCGAGCGACCAATGTGCACGTACACATCCATCCCCCTGCACAGCCGTCCGAGGAAGAGAGAGCGGAATTCATGCAGGAATTGCTTGGCTCTGAACCCGATGGTTTGTCGGATGACGGCCCGGATTCCGACTCGCTCGCGTAAGGCGCATTGCCGATAGGACTCCCAAATCGGGAGTCCCTTCGGGAACGCACGCCTAGCACGATGGTGGATTCCAGAACGGGAGGGGAACCAATGGCGTTAGGTAGTTTGAAGTGGGCGAACAAGATGTTCGCGTGGGAGGCAGGCGAGCTAACCGAGGAAGAGACAAATGAGCTATTCCAACACCTTGTCGATACCGGGTTAGCTTGGCAATTGCAGGGGATGTACGGAAGGGAAGCGGCCCGGAGAATCGCATCGGGAGAGATTCACGAAAATGCTAATCGAGCTTACTAGAGCCGGGAAGATTCATGCGTCCACGATGATTCCCAATCCGACCAAGTGCGCGGCGATGCGGACGAAGACCTATCCGTACGCCGTGCGTATCGAAGCCACAGACCGAAAGCTATCACCCGAAGGCTATATCTTCAATAACGAGCGAATCCAAAGCTATTTTGATCATCGCTTTGGACATCTCGCGAAGCCTTGGCATGCGGAGTCATGCGAAAACATGGCTCTTACAGCCTGCCATGAGTTAGCTCAAATCATGCTTAACGAAGGAATCGAGGTTAAGTGTGTGGAATGTCAGATACTTGGAAGCAACGGAGCAAAGATTCGAGGAATCTGGAATGCCGACAATCGAATGGAGGAAACCAACAGTGACAGGATTTCTGAGAGCATTACTCGCGGAGTGTGAGCGAGAGCACAAAGCATCGGGAGACACGGGAGACTGGCACGTCTGGTACGCGGCTTACATGACTCCCAAGCTTTCCGAATGGCAAGTTAACACGTATGGAAGCTTTGCGGGCGAGGTAGCTTGTCCATACAAGGCGGAGACCAATGGCAAAAAGAGCACGTAAGTGGGCGATTCGATGCGCCAAGCGATGTAAGGGATTCGCAATCCGGGCAGGCATTACTTGCCTAGCGGTCTTTGCGGTCCTAATCGTTTTGGCGAACACGGGCGAAGCAATCACGGTAGGAGTAGCGTTCGAGAGGTTAGCGGAGGCACTTGGATACGCTACAGCGGACACATTAGCGGAGTGAACGTCCTTCCGGGATTCTCGAAAGAGAGTCTCGGGGGATGCGTTCTTTTTGCATCAACAGCCGACCGATAGGAGCGAAAACCGATGAAAACATTAGCTTTTGTAGTGATCGAAATTGATCCTGATGCCAAACCGAAAGCGAGTAGCACAAGCCCGATGGGCACAGCGGTTAATCCAGTTACGGGAGAAACGGCACAAGCTTTTCATATTCAAATCTTCCCGAATGACGTAAACGGCGAAGCATCGAAGCTAACACCGGAAAGCCTGAAAACGAGTCTCGCGCATGAACTGGGACACGTAGTGGCGAGTCTTGCGCACACCAAAACAAACGCGAATGATCCACGTAGTAAACCGATGGGCAATCGCTGGACAGAGCATCCAGCGGAAGCAGTCATCGAATCGGAACGCGAAGCTTGGGAAATAGCGCGTCTCATCGCACCCGATTTGGACGAATCGGAAGCGAAGCGCAATTTCGATAGCTACGCGGACCATCGCGTAGAACTCGATTCAAAGCTCAAGTCTGCGATTCTGATAGATGCGCTAGTCGATTCGATTGACAATTTTTCGGAGAGGAAGAGGGTAAACTGAATGTTGACAATCGCATGGATTGCGTTAGGGATAGCGGCAATTCCGGTAATCGGGTGCTTAGTTTGGCATCTACGGATACGCTTTCCCGGTTGATTCTGTTTTGCGGGTGCGGCATTCGGAAACGGTGCCAATCCCGGAGGATAGAACACGATGCGAACGGCGATTACGCTTGCAACGCTTTTGGTAGCGGCTTGGTTCTACATGCCGAGGATTCGACACGCGAAATGGGACGGTAAGCGGTTTAACTGTCCTATTAACACTGACATATGGGCCGATGAAAGCGAAGCATTGGCAGGGAAAGATTACGTCTATTGCATCCCGGAACGTCGATAACATGTGCGAATTACTGGAACTCGTTTTCGGTCTATGGCTTATGTCGCTCATTGGCCTTGTTACGCTTTACGTTCTCTGGAAGATTGTCGAATGGCTAGCTTTCGGACACAAACCGAACATTCGGCCTTGACTCCGAATCCCCGATAGGCGCATTCTCTCGGCATGGACGCGAAACCTCGGTTATCCCCAGTTGAGCAACGCTCGATCATGCTCGACACTTCGACACTCCTAGAACGCATTACGCTTCGATTTAACGCATCCATCCCAATTCCGATGCTCTCGGACCTGAAACACGCCATTTCGATGCTGCGAACGCACGCCAACGCCAGTAATGCACGTTCTACGGCCCGGCCTTGAACTCCAAACCTCACGCAAAGCGTACTAGCGCGGCCACTATTGCTCACATCGCGAGACTTAGGCGCTTGAGTGAAGAGGAGCGTAAGGCTTGGGGTATGCGGTTGTTCGCAATCTATAGCGGACGTAAGACTCAAGAAATGTATAGGTTACGAGGTATTGATGCGATGGCGCACGCACGCAAGTTTCGATGGCCGAAGAAAGACGGTCAGGCGAAGGCGAAGCGAAGCAAAGTACTACCGATTGCGTAAGTCATTCAATCTATAGGTAGATGCGCGTTCACGTCCTATAATCAACAATCTGTTACTAAGTTGGGCATAGACGCTCGTAACTCTCTGATTCTAAGACAGTAACGTCTCTAACCATCCCATCGAGGAAAGTGCAAGCCACCGCGTTCGCAGATCGGCGGCGGGAAACTGGCTACTGCTAAGCCAATCCGCATAAAATCCCCATTTCATGCCCAACTTGTTCGTAATACAAATTTGCTTGACAACGTAATACGGCTGTGTAATACGTAATACAGATGGCGCGTAATACAGTGACGATCAGTTTGAGATTGGAGCCGGAAGAGGCGGCTGTGTGGCGGGAGCGGGCGTTTGCGAGTGGGGAGCAGACGTTAACGAATTGGATTCGGAAGCGGTGCAATATCGATGGGGCAGAGCCGCGCAGAGCGGGACAGATACCGGTTCCTGTCGAGGTTGATGTTCGGCAAAAACCTCCATCTCGACAATCTGTTTCCAACTCGGCTGAGATGCCGACTGCCCCGACCAAGATGGAGGAAAGTGTCGAAGATCATCGAGATTCGGACGTGTCAAGGGGTGGAGAAGTACCTACTCCGAAGCGACGGGAGCCTATGCCCGTGGAGGCTGGTGGGGGACCTTGCGATCACGATTTCGGGTATGGGGTTGGGAAGTGCCCATATGGGACGTGCCGAAACAGGAACAAGAAGGCCAAGGTTCGATGTGAGCATGGAACGGAGAAGGGATTCCGATGTTGGCAGTGCGGAGGGATGGCGAAATGCTGAGTGATTTGGAGCGGGAAGAGGCTCGGTATCTACATCCGAGAGAGCACTATACGGTGATTGAGGAGCATACAGGGGAGTCGAAGTGGCAGACGTGCATGTGCCGGAGTTGTCAGGACAAGCGGGAAAGGTTGGCGCAGCGGGTTGATCCCCCGGACGAGTTTTGATCGATGGTCCGAATTGGCACGCCGGTTCCTGCGATTCTAGAGAAAGGCGATTGGAAGAAGCCGAAGGCTGACCGCGCCCGATTGCGCAAGATGCTCGAAGAAGGGCAGTTGATGCAGAGGGAGATTGCGGATCGATTGGGAGTGACCCGAGAGCGGGTTAGGCAATTGTCGAATAAGTGGGGCTTCGGAACGGGCCGAGAGCAGACAGCAAAGCGTAAGTTCGAGCGGATGTTGACCGGGATGGAGAAGAATCGGTTTTACCGTAGGGCGATTGAGGAGGGATTCGAGGTAAATTGGAGTCCCGAAGGGCCGAAATCGTTCATTGTTGGGACGAAACTAGTTCGAGTACGAAGTGCACCGAGTAAATTTATTCGTGGTTCCTACAAAGTGATCGCACTTCGAGCGCCGCTTCGACCGGCTGATATTTGCGCTTGGGAATTACCGGACGGCAGGTTTCTGATTATGCCCCAGGAATTGTGGCCCGAATCGCAGACATGCTTTCGGTTAGAGGAGCCGAAAACAACCAATGGTAGAGTGCTATCGAATGCGCATCATTACCGGGATTACATCGAGGCGTGGCACGTTCTACGGGAGGAACCATGAAGATTTTGGAGCCGGTGGATCAGCAAATAACGATTCGTGGATCGTCTCGATGGCTCGAAGTGGTTGCGGCTCTTGAGAAGTTGCCAAAAGGTTTTGCCTTGCCGGTGGAAACGGATTCGAGGAAGGAAGGTTTGGCTTTGCAGTATTTCATTTTTAACACGCACAATCGTCGCAATAATGGAACTAAGTTCAGGGTTCAGCGTCGAGGGTTGACCGTCTTCATCAGTCACTATGAACCGCCAATCACAGGAGGAAAGATATGATCTTCAATACGAAACCGAAGTTGTACCGGGAATCGGAAGTCGAGGAGCCGGATGAATCGAGGAAGGAACTCGCGGTCAAGGCGAAAACCATCTTGGGCTATTCGGTTTTGGAGCAAACGATTCCGAATCGCTCGTCATCGGAAGTGAGCGCTGTTTTCAAGAAGTTAGGCATCGAGCCGCTGAATGAAAGGCAGGTCCAGAAATATCAACGGTGGTATCGACAAAAGCATTCCGGGACATTCAGTTGGCAGGGTGTGCATTGGGAATCGGCGCGGATAGAGAACTATGCTGAACCAATCCCGGAATTTGTTCTCTCGCGGGCTGTCGAATTGAAGGAACATCTTCCGAACGCCATATTCACCATTGAATTTCCGGTGCGGGAAGAGAGGGTCAGGCCCGATCCATTTCTGGTCATGTACTATGCCGGGATTCGATATTATATCGATGTGTGGGATGAACCGAAATTCGAAGGACGGAGGACGGTCTAGAGGATCGCAATGGAACGAATCTGCGTCGTCGGACTCGGCAAAGTCGGGCGTCCCATCCTCGGCATGCTTCGGGAGAAGGGCTTCCGAGCCTTCGGTTACGATCATATCCCCAAGGATTCCGAGGTGAGTCTCGAACAGGCGGTGGATCGGACGGACGCCGCGATCTTCATTGTGCCGACCCCATCGAAGGAAGACGGGTCCTTCTCGAACGATTGCCTGCTCGACGCGCTCGGCAAATTCAAACGCTCGATTGCCATGAAGCCGGATTATCTGTACATCATCACCAGCACCACAACGCCGGGAAGCTGCGACCAGTTTCGAGAGATAGTCGGCGAAAACGTGGTCTACAAGCCGGAATTCATTCGCCTGGAATACGTCGAAGCCGATCTCCGGGCACCGTCCTTTGTGCTAATCGGCGAGCATCGAAAAGAAGCCGGAGACCGAGTCGAGAGAATCTACGAGAAGATTTCGGATGCCCCGGTCAAGCGAATGTCGCTTATCGAGGCCGAACTTGCCAAGATCACGCTCAATTGTGCGCTAACCATGAAGATTTCACTTGCGAATCAACTGCATCTCGTGGCCCGGAAACTTGGGGCCGATTCCGCAAAGATCATGGATGCAGTCGGAACCGATCCTCGGATTAACAATCGGTATCTCAAACCGGGATGGCCGTATGCTGGACCTTGTCTCGATAGGGATAACCGGATGTTTCAGTACGTTGCCGAACAAGTGGGAATCGAGGCGCATCTTTCGATAGCCGCCGATTCGATCAATGCGATGATCTATGACGAAGATTTCTGAGATCGAAGCCTACTGGAACGCCAGCCCTTGCAACATTCGACATGGCGAAGGCGAAGTCGGAACCGCCTTTTGGTCGCATGGAGTATCGGAGCGTCGCTATTTCGTCGAATCGCATATCCCTGCCTTCGCGGATTTCAAAAAGTGGGATGGCAAAAAGGTTCTAGAAATCGGCTGTGGAATCGGCACCGATACGTTGAAGTTCGCAAGCTCGGGAGCCTTGGTCGATGCCGTTGAACTATCGAGCCGTAGTCGGATCATAGCCATGCAGCGATTCGATGTGGAGGGACTCGGCCATCTTATTTCCATCAACCGGGTAAATTTCTATTTGGCCGACGCGGAGAAGTTCCTTCCCGATGGACCGTATGACCTGATTTATTCGTTTGGGGTCCTGCATCACACGCCGCGCCCGGAAATGGTATTGACGAAAGCGGCTCGACGCCTCGCTCCGGGCGGCGAACTTCGGGTTATGCTCTACGCTCGATGGAGTCTAAAGCATCTGCTCGGGATTCAGCCGGAAGCGCAGGCGGGATGTCCGCTGGTTCGCTGGTACTCGGAACGCTCGGCGCGGCATCTCCTCGAATCGTGCGGATTTCGAGTCTTATCGATTCGAAAGATTCACATTTTCCCGTGGCGAGTTCGTGATTACGTGCAGCATCGGTATACGAAATCGTTTCCGTGGAATGTAGTACCGCATTGCTGGCTCGAACCATATCTCGGCCATCACCTGCTCGTCCGTGCGGTGAAAGCGTGAAAGCCGCCGTTGTCGTCACCACAATCCACGACTGTTCGGTTCTCCTCGACGGCTATCTCCGAAACTTCGCGAAATTCGGGCGTGAAGCGACAATCTTCTTAATCCCTGATCGCAAAACTCCTGTATTTAACATTCCAAAAGGCGTGCTTTGCCCAGAACTCACGACTCAGTTTGATTTCCTAAATGACAGTGGATTCCGCTCGCACGATATTCCAGAGAACTCCGACAATCGGCGCAATGTCGGCTATCTGATGGCGCTTGCCGATGGAGCGGAAATGGTTGTGTCCATCGACGATGATAACTACTGCTCAGAGAATGAGGATTACTTGCAGGCGCATGAGTACGGTTTTTCAAGGTCTGTGGGCTATGAGAAAGAAGGACACTGGTATAATAATCTCGCTTTACTGGATGCTCCTCCATACGAATATCCGAGAGGATTCCCTTTTTTTGCAAGGGGAACAACAAAGTCGATAAAACTACCGTTAACCGAATCTACCGTTAGAATCAACGCCGGGATGTGGATTGGCGATCCCGATCTAGATGCGATGAGTTGGCTACATCTTCCATTTCAGGCAATCCGATGCTCTAGCGAATTAGTACTTGGACCTGAAACTTGGTGTCCGATCAACTCACAGAATACAGCGGTGCATCGGGATTTGATGGGCGCGTACTACTTCGTGCGTATGACCTCGATGATGGATCGATTCGGTGACATTTTCCAGGGATATTTCGCTCTCAAAGTGGCAAAGCACATGGGCTGGACGGCCCGGTTCGGCTCGCCGGTGGTCACGCATCGCCGGAACTCCCATGTCTACCTAAAGGATGTACAGAAGGAAATCGAGCCGATCCTACTCCTCGAAGAACTGCTCCCGAAACTCATAGAAACGAAATTGACCGGCACGACGGTCGAGGAAGCGTATTTGTCTCTTTCGGACTTTGTCGAAAGCCAAGCATCGCCATTTTATTCCGAAACGGCTAGACTGATGCGCATGTGGTCACAAGCCGTAAAGAGGATCGGATGAAATATATATGACGGACAAAGAAATCGTTGCCGATATGCTTAATCGTGCTGGAATAAAGATTCGACCATTAGAAGAATGCTTTTCAAAAACTCGCGATGATGATGGCAGTGGGACGATAGAGATTTTAGAGAAACGGGATACAGGAGAACAATGGATTAGATTCAACTTCAATCCAGACGGAAGCCTGGAAAGCATTGATGGAAGGGATTCCTAGATGGCAAAAGTCATCCTAGCTGGCGGTCCATCGTTCGCGCTCTTTAATCCGTCGCTCCATGCCTCGCTCGGATTACTTTACTTGGCTGCATCGCTCCGCGAAGCAGGCCACGAAGTCAAAATCATCGACTGCCACCGTATCTCGACATTCGACGCCTTGGAAAATAAACTTAAGGTCGATCCTGATCTCATGGAGCCGTGCGATATTCTTGGCGTCTCGATTGTTACTCCGAATGCCGAGTTTGGAGGTCAACTTGCCGCCCTATGGCCTGCCAAGGTCAAAGTAGCCGGTGGGCCGCATGTGACGTATATCATCGAAGGACCGCACGCTCAGTTCAAGCAAAAGAAATATTTCGAAGGTTTCGACTTCCTGATGACCGGCGAGTGCGAGGAATCATTCGTCCAGTTCTGTAATATATGGCAGGCGGGCGGCGATGTAACAAGAGTGCCGGGAGTGACGTGGTTCGGTCCGTTCGGAATGCAACATAATCCCTCTGCGCCGCTTCCCGATGTTACGAAGATGCCTACTCCCGCTTACGACCTTTGGACCAATTATTCGAAGGGAGGACTACAAGTTGCCTCAATCCACGGACAATCTATCGATGCTGCTGAAAGAACTATTGGGTCCCTATGGACAGCGAGAGGATGCCCGTATGGTTGCTCTTTTTGCGCGGATGCTAGGACCAAACTTCGGGAAGAAACGTTCGCCCAAATCGAAGCGGAAGTGAAGGCCCTTGCCGAAATCGGAGTAACGGCACTTCGGGTTTGGGACGATGTGCTGACCATCAAGGCCAAGCGATGCCGGGAATTAGCTGCCTTATTCCACGACTACGGTATGTTGTGGCGTGGATGGAGCCGAGTCAATCTGTTCGACCCGGAACTGTTCAAGGACCTTGCTCGCCTCGGTTGCACGGAACTTGGGTTCGGCGTTGAGCACGGCTCGGCCCGAATGCTGAGAGCCATGAACAAGGGCACTACACCAGAAGCGAATACTAAGGGCATCCATATCTGCCAGGAGGCCGGTATTTCGGCACGGGCCTATCTTTTGATCGGGTTTCCGGGTGAAACTTGGGAGTCGATTCAGGAAATGCAGGACTGGCTGGACACCTGCCGACCGGATGCCGCCAGTTTGCATATGTTCCAGCCGTATCCTGGATGTGAAGTGTGGAACACGCCCGAAAAATTCGGGGTTTCTATCCCACCGGATAAGTTCTCTATGATGTGGGAATTGATGGATGACGACCCGAAAACGACGGTTCTAGACTTACCGACAATGACTACAGCAGAACTTTTCCAAGCACGTAAGAATCTGCACAACTGGATCACGGATAATATCTCTCTCCGGCTTGCGACCCGATGACGACGAAGCCCCTTGGCCGAAAAAACTATGGCAGCATTCCGCATCTTCCGGACAGCCGAATGGGACCAGGGGACCACCATTGCCACGAAGGACAGGAAGAAATTTGCACGAATCGGTTACGGGACCGTCACGATCTTGTAATCTGCACGGAGAAACTTGACGGTTCGAACGTCGGCGTAGCAAGAATCGGAGATGATATTTTGGCTCTTGGCCGTGCCGGGTATCTCGCTCAAACTTCCAAGTTCATACAGCATCAATGGTTTGCTGATTGGGTTAGAAAGAATGAGGATCGTTTTCGGTCTGCGCTACAGCCCGGCCAGCGTATTGTCGGAGAATGGCTTGCTCAAGCGCACGGCACTAGATATAAACTCACGCATGAGCCATTCGTAGTATTCGATCTCATGGAAGATGACCGGCGCTTGCCCTACTCGGCCATCGAACAGCTACAAGATCGTTTTGTGCTCGCGCATGTGATCCAGAAGGGCGGTCCTATTTGTGTAGGACTTGGATTTGAAGAATTGGAGCGTGGCGGAAGAAACGGATTTCATGGGGCCATTGATCCGGTTGAAGGGATGGTATGGAGGATTGAGCGTAAAGGTGAATTCGATTTCATGGCGAAGTTCGTTCGTCCGACTAAAGTTGACGGAGCCTATCTACCGGAAGTTTCTGGCCTTGATCCTGTATGGAATTGGACGCCATGAAACTGAGTATCATCTGTGCAGGCCGAAACGATGGGCATTGCGGAGACTTCATCGACCGGATGAACTGCTCCTTCGAAACGCTTCCATCCGATGCCGAAATCATCATGGTCGAATGGAATCCTCCCGAGGATCGGCCTCCGCTTGCCTCGACGATCCGGCGACGGGGCGTTCGGGTTATTACCGTTTCACGGGAATTGCACAATCAGATGCATGGGCATGACTGGCTTCCGTTCTTCGAATATCGGGCCAAGAATGTCGGCATTCGGAGGGCGCACGGCAACTGGATTTTATCGATGAATCCCGACATCATTTTAGGGCAGGAAATGCTCGAACGTCTCGGGTACGACTTCGATTACCATTGCTGCTACGAGGCTCCGAGACATGATATCAAAGACGGGAAACTCGTTCAGATTACAAGTGGGCCGGGAGACTTCGTTCTGATGCATCGGGACAAGTGGTTCGACCTCCGAGGGTATCTCGATATTGTCAGTTATTCGCATATCGATTCGCTGCTTATATGGAATGCGGAGTCTATGGGCATTCCAAAGGTCGAACTTCCCTGCCCGATCTTCCATCAGGAGCACGACCGTACAATTCATAAAGTGCGCATGTCGATCCACTCTTCCGACCTCCATTGGTTCGTTGGATATAAGAATGACGAGGACTGGGGATTTGCCAAACTCGATTTAGCGGAGACACTGACGTGAAACCGTACTTCCAAGAGGACGGAATCACGATCTACCACGGGGATTGCAGGGAAGTGCTGCCGCAGATCGAGCCGCAGTCCGTTGACTTGATCTTGACCGACCCTCCCTATGATCGAGAATCGCTGTGGATTTATTCAGAAATAGCTAAACATGGGCGTGATCTTCTGAAGGAAAGACGCTTCTGCTATGCGTACTGCGGAGGCGATATGCTTCCCGAAAATATAGCAGCGATGGTCGCTTATCTCTATTGGTTCTGGTTGTTTACCATCGACCACAATGGAGCCCATCCGAGAATGTGGAACAAGTGTCTCATGGTCGCTGAGAAGCCAGTTTTGGCGTTGACCAATGGAATAGTCAGGCAGCAGGACCTCGAGTGGGTATGCACCGAGTGGGCGAATGAAAAAGCGGACAAGCTGTATCACGAATGGGGACAGGGCGCAGGATTTGCATTCGAGCATATAGAGAAGCGAACTAAGCCACTCGATCTAGTGCTTGATCCATGCATGGGAGGCGGCACCACTCTCCGCGCAGCCAAAGATTTAGGCCGTCGCGCTATCGGCATCGAGATCGAAGAGAAATACTGCGAGATTGCAGTTAAACGACTGGCACAGAAAGTGTTCTCTTTCTAATGCGCGTAGCCTTATTGTACCCCTGCGTAGCTGCACTCTGCGAGAAAATGGCGGCTATCTTCCCCGGTCTGACCGTCATCGGCCCCCAGTGCGATGCACTGTACAGTTGGGACAAGCGAATCCTGAATCTGGCAAAGGCCAAGGATCGTGGCAAGGAGTGGCAGGAAGTGGGCCTCGATATCCATTTCGAGGAAAAGCCGTACTCTGAGTGCGATTTCTCGAAGTTTGACCTGTTGATCGAATCGGTCGAGACCTTCGATTATGCTGCCGACTGGAAGAACCATTGTCACCGGGTCGAATGTCCGATTCTGGTCTTTGTGTGCTGGTACGACGGCCCGGGTTACTTGCCTTCAAACTACCGGGAGAAGATTAAAAATCTGCCCATCAAGGTCGGGATGCCGTCCATTGTCCCATCCTGGAAGTCAGCCTATCCCCAAGCCGAATTTGCTCCGGTGCCGGTCGGCGATTGGTTCTTCGAGCGCGAATGGACTGGCAGTCGGGAAGAAGCGCTATTTGTCCTCGCCGGGAAGGACCTTTGGCGACCGCTCGACAAATCAGTTTGTGGCGTCGATCTATTCGAGAAATTAAGTGAACGGTTTCCCGGAAGAATCCATCACCACGATGGGGCGACTGAATTTAAAACCGCGAAACAGATGGCCGAAATGTACAGCGAGTACCGGGTCTTCCTGAATCTCGATAATGCAGCCGGGAGACCGCTATCGACTTCCTTCACGGAGGCTTTGGCAGCCGGTATGCCGGTCGTAGCTCGGGACCTACCGGGACTCAACTACAAGGATTATATCAACGGAAACGGAACCTACACAGAGAATTTCGATACAATGTGCGATTTCATCGACAATTGTTTTTCGAGTATTGGATTCGCCAGGACGTGCAGTATGTACAGTCGAGCCATCGCTCGGGCGGCATTCTCTGTGGCGAATGTTAGACCCTTCTACGAAATCGGAAGGTCGGCATGAGCATTAGTTTGCTTCTTCCGTCTCGTAAACGTACTAAAATATTCTCGCGTATGGTCAAATCAATCCTAGAAACGGCCACGAATGCGGTAGAAATTGTAGCCCGATTTGACGATGATGATTTAGAAAGCGCCAAATCAGCCGAGCAAGACGGCGCAGTGGTAATTATTGGCCCCAGGATTCGTAAGATCACCGCTTGCTGGAATGAATGTTTTGAAGCGTGTACAGGAGACATCGTTTTCCAAAATAATGATGATACCGTCTGGACCAGCAAGGGTTGGGATGTGATGGTCGAAAATGCATTTGCAGAAGTCCCTGATAAAATTATGCTAGTTCACGGAAATGACCGATTTGGACACGGTAGTAATTTTGGGCCGCACGCGGGAGTTCATCGAAAGTGGGTCGATTGCCTTGGTTACTTTATTGCACCGTACTTTAGTAGTGACTTTGGTGATGCTTGGCTTTGCGAACTGGCGAATATGATTGGTCGCCGTCGCTATCTGCCATTCAATATCGAGCATCATCATTTCTCGCAAGGGATGGCCGAGATCGATGAGAATACCGCCGACCGATTACAACGGCACCGGGAGGATGACCCCGACACTCTATACTATAGCCCGGCAATGCAAGCCGAGCGTCAGCGTGACGCTCAGAAACTAGCGAAGTTGATGGACAAGCGACAAGATACGAAGGGCTGGTGTCCTCCGCATAGCAATATCCGAAGCGCCGGGATGTGCCCGAGATGTGAGAGTCTATCGACCGTGTCGGTCGGAGTCGGGAAGTTTGCCTGCAATTGTTGCGGCCAAGGCTTTTGCCGGTGAAACTTGAGTTGCTCGTCCTCACGATGCCATCGAGGGTGGAGTTTCTTCGTCGCCTGTTCATTGCGCTCGAACCACAGATGGCCGGTAATCCGAATGTATCGCTTCGAGTTCGAACATGCGATCCGAAATATACACTCGGCGAGAACCGGGATATGCTCCGGCGCTCCTCGGAAGCTGCCTACATTGCCCAATTAGATGACGACGACCTGCTGAGTACAGAATATATTTCGACGATTCTACCGCTCCTCGATGGTGTTGATTATGTGGGATTTAATATCCAATGTTACGTGGATGGGGAACCTCTTCCGAAGTTGACGCATCACTCCCTTCGATATGGCGCCTGGTACGAGGACGAAACTGGATTCTATCGGGACATCTCACACATAAACCCAATGCGCCGGGATTTGGCGCTCCTAGAGCCGATGGAGGGCGGTCACGGGGAAGATCAGCGATGGGCTGACCGAATGCGTGCTCGGGACGTTCTGAGAACGGAACATTATGTAGATCGCGTATTTTACCACTACTACTTCCGAACCCGAAAGAACATGGGCAAGCCATGCCCGAAGTGCGGCAGTACGTCCACGGTGCTCGTCGGCGAAGGGACGGTATGCAACGCCTGTAGCCTCTCGTTCGACCGGCATCCCGAGCAAAAATCTTGTCTTTGGACCTAAAATCGGTATAATCGGCCCATCGAAGCAAGGCTAGGGAGGGATACGGGAGCGGTGCAGGGCCAGACCGCTCTCGTATTTCTATGGACAGGGAATTGTTTCCCAAAATGCTTCGCTACCACCAGTATTGCGCATTCGGATGCAACCATGAACTTCGGTAGAGGGAGAAATGATTGTAGTGGTTTTTCTTGGCACACATTCAAGGTAAACGAGACATCCTAGAAGTAGAAGTTCGGCGAGCATCGACAAAAGCATTATCGCCCTATAATTCCGGTCAATCCAAGCAGAAAAGCCAGTAGCAGAAGTATTCCCGCGCTCGATAGTGTCACCCATGCCGATTGCTGCCTCCCGGTGCCCCGCATTACTCCTCCAATAGAGGAAAGTCTGTTCCGTTAGAAGTGAAAAAGTCACACCGAAAATTTGGGGATACCCCGTTCTTGTCGGTCTCTTCATCTCGGAATATTTCGCAAGTATGGAACTTGTCGATCACGCGCTCGAAAAAGTGCTGGCAATTTTGGCACTTCTCTTCGCCTTCGGCTTCCCGGTATGACACTTCCTCGGCATCAAACTTAACGGGACGCGATTCCATCAATCTTTTGTAGAAGTTCTTGCTGACGGTTGCCATTTTCAGTGAACCTCAGTCGGAGGAACTTCGACATCGGATGGTCTCATTCGAGCCTTCGCTTCGATAGCCGCAATTTCCTCTTCGGAGAGTTCCAGTTCTGGAATGGGTGTAATCGGCCTTACGAATGACTTCCCGCATTTTCCACAATAGCGATCCGATTTGTCACCAATCTGACCACATTCACACTTTTTCGGTATTACGAGCCTTTCCCCATCGTCCCTGCAATAAAGGTCTCCGTTTCTTGGTTTAGTTTGGCATCGAGGGCAAACGAATTGATTCTCCGAGTTAATCGGTAGTTGGGCATTCGGACGCATGAGAGCTTGTACTTTCGCATGATGAAGGCAGCGGCAATCAGGATCGACGCAAGCCTCATGTTGACCCGAGACACAAGCTTCACTATAACCCGGCAGGATCGGTCTCCTTCCGTCCCCAACGAACATTCGCTGCGTGTTTGGCCTTGGCTCGATTCGCTTCCGACTTGGCCGGACTCGACACTCGACCACCCTTGGCAGCCCTGCATGACAAACAAGGAATAGGGCGATTGTGAATTGGGCAAAGTCCGATAGTTTCAGTGCCGCGCATGGTTGGGCATGATACTCTTTGTCGGGCTTGCATTCAAGTTGGGAATAGGCGTATCTTTCTCCCGATGCCCGAATTGCCGACCTGCGGAAATGCTTTAGCCGGAACGTGTGAACGATCTTCGGTTTATGTGTCCCGAGAGACCGATACTGTCTTCGTTCTAACCTGCCGAACTTGTTCCTCAATCAACGTATTCCCGAAAGAGCGAGATGAAAACGCCGGACGCTATCAGGCATTTTTGAAGAAGCAGGCCGCTCGGGAAGCACAAATTCGATATGAGTCTAGCCGACCAGAGTATTCATTCCCGGCTAGTGGAGGAAAATGACGTGGCAATGACAGCCGAGGCACGCGCTTTACAATCCGCAAAGATGAAGGAAAGTTGGATCAAACGCAAGGCCGAAAAGCAGCAAGTTCCCGCCGATCCTGCCCTCCGAGAAGCGATGGCCAAAGTTCCGATGAATGCCCCCATTGAACGCGGAACGATGGTTGCCGAAGTGAAGGATGAAGTAATTCCGACCGAAGCGTTGCCGGTATATCCCGTATCCCATTTCGTCGATCATATCACCATCGAAGTCGATTGGGAACACATCCCGATGAACGAAGGACAGCAATTCTATGCACACCTGAAATCGGAATTCGAGAACGCCGGTAAAATCCTGAATGCGCGGTCGATGCAGAGAACTTCCGGGTACGATTGTTTTATGTGTGGCAAGCATTTCGAGGGCCAGCCGAAGTATACCGACCACAGTTATAAAGACCCGACAACCGGCTTAGTTCCAACAATATACTGCTGCGGCGAGCATTGCGTGATTCTTTTTAATGCAAAAGTCATCCAAGAACGACATCAGCGCGAACTAGCTCGTGCTGCCGCCGAACGGGAAAATGCCTAAGATTTACGACCCAACTTGGCTGGATCGTTCTCGCACGTTGCTATCGCGTCTACCAATTAAGAATCGGCAGACTCATGCCATGACCCAATTTACTTTCTTTCCAAGTCAGGAGAGAAGGTTGCAAAAAATGCGCGAACAATGGAGGCGTGAGGGACACATTCGTATTATTGATTTGAAAGCTAGGCGTGTCGGATTTTCTTCGCAGACAACAGGGCTACTTTGGTGCCGTGGACTTGGCTTTCCGAATATGAATATGAAGATTGTCGCGCATCTCGCTCCGAGCGCGGAAGAATTATTTCGAGTGCCGAGCGATCTTTCTAGGGGATTCCCCCAATTTCCTCTAGAGGACATCCAACAAAAGAAAATTTATTTTAGACATAGCAATGGCGATAGCCATTTGACCATTGCTACAGCCGGAACCCCGGCTGCTGGTCGTGGGGGAACGCTCTCGGGATTGCTACTTAGTGAAGCTGCTAAATATTACGATCCTGAAATTTTCGTCGCCATGATTTCTTCTGTTTCTAAGGGTCCAGGAAGTATCGTGGTTATTGAATCGACTGCGAATGGCCGCGAAGGTCCCGGAGAAGCATTCTACGAATATTGGAACGAAGCCGTAGCCGGTAAAAATGGATATATTGCTAATTTTGCATCATGGCTCGAAGACCCAGATTTCATTCGTCCAGAGGAAGAAGCCGAAGATGCTCCTCGGGACGATCTTGAAAAAGAATTAATGGCTCCTCCCTTTAACGCAACGCGAGAACAGATTGCATGGATGCGAAGGACCAAAGCGGAAGATTGCAGAAACGTGGAAACTGCTTTTTTGACGGACTTTCCCCATTGTCTTTCGGGGAATACTAGAGTTCAGACATCCAGGGGGATTATTTATCTGTCGGAACTAAAGTTGGATGATAGAGTTTCCGGCAAAAATATAATCGGTGTGTTCCATGAGGGGGAGCAACCAACAAAAAGGATAACATTCAATTCGGGACGTGAAATAGATGTTACAGATGAACATCTATTCCCACTATTAAGCGGTAAATTGACTCGCGTATCTGATCTAAAAGTTGGGGATACGATCCCTCTTTCAATTCTAGATTTTGCGCCATCCTATTATTTGGTTCAATGGGAAGATTTTGGTGGGGTTAAATGCCATCTTGTAATAGATGAAGATTGGGGAAGATTTCTCGGATATTTCATGGGAGATGGTAGTTATCATGGTGCTCAAGTATCGATTTGCTGCACTAGGAAGGATGATGATGTAGTGGAGGATGTTGAACGCCTTTTTGACAAAATTTTGGGAGGCCATCAAACTAGAAATCCTTCGGTTGGATCAACCGAAATAAGAGTTTCTCGTCCAGCATTTCTTGGCCTTATGGAGAAATTGGGAATTCGTGCAACTGGATTGGATAAAAGGGGCGACCGTCTCCCAATGAGAAAAGTATGCGTCCCAGAATGTATTTGGCGATCTCCGAGGATTGTGGTGCGAGAATTTATACGTTCATTATTCGAAGCCGATGGTTGGAATGCATGGGAAGGCCATAGTATAAAATTTTATAGTCAATATCGGAGTTTCGTGCAGGAAGTTCAACTTCTCCTCCTTGGATTTGGAGTTACATCCACGATAAAACGAGCCAGTACACGAAGGGAAGGAAAGGTTTTTGAAGGGTGGTGGTTATATCTGAGAGCTAGTGAATCTCTTAGATATCATCAGGATATTGGATTTATTGGTAAGCGGAAAAATGTATGCGCTCCCTATAAACATTTGGGAAGAAAATCTCTACCAATCATTTTAGCTGATACGATATCGACCATCGAAAGTGTTGGTCTTCGGGAAGTTTACGATGTCAGACTTACCGGAGATAATCTTTTCAATGCAAATGGACTAATCACACATAATTGCCCGGAAGTTGCCTTCCAAATCAGCGGCGATCCTGCGCTTCCGAGAGAAGAATTGGCATACTGTGAAAAGACGATTAGACCACCTATTGCAAGAGGAAAATTCTATCGTCCTTCACCTCACGCTAAAATCGAATTTCACAAAGACGATAACGGCCCTGTATTCCTATGGAAATATCCCGTAAACGAAAACAACAAACCTGATGGATTGCACTATTTCATTGGCGCAGATGCGGCTCTCGGAACTGAGGAGGGTGATTTCACAGCTTATTGCTGTTTATGCGGGGAAACTGGGGAACTCGCGTGTCGATTTGCGGAAAGAGTGCCCCCTGAAATTCTAGCCGAGCAACTTAACATGTGCGGGAACTTCTACAATCTCGCAATGGTCAATATTGAATTGACCGGGAATTTAGGTCGATGGGCGCTCAAAGTTTTGCGGGATACATATAGATACTCCAATATTTATACATGGAAAGGAAGGGATGATCGCAGACGTGGGAAAACAAGAAGTATATCTCTTGGATTCGAAATGAACCAAGCTACGCGACGACTAATCGTAGATGCTGCTCGTAGTGGTATCAGGATGGGCATGAATTTCCAGCCTGGAGGCTTGGTATTGAATGACCGAGCCTTAATGGGACAAATTGGCGGTATGACAATCAAAGAATGGCGGTGGGAAATAAAGCGCGACCATGATGATATCGCCGTAGCCTGGATGATTGCCTGTTTGACACGCGAGCAATATCCTCCTCCCCGGATGAAGTTCGCTCCGAAAAATATCATGGACCCGCAGAATCCAAAGGAGATGCTTGCCGGTATTCCCATAAAAGAGGAAATTTCTGGCATGATACGCCGTGAAATGACTATGTTTATGAAGGCCGCGAAAACAAAACATCGTGACAGACTAGTCGGAGTGTGAAATGCCAGCTTATTCTCGTGGCGATGCGAGCCTAGAATCCTACCTCGTAAAAATCATTGCCGCTCTGTGCAAAGAGCGTGGTGGAGAGATTCGGGTCAAAGGCGAATTAATCGACGTAATCGACCAGCCGGTTACGCTAATGAAAAGTTGGGATTCGGCCTCGCAGGAATTGGTGCTTCGGACCACGATGGGGACATTTACGGAGGTTTATCGCGTGATCCCGGAGAAACAACCGACCAAGGAAGTGATTGCCGCCGATCCGATTCGGAAGCAGGTCCCAGAAGAGCCGAATCTATTCGCTCCGAAGGGGTCCACACTTGATGACCAAAAACTCACCGAACTCGAAAGGCAGTTGACTAAACGCAGGGTTGCGTCGATGATTAGCGAGGATTTGAAGAAACGGCAACGTCAGCCGGAGGCTTGAAAATGGACGAGCACGAAGTCGTATTACGGACCATGCTCCTAACTTTCCATCCCGACACTCTGGAACTCAATATCGACGCTCCGAATATGTCGCTCGATTTCGGTATTTCCATGCTCGAACGAGCGAAAAGATTGCTCGAACATCAAGAACGTGCGATTGTTGCTACGCAGATTTCTCAGGGAGTACGCGAAGAGGAACTCAATCGGGATCGGGCTAAAAAGGTTTTATCTAGGATAAAATTACAATGACCGAAGAAAGTGCCAAAGCGATATTCGAGCGAATCTGGCGTCAATTCTCCGTTGACCGGAAGGAAGGTCGCGCCTCCGCGAGCGCGAAGCTGCAACGGGCGCTTGCTGAACATGCCGGAGACCTTGTTCCCGCCTACGCGACGGCGAAGGAATTAATGACCATGATTTTCGATTGCGAGCAGTTTTCGAAAGGGGATCGAGAATCGAATAATGACGACCCGTTGACGAATATGAGCGATTGGCTGTCTGGAAAGACGGACCTTTCCCGAATTTCGATGGTCAAGGAGCGGACACATTGATTCCGACGTGCCCCTACTGCCAGCGTCCGATGCAATTGAACACTGCGACTAGCACCGAAACGCAGCAACAGTTCATTTGCGGGTGCCGGGGATACGTTCATTATGTCAATGTGCCGCAGTGGAAACCGCCGCTCGAACTTCGGAAAGCGAGGAAGTGATGAAAACTACTATAATACGGCAGTGTCTCGCCTGCCAGAAAACTATCGAAGTTCTAGTTTCCGAAGTCAATCGCGGCAGAGGGAAATTCTGTTCCATAAAATGCGCTATGTGGCATAGATGTGGAGCCATGACTCCAGAGGAGCGATTTTGGCATTACGTCCCCAATCGTCCTATTGGTAGTTGCTGGATATGGAAAGGGACATTGGGTAAAGCTGGTTATGGTCAATTACCAGATGAAAATGGAAAGTTGATATACGCCCACAGATTTTCTTTTAGACTGCACTATGGATTTCTACCAGATGACAAACTAATTTGTCATCGATGCGACAATCCACCATGTGTAAATCCTGACGATTTATTTCTGGGCACGGATGCCGATAATCGTATCGATTCGGCAATGAAAAATAGAACGGTCTACGGCGAGCGTGTGTGGAATTCCGTTCTAACCTCCGATACTGTACGCGAAATAATTAGTCTCCATAAAACCAAAGGGATCAGCCAGACATTATTGGCTTCTAAATTTGGCGTCACTCCATCTGCCATATCGAACATATTTATCGGTAGGACATGGAAGAGGATTTATAGGGAATTTGAATGTCACTAACTTTTGTCCAAGCACCGTTTATCACCACCGAGAATAAAACTGTCGCATTTCCCGGCGACAAGAAAATATCGAAGCAAATTGACGAATTACAAAGAATGTCGAAGCTCGAACGGGAGCAAAAACAGGGATCGAACCATGCCGAGGAGATGCGGAACTTCTACAATTTGAACGTGTACCCCTCGGCAGCTACCCCTTCCTTCCGGCCACGCGTCATCCTCCCCGAAGCGCAATTCCTAATGTGCTGCGAAGCTACTGATTTAACTAATGATACGCCACGTATCTATATCTCGGTGAATGGGAAAGCGGACGAACAGCGAGAGAAGGCATTTTCGGCAGCTTGGCGTCTCGGGATGTTCAATAACCGAATCTTCGACGCTGTGCTCTGGTCCCAATTCGTGAATCCGGCCTATCTGCAAGTGGGATGGTCTCCCGACGCTCGAAGCGGCAAGGGAATGGCCTGGATTGCAGCCGATGATCCCGAGACGATTTTCCCCGACCCGCACGCGAAGGACGACCGAACCTGGGCTTACGTCATCAAGGAGCGGTACTTCTACGTCGATGAAATTCGGCGCATGTTCCCGGAAAAGGGGAAGTACGTCAAGATTGGCGGCGGTTATGACGATTACGAAGACAACGAGATGGAAGGGTCGAGATTCGACCTCGGGATGGAACTTCCGCCTGGGCCGCTGCGCATCGATGCCCCCGAAGGTTTCGAGCATCAAAGGAACGGACCTCGTGTGCGTGTACGGTACGCTTGGGTTAAGGATTATGCCCGAGACCGAGTGGAAGAAATTGCGGGAGTTCGAGCGGGAGAAGGCTTCGAACTTGTAGTCCAGCCTAAATTTAAGTGGAGATTCCCGAATGGCCGATTCATCGTCGAGTGCAACGGAATCATTCTTGCCGATGGGCCGAATTTCATTCCTCGCCTTCCCGAAGATGATTTTGGAACTTTCCCATTTATTGGCATGTGGTCTATGCCTCACCTTGATAGCATGTACGGTCCTCCTCCAGTTCGGTACGTTAAGTCTCCACAGGATATTGCGGAACGGATGTACACGCAACTCATCGAAAACATGATCCGCACGAATAACGTGCAATGCTGGATTCCCCGAGATTCGAATATCGATATCGACGCTTACGGTGGATTGCCTGGAGAAGTGCAGGTTTACGACGGCGACAAGCCTCCGACCATGAGTTCGCCGCCGCAGATTCCGCAGCATATGACGCAAATACCGGAACTGTTGCTACAAAAAGTGGCTCGATATTCGGGCACAACCCCGGAGAGGCAGGGGCAATCCGGGGGAGGAAATATTTCACCGGAACTATTCGATGCGGCGGTATTTCAAGGGCAGACCTTTGTTCGGATGAAGGCTCGTCTGCTCGCCGAAAGTTATCAGCGTCTTGCTCGAATGGTTTTTTATACGATGGCCCGGTTCAAACGGCAAGAAGATATGCTCATGCCAGAGCGCAAAAAGCAGAAATCGTGCTCGTGGCTGCCGATTCCCGATGGAGCGGAATGCGATCTTGAACTCGATGCAGTTTCGCTACAGGCGGTTTCAAGCTCTATGATGAAAAATCTCGTAATGGCGCTTTCGAAGACGGGCGCTTTGCCTCCGAAATTCATCTTCGAGACCCTTGGGTTGCCGCAAGCTGAACAATTGGCGGAAGATGCACAGCATGCGCAAGAACTTGCGGCGGTAGCTCGCCTTAAACGCCCTAGATAGAATGAGATGACCGATATGAAAAAAGCACTGTTATTTCTCGCATTGATGCTTCTATCCGCCCGAGCGCACGCCCAGGTGACGCTCGCCACATTGAGTGGAACAATTACGGACACATCTTCGACTCCATATGCCCTCGGGACGTTGCTGATTAACTTCGTTCCCGGTGCAGGTCAATGCGGTCTCGGAAATCCGCCAAACTTCTCCTTCACGAAGTCCTACACTATACCCCTCGATGCGACCGGCTCTTTTTCCGGCTTCTCGCTACCTACAAATGCTTCATTTAATTCGACTTGCCTAAATTCCCAGTGGGCTTTTACGACCTCGGCGCAAGGTGGATACGGCGTAGCGACTATCAATCTGACGATAACTGGATCAGTTAGTCTTTCAACCTCTCTTTCGAATCAAGTTCGAATCACATGGTCGAATTCATCCCCGCCTCCACCTGGAGGCAGTGGACAAATTATCACCTCCATCGGAAATGCTCTGAATGCATGGGGAGTTTCTTCTTCGCCTCCGCCAGCGCAAATTCCATTCGGCGCTCCCGCTCTTGTGACTACTAATTTAATTGGCGATTACCGTTTCACCGAAGGTTCCGGTACTACGGATGTTGACGTTTCCGGTAAAAGCGGTCCTCTGACGCTCGTAAATGCTCCTACTTGGGTTACAGGCGGTGGTGTTACCTGCACGAGTGGCAGCAGCCAGTACATTTCTGTCCCGACTTCGATCACCACAACTGCCGTGTCGGTGGAAATGTATGTCAGCGTTCAATACTCAAACATTGGCGCATTACAGCAGAGAGCGCTCATCATCAATAGCGGAGGCGGCGGAACTTCAAATACCAGCGGTATCCTCGTGGACACCAGCAATGCGTTTCTAGGACCAGTGAATACCGGTGCACCGGACATCGGGGCATTTAAGAATGGTGGATTTGGTGAAGCCTACGAGAACTCGTACAACGGGACTGGTCTCATAACCTGGGTCAAGGGATCGAGCGCTGACGCGATTTACTTGAACGGCCAGCAATCCAGTCAATTAGTTCAAAATTCCGGTACGTTGGGCGTTGATACGGGAAATAATTTTCAGATTTGCGGGGCAGCAGCCGGATCGGGATATGCCAGTTCAACCTATCTGACAATGACGGTCTACTGGATACGATTCTTTAGTTCCGCGCTGAGTGCGCCGCAAGTCACGACCGACTACATAGGCATGTCCTCAATCGAAGCAGGTAATGGTTTCCCGGTTAGCGTCGGTGGAACCGATCAGGTTAATTATGCTATTGATGTTGGGGATTCATTGACAGGTTCCCCTGGAGGTTCTGTAGCCTATCCCACTCTTCTTACTCTCAATAATTCCTTGGTGACTGGTGTTCGCGGAGTATCGGGTCAACAGACCAACACGTTAATAAGTAATTTCCCCGTGATTATACCGCCGTTTTACTGTTCATCTGCTCAATTTTCACTTTTCAACTACTGGGAAGGTACAAATGATGTAGGAGGTGGCCTTACGGCAACGCAGACCGCAGGGAACCAAAGAAAATTCTGCACCCTTGTCCATCAATTCGGCGGGAAATGCAGCTTGATGACAATGATCGCTCGCGGAGCAAGCGCCTTTGCTTTTGCTGAAAGCGTAAATCCCCTGACTCGCCAACTTGTCGCGAACGGTTACGCCGACATGGTGATCGACATTGCCGCCGACACAAACTTCGCCCCGGGCAATGCGGCGACAGGGACTTGCTTCCTCGGAGATCAGACGCACTACACGACGGCGTGCTCCTACAACAACGTATCGGTGATGGTGCAGGCCGCAATCAATAGCCTGTACGGAAATTGGAGCTTCGGAACCGCAAACACATATTCCTCTGCTGGTGCCGCGGCCATCGCAACGACCGCGGGATCGGAATCCACGAACACGATGACGTTCACTTCGGCGGGATGGACTGCGGCGACGTTTGTCGTCGGAACTCGGATGGTCTGCGCCGGGATCACGCCGGCCGGATACAATGGCGTGTGGCAAATCCTCTCGAACGGCGGAACGACCGTCACTGCCTACAATGGAACGACGGGGCTTGGCGCAATCAGTGTTCAGGGAACCTGCCAAGGTGAACAGCTTCAGCAGGCAGACAACTATGCCATCCTGAACAGCGGCGGAAATTTCCTGCTTTCAAGCTGCCTTGACTGGGTCGGCCGAAACGTGAACCTCTGGAACATCAACGGGTCGTCCGGCACACTCGTGCCGTTCAACTCTGAAACTTTCGTTGGAAGTACGACGGTGACTTCTAACGCTGTGGCGATTCTTAGCTCAGTACTGACGAGCAATACGGCTGGCGGATGTAAATGGTTAAGGTTGCAATGAAGTCCATCTAATGGAAAATTAATGAAACTACCATTCATTCTCCGGTCCGAACATGACGATACCGTCAAAGAAATGTTGCTGTCAATTGATGCCCTAGAGCAACGTCTCAGGGATGTCGAACGTCAATTCGCTGTCGAATATGACGATGCCGGGAAAGTAGTCAAGACTCTGGCCGATGTTCCGCCAACAGAGAGGGCCAACGTAAAGGTACTGAAACATCCGAGGAATCCTATGTTGGGAATGAGTTGG
>Ga0210394_10001670_pt1 | contig 34119 bp, 29 predicted proteins | sample IncBWC12MmetaG_FD_160121 | JGI IMG/M metagenome (GOLD analysis project Ga0210394, IMG submission 160121) | Forest soil microbial communities from Barre Woods Harvard Forest LTER site, Petersham, Massachusetts, United States - Inc-BW-C-12-M | ecosystem: Environmental > Terrestrial > Soil >... | reverse complement strand
GCGCGGCAAAGGGCTCGAGGAGTATCCCATCGAGCAGGCGCTCCGGCTCTTTGCGGATTTTCTCGCGGCCGGCTCGGCGCCCGCCACCGATGAGGCCGGCCGCATACGCCTTGATGACCGCGAAATGCGCCCCGACGTCCAAGCCGGAGTTGCTGAACTGTGGCCGCAGGTCACTACGGAAAACCTGCGCGCCATCAGCGACTTTGCCGGATTTCAGCGCGACTTCCGCAATCTGTTCGGGTTCGAGGTCGAGGGTGTGGACTACGACCAGCCGGTCGAAACGGACCTTGAACTTGCCTGATGCAAGTCTGACGCAGATCTAACGCATCGACGAACGCCCGCGAACCACAAAATCGCTAGTGCGCGTAGACCCTGCCGCCCTTTTTGGGCCTCTTGACCAACAGCACCGCGGGAATCAGGAACAACGTCGCGATGCTCAGCAGTTTGAAGTTGTCGATGTAAGAGAGCATCATGGCCTGCCGCTCCATGCCTGCTTCGAGCAAGGCGTAGGCCTGGTGGAGCGCGGCGGCGGAGCCGCTGTGGGAGCGCAGCGCCCCCGTCGTGCCGTGTAGCATCGCCTGCACCTGTGGATTCGTCGCGCTCAAGTGGGCCGCCAGGCGGTTCTGGTGGAATTGCGCGCGCCGGGAGAGCATCGTGGTCACAAAAGAAATGCCCATGCTTGCTCCCACGTTTCGCGCCAGGTTGATCAGGCCGGAAGCGGCGTTATTTTTCTCGGGTGGAAGATACGAGTAAGCCACGGTATTGATCGGCACGAACAGAAACGCCAAACCCGCGCCCTGAACCAGGCGCGCGAACGCCAGGGCGCGGAAATCGATGTCCAAGTCGAAATTAATCATGTACAGGAAGGCTACATAAAGTATGAACAGTCCGAAAATCATCAGGTGTCGCGGATCTCTTTTCGCCAAAAGGTACCCGACCAGAGGCAGGCACGCGATGATCGCCAGCCCGCCGGGCATGAGCGCCAATCCGGCCTGCTCCGCGGGATAGCCCATCATCGTTTGCGCGAACAGCGGAATGAGGAGCGTGGTGCCCCAAAGGACGAACCCAAGCATGAACATCAGCGCGTTCGCCGTGGCAAAAGACCGATCGCGAAATAGCTTCAGTTCGATGATCGGGTGTTCCTGCCGCCATTCCCAAAACACCACGACCACCAGGGCAATTGCCGCGATCGTGCTCAGGATCAAGATGAAGTGCGACTCGAACCAGTCGTCGCGCTGTCCCTTGTCGAGAACCACCTGCAACGCGCCAAGCCCGATGGCCAAAAGGCCGAGCCCGATGTAGTCGATCTTTAAGCCCTTGCGTCTTTCGCCGCTCAGGTGGGGCGGATCGCTGATTAGGCGCGAGGTCAGGAGCAGCGAGATGATTCCCACGGGCACGTTGACGTAGAAAATCCAGCGCCAGCTATAGCTGTCGGTGATCCAGCCCCCGAGCGTGGGCCCGATGGCGGGCGCCACCACCACCGCCATGCCGTAAACCGCAAATGCCATTCCCCTTTTCGCCGGAGGGAACGTGTCCGCCAGGATGGACTGCTCGCTCGGTTGCAGCCCTCCGCCGCCGGCGCCTTGCAGCACGCGAAAAAAGATCAGCGTGCCCAGATTAGGCGCCAGCCCGCACAGAAAAGAGCTGCCGGTGAATATCGCCACGCACAACATGTAGAAGCGCTTTCGCCCGATGAGCGAGGAAAACCACCCGCTCATCGGTAGCACGATGGCGTTGGAGACCAGATAAGAAGTCAGGATCCAGGTGCTCTCGTCCACTCCCGCCGAAAGGCTCCCGGCGATATGAGGCAGGGAAACGTTGGCGATGCTCGTGTCCAGCACCTCCATGAACGTGGCCAGCGTCACCACCAGCGCGATGATCCACGGGTTGACGGCCGGGGGCGTATACGCCTGCGCAGCCGGAAGCGCCGCGGCCGTTTCGCTCATCGCACCCACACCTTCGGCGTCACCGACATTCCCAACCGCAGCAAGTGGTCGTTGTTTTCGCCGGGATCGAGCACGATCTTCACTGGCAAACGCTGCACCACCTTCACGTAATTGCCCGTGGCATTTTCCGGCGGCAACAGGCTGAACCGCGCGCCGCTCGCCCCGGCGATGCTCTCCACCCGGCCCTTGTACACGCGCGAGTACGCATCCACCGCAATCGTCACCCGTTGGCCGGGCCGCATGTGGGCGAGCTGCGTTTCTTTGAAGTTGGCCGTGATCCAAACGTCGTCGAGCGGCACGATCGAGAGCAACGTCTGCCCTAGCTGCGCGTTCATTCCGACCTCGACGTTCTTGTTCACCACGCCGCTGACAGGCGCCAGCACCGTGCAATACTGCAAGTCCAGCTCGGCCTGATCGAGCGCCGCCTTCTTCTGCTGCACCACCGCCACCGCGGCCCGCGCACGAGCTTGTGTCGCCTGGACCTGCTGGGGGCCCGTTTGCGAGTAGCGCAACGCAGCCTGGGTTTGCGCCAGCCGGCTTTTCGCTTGTGCCACCTGCTGCTCGGCGGCAGCGGCGGCGGCGCGCGCCGCTTCCACTGCCGCGGCGTTCGCCTTCGCCGTGGCGTCGGACTGATCGTAGATTTGCTGCGAGACCTCGTCCTTTGCGACCAGCTCGCGATAACGCTCCACATCGGCCTGCGCGCGCGTGTTGTTCGCTTCGGCTCCCCGCAACTGCGCGCTCGCCGCATCGGACTGTTGCTGCGCGGCTCCGATGGCCGCCTGCGCGGCGGCTACATCCGCCTCCGACGCGGAGACTTGCGTCGTGGTTCCGATGGTCTCGACGGGCACGTCGAGGTTCATGGCCTGTGCGGCCGCTTCGGCGTCGGCCAAATCCGCCTTAGCCCGCTCCACGGCTACCTGGTGATCCCGCGGGTCGATCTGCACCAGCAGCTGCCCCTTCTCGACGTACTGGTTGTCGCTGACGTTCACGCTCATGACGTACCCGGAGACGCGCGAACTGATTTCGTTGAGATGGCCGTCCACCTGCGCGTCGTCCGTGGATTCGTAGGTCGCCAGATAGCGCCAGAGAAATGCGCCGCCAACCAGCAGCGCCAGGACAATTCCCGCGATCAGCCAGCGCGCGCCGCTGCGCGGCGCCGGCGATTGCGGCGCGTGCAAATCGAGGGATTCTCTCGGGCCGCGTTCACCGGGCTTTGACGGAGCCTCGCTGGGAGCTTCCGCAACGGAATCGTAATGGGTTTGGTCGGCCATGCTTACTGTCCCTTCCAGTATTGCCGGATACCTCGCTCGGCGGACCCGGTCGCTCGGGCCAGCCGCACTCGCGCGAGGTTATAGGCATACAAGCTTGCGATGTAGGACTCGTCGGCGCTCGCGACCGTCTCCTGCGCTTGCACCACTTCCAGATTGTCGGTTACGCCGGAGCGGAAACGGTCGCGCCCTTCCGTCAGCGTCTGCTGAGCCAGGTCCACATTGCTCTTGGCGACGCTCACCTGCTCGGAAGCCGACTGCAAGTCCAGCAGCGCGTTGCGCACGTCTTGCTCGATTTGCGCGCGCAGATCGTCCAGCCGCTGGCGCTCGCGGTCGAGTTCCGCTTGAGCGGCCTGCGCATCGCCGTGCGCTTTGCCGCCGATGAAAATGGGGATGTTCAGCGCGGCCGAGGCATCGAACGTTCCGTGAAGCTGCGCGGGCGTGGGGCCGATGATGCCGTAGTCGGCGTTGGCGGTGAGCGTGGGCAGATGCTCCGCGGTTGCCGCCCGGCGCGCGTATTCGGCGGCGTGCACGTGTGCCATCGCGCTTTGGAAGTCGGGGCGATCCGCATAGGCGTGCTGCAGAGACTCCTCGACGCCCGGCGGCGCGGACGATTCGTACGGAGCGCTATCGGTCAGTTTGAATTCTTGCCCGAGCGGCAGGCCGATGGCCCGCGCCAGCGCCAGCTTTTGCTTCGCGAAATCGTTGCGTGCGGCGATGGCCTCTTGTTGTCGCGACTGCAGTTCCACCTGCGCCCGCAGCACATCGATGCCCGCGGAGACGCCCACTTTTTTCAGGTCTACAGCCTGTTCGTAGAGCGCCTGCGCCGTTTGCACTTGCGCCTGGGCATTATCCACGCGCGACGAAGCGGCGATCGCCTGCAGGTAGCTGGCCCCGATGACGAGCACCACGGCCTCCCGCAGATCCGCGTAGCTCAATTTCGCAGCGGCCAGGTTCCGCTCTGCCGAGCGTTCATTGTCCAGGGCGTACATGTCCACCAGCGATTGCGAAGCGGACGCGCGCAGATCGAAAAAACCGAATGGGCCGACGATCAGCGGAAAACCGGGAAACTGGTGCGCGATTTTCCCAAAACCTTCGGCGGCCAGGTTCACCTGCGCCGCATTCTCGGAAAGGTTCGCGGCCAGGTCCGGCAACAGGTGACTGCGCTCTTGCCACAATTCTCCCTGCGAGGAAAGCACGGCGTCGCTGCCCATCAGCAAGCCGAGGTTTTGCCGCAGGCCGCGGTCAATCGCGTCGGAAAGCGAGAGCGGAAGAATTTCGGCTGTGGCTGTTCCCGTGGGCACGCTGCCCAGCAGCGGATTTTGCGACGAGTTCTGCGGCAGCGCGACGCTCTGCGCGCCGGCCGAACCGGCGCCCAGCCACGCGCAGAACGCAAGAATCGATGTGCCCTTGCTAAATGCCTTCATGACGGCCTCTTCCTGGAATTCCCCGCCTGGACTTTTGCTCCCGCCCAGAACGAGGCAAACGTCCTCTCCAGACAGCGCGGTAGATTTAGATTGGAATCGAAAGCCCAAAGATACAAAGCGCCGAAATACTCCTGCTGGTACAGGAAGGCCAGGTCGGCTGCGGGCCAATCACGGCGGATTTCGCCTCTCCGCTGGCCGATCTCCATGATTTCACGAAGAATTTGCCGCCCCCTGGCGATCGTTCGCTGCGCCACGCTCACGACGGGTTCGCTGCTCAGGGGCCCCAGGAGCATGCAGCGCGACAACCCGCGGCTTCTCGCGGGCTCATCCATCGCGGCAAACAGCAATCGGTGCAGGACGTCTCGCAAGGGAGCGCGATTCTGCTGGGCTTCCGCCAGCGCTGCTCGCAGAATGTCCAGCCGATGCTCGCCCATTTCGCTGAGCAGCAGCTCTTTCGTGGGGAAGTAGTTGAAAAACGTTCCCTTGGCGACATCGGCGGCCTGCGTGATGTCCTCCACGGTAGTGGCGTTGAAGCTGCGCGTGCCGAAGAGCTCAAAAGCGGCGCGCAGCAGGCGATCGCGCACGTCGGCTTTGTGACGCTCCCGCCGGCTGGCGGTAGCGTGGCGCGGCGCGGGAGAGCGGCGCGGAGTTGCTGGGCGCGGCGGCATAGAATGACCTGTGGTCATTTATGACCATAAGTCACCTAATGTGGGCTTGTCAAGCGCGGCCGAAAACCGCTGGGCGGAAACGAGCGGCCATTGCTTCGTTGACTTGCCGGACGGCGGTCACCTACTATCTTTCGCCAATGGACTCTCCGTCCCCACTGGCCAGGCCCGCCGTCCCTCGCAAATTCTTCATGTCGCTGCGCGATTTTGCCTTCTGGTTCCACAGCGCGCGGGCCGACTCGCTGCTCAAGAAAATCCGCCGCGAGCAGGGCGACCAGCAAGCCTTCGAGCATCTCTACCAGAGCTTGCGCGATCCCTGGTCCACCACGGTTCCTTACTATCGTTATCAGCTCCGCAAATATCACATCATGCTTTCGCTGCTGCCTTTGCGTCCCTATCGTCGGGCGCTGGACATCGGATGCGGCCTCGGAGTTTTCGCGCGCGAGCTCGCCTCCCATGCCGACCAGGTCCTCGGCGTCGATTTTTCCCGGCATGCCGTCGATCGTGCCGCGGAGTTGTCCGCTGGCGTTGCCAACACCCGGTTCAAGCAGGCGGATTTGCTGAAGATCGCAGAACTGGGAGAAGGCCAATTCGACCTCGTCGTTTTGGCCGACACCTTGTACTACCTCTCCCCGCTGTCCGACGAGATGTTCAAATCCGTGCGCCGGCAGGTCGTGGACTTGCTCGCTCCCGGCGGGACGTTGCTGCTTGTGAATCACTTCTACTTCCGCTTCGATCGCCTTTCGCGCGTTTCGCGCGATATTCACGAGTGCTTCCGCTGGGCGCCCGAACTAAGCTTGCTCGGCGAGCATCGCCGCCCGTTCTACCTTGTCAGCGTTCTGGAGCGTAACGAAACTCCGGGATAGAATCGGCCGCGCCGGAGCGAAAGTATATTCATGCCGCGTGCGCGGAAAACAAGCAGGAGAGGTCTGATGGACGAAACGAGCGAGGAAATTCTGGCCATTCGCCAAATCATCGACAACTGGATCGTCTGGCGCGACGCCGGCGATTGGGAACGATTTCGAACCGTCTGGCACGACGACGCCCGCATGATGGCCACCTGGTTTCAGGGTTCGGCGGACGACTTCATCCGCGTCAGCCGGGAAGGCTGGGATCGCGGAGTAAGCATTCTGCATTTTCTCGGCGGGTCCTCGGTCGAACTTGCCGGGGCCCGCGCCATTGCACAGACCAGGATGATGATTTCGCAGCGCGCTCGGGTTCACGACGTCCTGTGCGACGTGGTCTGCACGGGGCGCTTCTACGATTTCTTCGAGAGGCGCAAAGGGAACTGGGGAATCGTGTTGCGGCACCCGATCTACGAAAAAGATCGCATGGACCCCATCGATCCGTCGAAGACGCTCCAGCTCGACGCGAAGCTCCTAGAGCGCTTTCCCGAGGGCTACCGCCACCTCGCCTATCTCCAGACCAACATCGGATACCAGGTAAAACCGGACATGCCTGGCCTCAAAGGACCGGAGGTCGAGGGCCTCTATGCCCGGGGCAGGAAATGGCTGACGGGAGAACCGCTTTAAGGCTCGTTCACACCACACTCGCCGGGAACGCTGGGCTCAGCCGTCGGTTACGGATTCGCCACCAAGCTTCCCGAGATGCTTTACCGATTCTTGACCGGTCGTACAATTAACCTATGCGAGTCCTGATTTCGATCGTGGTCACCGCTGCCGTTGCCCTGGGCATGTACTTCTTTTTCCTCAGAAGCGCCTTGTCCGGCTCGGGCGGGTCCCCGGCGCAAATGATCTCCACGACTTCCGTGCAGATGCAATTGGTGAGCATCGCTCAGGCGGAGCGGATGTACTACGTCCAGAACAGCACCTATGCGACTCTCGATGATCTTGCTTCGAGCGGCACGCTGACGCTCAAGACTCCCGATCCTGACGGTTACACGTATGCGGTGGACGCGTCTCCGTCGGGTTTCAAAGCGACCGCCCGCCATGCGGACGCCGTCGGCGGGAACCCGGCGAGCTACCCCGTCATTTCCATCGATCAGACGATGCAAGTCCAACGCGGCAACTGAACCTGCGCCCGGATTCCTCCGTCATCGAGTCTCCGCCTTGACAGCAGACGCTTCGAGTGTTGTCATCCGCAGCAGGGAGCGCGCCACGGGCAGTCATGTATGACGTGATCGTCGTAGGCTATGGGCCGACCGGAATGCTGGCGTCCATTCTGTTGGGTCGCGCTGGCCTGCGCGTCGCCGTGCTCGAGCGGTACAAGACTCTCTACAACTTCGCGCGCGCCGGCATCGTCCATGACGATGTGCTGCGCATGTTCCAGGAAGTCGGCTGCATCGACGAAATCTGGCCGAGCACGCAGTTCCTGCCGGTATTCGATCTCGTGCGTAACGGAAAGGTCTTGCTCTCCAGCCCCGTGTCGCCCATCGCCACGCATGGCTGGCCGGAATACGTCTCGATCTACCAGCCGGCTTTCGAGAAAGAGCTGGACCGTCTCGCCAGGGCCGAACGGTCCGTCGAGATTTTCAAAGGAAAGACCGTCACAGCCGTCGCCCAGGATGCCGAGACCGTCACGGCGACCGCCGTCGACGAGAATGGGGGCAGCCGCACGATCGCGGGCCGCTATCTGATCGGCGCCGATGGTGGCAATAGCTTTGTGCGCCAGGCTTTGGGCGTGGCTTATGAAAATCTCGGCTTCGATCAGGACTGGCTGGTGGTCGACGCCCGGGTGAAGCGCGAGCGTCCCGGCCTTCCGTCGATGCGCCAATATTGCGAACCGGAGCAACCGAGTGTCGCTCTGCGCATCGGGCCGTATCATCGCCGCTGGACCTTCATGATCTTCCCCGACGAATCCCGGGAAGAGGCGGTGAAGCCGGAGAATGTTTGGCGTCGCCTCGACCGGCAGGATGGCGCCACGCCGGATGAAGTGGAGCTGGTGCGAGTCGTCTGCTACAGGTTCCAGTCGCTCTACGCCGGACGCTGGCGCGTCGGGCGCGCCTTCCTCATCGGCGACGCGGCCCATCAGATGCCGCCTTTGCTCGCGCAGGGCATGTGCTCGGGCCTCCGCGACGCGCAGAATCTGGTCGGCAAGCTCAAGCTGGTGTTCAAAGGTCTTGCGCCGGATTCCTTCCTCGATACCTACGAAGCCGAACGCGGCCCCAACGTTCGCGCCACGATCGCGGAGAGCATGCGCGTGGCCCAGTTGGTGATCGAACGCGATCCCGAAAAAGTGAAGAAACGCGACGCCGACCTGGAAGCCATGCAGGCGCAAAAGACGGCCGTGGGTCAGAAGAAGCTGATCGCGTTCCGCGTTCCGGGCCTGACCGCGGGTTTCATCGCTCGCCACGCGCCGGCGGCTGGCGATGCCTTTCCCCAGGCCCGGGTTCGCGGCGACGCCGAAGGTCGGTTCGACGATGTCGCGGGACGCGGCTTCCTGATCCTGGCGCGCGGCGGGGACCCCGTCCAAGCGCTCTCGGAACAGGACCTAGCCTTCTGGCGTGCGCTCGGTGGCAAGTTCGTACGGCTGCGCAAGGACGGGGCCGATCCCGCGCCCGGAGAAATTCTTGACGCGGAGGGTAGCTACACCCAGCTCATGGACGAGTACGGCTGCGACGTGATCGTCAAGCGCGACGACTATCACATTTTCGGGGCGGGCCGGAGCGTCGCCGACCTGCCGGGCCTTCTGTCGGACCTGCGCGAACAGCTCAGCCCTCAGGACCGACGGGCAATCCGCGGCGAGCGCGGCTGACTCAACGGGAGCGCAGTCCTGGTTCCCCGGGAAGAGCCGCGGAGGTATACTCCGACGCAGAGCCCTCGTGGTCCAAGTGAGGTCCTGATGGTCCGCTTATCATTGAAAGTGAATGGGCAGATCCACGATGTTGAGGTGGACGCCGACACGCCTCTGCTGTACGTGCTTCGCGACGATCTCGGCCAGAACAATCCGCGCTTCGGCTGCGGGTTGGGGCAATGCGGCGCCTGCACCGTGCTGGTGGATAATCGCGCGACGCGGTCGTGCCTCTTGCCCGTCTCGAAAGCCGCGGACAAGGAGATCGTCACCCTCGAGGGATTGGGCGCGGACGGCAACCCGCATCCCGTCCAGACGGCGTTCATCGAAGAGCAGGCGTTTCAGTGCGGCTACTGCCTGAACGGTTGGGTCCTGACGGCCAAAGCCTTGCTCGACAAGAATGCCCACCCAAGCGATGTCGAAATGAGGACCGCTTTTGAAACTCTGGTGTGTCGCTGCGGCAGCCACACGCGCGTTTTCAGCGCCGTTCGCCGCGCCGCGGACGCCATGAAGAGGAGCGCATAAGACCATGGCTCCCAAGATTCCGTTGTCGCGAAGAGAGTTCGTGAAGGACGCGGGAGGTTTGCTCATCGGTTTCAGCCTGCTGGACTCCACGATTCTCCCGCAGCTTCTCGCCGTCCCCGCGGCGGAGGGCTTGCCCACGCCCTCGCCGGCGCGCCTGGACGCCTGGCTGCGCATCGAAAAAGACGAAACGATTCGAGTGTTCAGCGGCAAAGCGGAAATCGGCATGGGCGTCCTCACGGCGCTCAGTCAGATCGTGGCCGAGGAGTTGGACGCTCCCGTCGAGCATGTCACGTTCGTCTTGGGCGATACGGCCACGACGGCCGACCAGGGCGGCGTCGGCGGCAGCACGTCGATTTCGCAAGGCGGCAAGCCGCTGCGCAATGCCGCGGCGACGGCGCGCTTCTTGCTCCTGCAGATGGCCGCGCGGCGCCTCGGCGCTCCGCCCGAGCAGTTGCAAGTCGCGCGCGGGATCGTCAGCGTGAAGGGTGACGCCTCGAAGAGCGTGTCCTACGGGAATCTGGCCGCCGCCGCCGACTTGAACGACGTCCTCAAGGTCACCGGCACTGGGTTCGGCCTCGACGTTGCCGGTGCCGGAAAGCCGAAAGCTCCATCCGCCTATACGGTCGTGGGCCAGTCGGTTCCTCGCGTGGACATGGCGCCCAAGATCATGGGGCGATTCAGCTACGTTGGTGACGTGCGGGTTCCCGAGATGCTCCATGGGCGCGTCGTGCGGCCCTCCGGCGTCGGCGCGACGCTCGTGAACGTGGACGAGAAGTCCATCAAAGCCATTCCGGGTGTGGTCAAGACAGTGGTGAAGGGCAATTTCGTCGGCGTGGTCGCGGAAAGTGAGTGGGCCGCGATCCGCGCGGCGGAGACGCTCAAGGTCACGTGGTCCAGCGCCAAGCTCGCGTTCCCGGAACAGCAGCAGTTGTATCAGCACCTGCGCACCACGGCGCCCAGGGTGTCGCGAGAGGGAATCGTTCGTGGCGACGCCGCGGCTGGCTTGGCGAAGGCAGCCAAGAAACTCCAAGCGAGCTACGACTGGCCCTTTCAATCGCACGCCACGATGGGGCCCGGCTGCGTCGTCGCCGACGTCCACGAAGGCGGCGTGACCACTGTCTGGTCCGGCGGGCAAAAACCACACTCCTTGCAAAAGGCCATCGCCGAACTGTTGCGTGTTCCGCTCGAACAGGTGCGCGTCATTTGGGTGGAAGATGCCGGTTCCTACGGGCGCCCCGGTTACGACGACGCTGCCGGCGACGCCGTGCTGCTTTCGCAAGCCGCCGGCAAGCCCGTGCGCGTGCAGTGGATGCGTTCGGACATGACCGCCTGGGGTGCGAAAGGGAATCCGGTGGCGTTCGATCTTGTGGCCGGTCTCGATGGCGACGGAAGAGTCAGCGCCTTCCAGTTCACCTCGTATGCGCTCTCGGGAACGGAAATCGCTCCCCAACCCACCACGGCCGGAAATCTGCTCGCCAGCCAATTGACGGGAATCGCCAACACCGCTGTCGGAGATGAGTTCGCGCAGTTCGGCGACGGGTCCACCGAGTACGACTTCCCGAACGTGCGCGCGGTTGCTCACGTCATCCCCACGTTCTACGACACGGCGTCGCCACTGCGCACCACCCACCTTCGCGATCCCAACGGCCCGGCCACCGCGTTCGCCGTCGAATCGTTCATGGACGAACTCGCCGCCGCTGCGGGAGCCGACCCGATCGAATTCCGCCTGGCGCACGTCGCCGACCCCAGGGCCAAGGCAGTTCTCGCGGCCGCGGCCGAAAAGTCCGGGTGGGAGCGCCGGCCCTCGCCGAACAAAAACTCCGGCTCTTCGGAAGTGGCTACGGGCCGCGGCGTCGGACTCGGCGTGCGCGCCGGAACGTACGTGGCGACCATCGCCGAAGTCGAAGTCAATCGTAAGACGGGAGCGATTCACGTGAAGCGCTTTGTCTGCGCGCACGACTGCGGCCTGATCGTCAACCCGGATGCCTTGCGCGGAGTCATCGCGGCGAATCTGATTCAGTCCATGAGTCGCAGCCTGAAGGAAGAGGTCAAGTTTGACCGCAGCCGCGTGACGAGCGTGGATTGGGTCACCTATCCCGTCGCCAGAGCTTCGGACGTTCCCGAGCAGCTGGATATCGTGCCGATCAACCACCCGGAAATTCCGCCGAGCGGAGCCGGTGAACCGTCCAGCCGCCCCACGGCGGGCGCCATCGCCAACGCCATTTTCGACGCCACCGGCGCGCGCGTGCGTCAAGCGCCCCTGACGCCCGCAAGGATCAAGGCCGCCCTCGCCGCAAAGGCTTGACCGGTTTTTTCCTGCTCGACGAGCGCCGCCCGATTCGCGACCCCCATGCGAAGCTTCGCTCGAACCATCGGAAGCCGGATATTTGTAAGCCGCAGCCTTTGGACCGTCAAGGCAGGTCGCGATGCTCCACCGAATCTAGGTGTGCTGAATCGACGGTTCAGGTTCAGCCGCGAGTTGGGGGGCCACGTCGGTGAGAAATCTGATTTGTTGCATGGCATGCGCCAGGGTACGGGAGACAGGCGCATTGGCGAGGCCGCCGATTCGGCCCGCAGCTTGCGCCGGGTCGCCCGCGTAATTCCAGAGGCCGACCACGATCTTCATATCGGCGGATTGCGCGCGCAATTTCTCGTACAGCCTGCGCGCGTGGGCGACGGCAAACGGCGGGAGCGCGGACAGACACACGATAGCCGGTTTTTCACGCGACACCTGGGCGAGCATTTCGGCGGTGGTCCCAATATCGAGGAAGTGCGTGCGATAGCCAGCCCTCTGCAAAAGGTGAGCTAGCATCGTGCCCACAATTTCATCGGCCTCATCCCGGACCGGCATGCAGACTACGCCGCTCGTGCGGCTGGGAGCTCCTTCTTGAGGTGAGGCTGGAGACGCGCCGCCGGCAGCGGTCTGCTGTTGCTCGTTGCTTCGATCGTTCACCTCTTCCACTAATTCCTTGATGCTCTGGAAGATGAAAGTTTCCGTGGCCTGGTCCAGCTCGTTCCGATGGCGGTCTTGCTCGACCAAACTCAACGCGGGGATCAGAACGAGATCGTACAGGTCCTCGAGCGGTTTGTCCTTCAGATAGCTCTCCAGAACCTGTTTGGCTTCGTTTTGATCGGTCGCCAGCAGACGCTGATAGAACTGAGCCTCCGGCGGCAGAACCGGCTCGTCTCCGAGAATGACGTGCAAGAAGCCCAAGTGCGGGACGTGGCGAGCCATGACCGCCAGGCAGACGGTCAACGGCGTCGAGAGAACCAAGCCGATCGGTCCCCAGAGCAACGTCCAGAAGACGGCGGCGAATAGGATGGCCAGGGCGGAGAGCCCCGTGTGGGCCCCGTAGAGATTGGGCTCTACGATGTTGCTGACCACGAGTTCGATGATCACGAAAAACCCGATGGTCACAAGGGCCTTGGTCCAACCGTCGAACACCGCCAAAGACAATAGAATCGGCAGGGCCGCGCCCAGCGGGGGACCGACGTAGGGAAGAAACCGCAGAACTCCCGCGGCGACGCCCCACAAGAGAGCGTTGGGGATACCGATGAAATGAAGCACCACACCGACCACCACGCCGTAGGCAACATTTACGACGAACTGCAGGAGCACGTAACGGCTGACGCGATGCGCGGCGTCGTCTAAGGCTTGGGTCATCAGGTTCAGGCGCCCGCGCCCGGCCAAACGGATGAAGCGATTGCGCAAGTCCTCCCGCCGGATCAGCATGAACGCGGTGAAGACGATGACGATTCCGGCGGTGCCCAGGGGACCCAGCAAGGTGCGCGCGGACTCCAATAAATTCGTGGGCGGCGAAACCACTTCTACGGGGAGGGGGCGGGCCCGAGACGGCGATGGCGGCGCGCCGGGCTTTCCCCCGGCGGTCGCGCTTGTCGGCCCGGCCGCCAGCTCTTCGCCCAGTTCCACCACGGTGTCGGTAGCCTTGTTAAAGCTTTGACCCTTTGGGCTGCGGAGTGCGTCTATTTTGTTTTTGATATTTACTTTGTAATTCGGCAGCTGGTTGGTGACGTCGACCAGTTGATCCGTTACCGTCCAGCCTACCAGGCCCATCGTGCTGATGAAGAGGACAACCACGAACAATACGGCCAGCACGCGAGGGAATCGAATGCGTTCGAGCCAAATGACCAGCGGCGTCAGCAGGAAGCTGAAGAGCATGGCCAAGGCAAAGGGAACCAAGACCTCTTTTGCGAGGTAGAGCGTCGCAATGACGACCACGCCGACGGCAACCGCCAGCAGGCTGGAAACGTCGCGGTATGGGTTTGGGCGAGGCACAATCAAGATCGCTTGAAGGCCGGGGAGATGGCTCCGTCAGGCGCGCAGCTCCGGGGGCGCTGTACGCACGAATCGAGGGGAAGACAAAACCCTCTCCCCCTCGTGCCCCTAGTCGCTTCCCAGGCCTCCGGTTGCTTCCCGAGAGAGGGGCGTATCGCTTTTCGCATAGTCCGCCTTGGCTTCGCCCGTGGAGGCAATGTCCTGCGCTCCGGTTCGCTCCAGAACTTCCTTGGCGCGTTTTGTCCAGGCGCTATCGTCGGAATGAACCGAGAGCAGGATTCCGCCATCCTTCACGCGTCCTTCGTACCGTTTGGCCTCGTATTCAGGGATTTCCATGCCGATCAGCGCGCCGGTGATGCCGCCGATCGTGCCGCCCACGCCGATGCCCGCCAGCGCCGCCATGATGGGACCGGCTGCGATAAGAGGCCCCACGCCTGGAATGGCCAAAGCGCCGATGCCGACAATCCATCCCAGAACACCTCCGGCCACGGCGCCCGTTCCGGCGCCCGCGGCTGCCCCTTCTGGAGCCTTGGTGCCCTTTTCGTGGGCGAAGTCCTTCGAACCGCTATTCTCGGAGAAGAGCACGGAAACGTCCGCGCTGCGAAAGCCCGCCGCCTTCAGGGCCTCCACGCCGCTTTCGACGCTAACGTAAGTAGGATAAATGCCGAAAACAGCTGTATTTTTTCCTGACATTGTTCGATTCTCCCTTTTTCTTTCGGTTTATTCTGGCGAGCCTTCCGCGATGGTCGCACGACCGAACCGTCAATCTGACACATCGGCGCCTCTGAATCTGTGCAATGTGGGACAGATGGATCTCCCTGGCCGCCGCCTGGACGATGCTCGTGCCCCGGCCGACGCGGGTGTGCTGTCCGGTACATGAACCGAGCGGCCCCCGATGTATTCTCTGGCCGTAGCGATTTGGCTGACTTGCGGGTGTCGGATGATCCCAAGTGTACGGTCGTAGACAAAAGAAAGCCCGGCCGTGTCCGGCACAATCCTCTCGAAACCTACAATCCCGCCATGACCCTCACTCTTATCGCCAGGAAGCTCTTCCGCACCCTGGCCAGAGTCATCCCCCAATGCGGCATGGTCGCGCAAGCCGTGGCATTCAACATGTTTTTGGCGTTCTTCGCGGTTCTGCTGATCGCGCTCAGCCTCATGAAGCGTTCCCTCGAGGGAGAAAACGGGCCGCAGGTTGCCGCGCGGCTTTCGGCCATTCTTCCTCCCGGAAGTTGGCAACTCATATCCGCATTCGTCTTGCGTGAAAAGGTGAACACCTGGTACCTGGCGCTGGCCGGCTGGGTGGGAACGCTGCTCGTGGGATCGCAGGTGATTAAGCTGATCACCAAAGGCATCGAGATGGTTTACGGCGGCCGTCATACCCACTCGATCTTCGGCCGGCAGATTCGCGGTTTGCTTTTGTTTTCCCTGGCAAGTGTGGCCTGGCTGCTGGCCGTGCTGCTCAGTGTCTTTGGCGGGCCCTGGGGCCAATCGATGGCCGGTGAATTCGGCGACTTTTCCTTGGTCCGCGCTTTTTGGGTCGTCCTGCTTCCGCTCGTCGCGATGATCCTGGCGATGCTCGTGCTGGCCTTGATCTATCGCGTGGCGACGCCGGGAACAACCACCTGGGCCTCCGTCCTCCCCGGAGCCGCTGCCGCGACAATCCTGTGGTGGGCCGCCAACATATTGTTTGGATGGTACGTGCGCAAAACGCAGTATGGGCCCATTTACGGCGGCTTGACCGCGGCGATCGGCTTGATGACCTGGATGGAGATCTCCGCGATGCTCGTCTTTCTGGGCGCGGCCTGGAACTCGGATAGGGGTCCTCGGACTCTGCCAGCCCCGGCGAAGACCGACGCGATCAAGGCGCCAGAGCTTTCCCTCGTGTCTCCGGCAGAAGAAACGCGGTAACCGCCATGAGCGAATACGCCAGCGCCGCGAATATCCCGATGGCCTGGCCCAGTGGCATCTTCAGCGAAAGGAACCCGACCAGGCTCGGGAACAAGGCGCCGGCCCCCCGGCCGAAGTTATAAGTGAAGCCCTGGCCCACGCCGCGCACGCGCGTGGGAAAATTCTCCGTGAAGAACGGGCCCATCCCGCTGAACACCCCCGACGCGAAGAAGCCCAGCGGAAAGCCCAGCACCAGCATCGCGGTATTGCCGAACGCCACGGCCGTATACGTTACGACCGCCGTGCCCGCGCCTAGGGCGAAGACCAGGAACGTGAGCCGCCGCCCGATAAGATCCGCGAGATATCCCCCCGCGAGGTAGCCAAAGAACGAGCCGGCGATGGAAACGGCCAGATATCCCGCCGAGTTCAATACCGAAAGGCCGCGTTCGGTGCGCAGGAACGTCGGCAGCCACGTGGTGACGGCGAAGTAGCCGCCCTGCGCTCCCGTTCCCATCAAGCCGCCCAGCACCGTGACCCTCAGCAGCCGCCCGCGAAAAATTTCAAAGAAGGATGGCCGGTCGCCCTGTGCCGCCAGGCGCTTCTGCGATTCGAGGTAGACCGTCGGCTCTTCGACGTATCGCCGCACCCACAAAACCAGAAGCGCGGGCGCGATGCCCACGAAAAACAGCACGCGCCACGCAGTGGCCGGCGGCAGGAAGGAAAAGAACAGCGCGTAGAGTCCGGCGGCGATGCCCCACCCTACGGCCCAGCCCGAGTGCATGATTCCCAGAGCTTTGCCGCGGTGCTCGGGACGAATCACTTCGCCCAGCAGAACCGCGCCCGCCGCCCACTCGCCGCCGAATCCCAGCCCCAACAAGGCGCGAGCGGCGAATAGTTGTGCGAAGTTCTGGGTCAGGCCCGAAAGAAAACTGAAGCACGCGAACCACAGAATGGCGATCTGCAGCGTACGCACGCGGCCGATGCGGTCCGCGAGCCAGCCCGCGAGCCAGCCGCCCACCGCCGAGACGGCCAGCGCGGCTGTGCCCAGCACGCCGGCCTGGCCGCGCGTGATGCCCCAGGTCGCGATGAGCGCGGGGATCACGAAGCTGTAAACCTGCACGTCCATCGCGTCCAGCGCCCAGCCGCCGATGCAGGCTCCCAGGGCGCGCCGCTCTTTGGGCAGCAGCTCGAGCATCCAGCCGAGCGCGCCCGTCCGCGCGCCAGCCGGCGCCCCGGCCGGAGCGACGACCGTTTCGCTGAGTTCCTTCATGCGCGCCTCTCTTCCCGGCGCGAGAGTACACTCGCGGCGAATCCCCGGTCAATTGCGCGCATCGTATTCGCAACCGTCCGCGTCAGGAGGGCGGCATTTGCCCCACGTCACGCCTGAAGAAGTTCGTCGACGGAGCAAGAGTGTGCGTCAGGTCCGCCTTGCGAAGAAGTCGACGCTCCGCAGCCGCCGTATTCCGAGATTCCCTGCCAGCTCGGAAAGCGGCCTACTTTGAACTTTCGCCCCCGTTCCCCCAAAACACAATAGTCCGGAACAGGACGGCGGAAGCCGAGGCTGAAACGACATCAACGTAAAAAAAAGGATTCGATAAGGGGTTAGCGCTGATGTTGAATTCTCGTCTCAGTTGTCGTGCGTCCGGAGAGAACACATATGTCACCGTCTCGACCGCAGCATAGAAAGCCAGCCCTATGAGAGCGCCGCCTCCAGCAAATGCAGATACAGAACGAACCCCATATCGTCGGTAAATCGTCCAGGCAGGCAGCCCCAGAAAGAACTCAACGACATATGCAATTGGGATAGCAAACACGGAATAAATGAGGGGTGTGATTAACAGGCTTAGCACGGAAACCTTACTCGATACGTCACTCGTTCCGGGAAAGGGCAGATAAAATACAAAAGGAACTATTAGAGGTGCAACCAAGAAGCCAATGATCGTTCGCTGTCTTCCCATTGGTCCAGTAATTACATCAAGTCGAGCGCGACTAGGGTTCTGAGCCACTTCCTGATACGTCGTGCCAGGCCAGCCGCGAAAAGCCCCCATTCTGCTAACGCCGTCTCGCAGGACTTACGCAACGCAACTTAGATAGGCCGAGCCGTCAATTTGCCGGAGGCTCCTCGACATAGTCCACGACCAGAACCTCGACCGGACCCGTCTGCGGTTCGAGGCGCAGGCCGAGCTGTTCCCGGAGAGCCTGCATGAATGTTGGTCCCGTGAGGTCGCGGTGTGCGACGGCGCCCGGCGGCCACGAAGCGTCGATCTGCGGCGTGTACTCGACGGCGAAATCGAATGTTCCGCTGAGTCCCGTCCGGTCGAGTACCGGCCGGTCCACGCCTTGCCCGCCCATCATCGAACTCGCAATCAGTTTCATGGAGACGTCGCGCGCGCCTCTGCGAACGCGGCCATCTGCGCTGGGAGCCATGCCTAGGACCCCGCCGCACGTGGGAGGGAAACGGCTGTCGAGCATCTGTGGCGGGGCCGTCGGTGGCGGGCTGGGAACTTGCGGCGTCGTTGCGCAGGGTGAGCCGTCCGGATGTCGCTGAAGCAGGGGCCCCAGCTTTCCAGGTTGGTCCAAAATCAACGCGAAGACGGGAACCTGTCGCGTCTCGTAATGCGTTGCCAGCCGGAACCGCTCTCCCAGAAAGGATTGCATCATCAGGCGCATCTGGTCTTTGGTCGGATTTCCGCGGACGCGGCCTTCAATGTCGAACCGATCCGTGGTAGTCCATTTCGGCAATTGCGAGAGCAGAGCCTCCTCCTGATTGCCGGTGATTTTGTACGCGAATCCTATGTACTCGGCGAGCGGAAAGTCCCTCGCTCTGAACAGTCCTCCAGTGGGGACGTAAACATCGCCGGGCCCCAGGGGGAAGTTCGAACTCGCTGCATTGGGCGGGGCGGTCGTGTTTCGCCGGACGGAAGCCGTGTCGAACGCCATCTTGCCGCCCGCCGCGGTCTGCCACTCAGGCGCTGGCGATTGCGAGGACTGCTGCGCCGAGCACAGCGCCAGGCCTACGGCGCCGGTGAGCGCGGCCCAAACCGCGTTCAGAAAAAGTTTTCGTCCCGAGCCCGTACCCGTGAAGTGGCTTCTCATACTCCGCTCCAGCCTTGAGATTCCAACCCTGGGGCCTAGGCTTCGCCGATTATATGCCTGAATCCCGATAAATCCTCGTCTCCTGGGAGTGACTGGACACGGTAGCCCGAACGGGCATTTGCGGATTTGACGGATTGGAAGCCACCCTGGCGGTCGGGTTCTGCTCTCAATTTAGGTTGGCCCCGGCATCCTAGCGCTAGGGATTGTCGCGTCGATATCCTTGCATAAAAATCTGTCCACGTACTCAACCCGACACACCGGATTGTATTGCGTGCTGTTTGGGATGCAGAGCGCAGCACACTATAACACTCAGATTACTTAACACATTTATTATGAAGCGCACTAAAAGCGAACCGCCAGCGAACCACACTTGCGATCCATCCGCGCTCATGTCTTCGCCACTTCGCGTGCGAACGGACGAGACAGGAAACCTGCAGTATCGGGCCCTGCTCGAAGCGGCGCCTGACGCCATGGTCATTGTGAACCGGGCTGGAGAGATCGTTCTCTTAAATCTCCAGGCGGAAAAGCAGTTCGGATACCGCCGCGATGAGCTACTGGGTCAGCATGTGAAGAACATCATTCCGCAGGGCTTCGCGGAACGCCTGGTCGCCGACGCTCTTCGATCCGCCGAAGACGCCCTGGCACAGCAGATTGGTAAGGGGATTGAGCTCTATGGGCGGCGCAAGGATGGGAGTGATTTCCCGATCGAGATCATGTTGAGCCCGCTCGAAAGCGCCGAAGGAATCCTGGTGACAGCAGCGATCCGCGATATCAGCGTGCGCAAGGAAGCGGAGAAGCATCTGGCGCAGATGGAAAGTAGATATCGTGGGCTGCTGGAGGCCGCACCCGATGCGATGGTAGTAGTGAACCAGAACGGGGAGATCGTTCTGCTCAATGTTCAAGCGGAGAAACATTTCGGATACCGCCGCGATGAACTGGTGGGACAGAAGGTGAAGAACATCATTCCGGAAGGGTTCGCGGAGCGGCTGATCGCTGACGGCACCCGAAGCGCGGCTGAGGCGCTGGCGCAGCAAATAGGTATGGGAATTGAGCTCTATGGGCGGCGCAAGGATGGAAGTGATTTCCCCATTGAGATCATGTTGAGCCCGCTCGAAAGCGCCGAAGGAATCCTGGTGACGGCAGCGATCCGTGATATCACGGATCGCAAGCACTTGGAACAGATGCTTCGGCAGGCGCAGAAGATGGAAGCGGTGGGACAATTGGCGGGAGGGGTGGCCCACGATTTTAACAATTTACTCGGCGTCATCCTGGGCTATGCCGACCTCTTGCTCGAACAGCCAGCCCTGAATGATTCTCAGCGCAAAGATATTGGAGAAATACAGAAAGCTGGTGTTCGCGCCGCTTTATTGACGCGCCAGCTGTTAGCCTTCAGCCGCAAGCAGGTGCTCCAGCCCACAGTGCTCGACCTCAACACGGTTGTGGCCAGGGCGGAGAAGCTGCTTCATCGGCTGATCGGGGAGAACATCGAGTTGCTGGTAGTCCTAAACCCCGCGCTCGGGCGGGTGAAAGCTGATTCTGGACAACTCGAACAAATTATCATGAATCTGGCCGTCAATGCACGTGACGCAATGCCGGAAGGCGGAAAACTCACTATCGAAACCTCTAATGTGGAAATCGATGAGCAGTATGCCGCTCAGCACCACTCCGCGCTGACGGGTCCGCACGTGATGCTCGCGGTAACGGACACCGGCTGCGGCATGGACGCGAAGACGAAAACCCATATATTCGAACCATTTTTTACGACAAAGAAGTTTGGCAAAGGCACAGGCCTTGGTTTGGCTACTGTCTACGGGATTGTAAAGCAGAGCGGCGGCTGGATTTGGGTTTACAGTGAGCCTGGCTTCGGTACGACGTTCAAGATCTATCTGCCGTGCGTGGGTTCGGCCATTGAAATTGTATTACCGAGCGACAAAGTAGACACAGTAGCTGGGAGATCCCAGACGATTCTGATAGTCGAAGATGATGCGGCTCTGCTCCAAGTCACTCATCGATCCTTGGACGAAGTCGGCTACGTGATCCTCGCGGCTCGGAGCCCAGCAGAAGCTATCCTCATCTCCGAGAGTCACCCTGGACCCATTCATTTGATGGTGACCGACGTCATCATGCCTGGTATGAGTGGGGATAAGTTGGCTTCTTACCTCTCAGCTCTACGCCCGGAAATGAAAGTGCTGTACGTGTCAGGGTATACTGATGATACGATCGTCCATCTCGGGGTTCTCGAACCGGGCTTGGCATTCCTGCAGAAGCCGTTCTCGCCAAGAACGCTGGCCCGGAAAGTGAGTGACGTGCTCGCTATGCCGTTCCCTGGATTTTAGCGGCGGCGGTGAGCGGTGCACATTGCAGAGTAGTGTGAGTTTCCGAATCAGCGATGCACCAAGAAGGCGGCCCAAATCGGAAATCCCGCTTGATTGGGAGGTAAGCGATATGTCGAAGATCATCCGTTCTGTGTCGGCATGCCTGATGCTTGTTTTGGTCTTCTCGTGTCTTCCCGAAGCGCGGGCGGAAGACTCCGCTCAGGTGAAGGAACATCTTGCGGCGGCGAAGAAGCTTGCGGGCAAGGACTGGGCCTTCACGCTCGATTACTTGTCCAAGTCGGGAGACGAGATTGTGGCCATGAACGTGTTGCCCAAGGCTAACTCCCCGGCGATCGAACCCCGAAAAGTTTTCGATAACCTGTACATCCTGGGCCAAAAAGCGATCTCGAACTTCGCCATTACTACCCCCGACGGGATCATCTTGATCGATACCGGCTACGACGGGAACACGGAGACGATTCTCCTGCCCCAATTGAAAAAGCTCGGACTGAATCCCGAGGACATCCGCTACGTCCTGCTCACGCACGGTCATGCGGACCACTTCGGCGGCGCGAAGTATCTGCAAGACCACTACAAGAACATCCGCGTGGGGCTTTCGGCGCAGGATTGGGATTTCATTCCCACGCAGGGCAAAGGCGCAAAGCCGACGCGGGATTTGGTCTTCGCCGAGGGCCAGCCGATCACGCTGGGCGGTGAGACGGTGACGCCGGTCTTTCAGCCCGGGCATACGCCCGGAACGATGTCCTTCATCTTCCCGGTGACGGATGGCGGCAAACGGCACATGGTGCTTCTTATGGGCGCCGTACAGCTCAATCCGGACCAAAAAAACGTGCCTTGGCAGCAGCTCGATACTTCCATCCTCCACGTCGCGGAAGTTGCCCAAATGATGCATGTGGACGTGGAGCTCGCCAATCACCCGATCTGGGATGGCTCCGAGCCGAAAATGGAAAAAATCCTGACGCGCAAGCCGGGAGAGCCGAATCCATTCGTCGTCGGCGAGGCCAGTCACCAGCGGTTGATGAAGCTTCTGCATGAGTGCGCGCAGATTCAGATCGGCCGCGCGAGTGCTGGCCCGTCCTGAGCCTCTGCCAGCGGGCCTATCGCGGTGGTGCATCCAGACGCTGTCTCGTATGCACGGAGGGACAGCTCCGCTCACGCCCAATCGAAAAGGTTTAGCGATCGGATTTACAATGCTTCGAGTCGCTTGATGATTTGAGGCCAAGTCCTGTGAAGTCGCCTTCTCGGAAGGTGAACGCTCCAGTTAGTTACTTTCCGCCGCCGTTACTACTTCCTGGCCAGCGAACGGATGTAATCGACCATCAACCAGGCTTGCCGGGAGTTCATTTGAGTTTCGTAGCCCGGCATGCTTCCTTTGCCTTTGGCAATGATGTAGAAAAGGTCGCCATCGGTGTAATTCTTCTGGGCGAGGGGATCTCTCCAATCATGCGTATTCATGCTTACATCTCTGGCTAAAGCGCCATGACCGTCTCCGTCCTTTCCGTGGCATAGCGCGCAGCCGGACGCCTCGTAGGCCTGCCCTCCTGCCGTGGCGGAATCGGGCGTCAACTGCACGGGATTCGCGCGACTCGTTTCTTGCGCGGGGATCACGTATTTCGGGCTTGGCTTACAGCCCGCGAGACACACAAGAATGTACGCCAGAATAGCTTCTGCCCGCACGAATCCTCCTCTCCTTATGAAGCAGCATAGCGCAAGGGCCGTTCGATGTCCGTGACGGCAATCACAAGCGCCCGGCGCTCACCGCAGCGATTCGGGTTCCGCGCCGCGAATTGAGGCGTCCAGCAGTTCGATCGTGTGCACTACCGGAATCTCTTTCCCGCTGCGAGCCAGCGCTGATGCCATCTGCAGCAGGCACCCGGGATTCCCGGTGGCGACCAGGTCGGTTTCGAGCGGAAGAATCAGTTGCGCCTTGCGGTCGCCGAGCGCGCTCGCCGTTTCCGGCTGCACCAGGTTGTAGATTCCTGCCGAGCCGCAGCACACCGAGGCCTCGGGAATTTCCACGACCTGCAAGCCCGGAATGCGGCCCAGCAGCGCTCGCGGCTGCGACCGCACGCCCTGCGCGTGTTGCAGGTGGCAGGAGTCCTGATACGCGACGCGCAGCGCCAGCGGGTGGCGAGCCGCCTGCGGCCCGAGCTCTTCGAGGAATTCGCTCACGTCCTTGCAGCGCGCCGAAAAGCGCCGCGCGCGCTCGGCGTACGCCGCGTCGTCGCGCAGCAGGTAGCCGTATTCTTTCATGCTCGATCCGCATCCGGCGGAGTTGATGACGATCGTGTCCACGCCCGCGCGCTCGAAAATATCGATCGTTCGCTTCGCCAGCTCCGCGGCCGCGCTCTCTTCTCCGGCGTGCACCAGCAGCGCCCCGCAGCAGGGTTGCTCCGCCGGCGCGACCACCTCGCAGCCCTCGGCCGCGAGCACCCGCGCGGTCGCGGCATTCACCTGCGACAGGAACTCGCGCTGCACGCAGCCCAGCAGCAGCCCGACGCGCCGCCGCTTCGCGCCGCGCGCCGGCGTCACATCCGGAATCGTCTCGCGCTTCCTCATGGGCGGCGCCAGCGCTTCCATCGCTTGCAGGCGTCGCGGCAAAAGCCTCAGCAAGCCCGAGCTTCGCAGCAGCACCCTGAGGCCGGAGTTTTGGTACGCGGCCAGGAATCGCCGAAGCACGCGCAGCCGCTCCGGCCGGGTCAACGTCCCGAAAAGAAAGCGCCGATGCAGTTTCTCGCTGAAGCTGCGCTCGTGCAGCCGCTCGATCTGCGCGCGCGTGGCCTCGATCAACTTGGCGTAATCGACGCCCGAGGGACACGCCGTCATGCAGGCCATGCAGCCGAGGCAAGTATCGAAATGCTCGACCCAGCGCGGCGTAATCGGCGTCACGCCTTCGCTGGCCATCTTGATGAGATGGATTCGCCCGCGCGGCGAATCCATCTCCTCGCTCCACAGGAGGTAGGTCGGGCAGGCTTGCAAACAAAAGCCGCAGTGCACGCAGGTATCGACGATTTCCGTCGCCGGCGGATGGTGCGCGTCGAACGCACTCTTAGCAGCGCTGGCGGGCGCGCTCGTCGGCGCAGCTGCCGGCAGAGGTTGGGCGCTGCCCGTCGTCGCTTCTGGAGATGGCTTCGCGGTCGTCAAATTCCCCCCGCGAATCGCCCCGGATTGAGCGTGCCCTTCGGATCGAGTTGTTGCTTGAGCGCGCGCATCAACGTCTGCGCGTCGCCGGCATCGCCCCAGGCGTCGAGAGGAGCCATCCCGGCGGGCCGGCGCAAGATCGCCAGAGATCCGCCGACGCTCTCAAAGGCGGCGCGAAGTTCCGCAAGCGATGCGTGCAACGCTTCGGCAGTCCCGGCAAGCCGCAGGAAGCCAAGCCCGGTCGCCTGCACGACGGCGCTCCAATCGACGCCCCGCGCCATCGCGACGCGTCGCACCGTGTCGATCGCTTTTGCGATTTCCGCCGGCAACGTGCTGATTTTTGCAATGACTTCGGTCTTCGCGAAAGACCAGAGCCGCTCTCGCGCGGCCCACACAGCAGCTTCGTTTTTCTTGACCGGCGCCGGCTCCGCCAGTTCCCGCAAGCGGGCTTCTTGCGCCGCAAGGCCAGCCGGGGTTCCTTCAAAGAGAATGTCGGCCTCCGCCGGCCTGTCCGCCGCGAGACGCACCTGGAACGCGGTCGGCGCAAGCTGCGAATTCTGAACTTTCAGGACGCAGCGCTGCATCGCGGCAAGATCGGGCGCCGCTATGGAAAGCGTGCGCGTATTCTGCGGCAACGGATGCAGCCGGAAGGTAGCTCGCGCGATCACGCCAAGCGTTCCCAGCGAGCCGGTCGCCAGTTTCGGGAGGTCGTACCCTGCGACGTTTTTCACCACTTTCCCGCCGCTCCGCGCCAGAGTTCCGTCTGGCAGCGCCAGGGTCACTCCGATGATCAAATCGCGCAAGCCGCCAAAGCGCAGCCGCAAAGCGCCGGTATCATTCGTCGAGAGCACCCCTCCGACCGTCGCGCGCTCCGGCCACAGCGCATCGACTGCCAAGCGTTGGCGGTGCTGCGCCAGATGCTCCTGCAAACTTTTCATCGTGCAGCCCGCTTCGACGGTCGCCGTCATATCGGCCCACGCATGCTCGACGATTGAGTCCAGGCGCGCGGTGGAGACGATCAGGTCCACGCGCGGTGGGGGATTGCCCCAGGCGAGTTTCGTGCCGCCGCCGCGAGGAGTGACGCGCAGCCCCGCGTAGTCCGCGTATCGCAGAACCGCGGAAAGCTCCTGCTCGTTTCCCGGCTCGACGACCATGCGCGACGGCATGCCGGCGACGGCGTCGTCGGCTGCGCCCGGCCGCGCGTGCGCCGCTCCGACGATAGCGCGCACAGCTTCCTCGGGCGAAAGTGCGGTTCCCACGGAACTGTTGGCGGGCGAGCTCAGAAACGCTCCGCGACTCCCGCGGTTTCGAGCGGATGCGGCGCGTATTCCCCGGGTTTGTCGCCGCAAAGGCGGGTGCGCGGGAAAATTTTCGTGGGGTTGGACAGTTGGAGCGGATCGAAAGCGCAGCGCACGCGCTGCATCACTTCGAGGTCTGGTTCGCTGAACATTTTGCCCATCATGATTTTCTTCTCTTCACCCACGCCGTGCTCGCCGGTAATCGAGCCGCCTTTCTCGATGCACAATTCGAGAATGCGGAAGGCCAGAGCCTCGGCGGCTTTTTCCTGGCCGGGAATGCGCCGGTCGTAGAGGACCAGGGGATGCAAGTTCCCATCGCCGGCATGAAACACGTTGGCCACGCGGATTCCGGACTCCGCGCTGAGCCGCGCGATCTCATCCATGATCTCCGGCAGCGCGGTGCGCGGAACGACGCCGTCCTGCACGATGTAGTTCGGCGAGATTCGCCCGACCGACGCGAAGGCCGCCTTGCGGCCCTTCCACATCAGGGCGCGCTCCTCATCGGATTGCGCCACGCGAATTTCTCCCGCGCCGTTCTTCCGGAAGATCGCCGTCGTCTGCTCGAGCAGCGCGGCCACTTCCGCGAGCGGGCCGTCGAGCTCGACCAGGAGCAGACCGCCGCAGTCGGGATAACGGGCGTGCACGGCCGCCTCGGCCGCGTGGATCGCCAGGTTGTCCATCATCTCGATCGCCGCCGGAAGTATTCCCGCGGCGATGATGTCACTCACCGCGGCGCCAGCTTCGTTCGTTGTCGGGAAAGCCGCCAGCAGTGTGCGGATGCACTCGGGCCGCTTCACGATCCTGAGAATCACTTTTGTGGCGATGCCCAGCGTGCCTTCGCAGCCCACGAAGACGCCAGCCAGATCGTAGCCCGGCGCGTCCAGCGCCCTGCCGCCGAGGTGGACCAAGTTCCCATCCGGCAGGACCACCTCGAGACCGAGCACGTGCGTGGTGGTGAAACCGTATTTGAGGCAGTGCGCGCCGCCGGAATTCTCCGCGACGTTGCCGCCAATGCTGCACACCGATTGCGACGACGGGTCCGGCGCGTAGAAGTAGTGTTCATGCGCGATCCGCGCGGTGACGTCCAGATTGATGACGCCTGGCTCGACAACGACCCGGGCGTTCGGCAAGTCCACTTCGAGGATGCGGTTCATGCGCGCGAGGCTAATGACGATTCCGTTTTCCACCGGCAAGGCGCCGCCGCTCAGCCCGGTTCCCGAACCGCGGGCCACGAAGGGAATGCGCTCGCGGTAGCAGACGCGCACGATCGCCTGGACTTCCGCGGTGGATTTCGGCAGCAAGACAGCGAGCGGCAAAGTCCGGAAGTTGGTCAATCCGTCGGATTCGTAGGTGTGCAGTTCTTCGGGAGAGGAGATGAAGCCGCGCTCGTCAACCGTTTTGCGCAACTCCTGAAGGATGCGAGCGTTCAAGACTGTTTCCTTTTCACTTCGCGCGGCCGGCGGCCCGTGAAACGGCTGCCACATCATATAACACGAGGGCTTTCGCTCTCCGCCCGCGCAAGGCTCCGGCATCAGATATAGCGATAGGCGTCGAGCGTAAGGAATTCCGGCAACTGGGCGCTGGTCATCATTTGCCCGAAGAGTTCCGCCGCGGTCTTGAATTTGCCCTGGTCGAACCGGCTTGCGCCCACGACGGAGCGGATGTGCTGCAGTTCGGATGCGACCGTGTCCTGGACGAGTTTCGGCGAAACTTGCCGTCCGTCATTCAGCCGGGCGCCGTGATGCAGCCACTGCCAGACCTGTGTGCGCGAAATCTCGGCCGTGGCGGCGTCCTCCATCAAGTTGTAGATGGGCACGCAGCCGAGGCCGCCCAGCCAGGATTCGAGGTATCGAATTCCGACGTCGATATTCAGGCGCAATCCTTCTTCCGTGATGAGTCCTTGCGGCACTGCGAGCAGGTCGGCGGCAGTCACGCGAACTTCGGCGCGTTTCACGTGAATCTGGTTCGGGGTCTTCATGTACGCGTCAAAAATCTCTTTGGCGACAGGAATGAGGCCGGGATGCGCAACCCAGGTGCCGTCATGTCCCGCCTTCACCTCGCGGAGTTTGTCCTGCCTCACCTTATCGAGCGCGGCCTCATTCGCAGCGGGATTGCCCTTAATCGGAATCTGCGCCGCCATGCCGCCCATGGCGTGGATGCCGCGGCGGTGGCAGGTTTGGATCAGCAAGTCGACGTAGGACTTGAGGAAATGCCGGTCCATGCCGACTTCAGCGCGATTCGGCAGCAGGAAGCGCGGGTTGTTGCGAAAGACCTTGATGAAACTGAATATGTAGTCCCAGCGGCCGCAATTGAGGCCGGCGGAATGCTCCCGCAGCTCGTGGAGGATTTCGTCCATTTCAAAAGCGGCGAGGATGGTCTCGATCAGGACGGTGGCGCGAATGGCGCCGCGCGGGACGCCGACAAAGTCCTGCGCGAACAGAAAAACGTCGTTCCAGAGCCTGGCTTCCAAATGGCTCTGCATCTTCGGCAGGTAGAAATACGGTCCGGCGCCTTTTTGCAGCAGCGCTTTGGCATTGTGGAAGAAGTACAGGCCAAAATCGAAGAGGGAGCCGGAAATCGGCTGTTCGTCCACGAGCATATGTTTTTCCAGAAGATGCCAGCCGCGCGGCCGCACCAAAAGGACCGCCGTCCCGGGCGCGAGCGCGTAGTCTTTTCCCTCCGGGCTCGCATAGCGGATATCGCCGCGGACTGCGTTCTGAAGGTTGACCTGGCCAGCGATGTTATTCGTCCATGTCGGCGAGTTCGCATCCTCGAAGTCCGCCATGAAGACGTTCGCGCCCGAGTTCAGCGCGTTGATGATCATCTTGCAGTCCACCGGACCTGTGATTTCCACCCTGCGATCCCGGAGATCGGGCGGAATCGGCGCGACGGTCCAGTCACTTTTGCGAATCGACTCCGTTTCAGGCAGGAAGTCCGGCAATTCACCGGCATCAATCCTCTGCTGACGCTCGACGCGACGCTGCAGAAGTTCCTTTCGGCTTCCTTCAAATGTCCTGTGCAACCGGGCGAGGAAAGCCAGCGCTTCGGGACTCAGGATGTGCCCGGATCCCGGCGGAATCGGAGCGCCCAGTACGACGCCCTCGGGCTGAGCGCCCTCAGCGGCCATCAGAAAGTCTCCTCGTTGAGAACACCGGAACCTCCGGCCGTTTGCGGTCTTGCATTACGGTACATAGTACAGCAACCGGACATCTTGCGGTTTCGAGGCGCGCATCGAGAAGAGCGACCGCGCTTTTTCTCGACCTTTCGTTGAACCGGCCAAGGATCGCATATATGATTCGATCCGCTATGGAAGAACCTCGAAGACTGATCGTCGGCATCACCGGAGCCAGCGGAGCGATTTTCGGCGTCCGCCTGCTGCAGGTCCTTCAGAAAGAGGGCGTGGAAACCCATCTGGCCATCAGCCGGTGGGGTGTCCGCACGCTGCTTCACGAGACGCCGTACACACTGGAACAAGTGCAGAAGATGGCCAGCAAGGTCTATGCGTCCCAGGACGAGGGCGCCGCGATTTCCAGCGGCTCGTTTCTGACGCAAGGAATGGTGTTGTGTCCTTGCAGCGTGCGGTCGGCCGCGGCGATCGCTCACGGCCACGGGGACAACCTGCTGCACCGCGCCGCCGACGTGATCCTCAAGGAGCGACGCAAGTTAGTGCTGGTGGTTCGCGAGACGCCTTTGAGCGACATTCACCTGGAAAACATGCTGAAGCTTTCCCGCATAGGAGCGGTGATTTTTCCGCCGGTGCCCGCCTTCTACTCACTACCCCAAACGATTGACGATATCGTTGACCAGACGGTGATCCGGGTACTGGACCAATTCGGCATTCATGTGGGTTCCCACACGCGCTGGGAAGGCAATTTGTCAACGGGCGGCAACGCGGACCGGAAGAGCGGAAAGAGACGAAAATAAAATGATATTCTCGGGGTCGTGACCGGCTATCGGCCAGTCGGTGACTCGATCCGAGGCTCAGCCGAGGAGGCACCACCGACATCAACGAACTCGACCGTCCACGGTTTCTTTCCCACATCGAGGCGCGCGACGGTGGTGGGCAGGCTGAATCGCCGCGGACCGGCGCTGCCGGGATTGATGTAGAGAACCCCGGCTTTCTCCTTGCGAACGGGCTTGTGCGAGTGACCGCTGATCACGGCCTGGAACCCGGCCGCGGCGGGATCCAGGTCAAGCTCTTGAAGATTGTGGAGCACGTAGATCGTCACGGAGCCAACTTCCGCAACCGCGGTTGCCGGCAGAGCCGAGGCCCATGCGTCGTTGTCAATATTTCCCCGGACGACAACGAGCGGGGCCAGGGCCTTCAGCTTAGCGAGGATTTCCGGCCCGCCCACATCGCCCGCGTGGATGATGAGGTCCGAGCCTTGCAATGCCCGCAAGGCTTCCTCGCGCAGCAATCCATGAGTGTCCGAGATCAGACCGATCACGCCGGGTGTTTCCTCGATCTCCGATGGAGAGCTACGCGCTTTTCGCCTGTTCGCCCACGATCTGCGCGCTCATCGTGATTTCCGCCTTCAACAGGCGCGAAATGGGGCAGCCGGCTTTGGCATCCTGCGCCGCCTTCTCGAAGGCCGCCGAGTACGAATCAGCACTGGGAATGCGGGCCGTGACGTCAAGATGGATCTTGGTGATGGTGAAGCCGGCCTCGAGTTTTTCCATGGTCAGCGACGCGGTGGTTTCAAGGCTCTCCGGCTTGATGCCTGCATTGCCGAGCTGCGCCGACAGCGCCATGGTGAAACAGCCGGCGTGTGCCGCGGCGATCAGCTCTTCGGGATTGGTGCCGCGGGCATCTTCAAAGCGCGTGGCAAACGAGTACGGAGTGTTCGAGAGGGCTCCGCTTTCGGTCGAAATCGTCCCCTTACCTTCCTTCAGTGAACCCTTCCAGACTGCCGAAGCCTTGCGAATCATTTCCGTGGCCTCCTGTGTGGTTGGATGTCCTGGCTGGCCGCACTCGCATGATCCGGGCGGCCGGGTGAACTATAGCAGAAGCGCGGGCTCGGCAAGCAGCCCAGGACAGCGGATGCTCAGAATATCGTGCGCGCCGGCGGGGCGTTACGGAAATGGCAGATGCCAGGTATGAGGCCAGGCAACGCCTCGCCAACGCGCGCCATCTATTGGGGCATCCGGACATGCGCGGCGTGAGGAGCTGTGGGCAACAAACGTGGTCTGGTACCGATGCTTTGTGGGTTCGCGGTGATGCTGTGCGCCAGCGCGGCTGGCAGCCTTCGCGCGCAGGCGCCGCCAGGACCACTGGCGCCCAAGCAGCCCGTCGACACGCAACCTGCGACGCCTACCGCTCAGCGTCCGCGTCAGATGCAAGCTCCAACGCCGCAGGAAAAACCTGCGCCGCGGCAGAGCATTGCCGGCTTCTGGGCGCTCAATCGGGACGCGAGCGACGACGCCCGAAGCAAGATCGAACAGGCACAGCGGGACGGAGGAAGGACCCGTCAGACCGGCCCAATAGGGGGCAACGGTCCATACGGCGGCGGGCCCCTGGGACGCGGCTACCCGTTTCCGGGAAGCAACGGCCCGTACGGCGGCGGCCAGAGCGGCGGCGGTCCACGAAACGGGAACGGTGGAGGTTATGGTGGCGACGACGAATTGCAGTCGCCCGCGATGAGGGAATACCTTTATCCGGCGAGCGGCGTGACGTTGGCGCTGAAGGATGCCGAAGTGGATTTGAGCGACGACGCGGCCCACAGGCGGGTCTTTTACACCGACGGGCGGAAGCTTCAGAAGTCTAAAGACGACAACTACCGCGAGATCGCGGCGCACTGGGAAGGAAGCCGGCTGGTGTCCGAACAGAAGCTGCCCGGCGAGAGCCTGCGCCAAACGTTTGAGCTTGCTGTGGACGGCCGGCAACTGGACGAATACGTCAATCTGGACGCGACACGATCTCGCTCGGCTGTGACGGTCCACTACGTGTACGACATCAATCCCAACCGGCAATAACCTGCTTCAGGCTGCGCCTCCAAAGAGCTTTCATGCGAACCCCGTAACGGATGAGCCGCGCGACCCCATGATGTGAGGTGAAAGCGGCGAGGGGCTTGGCGTAAGATGATGCACTGCGCGTGGGTTCCTTCATGCTGGATGATGGCGTTTGGGCCGAAATCAAAGTAGGCGGCGAGCACCTGAGGCTGTTCTCGGAGCACAACGCTCAGGGAATCCAGGCGTCCGTGTACAACGTCAACACAAGAAGCTGGATTGCCCCCTCCGAAACGGTCGACGACATCGAAGACGGCAAGGAGAAAGCGGCGGCATACGCTCAGGCGTATCTAAAGAACGCCGCCAATGCAGAGCTGCCTCCTTTGACCTGGAAGAAATCCCGTTCGCGATGAGCGATTGTTGCGTCGGGGCCGGCGCGGTCCAGGGCCAGATGGTAAACGTGGAAGAGGTTGCCACGAGAACAGAGATTCGGAACGAGACTTTTGAAACGCGGGACGGCTGCTCCATCGCCTACACGGTGCGCGGGGCGAACCGGCCCGGCGCTCCGCGCATGGTCCTGATTCATTCGCTGGCGCTCGACGCCAGCGTGTGGGACGGCGTCGTGGCAAGGCTGGGTGACCAGGCGGATGTCCTGACGTACGACTGCCGCGGACATGGGCGCTCGGGAAGGAGCGGCACACCTTTCAGCGTAGAGCTGTTCGCGCGGGACCTCGCGGAAATGCTGGACCACGTTGGTTGGCAGGCTTCGACGGTCGCGGGCTGCTCGATGGGCGGCTGCGTGGCCCAAGCGTTCGCCGGCCTTTTTCCGGCACGCGTCCAAGCGCTGGGACTGATCGACACGACAGCTTGGTACGGCGCCGATGGGCCCCGGCAATGGCGCGAACGCGCCGCCGCTGCACGCGCTAAGGGCTTTGCGGGCATGGTGCAGTTCCAGATGACGCGCTGGTTCAGCGAAGCGTTTTGCGCCGCCAATCCCGAACTGCTTGCCGCAATCACCAAAGTATTTCTGGCGAACGATCTGGACTGCTACGCGGCCAGTTGCATCCTGCTGGGCGACGCCGATTTGCGGCCGCACTTGGCGTCGCTGCGCATGCCTGTGGCAATCGTCGTGGGCGAACAGGACTATGCTACCCCTCTCGCTAATGCGCGGTACTTGCACGAAGCCATCGCGGGTTCCATCTTGACGATACTGCCCGGGGCGCGCCACTTGACTCCGATCGAATGCCCCGAACAGATCGCGGCGCAACTGCTGGCGCTCGCGCGGCGCATAATATAGAAGCGCGACACCTACAGCCGGCCGGGAAATACCTGGCGTCAACATTGGCGATATATTGCCGCCGGTCTCAGATCTGCCGAGGCCAGGCGGCTAGGCTGGTTGTTGCCTGGCGATCGCGGGAACACTCGCTAACAGAAAAACCAGACCTTCGGCAGTGGTGGGATGGGTGAAAATCGCGTCGCGGAGCGTTGTGTAGGGCAATCCGCCCACCATTGCCGTCTGAACCGCCGCCATCATCTCGCTCCCCTCAACGCCCAGCACGGTGAATCCCAGGATGCGGTCGCTTTGAGCGTCAACAAGCATTTTCACAAAACCACGGGTTTCGCCAAGAGCGACGGCTCGCAAGACTGCGGCCATGGGCATCTTCGCCAGGCGATATGCGATGCCCCGTCGCTTGGCTTCAGATTCGTTCAAGCCGACCCGTGCGAGTTCGGGATCGGTGAACATGCAGAACGGTATGAGGCGGTCTCGCGTAGTGCGGCTGCCCCCATTCAGGTTGTCGCGGACCACGCGGAAATCGTCGTAGGCGACGTGCGTGAACTGCGGGCTGCCCGCACAATCGCCCATCGCCCAAATGCCCGCCGCGCTGGTCTCCAAGCGGTCGCTCACTTTGATATACCCACGCGCATCAAGTTCAACCCCTGCTATTTCCAGCCCGATCCCCTGGGTGTTGGGCGTCCGTCCGGTAGCAACCAGCAGATCAGTTCCCTCGATTGTTTGCTCGCCCTGGTCGTTTTCGGCAACGACTCGCACCTTCCGGCCCGTGAGTCCGCCCACTTCATGCACTCGCGTGTCGAGCAGCACTTTGATTCCTTCGCTCGTGAAATTCTCCAGAAGGGCTTGCGCAATGTCTTGATCTTCGGCGGCAGCGATTTGGCGGCTACGCTCGATCACGGTTACCGTAGATCCGAAGCGCCGCAGGGCCTGTGCGAGTTCGAGGCCAACGTATCCTCCACCGAGCACGATGACGTGCTCCGGCAAACGGTCAAGATCGAGAGCTTCGACGTGAGTCATGGGTTTTGCAGCCGCCAGGCCCGGAATGTCCGGGATAACAGAGCGCGATCCCAGGTCAAGAAAGACACGCTCACCCGTGATCGTCCGGCGGCCCCCCTCCTTGAGGCGCACCTCAACCGTTTTGGGAGCCACGAACCGGGCTTCTCCTCTGATCAGCTCCGCTCCGGTCGCCTTGAAGCGATCGAGATGAACCTGAACTCCGCCCTCGACCATCTTGCGCTTG
>Ga0210394_10001669_pt1 | contig 34136 bp, 27 predicted proteins | sample IncBWC12MmetaG_FD_160121 | JGI IMG/M metagenome (GOLD analysis project Ga0210394, IMG submission 160121) | Forest soil microbial communities from Barre Woods Harvard Forest LTER site, Petersham, Massachusetts, United States - Inc-BW-C-12-M | ecosystem: Environmental > Terrestrial > Soil >... | reverse complement strand
CCTCAACGCGCGCAGGCGCAGCCAGTCGTCAATCGCCGTCTCGGTGGACGGCCGCCAATGGGTGGTGTGCAACGCCTCACCCGACATCCATCAGCAGATCGCCGCCAATCCGGGGCTACAGCCGCACCAGGGCCTGCGCGATTCCGGCATCGGCGCGATCATCCTGGTCGACGGCCAGATCGATCACTGCACCGGACTGCTGCTGCTGCGCGAGCACCGCGCGCCGCTGGAGCTGTGGACCACCGAGACGGTGCGAGAGGATCTGAGCAGCGGCCTGCCGATCCTCAACGTGCTGCAGCATTTCTGCGGCGTTCACTGGCATCGCATCCCGGTGGACGGCGCGCAATTTGAGATCCCGGCGCTGCCGGGGGTGACGGTCAGCGCGCTGCCGGTCGAGGGCAAGCCCGGGCCCTACTCGGCGTATCGGGAAAATCCGCGCGTCGGGGATAACATCGGGCTGATCTTTCGCGACACGGGCAGCGGCCGGCAGCTGTTCTACTCGCCGGGACTCGCGGGCATCCCGCCGGCGGTCGAGCGGGTTCTCAGCGCCAGCGACTGCGTGCTGGTGGACGGTACCTTCTGGAGCGAGGATGAAATGATCCGGATCGGCGTGTCGCACAAGCGAGCCAGTGAGCTGGGGCACCTGCCCCAGAGCGGCGCCGGCGGCATGGCCGGGCAACTCGCGCGCCTGCCGCAGCGCACGCGCCGCATCCTGATTCATATCAACAACACCAATCCGATCCTCGATGAGGCCGGCCCCGAGCGCGCGCAGCTTGTCGCTGCCGGCATCGAGGTCGCGTATGACGGCATGGAGATCGAGCTGTGAGCAGCCCGGATGCCGCGCTGACGCCGTGGGACGAGGAGCCGTGGGACGCGGCAGAGTTCGAGCGCCAGCTGCGCGCCAAGGGGCAGGCGTATCACATCCACCATCCGTTCAACGTGATGCTCAATTCCGGCCGCGCCAGCCGCGAACAGGTGCGCGGCTGGGTGGCCAACCGCTTCTATTACCAGATCAATATCCCGCGCAAGGATGCCGCGATCCTGGCCAACTGCCCGGACCGCGAGCAGCGGCGTCTGTGGGTGCAGCGCATTCTGGATCACGATGGCAGCGGGCAGGATCCGGGCGGGATCGAGGCCTGGCTGCGACTGGGCGAGGCCGTCGGCCTGACGCGCGAGGAGCTGTGGTCGCTCGAGCACGTCGTGCCGGGGGTACGCTTCGCGGTCGACGCCTATGTGAATTTCGCGCGCCAGCGGCCCTGGCAGGAGGCCGTGTGTGCCTCGCTCACGGAGCTGTTCGCCCCGCAGATTCACCGCGAGCGGCTCGCCGGTTGGCCGTCGCACTATCCGTGGATCGATTCCAGCGGGCTGCAGTATTTCCGATCGCGCCTGCCGCTGGCCATGCGCGATGTCGAGCACGGGCTCGAGGTTACGCTCGGCTACTTTGTCACTCGTCAGGCGCAGCTGCGGGCGCTGGACATTCTTCAGTTCAAGCTCGACCTGCTGTGGTCGATGCTGGACGCCATCCAACTACGGTGCGGCCTGAACGATGGATAACCCGGTCCCGCTGTCGCGCGCATCCTATCCGCGCATCGCGCCTCTGTACCGCTTCCAGTGGGAAGCGGCGCAGAATGCCTTTGTACTGCTGTTCCCCGAGGGCATGGTGCAGCTCAATGTCGCCGCTGGGGAAATTCTGCGCCGCTGCGATGGCAAGCTCTCAGCCGGAGAGATCATCGCCGACCTGCGGGTCGCCTTCCAGTCCGATGCCATCGATGCGGATGTCGAGGCGTTCCTGCGCAGCGCGACCGATGACGGCTGGGTCGAGTGGCGCGACGGGGTGACGCCATGAACGCGCTACCCAACACGGCCGGTGTGCCGCTGTGGATGGTCGCGGAACTGACCTACCGCTGCCCGCTGCATTGTCCGTTCTGCTCCAACCCGGTGGATTTCGCCAAGGTGCAGAGCGAACTGTCGACCGAAGAGTGGTTCCGGGTGCTGGCTGAAGCGCGTGCGCTCGGCGCGGTACAGCTCGGACTCACCGGCGGCGAGCCGCTGAGCCGCCCGGACCTGGAGCGACTGGTTGCCGAGGCGCATCGGCTGGGCTTCTACACCAACCTGATCACCTCGGGCGTCGGCCTGAACGAGACCCGGATGCGTGCATTGAAGGAGGCAGGCCTCGATCATGTGCAGCTGTCGTTCCAGGACTCGACCCGTGAACTCAACGATTTTCTCTCCAGCACCCGCACCTTCGAGCTCAAGCGTCGTGTCGCCACACTGATCAAGGCACATGGCTTTCCGATGGTGATGAACTGCGTCATCCATCGGCTCAACATCGATCACGTCGACAGGATCATCGACCTGGCGCTGGAGATCGGCGCCGAGTACCTGGAGCTGGCGAATACGCAGTTCTACGGCTGGGCCGACCTGAATCGCGCCCAGCTGCTGCCGACGCGCGAGCAGCTCGAGCGCTCGGAGGCGGTGGTCGCCGGCTATCGGCAACGCATCGGCAACCGCTTGCGCATCCTGTACGTCATCTCGGATCTGTACGAGACGCGGCCGAAGCGCTGCATGAATGGCTGGGGTTCGACCTTCATGGTAGTTGCGCCCGACGGCCTGGTGATGCCCTGCCACGCCGCGCGCATGCTGCCGGGCATCAATCTGCCGTCGGTGCGAGATGCCAGCCTTGCGCAGATCTGGCTCGACTCGCCGGCATTCAATCGCTTTCGGGGTGATCATTGGATGCCAGAGCCGTGTCGCAGCTGTCCGGAAAAGACCAAGGATCTGGGCGGCTGTCGCTGCCAGGCCTACCTGCTGACCGGCGATGTCGGCGCGACCGATCCGGTGTGCGACAAATCGCCGCTGCACTCCAAGGTGCTCGAGATCATCAATGGCCCGCGGCCGCTGCGCCCGGCAATCGAACGGCCGCTGGTGTTTCGCACGCCGGAGAATTCCAGCCGCCTGCTGGCTGACGCGACGCAGCCGTGCGACTGAGTGCGATGAGCCGCTGATGCGGCGTAGTGTCGCCGGCAATCATTCTATGTAGGCGTGTCAAGCAGCGGAGTCACGATTTGCTCCAGCCGTTGAGCGGTCCAAGTTGGTTGTTTTTCGTTCCAGCCGTTATCAATTAGACGACCTTTTCGATCAATAGTGAAATTGACCGGAATGCGCCAGATTCGTCCATACCCCGGCGCGCTCGAAGTTGCGAGCAGTCCCACCGGAAAACTCAATGAACGCGCGACCTGCTGTACCTTGCGCAGATCGTCCTCGGGTGAGTCCAGCGCAAACCCCAGCACTGTGAGGCCTTGCGCCGCGTGCTGCGACGCATAGTCCGAAAGCAGCGGTAGCTCTTGACGACAAGGAACACACCAGGTGGCCCAAAACGTGAGGATCACCACGTGACCGAGCAGCTCCGTGGTTGCCAATCGCTGACCGTCCAGGGTCACGAGGGTCGCCGGTGGGGCGAGCTCACCCACGCGAAGACCCGCCGCCCGCACCGGAGGGGCGAGCAGTGCATCGAGGCCCGTCAGGGCGAGCGCGGCAACACCGCGCAATACCATCCGGCGCCCTGATCGCACCGCTGTCTCATTCTTCATGTCAGGAAACTCGCTTGCCGACACGCCGGGATGTCCTGATCTAAAGCGCATAACTCAGTCCAACCGTTGCCGTCCAATGCGGAAACAACTGGTAGCCATCGAGATTGCTGTAGACCGGCACTTGCACCAGGCCGTAGGCGTGGAGCGTATGCTCGAGCTGCACGGTCAGACCCGGGCTTAGATAAGCGACCGTACCCACGGTGTCGGTCGTGTCGGCCAGAGCACCCTGATCAGGGCTCTTGTGCAGAACATTGAGCTGCACCTGCGGTATCCACTGCGCATGGGCCTCATACCGCAACCCGACGCTAAAGGTCGATGAATTGCCCGGGCGAAAATCATTGCCGGCCTGATCTTGTTTATGGGCAACCGCGGACTGGAACTGGCCGTTCACAAAGATATCGAAGTTCTGGCTCACCGCTTGATAGTAATACGTGCCCACAATCACGTCGGTGCTGCCCGTGCCCGCCTGCAGGCTCGCATCGAGAGGACTTCCGGCATTCGGTCCGTTATAAAAATCGACCGCAGTCCCATAGCGCCCGGTCGGCAGTTTCACCCCCAGTTGCAGCCCGAGGTTATGCGTCGGTAACAGTCCCTGATAGTTGCCAAGGAGTTTGACATCGCCGAGATTGGAGACGCGCGCGCCGCTGATCTGATCGGGTGCCGTTTCGGCGGCCGTGTACGGTTGCAGCTGCGTGCCGTACGTGGTGTGGCTGCGCGACACGTAGGGGACCAGCAGATTGAGGTTCCAGTCCGCATTGGGCCGGTAGTTGACGCCCAAGGTGAGGTATCGGTTGATGGTATCTTTTTCGATCTCTCCGCCACCCAGCGCCGGATTCGAAGGATTGTTGACAACCTCGGCCGGGGTCGCCGTGTGGGTCCCGACACGCAGCTCGTCTTGATCGATGTAGGTGTACTCAAGATTCACGCGCCAGCCCGTGGTCGCCGAATAGCCCATGGCGGCATCGGAATTGATGGTGCAACCACAGGTGGCACAGGCCCATGATGTCATTGGGGCCATCGAAAGGCATACGACCGCCCCGAGTCGATTGATCGAAGTATTCACGGATTTCTCCCATCCGCGCAGCGCTGGAGGCTACGTACAAGAATTGATGCTGCGAAGCGCGCGGCATCGTGGATGCCGCGCGCGGTCAGTACCAGTCAATTCAAGCGATGGAAGGCGGGCCGCGAGGCTGATGGGCGCGCTGGGGTCGTGCAATGAATCGCAATGACTCAAAAGCAACGCCTGCGTGAGAGACAATCGGTCCTGCAGGTTCAAAAACAATGAAATGCGAAATGGGGCCGGCGCCAGGGGCACTGCCGAACGGGCAGTTTTCAAAATTGGTATGGCTGCCCGACTGATGGTGATGATGCTCCGGCATCATCCCCATCGGCGATGCCGCCGGGCAAAGCTCCAGCAAAAACGGCGTACCGCTCGCCGGCATAAAGCCGACTGGGACGTAGGCCCGAAACAGCAGAGCTACCAGCAGTACGCTGGTGAATAAGTCGCGTCGCGCGGATTGGAATACAGATTTTCGCATAGCCCTGCGCAGCAAACCATGCCAGAGAGGGTCTTTGCAAGCCAGTGGGAAAACACCGCAGGCGTTAAAGAATCGCTTATTTATCAATCAGCTCGGGAGGCCATTACAGTGCCAGGGCGGCACGCGCAGCGGTCGACCGGAACGCGGCGATGCCCAAGTGAGGCCATGGCCGTCAACGTCAAACGGCCGGCGCACTTATCAGAATCACCGAATCGTCCACCGCGGTCTCATCGCAGTTCTCGCCCGGACCAGCGCGATCGACCACCAGGAAATGACTGGTTCTATCGAGCGCAATCAGTGCGTGATGCCAGGTATTGCGACGATAGTTCACACCCTGGGCTCCTGAGCTGCGGTAGGCGCGGATGCGGCCGCTGACAGGCGAGTCGCCGCTTTCGGCGACGACCACCAGAAACGGCAGTCCATCCAGCGGAATGATCGCCTGGCTGGACAGCGGGTGGCGCTCGAGGATCTTTACCTGCAACGGCAGCGCACGCGGCTGCGATTTGAAGATGCTGATCAGCGGCCGCCCACCCGCCGCCAGTACGTCCACCTGCGCAAGATCATCGAAGCGCTCGCAGGTGTCCTCATTGATCAAGCGGAATTTGCGACCGGTTACCTCGATGACGTCGCCGAACGGCGCGAACGCTTCGGCAGTCAGCGGTGCAGCTGTGAGAATGATGTCGGTCACCGGGCCGCCCTCAGTCGCGATCGGGCTGGCCGAACAGCCTGACGCGGCTCAAGCCGCCATCCGGATGAATGTTCACGCGCACATGCGAGATCGGCCCCAGCTCGCGCAATTCGGCGCCGAAGCGATGCACACTGTCGGCCTGCAGATACTGCAACTCCAGCAGCACCGGCCACGCATCGCACTGGCTCGGGTCCGCCTCCCGATCCGGGCCCAGCAGCGCGCCCTGGATCGATACCTGATGCGGGTAATTGCCTTTGTAGTGTGCGGTGTCGACGTCCACCCGCTGGATCCGGCCGCGATGGCCCAGGCGCAGAATGACCCAATCATAGCCCGGTCCACGCCGCCGGCGCGTCTCCCAGCCGTCGGCCATGCTCACGCCGCGGCCCGGTAACAGCAGATTTCCCATCGACCCGTAGTGTTCGTCGCTGCACGCCAGCGCGATGCCGCCATTCAGGGCGGCGGCCAGATCCAGCGCCTCGGTGCTGCTCGCATGCGCCCAATCCCGGTACACCCCGCCGTAGACACGAAAGCGGGCAACGCCGCCGTCCGGGTAGATGTTGAGTTTCAAATGCGTCCAGATGCCGCCTGACTGCAGCTCGAAGAAATTGTGCTGATCGCCGTTCAGCGCCGAGCGCGCAAGCAGTTCGGTCCACGGCGTGCCTGCATCCGGATCTGCGTCAATCCGACATGCCTGCACCGAGGCGTACGGCGGGTAGTTGCCGGTGAAATAGCGGGTATCGAGGTCCAGCGCGGCCAGCCTGCTCGGCGCCGCCAGCCGCACTACGCAATGATCGTGGCCCTGGTCGCGCCGCCGGCGCGATTCCCAACCATCCATCCACTTGCCGTGATCATCATAGACGCCCTCACGCCATTGCGGTTCTGCCGCTTGCAGCATGCGCTCTTTCGCGGCGAAGAAATCGTCGGTGGCGTACAGCGCCACCGCGCCAAGGCGCACATCCGCCACGTTGATGTAGCGCTTGAGCAGTTCCGCATGCCCCGGATTATCGGCCATGAATCACCAGCCGCTCACGTCAGCTCAATTGCCAATAACGGCCTGCGCCGTGCCGTCGCGGCAATTTACACCAGCGATCGCTCATGCCGCAGTTTGAACGCGCCGCAGCGACTCTACCAGCGCACACGCAGCCTGTTCGGCGGTAGCGGCGGTGAACGCGTTGGCGTCGCCGTGCCCGGCAACGCCGACGCCCTGACGCACCCGCGTGAGGACCCCCGGCCGCAACTGCGCCAAGCCCAGCACCCGCAGAATCTCGATGCCTTCTGCATCCGCGCCATCGGCTGCGTCGGCGGCGCTGAGCTCGACCCAGAGCTGCGGCGCATGACTATCGAGCAGGCTCACGCTATCGCCGAGACGTGCATCGTCCGGCCGCGCCAGCACTGCCAGCCCGAGCCCCGGTCGTTCACCCTTCTGGCGCAGTTGCAGGGCGACCTCGATCGCGATAATGAACGCGGCACGCCCCTGGTAGCGCAGTGCGTTCACCTGTGGGTCCCGGCACACACCGGCCAGCAGCGTTGCAGAGGATTCGCCGCCGCCGGCCCGTCCTATCAGATAGCCGCCCGCCGCCTCGCACACCTCAAGTCCCGCGGCCAGCATCCATTCACGTACCGCGGCAGTGACGGCACCGGTGGCGGCGGCCGTCGATCCGGACAATCGCGCCAGGTGCTCGAGCATCGCCAGGATCTCTGTCCCGAGCGGCGAAGCCACCATGTCCGCCAAGCGGTAGGCGGCAATGACGCCGATCTGGCTCAACGCGGTGCGCCGCTCAAACTCGCTGTCGTTACCCAGTCGCCGCTCGAGGTTGGCGATGATCGATGCCGGGCCGTGCCCGCGTACCGCGAGTATGAACGGAAAAGCGAATCGCTCCAGGTAGAGCGCGTTGAGTTGCTGCAGACGCTCGCCGTCCGCAGCCGTGCACGAGTGCAGCCCGGCGCGGCGCTGTTCGCCCGCCGAGGCAGGCGTCAGCTGGCTCACACCAGGGCCGCCCCCACCGAGTTTCGGATGCGCCCGAATAAGCGCCAGCTGCTCCCCGAGGCTAGCCGCGTCGACGGCAGCTCGCATCGACTCGAGCAACTGCAGCCGCGAGGCGAATGGACGCCCGGCCGCGGCACGCTGTGCCACCCACGGGGAATGCTCGAAGATGCCCCCCAGCGACGCGACAAATTCCCCTGGCGATACTGCGTTCAACTGCGCGAGCGTGATCACGCGCCGCGCCGGTACGGATGGATAGCGATCCAATGCCGCGCGATGTCGATCCGCCGGCAGATCCAGACCCGCTGGTGTTGCAGCACATAGTCGAGGAAGCGCTCGAGCGCCTCGATTCGCCCCGGTCGCCCGATCAGCCGGCAGTGCAGACCGACCGACAGCATCTTTGGCGCATTAAGACCTTCCGGATCTCCTTCCCGATACAGCGTGTCGAACGCCGCCATGAGGTAATCGAAGAACTGGGTCCCGGAATTGAAGCCCTGGGCGGTTACAAAGCGCATATCGTTGCTGTCCAGCGCATAGGGGACCACCAGGTGAGGCACGCTGCGGGATTCGGACCCGGCACCAACCACGACCTCGACCCAGTACGGCAAGTCATCTGCATACGAATCCGCGTCATACAGCAGACCGCCGTGCTCCACCACCAGGCGACGAGTATTCGGACTGTCGCGGCCCGTGTACCAGCCCAGTGGCGCGGTGCCGAATAGATCGCTCAATATGGCGATGGCCGCGCTCATGTGCGCGCGTTCGGTCGCCTCGTCGATGTGCTGATAGCTGATCCAGCGCAGGCCATGGCAGGCGATCTCGTGGCCCGACTCCTTGAAGGCCGCCACCGCTTCCGGATTGCGGCGCAGGGCGGCGGCGACCGCGAACACCGTCAGCGGCAGCCGATGACGTTCAAACGCGCGAAGCACCCGCCACAAACCGGCGCGCGCTCCGTATTCGTACAGCGATTCCATGCTCATGTGGCGCATCGGAAACGCCTGCGCATTGACTATCTCGGACAGAAACACCTCGGACGCGGGGTCGCCGTCGAGCACGCAATTCTCCGCGCCCTCCTCGTAGTTCAATACGAATTGCACCGCCACACGCGCTCCCCCGGGCCAGCGCGGGTGCGGCGCTTGGCGGCCGTATCCGACCAGATCGCGCGGGTAGCCGTCAATAGCGGGCGACATGGGTGATCACACTAAGCATTTGGCTCAACGGCGCGCCCCATGTCCGATCCACATCAGCATCGCCGAGCGCTCGTCCTCTGTCATGGCAGTCAGATTGCCGAGCGGCATCGTGCGCGCCAACAGTTGCTGCTGCACCTCCGGCAAGTGCGCTGACAGCTGATCGAGCGTCTCCAGTAACAGACCGTTGGGCGCGGCACTGAAGCCGGCCTGCGTCGGATTCGCCGCATGGCATGGCATGCAGCGTACCTGAACGATTCGCTGCACGCGCGACAGCTCGCCCGCCGGTGCCATCGCTTGAGTGCGCGCGGCGCCGCGCCCGGGCGCGGGCGCCAGCGCAACCACCACCGCGGCCAGTGCCAGCACGCCCAGCAGCACCGGCAATGCCGGCACATAGCCGCCGCGCTCGGCCGCGCGGTGTCGGGCCACGAACCAGGCGCGCAGACAGGCGCCGGCGAAGCTGATCGCGATGAGTACCAGCCAGTTGTGGCGCGCACCGAAGGTCATCGCGTAGTGATTGCTGATCATGACGAACAGCACCGGCAGCGTGAAATAGGTGTTGTGGACGGAACGCTGCTTGCCACGCAGACCGGGTGCCGGATCGGGGGCGCGACCCTGCTGCTTCGCGCGCACCAGCTCGCGCTGACCTGGGATGATCACGAACAGCACATTGGCAACCATAATGCTGCCGATGGCGCTGCCGAACACCATGAAGGCGCCGCGGCCACTGAACAGCTGGCACAGTCCCCAGGCCTCAAGGGCCAGCGCCAGCCCTATCACCGCGGTCAGGGCCCGAGCGTGGCGCCCCAGCGGCGAGCGGCACAGGGCATCGTAGATCAGCCAGCTGGCGATCAGAAAACCAACCGCAATGCCGACCGCCATCGGCTTCGATATTGCCGCCACCGCGGGATCAATCAGATAGGCCTCGGCCCGGAAGAAATACAGCAGGCACAGCAGCGCGAAACCCGACAGCCAGGTGGTGTAGGCCTCCCAGTAGAACCAATGCAGGGTTGCCGGCAGTACCTGCGGGGCGAGCTGGTATTTCTGCGAGCGGTAGAAGCCGCCGCCATGCACCGCCCACAACTCGCCCGCGACCCCCTGGTCGCTGCGTTCACGACCGGCCGGGGCTTGCAGGTGATTGTCGAGCCAGACGAAGTAGAACGAGGCACCGATCCAGGCGATGCCAGCGACGACATGCAGCCAGCGAAGCAGCAGACCGAGCCAGTCGAGCAGGTAGGTCACCATCACCTGGCGCCGCCGGTTGGCCGGCAGTTCGCGCAGTTCGCTTCCGGACAGCCGCTCGCGGTTGCCGGCGGCGCGGATGTCGAGCCTTCATCTGCGGCGTCAGCACCGATCGCCCGCAACAGTTCGAACGCGACGGCGACCGCGATCGCAGCCGGCCATTTGCTGTCAACGCCGCCCGCGCCGATCGGGCACAACAGCCGCGCGATGGTATCGGCCGGCAGGCCATCGCGCGCCAGTCGCGAGCGAAAGCGTGCGGCCTTGCTCTTCGAGCCAATCAGCCCCAGCGAGGCGAAATCGCCGCGCGCGAGAATCGCGCGGCACAGCGCATAGTCGAGCGCGTGGCTGTGGGTGAGCACCAGGAAGCGAGTGCCGGGCGCCGCCGCAGCCACGCTCGGCAGCGGATCCGGCGCGTGCACGATCTGCACCGAGTCGGGGATCAGCGCCGGGAAAAGCTCGGCGCGCGTATCTAACCAGGTCAGGCGCAGCGGCAGTTCGGCCACGATGCGCGCCAGCGCCTGTCCGACGTGGCCGGCGCCGTATAACCACAGCGCCGGCAACGCCTCGTCCAGGCGCTCCAGCAACGTCGCGCGCGCGGCGACGCTCCCGCTCACACGCGGCAGCGCCTGTGCGCGCGCGGCTCGCAGCAGCAGATCGGCGTGCTCATTCGAACCGACTTCGCTCACGATCTGGTGCGTGACGCCGACCGGCGTGAGGGTTGTGATCAATACCGCGGCGCCTGCGCACGCGGCATCGCTCGCCGCCCGCAGCAGTGCGCGATCGGCGCGCGTATAGCGCTCCATCCACAACTCGACCACACCGCCGCAACATTGGCCCAGGTCGGTAGCGAGCACCATGCGCTGCATGCATGCCGCGGGAGAGGTGCCTGCCAGCAGCGTTCGCGCCGCCGCCAGTGCCTGCCACTCGAGCTGGCCGCCGCCGATGGTGCCTTCGAATTGCTCCTGACCGACCAGCATGCAGACGCCCGGTTCACGCGGCGCGGAGCCGAGCACATTGGTGATAAGAATCCTGACGACGGCCGGCTCGCGCTCCAGCGCCCGCAGCAGCGAGCGCGGCCAATCGCGCAGCGGCTTGAGCCACGCGGCACGCGCTGGTGCCGGAGTCGCGGCGACCCGCGGGCGCAGCGTTGCCGGCCGGCTCATGCAACCACCCCACGGCGAACAGCGTCGATCGCTCGCAGTACCGCCTCCGGTGTCGCAGGCGCGCGTAGGTCGGGCAATGCGCCGGCGGCGCCGCAGCTAGCGACCGCATCGCGAATGGCGTGCAGGACGGAAATCGAGAGCATCAGGGGCGGCTCGCCCACGGCCTTGGAGCGATAGATCGTGTCCTCCCGGTTCGGCTCGCCATCGAGCATGCGCACCGTGGCCTGCGCCGGCCAATCGCGAGCGGTGGGAATCTTGTAGGTCGATGGCGCATGGGTCTGCAGTTCACCCTGCGGGTTCCACCACAATTCCTCGGATGTGAGCCAGCCGACGCCCTGAAGGAAGCCGCCTTCGATCTGGCCCAGGTCGATGGCGGCGTTCAGCGGCGTACCGGCATCATGCAGGATGTCCACGCGCAGCAGCTGCGTCTCGCCGCTCAGGCAATCCACGGCGACTTCGCTGACCGCCGCCCCGTAGGCGAAATAAAAAAATGGCCGCCCGCGCAGGGCCGTCTTGTCCCATTCGATCTTCGGCGTGCGGTAGTACCCGGTCGACGATAATGAGATTCGCGCCCGGTAGGCGTGCTGCGCCAATTCGCCAAAGCCGATGTTGCGCTCACCGATGAGCACGCGGCCATCGTGAAAGCGCACCTGCTGCGCCTCGACACCGTAGCGATCACAGGCATGTTGAATCAGCCGCTGGCGGATGACCTGGGCGGCCGCCTGCGCCGCCTTGCCGTTCAGGTCCGAGCTCGAGGAAGCGGCACTGGCCGAAGTATTGGGCACCTTGCCGGTGTCGGTGCTCGACACACGAATCGCCGACAGCGGCAACCCAAGCTCGGCCGCGACCACTTGCGCGATCTTGGTGAACAGCCCCTGGCCCATCTCGGTTCCGCCATGGTTGAGCAGCACCGTGCCGTCGGAATAAACGTGCAGCAGCGCGCCGGCCTGGTTGAACGCGGTGGACGTGAAGGAGATCCCGAACTTGACCGGCGTCAGCGCAAGTCCGCGCCGGATGACCGGAGCGGCAGCATTCCACGCCGCGACCGCCTGGCGGCGCTCCAGATAGCGTGCATCGGCGGCCAGTCGCTCGACGATCTTGTGGATCACATTGTCTTCGACCATCTGCCCGTAGTGCGTGACGTTGCGGGTGTCAACGCCGTAGAAATTCAAGCGCCGCACGCCAAGGGCATCCAGGCCGAGGGTACGCGCGATCTCATCGACAATCTGCTCGATCACCAGCATGCCCTGAGGGCCGCCGAAGCCGCGAAAGGCCGTGTTGGAGACCGTGTGGGTCCTGCATCGATGCGAGACGATGTCGACGTGCTCGAGAAAATACGCGTTATCGAGGTGCAGCAACGCCCGATCGTTGACCGGGCCGGACAAATCGGCCGAATAGCCGCAGCGCGATGCCAGCATGATGCGCAGCGCCAGAATCCGGCCGGTCGGGTCGAAGCCAACATCATAGTCGGCCAGAAAGTCGTGTCGCTTGCCGGTCATCAACATATCGGTGTCCCGATCCACTCGCAGCTTGACCGGCCGCCCGGTCCGGTGCGCGAGCACGGCCGCGGCAGCCGCCATCAGCGCCGGCTGGGTTTCCTTGCCGCCGAATCCACCGCCCATGCGCCGGCACTGCACCGTCACGTCGTGCGCGCGCCTGGCCAGCGCGTGCGCCACCAGTTGCTGCACTTCGCTCGGATGCTGGGTCGAGCTGTGGATCAGCATCGCGCCACCTTCCTGCGGCACCGCGATCGCAATCTGCCCTTCCAGGTAGAAATGATCCTGCCCGCCGATCGTCACCGTGCCGCGCAGTCGCCGCGGAGCTTGCGCCAGTGCGTCATCCGGGCTGCCGCGCACCAGGTGCTCGGACGGCAGCACGTAGCTGTGCGCCGCGAGCGCCGATCGGATATCCAGGATCGCCGGCAGCGGCTCGTAGTCGATCCGCGCCCGCCGCGCCGCCTTGCGCGCCGCAACATGGGATGTGGCGGCGACGGCAAATAGGGGTTGCCCGGCGTACTGCACCAGCGCGTCGGCGAATATCGGATCATCGTGCAGTACCGAGCCATAATTATTCTCGCCCGGGATATCGGCTGCCACCGCGACGCTGGCCACTCCCGGCATGCTCAGCACCGGGTCCAGGTCGAGCGTCCGAATACGTGCATGCGCGATGCTACTGATGCCAAAGGCGGCGTGCAGCGTATCGGCCGGCAGCGCAATGTCGTCGGCGTACAGTGCCCGGCCGCTCACGTGCAGCTGTGCGCTCTCGTGATGCGGGGCAGTATCGACCGGGTTCGCCATGGCGCTGCGCTCGCTCGGCATGGCACTAGGTCGGGGCGGCCGCGATTTGCGCGGTACGTAGCGGAACTGAGGATCCGCCGTGCTCGAGATAGAAGCGACGCAGCAGATTGCCGGCGGCCTGCAGACGATAGGCGCTGCTGGCGCGCAGGTCAGTCAGCGGCTGGAAATCCTGGGCGAGCGCCGCCGCCGCGATCTCGAAGCTGTCTTCACTCCAGGGCCGGCCGCTCAGGGCGGCTTCGGTCGCGCGCGCTCGCGCGGGAACGGCGGCCAGGCCGCCGAAGGCGATGCGCACCGCGCCGATGCGATCGCCCTGGTGATCCACGACGAATGCCGCGCATAGGGCGGATATGTCCTGATCGAAGCGCTTCGAGAGCTTGTAGCTGGCAAGCCTTTGGCCCACCTTCGCTGCCGGCACAGTCACCGCGACGATGAATTCGCCGCTCGCCAGATCCTTGCGCTGGTAGCCGAGGTAGAACCGCTCCAGCGGCAGATGGCGCGTGTGCGTGCCGCGACGCAATTCAATCTCGGCGCCCAGGGCGATCAGCACCGGCATGGCATCGCCGATCGGCGAGCCGTTGGCGATATTGCCGCACAACGTGCCGGAGTTACGCACCGGCGGGGAGCCAAAGCGCTGCGCCAGTTCGGCCAGTTGCGGATACGCGGCCACGATCGCGCCCCAGCCCTCGGTCAGCGGCACCGCCGCGCCGATCACGATGCCGGCGGCGTCGCTGCGGATGCACTTGAGTTCCGCGACCTCGCCGATATAGATGATCGACGGCAGATCGCGCAGCTGCTGGGTAACCCACAATCCGATATCGGTTCCACCCGCCAGCAGCACGGCGGCGGGATCGGCCTCGAGCGCCGCCGCCAGTTCATCGCAGCTGCGCGGCGCCTGGAAGCCTGGAAATCTCATTGCCCGCGGCCGCCGCAGCGCCTGCAGGGCTTGCAGGCGCACGCTGGAGGCCGCCGCCTCACGACTCCATTTCCCGGGCGTGGGATAACCGCCCATCAGCAGGCCGGCATCGATGATCGGCCGATAGCCGGTACAGCGGCACAGATTTCCGGAGATGGCCTCGAGCACCTGCTCGCGTGATGGCGAGGGGCTCTGCAGATACAGTGCGAACAGCGACATCACGAAGCCCGGCGTGCAGAAGCCGCATTGCGAGGCATGATTGTCGACCATCGACTGTTGCACCGGATGCAGGCTGCCATCGCGCTCCTGCAGGCTCTCCACCGTGATCAGTTCCTGGCCATCGATGGTCGGCAGCAGACGAATACAGGAGTTGACGGCTCGATAGCCGACCCGGGCGCCGTCGGCTGCCAGTTCGCCCAGCACCACGGTGCAGGCGCCACAATCGCCTTCCGCACAGCCTTCCTTGGTGCCGGTGCGATGGGCAATGTCGCGCAGGTATTCGAGCACCGTCAGGGTCGGCGCCAGGTCCGAGGCGCTGACCAGCTCGCCGTCGAGCAGGAAGCGAACGGTATCTGCCGGGCTGTGGGGCTCGCCTGCGGACACGTCCGCCTAGCCCCCCCGATACACCGAGTAGCTCCAGGGCGAAATCAGTAGCGGCACGTGGTAATGCTCGGCCGGATCGGCGATACCGATCCGCACCACGACATCCTCGATAAATGCCGGTTCCGGCAGCGTCACACCGCGGGCGAGGAAGTAGTCAGCCACATGGAAGGTCAAGGCATATCGACCACTGCGAAAGGCGGCGCCGGTGAGCAATGGTGCAGGGCAACGCCCGTCGTGCCCGGTGGCCACCGCGACCAGCAACCTGGGTGGCGTCACCGCCAGTTCATGCAGTTCAATCCTGATGCCCGCGGCCGGCAGGCCGGCGCTGGTGTCGAGTACGTGAGTCGTCAGTTGGCCCATTTGCAGCGATCCGAACGACTGGGTTGCCTATGATCGGCGAGCGGGCACCGCCAGGATTTTAATGACGGGCACTCGAATCGAGTGTATGCGAATTAATTCAACGTTGTACACAAATGTGTCAATCCAAAACGTGGCATTGCCGGGGCAACCCAAGTCCCTGGCGGGCAGCGGGTGCGGGCGGTGGCGATGAGCGTCGGGCCCGCGATCGCGGGCTCGCGGCCGCCAGTATGACTGCTTAGAACTTGGCGCTGATACTCAAGTCATAGTCGCGCGGCGGTTGTCGCGTCAGGAAATCGTTGCCGTAAAACGGGATGTCATTGGTGAGATTGTGCTGGTCGGTCAGGTTGTAAACCGTGAACTTGACCGTGTATTTCAGGAAGCTATAGAACACCGCCGTGTTCACAGTGTATTGCCAATGAATCACCGGCGCCTTGTAGTAGCCGCCGTTGGCCGCGAACGCTGCCAATTGAGACGCGGGCAGGCCTGGGAAACCCGCCGAGAGCGCCGCCAGGTCGAGGAAACCGGACTGGGTGACATCAACGGGTCCGGTGACCTGGATGTTCGCCTGGGCACCCCAGCCGGATTCGTGCTTGTAGTTGGCGAGCACGTTGAACAGCTGCTGCGGCACGCCTGGGTCCTGGAACGTCTGGTTCGGCCGGAACGGATTGGTCACCGAAACGCCGGCGCCATCATAGTTGAGCCCCGGTTGTGCCGGAAAGTTGTAGAAGTCCGACGGGTAATCGAGCGTGGTGTGCAGATAGGAGTAGCTGGCGGTGGCAAAGAAATGCGGATCGGGCTGGTAGTTGGCCTCGATTTCAGCGCCCTTGATATGGGCCGGGGTACTCGTGAGGCCGCCAACCCCGGTGCTTATGGTTTTTTCCTGGTAGAAACCCGCGGCAGAGATGAACAGCCGCTTGTCGAACAGGTCGAATTTCACGCCCCCTTCTTCCAACAGGGTGTTTTGCCGCAAATACTCGGTCGGGGCCACCCCCCATACGGCGATCGCGCCGTCATTGGCCGTTGGGTCCACGTATTGCGCTTTGTTGTAGGTGAGGTAGGTGGAGACATGCGCCGTCGGGCTGTACACCACACTGATGTTGCCGTTATACAGGCCATACCAGGCAGTGGACGCACTTTGCGGGTAGCCGTTTAAAGGAGCCGGACCGCCGAGCGGGTCGGAATAGTCCAACTGCACCGCATCGCCGCGCAGGCCGTACAGCACGCTCCACTGCGGCGAGAACTGGATCCGATGTTCCAGGAAAATCGCGGCGTCCTTCAGATTGGAATCGGCGGTGCCGTTCTCAAAGCCGAATCCAGTGCGTCCCGGCGCCCCGTATTGCAGACGATTGAAAGCTGCGTTGTAGAGGATCGTCCCCGACGGGACCTGGAGTGCTGCGGGAAACACCCAGGTGTTGGGATTGGCAGACAGATCGAAGATGCTCACCGGCTCGTTTACGAAGTTCTGGATATCCAGCACATGCGCGTAGCGATAGGTGAAGCCGGCATCGACGTCATGGTTCACGGCGCCGGTGGCGAATTTGAGCTTGAAGTCGGTCTTGTTCTCGATGGTAAAGCTGCCCTTGGCCGTATCAGCGTAGTAATCCTGCGTCTGGTTATAGCGGTTCATGTAATCGTAGAACGTGTTGTTGGAGATGGAAAAATTATCCGTGGCCTTGAACGTCTGGATAATCTGCCCTTTGATGTGCAGCGAGTGCGCGCCGGTGCCACCCGGCTCGTCGATGATGACCCGGTCGTTGAGCGGAACGGATCCGGTCAGGTCGATCTGGCTGCCGAAGCCTGAAATGCCCCCAGCCCCACCGACGACACCGCCGGTAAGATACGTGCCATTGTCGATCAGTTGCTGATTGACTCGATTGACGCCGTCGTTTTCCCGATAGGTGGTGTTCTCGAAACCGCCGGTGAGCAGCACGGAGTAACGCGACGTGACCTGATCGATTACCGCCGCAAACAGCGACTGCTGATGGAAAAACATGTCGTAGTAATAGCTGCCGCTGTCGTCTTCGGTAAAACTCACGCGCGCGGCGATGGTTGATGTCAGCGGGGCGCCGAGATCGAAAGACGCGCGCCGCTTCTGCTGCGTGTCGAACTCCAGATTGAAATCGGCAATCGGCTTCACGAACGAGGGCATCTTGGTGGTGATGTCGATCGAACCCCCCACCCCTGGCCCGGGTCCACCCTGAACGCTCGCCGGACCCTTGACGATATCGATGGAATCCACGCTGTTGAAGCTGATCGGCGCGCCGTAGCCGTTGAGCGTGAAGCTATCGCGCATGCCGTTGAAGAACATATCGGCATACTGACCGCGGATGCGCGGTATGTTCGGCTCACCGAACGAGGCGTCCGAGTAACTGCTTGATGTCAGATAGGAAAACCCGCCCGGATTCTGGACATTGAGCGCATCGAGCTGGGCCTTGGACAGCAAGGTGTTGTTGCGCGGCGTGTCCATCACGCCGAGGTCCAGCCCGTAGGCCGATGTCGAGCTCACGGTGGTCGGGAGGATCAGATCTCCTCGCCTGATGCCGTTCACGACGATTTCATCCAGATCGCCGCTCGAGTTGGTCGGGATGGCCGCACCGCTCGCCGAGCCGCCGGTCTGCTGAGCCTGCGCGGCACGGGAGGCGATGAGGATCGAGATTACCGTGACTACTGAAACACGTATCGCTGGTGTCAAGCATCACCTCGATTTTTGTTGTGTTCGATCGATCGTATCAGGCACCCGCGGTCCGTCAAGGGCATAAAACAGTGCAGAAATGCGTGGTACTACCGCTGCGCGCACCAGCTCGGAGCGGCGTGTCACTGGCCCGCGAACCCTCGTTTCATCAGCGCCGCGCTCGCGAGGGCTACGGCAGGGGCACGGCACAAACGGGGCGGCGGTCTGCTGCTGCAACTGCATAAGCGTCATTTGCAATATTTACGCCATCGATATCGAAAACATCGGCGGTCAATTGCGCGCCCGGTTCTCAAGGCTCAGTGAGCCGGCGGCGGCCGGCCCAAGACCCGGCATTGCGCAAAACTTCCGTTGTGCCAGGGCAACACCAGACCGTTGTAAGATCCGGGTTACGAACGCGGCTGCGGCGACAAATCTCGCACGCCCAATAACAACGGGGGAGCAGGTCGATGAAAAAGATCAAATCCGGATCGTTGGTGTTCTTGTCTGCTGTGACCGCAGCGCTTGCGATGTGCTGCCTGATGCCGGGGGCGGTTCGGGCGGCGGACGAGCCTAACGCGGAGTTGGGCAGCAGTGAGCTGCAAGAGGTCATCGTCACGGCGACGCGGCGCGAGGAAAAGCTCAACGACGTGCCCGAATCGGTCTCGGTGCTGAGCGGCGATGCACTGCAGGCGCTGGGAGACGCGGGCGATGACATCAAGCAGCTGGCGTTCAAGACCCCGAGTCTGCAGATCGAATCCTCCAACGGCCGCGCCTTCCCGCGTTTCTACATCCGCGGCTACGGCAACACCGACTACCATGACTTCGCGTCGCAGCCGGTCGGCCTGGTGTACGACGATATCGTCCAGGAGAATGCCGCTCTCAAGGGCTTCCCGATCTTCGATCAGGCGGACGTGGAGGTATTGCGCGGCCCGCAGGGCACCCTGTTCGGTCGAAACTCGCCGGCCGGTGTGGTCAAGCTCGAATCGGCCAAGCCGGTGCTCGGCGAGACCTCGGGCTTTGTTTCGCTATCGGACGGTACCTACAACACGGGCGTATTCCAGGGCGTCGCCAATCTTCCGATCAACGATCAGCTGGCGTTTCGCGCCTCGGTCCAGGGGCAACACCGCGACGACTGGGTCAGCGATCCGATCAACAGCACTAAGCTCGGGGGCTTTAACGACTGGGCAGCGCGCCTGCAGCTTCTCTACAAGCCCAGTGACAGCTTCAGCGCACTGCTCAACGTGCATGGTCGGGACCTGAGAGGCTCGTCGACACTGTTCCGGGCCAACATCATCGAGCCCGGAAGCAACAGTCTTGTCCCGGGCTTCGATCCCTTTACGATCTATACCGACGGACCCAACAGCTCCGCTCTGACCACGGTCGGATCCAACCTGCATCTGACCTGGGAGCTGCCAAACCTGACGCTGCAGTCGATCACCGGATACGAGTCGGTGCAGAAATACCTTGCCGAGGGCGACATCGATGCCGGATGCGGATTTGCCTTTGGTAGCAATCCAGCGTGTAACGCCGTGTTCCCGTCCGGCTCGGGCCCCGGTTTCATCCCATTCTCGGTCGAGACCTCTGCCGGGCTCAAGAATCACTATCAGCTCACCCAGGAATTCCGGGTGGTCACGAAGAACGATGGTCCGTTGAACGGTCAGGCCGGATTGTTTTTCTTCTATGAAAACGCCACGGCGGCGGATGACGACTACTGCGGGCCGGGCGAATGTAGCACCGTCACCGCTCCACCTTTTTTCGCCCTTCAGGATACGACGGTATCCACCCAGAAGAACAACGCCGAAGCGATCTTTGGATCGCTCGACTATAAGTTCACCAGTGCGCTCACGGCCAGCGCCGGCGTGCGCTTCACCGAGGATCATAAGACCTTCTCGGCTTATTACATCGACTATATACCGCCGACCAACAACGAGCCCACGCCGCCCCTCAGTGGCACTCGAACCGCCTCCAATGTGAGCTGGGACGTGAGCGCGAACTACAAGCTGATGCCCGATGTCAGCCTCTACGCCCGTATTGCGACCGGCTTCCGGGCACCGAGTTTCGGCGAGCCAACTCCGGGATTATCCATCCAGGTGGTGCCCTCGGAAACCAACATCTCCTATGAATCCGGCATCAAGGCCGATCTGTTCGAGCACCGCGCACGGCTGGCCCTCGACGGCTACTACTTTCACGTCAAGAATCAGCAGATCACGATCGTCGGCGGCGGATCCTCGGATGTGACGGAGCTCATCAGTGCCAAGGACACCGTGGGCTATGGCTCAGAACTTGATTTCGAGACCCATCCGATGCCCAACCTGACATTGAACTTGAGCGGCAGCCTCAATATCACGAGGATTGAGGATCCTGCGCTGGCGGTGGCCGCCGGCGGCGGCGTCCCGGCCGGCGACGTGCTGAATCCAACGTTTAAGGTTCCCGGAGCGTTCGGTCCCATCACCTATGCGTTTGTCAATGGCAATCCGCTGCCGGAGGCGGCCAAGTGGGTCGCCGATGTCTCGCTGCGTTACGACATCCCGGTATCCTTCGGCGGCAAGATCTACCTGTACACGGACTGGTCCTATCGCAGCGGTATCAATTATTTCCTGTACGAGGCGAAGGAATTCGACGGTCCCTCGCTCACCCAGGGGGGCATTCGGATCGGCTACACCTGGGCAGAGGGGAAATACGACGCCGCCGTGTTCTGCCGCAATTGTACCAACCAGGTCCGCGACATCTACGCGATCGATTTCGACAACCTGACCGGCGTGATCAACGATCCGCGAATCATCGGCGGTCAGGTCCGAATCAGGTTCTGAACCTCAGTGCGCCGGCGTCGGCCGGCTCAGAAGGTCCAGGGTCATGCGCTCGAACCTTGGCACGTCCACGTCCTGGACGACCAGCACCGGACGCTCGCCCAGGCCCGGACCGGCGCCGACCGACCAGCTGAGCGTGTCGCCATAGCCGGCGGTGAAGCTGGTGTCGATGTCCACCAGCAACGTGGTGCTGCGGGTCACGATCGACGGATCGAGCCACACCGCGACCGCCAGCTCGTCCCACATCGGATAGGGCTGGCCGAACTGGGCCAGGTAGGCATCGAACGGCGCGCGGCCTGTGCTGAGCTGGCGGAAGAATTCCGGTTTGAATAAGGTCCTGGTGGTGGGATCAATCGGAACCTGGGTGATTTTCTTCCACGGCTCATGCAGCACGATCGATGCGGCCTCTGGATCGAAGCGCATGTTGAATTCCCTGCGCGGCGCGTTCGCATACTCTTCCGCGAAGGCATTGTCGGCCGCCACCGGATTGTAGCTGCCGCCCATGAACACCAGTTCCCTGGCCAGGGATGCGAACTGCGGGTCGAGCCGCGACGCCATCGCAAGGTCAGTCAGGGGACCGGCAGCGATGATCGTGACCTGCCCCGGGAATGCGCGCACGGTTCGCACCAGGAAGGCCGCCGCGGTCTCGGACGAGGGCTTGATCTTAGGTTCACCGGCCGGCGACGGCGGCACCAGGAACGGATCGGCATGGTACGGGGATCGGCGCACGGTGCCTTCCGCCGGCCAGGTCTCGGTCCACGCGCCCTTGTAGAACAGCTTGCCATAGAGCTGTTCCCACACTTTGGTGCGCTGCTGGGTATTCAGCAGCGGAAACACCGCACCGGGATGCACCGGCACCTCCGTACGCCCGGCAATCTCCAGCAGGCGCAGCGTATGGCTCACCTCCTCATCGCGCCAGCCATCGCCGCTCGGGATCGTGATGCCGAGGACATAGACGTCGCTGGCTTGCAGCAGCATCAGGATTGCCTGCAGATTGGATGACGCCGGTCCGAAGGCATCCTGGTCAATGATGACCTTGCGCCTGGCGCCGGACTCCTGCGCGCCGCACACCCCGGCGAGCAGCGCAAGGGCAAGCAGCGACAGCAGCCGCGGTAGCGGTGCAAGCGGTTTGATCATGTCATCTCCTGCAGATTGCCGAGAACATAAGTTGCCGCGACCGCCCGATCGTCCGCCAGAGTCATCAGCACGAGGAGCAGTTCGCTCAGTGTGCGAGATTGCGCCGTGCGTCGCGCCAGCAGCGGCGTCGCCTGCGGATCGAGCACGATAAAATCGGCCTCGGTGCCCGGCGCGAAGCGCCCGATGCGGTCAGACAGTCCAAGCATGCGCGCGCCCGCCAGTGTGGCCAGATAGAAGGCGCGCAGCGCTGTGAGTTGCTGGCCCGATAGCTGCGCGACCTTGTAGGCCTCGGACATGGTGCGCAGCATGCTGAAGCTGCTGCCGCCACCGACATCGGTCGCCAGCGCAAAGCGCATGCCGGCAGCGTCGCTGGCGGCGATATCGAACAGCCCACTGCCCAGGTAGAGATTGGCGGTCGGGGCAAATGCCGCTCCGGCCCCGGTCGCGGCCAGTCGTGCCCGGTCGGTGGCGTCCAGATAGATGCAGTGCGCATAGGTGGCGCGATCGCGCAGCAGGCCGAAGCGGTCGTAGACATCGAGGTAGCTGCGGCTGTCGGGAAACAGCTGCCGGATCCAACTGACTTCCTCGCGGTTTTCTGCCAGGTGGCTATGGATGAATACGTCCGGATACTCGCGTGCCAGGCGCCCGGCGCCCTGCAGCTGCGCGACCGACGAGGTGGCGGCGAAACGCGGCGTGATCGCATAATGCAGCCGGTCACGGCCGTGCCAGGTCTCGATCAAGTCGCGCATATCGCGCTCGCCGCCAGCCGCGCTGTCCCGCAGCTCATCCGGGCAATTTCGGTCCATCAGTGTCTTGCCGGCGATCATGCGCAATCCGCGTGCCGCGGCTGCCTGGAAGAATATTTCCACTGACTGCCTGTGTACCGTGCCGAGCACCTGGGCCGTGGTGGTGCCATTGCGCAGCAGCTCGTCGAGAAAGAATTCGGCGACTTCGCGGGCGTGATCGGCATCGGCGAAGCGCTGCTCGGCCGGGAATGTATAACGCTCCAGCCAGTCGAGCAGATTGCGCCCCCCCGACGCGATCACGTCGGTCTGCGGGTAATGAATGTGCGCATCGATGAAGCCGGGCATGATCAACCGCTCGCCATGATCGATGATGGGCATGTGTCCGGTTACATCAGCCAGCAGCGCCGCGGCCGGCCCGACCGCCTCGACGTGTCCGTCAGCGACGATGAGCGTGCCGCGCTCCCAGAAATCATAGGCGGCGGGGTCGCCGTGCAGCCCAGGGTCGGCGTGGAAATGCAGGATCGAGCCGCAATGTGCTGTGCGATGTAGAGCGTTCATGACCGCGGCCGCTCAATAACCGGGATGAAAACTGCGCCCGAGCGAGGCCGGCTGATTCAGCAGAATCGTCTTCGGGTCGCGGCAGATCGCCACCAACACCATAATCGTCGCCGCGTACGGCAGCATCGACAGGAACTCGCTCGGCACATGCACGCCCAGGCCCTGCGCATACAGCTGCAGCACGGTGACGGTGCCGAAAAGATACGCCCCGGCCAGCACGCGCCACGGCTTCCAGGTGCCAAATACCACCAGCGCGAGCGCGATCCAGCCGCGTCCGGCGCTCATGCCCTCGGTCCACATCGGCGTCAGCGCGGTCGACAGGTAGGCGCCGGCGATTCCGCTCATCGCGCCGCCGAACAGCACGGCGAGATAGCGAATGCGGATGACGGGCTCCCCCAGCACATGCGCCATCTCCGGCGACTCACCGACGGCTCGCAGCCGCAGCCCGACGCGGGTGCGCTTGAGCACCCAGGCGATCAGCGCGCACAGCAGCAAGGACAGGTAAACCAGCGGATCGTGGTGAAACAGCAGCGGCCCGATCCACGGCAGCTCGCTGAGCACCGGGATTCGCAGCGGCAGCAGCGGCCGGATCGGCAGTCCGACGAAGCTGCGGCCCGCAAAGGCACTCAGCCCCACTCCAAACAGCGTCAGCGCCAGTCCAGTCGCCACCTGATTGGTCTGCAGGCTCAGTGTCAGTACGCCAAACAGCAGTGCGATCAGCATCCCGGACGCCGCGGCGGCCAGGTATCCGAGCCACAGGCTGCCACTGGAGACGCCCACTGCGAAGCCGCTCATCGCCCCTATCAGCATCATGCCCTCCACGCCGAGATTCAGCACGCCGGCGCGCTCGGTGACCAGCTCGCCCAGGGCGGCGAGAATGAGCGGAGTGGCTGCGCCGACGGCGCTGGCGGCAATGGTCACCCAGACCGCAAGGTTCATGCGCCACCGCCACCCGCTGGCGCGGCTGAAGGCAGGCGATGCGCGCGTCGCAGCCGAAAGCCGATGAACAGCTCGGCCGCGAGCAGGTAGAACAGCAACCCTCCCTGAAACAGTCCGCTGACCGAGGCCGGCAGCTGCAGCTCCATCTGCGCCGATTCGCCGCCCAAGTACAGCGCCGACATCAACAACGACGCCAGCACCACGCCCAGTGGGTGCAGGCGCCCGACGAATGCCACGATGATGGCCGCGAAGCCATATCCGGGCGACACCACCGGCTGCAGCATGCCGATCGGGCCCGCCACCTCGCAAACGCCGGCCAGTCCGGCCGCGCCGCCGCTGATCATCATCGCCAGCCAGATGTTGCGTCGCTCGCTGATCCCGGCGTAAGCCGCAGCGGCCGGCGCCAGGCCGCCGACCCGCATGCGAAAGCCCGCGGCCGTCGTCGTGCCGAACCACCAGGACAGCAGCGCCAGCACCAAAGCGATGATGAAGCCGACGTTCACACGCGTGCCCTGCAGCAAGGATGGCAGCAGCACGCTGTCGGACAACGGTTGCGATTGCGGGAAGTTCTGTCCGGCCGGATCGCGCCATGGTCCGTGCACCAGGTACGACAGCAGCAGTTGCGCAATATAGACCAGCATCAGACTCACGAAGATTTCGCTGGTACGAAAGCGCGAGCGCAGCAAGGCAGGTATCGCAGCCCAGGCCATGCCGCCGAGCACGCCGGCTGACAGCACTGCCGGTTGCCCCCAATGGCCCAGGGCCGGGCCGAAAAACAAGCCGACCCCGCCGCCGGTAATCGCACCGAGCGTGAGCTGGCCCTCGGCACCGATATTCCAGACATTGGCGCGGTAACTCACGGCCAGGCCCAGCGCGCACAGCATCAGCGGCGTTGCCTTGAGCAATAGCTCCCCCACACCGTAGGTCGAGTTGAGCGGCTCGACGAAGAACACCCGGAACGCGGCCACCGGATCCTTGCCGAGGGCGGCAAATACCAGCAGCCCGGTGGCGAGCATCGCCAGCGCTGCCAGTGGCGAGGAGCAGATGCGCATCGCCGCCGAGGGCTTCTGGCGCCGCTCCAGGCGCAGCGGCCAATGCAGCTGATCAAACACCGGCACCAGCGACCCCCGCGGCGGCACCGGCGCCCTGGAATTCGCCGGTCATCCATACGCCGACCGTCTCGGCCGCTAACCCGGCCGTCGGCATTGCATCCGAAAGCCGCCCGCGCGCCAGCACCGCCAGGCAATCGCAGATCGCAAACAGCTCATCGAGGTCCTCGGAGATCACCAGCACGGCGGCACCGGCGTTACGCAGCTCGATCAGGGCCTGGCGGATCAGCAGTGAGGCGCCGACGTCGACACCCCAGGTCGGCTGCGCTACCAGCATCACTGTCGGCGCCAACCGTATCTCCCGGCCGACGATGAATTTCTGCAGATTGCCGCCCGACAGGCTATCGGCCGGGGCCAGCTCCCCGTCGCATTTCACGGCAAATTCAGCGATGGTCGCACGCGCGAATGCGCGTGCTGCGCGTCGGCGCACCATGCCGTGGCGCACCAGCCCGGCGCTGGCGCCGGTAAGCACGCAATTGTCGGCCAGATGCATGCCAGGCACCGCACCGCGCCCGAGCCGCTCCTCGGGAACGAAGCGCAATCCGAGGGTACGGCGCTGCGCCGGATTCAGCCGCGCCGCGTCCTGGCCGCACAGTCGCACCGCTGCGCGCTGCGTGCACAGCCGTTCGCCCGATATCGCCGCCAGCAGCTCCTTCTGGCCGTTGCCGGAGACACCGGCAATGCCGACGATCTGGCCGCCGCGCACGCGCAGGTTGATCTGGCGCAAGCTGGTGCCAAACGGATCCTCGGTGTCGAGTGACAGGTTGGTCAGCTCGAGTCGGATCGGGCCAGGCGGGCGCGGTTCGAGTTTGCATTCCTTCAGGTCGGCGCCGACCATCATGCGCCCCAGGCTGGTGTTGCTCTGCTCGCGCGGAATCGCACTGCCGCTGACCCGGCCGTTGCGCAGTATGGTTGCCACATCGCACAGTTCGCGTATCTCATCGAGCTTATGGCTGATATACAGAATGCTTACGCCCTCCCGGGCCAATCGGCGCAGCGTCTCGAACAGCACCTGCACCGCCTGTGGCGTCAACACTGAGGTCGGTTCGTCCATGATCAACAGCCGCGGGGATTGCAGCAGGCAGCGCACGATCTCGACGCGCTGCCGCTCACCCACCGACATGCCGTGCGTCAGGCGCTGCGGATCGATCGGCAGACCGTAGCGCTGCGATACCTCATCGATACGGGCAGCGAGCGTTGCGGCGGGCAGGCGTTCGTTCAGCGCCAATGCGATGTTCTCGGCCACTGTCAGTGTCTCGAAGATCGAGAAATGCTGAAACACCATGCCGATGCCGAGGCGCCGCGCCTGCGCCGGGCTGCGGATAGCGACCGGCGCACCCTCCCATTCGATGCTGCCCTCGTCGGGCTGTGTCACGCCATATACGATTTTCATCAGCGTGCTCTTGCCGGCACCGTTCTCCCCCAGCAGCGCATGGATCTCGCCGGCGGCGACCTTCAGATCGATACGATCGTTGGCGATTACGCTCGCATAGCGCTTACTGATGCCGTGCAAAGCAAGGCGCGCGGACGCGGGGGTGCTGACCGTGGTCATCGGGATCGGCGCTCTGCTGCAATCGTTGGAATTATTCCGCTAGCGACTATAACCCGCCGGTGAGAATAGCCGGCATGCTGATGCAGCCGTCCGACCAAGTCCCTCGCGGCGTGCACCGTTTCGCCTCATCGGCTCTGTGACGAGTCGATGTTGGTGCAGCCCGCGCTTCAAGGCGCGGTGTCGGGCGGCACGCCGGCGCGCCACTGATTCCAATGCTGGGCGATATCGTCGACCAGCGGCAGGCCTGCACGCACCAGATTATCCGCGGCAATTCGCACGGCGCCGGTCAACGCCAGCTGGGAGCGCAAGCCATCGATCACGGTCTGATTCGGGTACGGACGATCGAAGTCGGAGCCGCTGCGCAGCACCGCAACGCGTTTCAGATCGAGCAGGCCGGACTGCGCACCGCGTGTCAGCGCGGTGAGCGTGGCATTGTCCTCCTGCTGCGTCGTGCAATAGATGCCCTCGCCGTCGGTGAGCAGTCCGGTCCAGCGCCGCGCATGCTCGCCCAGGCGCTGCCCCGTCCACCAGGTGTCGCCGGAAACGGTGTCGCACTGTGTCACCTGGGGCGGCTGGTTTGCAGGGGATCGCGGATAGTGCTGGCGATAAGCGCGTACATCGTCGCTGTCTTCCAGGGTGACATGGTGCGACAGGCCAAGCGCCTTCTGCAGCAAAGCCTCGTCGAATCGAAACACCTCGGAGCGATAATCCAGCTGTGGCTTCTTGCCCGGCGCGTCGGTGAGAATGCCGAAATACCCGTCCAGCCAGCTGCGTGGCAGCTCACGTGCATCGATCTCATGTGCGATGCCGAAATCGACCGCGTAACGCGCCCAGGCCGCCGAACCGATGCTGCCACGGGCCGGATCGATGCCAGCGATGCCGGCGATCAGAAAGTAGGTCTGGTGCAGGTCAAATAGCCCACTGTAGAGCACCGCCATCATCGATGCCGCCGCATTCGCATGGCCCATGCCGGTCGTCATCTGGCAGATGCCCGCGGCATTGCAGCGAACCAGCGGATAGTCGCTGGGTAGTCCGGGGACGCGGATCTCGCGATCGGCGCGCAGCGCCGCAAGCCATGGCGCGGCCTCGGATTGGAACATGTTGACCACCAGCACTTTCACGGCGAGCGGTGCAGCCGGTGCCGCAGCGCTGGCCGGGCGGGGCGCCGCCGCGAGGGCCAGCAGCATGGCAGCGGCGAAGTTCAGCGACCAACGGCAGCGCCGCGCGCGCGGGAGAGTGCAAGCTTTCATGATCCGTACCCCAATGCCGACGATCCCGCATTATGGAATGCAGCTTGCATGCCTGCCATGATTGCCGGCGCAACCGCAGCCCGGCTTCGATGCCGGTTACAACGAGGCACAGCTTCATGCAGCATCGATTCTGGTCCGCTCTGGCGGCGACCGCTCTGGCCGGTCTGACGGCGCTAGGCGCGGCCGCATCCGCTCCGCTGAAGGTGGCCTTCGTCTACGTCGGCCCGATTTCCGACGGCGGCTGGTCCTATCAGCACAATCTCGGACGCTTGGCGCTGGAAAAGCAGTTCGGCGCCAGGATCGAGACCACCTATGTGGAGAGCGTGCCGGAGACCGCCGATGCCGAACGCGTCATCCGCCAGCTGGCGGCCAAGGGCTATGACGTCATCTTTGCCACCTCCTTCGGCTACATGGAGCCGACCCTGAAGGTCGCGAAACTGTTTCCGAAGGCGCACTTCGAACACGCCACTGGCTTTAAAACCGCAGCCAACGTGGTCACCTACCAGCCGCGCTTCTACGAAGGCGCCTACCTGCTCGGCGTGCTGGCCGGGCGCATGAGCAAGACCAATACGCTCGGCTACATCGGCTCGTTTCCTATCCCCGAGGTGATCCGCAATATCGACGCCTTCACGCTCGGTGCCCGCAGCGTCAACCCGAAGGTCCACACCAAGGTGGTCTGGGTCGATACCTGGTACGACCCGGGCAAGGAGCGCCAGGGTGCCGAGGCGCTGATCGCCCAGGGTGCCGACATCCTGTGCCAGAACACCGATTCCCCCGCTGCGGTGCAGGTCGCCGAAGAGAAAGGCCTCTACGCCTTCGGTTGGGACTCGGACATGGCGAGGTACGGTCAGCACGCCCAGTTGACCGCCAACACCGAGAACTGGGGTGTCTACTACATCGACGAAATCAACAAGGCCCTCGACGGCGCCTGGACCGGCGACCGGCAGGCGCGCCTGGGGATCAAGGAAGGCGTAGTCGTGCTCACGCCGCTGAACCCGGTGGTACCCGCCGATGTGGCACGGCAGTTCGAATCGAAGAAGCAGGCTATCGTTGCCGGGAGCCTGGCGCCGTTCGCCGGTCCGATCAAGGATAACGGCGGCGCATTGAAGGTCGCAGCGGGCGCCTCGCTGTCGATCGAGGACCTGATGGCGATCAACTGGTACGTCGAGGGCGTCGACGGCAAGGTGCCGCAGTGAGGATCAGCGGCTCTCGCCATTGGGCCGCGTGAAGATATCCGGCCCGAATCCCTTAAGCCCGGCTTGCCCGGCGTAACCGAGGTGAGTGAGCCCGAACATGTCTTCGACGCTCTTGAGCAGGGAGTAATGGTTGTACGGCACCTGCGACAGGGGTCCGGGTTTGATGAACGGCGAGAGCATGACGGCCCCGATCCGCCCCCCGCCCGCGCCGATCAGCCCGGGGCCATTGATGGCCGTACGCGCGATGCCTGCATCGGCCTGGTAGGCGGCAATATTCGGCCCCGGCTGCTCGTTGCAGCAGGCCGTCGCGTCGCCGCCGCGCACGCTCACCGCTTTGGTCGCCGCGTCGTAATCGTACTCGATGTCCGATTCGTCAAAAGTGATGATCAACAGGCCGTCGCGCCTGAACGCGGCGGAGGCGAGAATCTGCGGCACCACGGCCTGCAAAAATATGTCTGCCGACACCAGGCCCCCCGGTTCACCATCGACGCATTGGCTTGCCGGGCCACCGTCATGACCGTCGTGGCAGAGATTGGGCGTGATGAACACATAGTTCGGCGTCGCAGCGATCGATTTCAGGTCGGCGCCAAGGGCCCGAAGGTTGCGCACGTGCTGCGCACAGGACGGCGAGTCGATGATGCCGTGAAAGTAGACGAACGGATCGTGACGGGTGGCGTACTGATCGCCAACCTGCGCGGCCTGGGTGTTATCAGCCGCGCCAATTGGCGGGTGCCCGCAGGTGGCGCTCTCGCGCTGAGGATTGTTCCCCATGTCCTCCATGTACGCCTTCCAGCTCAAACCCCTGGCCTCCAGCTGCTTGGCAACGGTCGAGACGGTCGCCGGGTAGACGCATCCGGAACCGATGGCCTGGCCATCCGGTGTGACGCCGGTCGCCACGAACTCGGTAAACTGCGGGCAATCGTGAACGGTCGCCGGATTCGGGGCCTGGCCACTGATCAGCGCAATGTAATTGCCAAGACTGAAGTGACTGATGCCGTAGTAGTTGCTGACCAGGGCACCGCGGCCTTTGAGATGATTCAGGTACTTTGCCGGCGAGGTCGGGCCAAGGCTGACCTGATAGCCCTCATTCTCGAGCAGCAGGATAAACACGTGGCCGATCCTGTGTGTAGGCGACCTCGGCACCCCAGCCACGCTGACTGCCTGCGCACTCAAGGCCAGCGTTGCCAGCAGCGCGCCTACCCAGGGCGGATGGTAACCAGTCAATCGCACCACTCTGAGGGCTCCTGGTAGCGCTCGGCCATTCAGTGTCGACGCCGGTAGTGCGGCATGACCTGCAGCTGCAGCCAGTTGCTCAGTTCGGCCAGCTTCAGTTGCTCATCCTGCATCGCCGGCCCTAGCCCGTGTTTCCAGGCAAGGCTGCGATTGTGCGGGTCGCACATCAGCGAGCGCAGTTCGGCGACGAACTGTTCCAGCTCGGCGCGGGTGCCGAACAGCGCCTCGGCGAGCAGCGCATCCGCGTAACGCAGCGTGGTCGCAGCAATCTCCGCATAGCTGTACTCGGGGTGGTATTGCACCGCCCAGACCGTCCCGGGGCCCGAATGCAGCTCCACTGCCTGCACGCCCATCTCGTTGCTTGCCAGCACCAGCGTCCCCGCGGGAAGCTGCTCGACGTCATCGCTGTGCACCGCCACCGCCTCGAACACCGCCGGCTTGCCGGTGAACATCGGGTGCTCACGTCCGATGCCACTCAGTTCAATGCGGCGCGCAAATCCGAATTCGCGCCCGAGTGGATTGCGCCGCACACGGCCGCCGGCCGCCACGATTGCTACCTGCATTCCCCAGCAGCTGCCGAAGAACGGTATCGCGCTCGCAGACACCGCGCGCGCCAGATCGATCTGGCGTTCGATGTGCGCGCCGCCATCGTAGACGTTGAGTGCTGAGCCGGTCATCACGGCGCCATCGTAGTCGGCCAGGCGCACGCCGCCGGCAAAACGCACTTCGCCATCCGCCGGCCGGACGATATCGCAGCCCACGGCCGCCAGCCGCTGCAGCACCTGCGCGTAGCCTTCACCCGAAGGCTGCCCGCCGGCGGCGACCTGCGCTGCACGGGTGAGCGCGCGGTTGCCGTCAATCACCAGGATCCTGGGTCGGCTCATCAGAAGGCGGCTCCGTGCCGTTCCGACATGTTTTTCAGTCGCAGCTCATTCACTCGATACTATACTCAGATCGATGCAGTTCGCCGATCATCCGGAATGCGCCAAGGCCCTGCAGCTGTCGGCACAGCTGGCCGACACCGCCCGCGGCATTGCACGCCGCTACTTTCGCCAGCCGCTGCTGGTCGAGCGCAAGGCCGATCGCAGTCCCGTAACGCTGGCCGATCGCTCGATCGAAACCGAAATGCGCCGCATGATCCGTGCCGCGTTTCCGGCGCATGGCATCCAGGGCGAGGAATTCGCTGCCGAGCCGGGCGGTGAATTCACCTGGGTACTCGACCCGATTGATGGCACCAAGAGTTACATCAGCGGCTTTCCGCTGTTCGGATCGCTGATCGCGCTACGGCACGGCGAGCGGGCGGTGCTCGGGATCATCGAGGCGCCCGCGCTCAATGAACGCTGGGTCGGCTGCGAGGGCCAGCCCACGACCTTCAACGGCCATGTGGCCGGCACCAGCGCCTGCCGCGAGCTAGCAGCCGCCTGCGTCTACACCACGACCACCGAGAGCTTCAGCCCCGATGAACGCCGGCGTTTCGATGCGCTGAGCGCGCAGTGCGCGCTGCGTCGCTTTGGCGGCGACTGCTATCTCTTCGGCATGCTCGCCTGCGGCTACTGCGACGTGGTGATTGAGGTCGCGCTGAAGCCGCACGATTACCTGGCGCTGATCCCTGTGGTCGAGGGCGCGGGCGGCCGCATCAGTGACTGGCACGGCACGCCGCTGCGCGCAGGCGGCGACGGCCGGGTACTGGCGGCAGCCACCGAAGCGTTGTGGCGCCAGGCGATCGCGGCACTGGCCTGAAGCCGCGCGCCGCGCGCCGCGCGCCGTGCGCCATGTGCGCCGTCATAGGGTGGGATGCAGTCACCGCATCGCGCCGATCGGCCGGTCACTGATCTGCGTAATCACTACACCGGTAATTACTATTAACAGCCCGACCGCTCGCATTGTGGTCAATGGTCGCAGAGTAGCTCCCGCGAGCGCAAGATGATCCATTAGCGCAGAGGTGATCAGCTGCGCCGTGACGACGAAAAGGATGGCATTGCCAACGCCAAATCGCGGTGCAAGATACGTGATGCTCAGAACATAGAACGCTACGATGACGCCACCCGCATATTGCTGAGGTGCAACGCGAAGCAATGTATGGAGATCGGGGAGGCGCACCGTCATGATCAGCGCGAGCAACAGCGACGCAATCAACCCAATCGCAAACAATATAATGGTCGCCTGTATCTGGCCTCCTGTTGTACGCGCGATTCCGGCGTTCAGAAGTGCCATCAGGGGGATCAGTGCGCCAGCGGCAAACGCCCATATCGCATAAGAAACGCTAGACATCCGTCACTCCTTGCTTACGCCCGAGACCACAGGCCGCACCCTTCCGGTGGCGTTTCAGTTTGCATCGACACTCGACAGTAACCCAGTGCCTTTAGTTGCTGGAAGAAGCAGCTCAAGTTGGCGCATGATCGCCGACAAGCGAATTCCACGGCGAGACCGCAACCATGTCAGGGAATTGCCAGCCTGATCGCCGGCCTTTATCTCTTGCGAGGCGCCCGACTCATCATGCCATTCGCCTACCGCAAGGATTCGACCTTAAAGACTATTTAGAATCATCATGTTACGTCGCACATGATATCTGATTTCAACTATATGCCGCGCAGCCGAGATCCGTGCATTGCACACCGGGCCAACGCCATCTGTTTCGAATGACCGTTCCCGTGACCAGTCCTGTCAGTGATCACTACCAACGACTTCTTGGACCGGTTTATTCCTGGATGATCGGCGACGTCGATGCCGCGATTGCGCGTGCAGATGCTGAACTCGATGATATCGGTCTTCCCTCGAGCGCAACTGGCATTGCCGTCGATCTAGGTGCCGGGTTTGGCATGCACTCCTTGCCACTGGCTCGAAGAGGCTACAAGGTCATAGCCATTGATACCTATGAGCCACTGTTGCAACAGCTTCGATCTCGTGCTGGCGCTCTTGCGATCGACACGGTCAATGCCGACCTGCTCGATCTAAGGACCCATGTCTCGCAGACAGCGGATGTCATTCTGTGCATGGGGGATACGCTCACACACTTGCCCGATGCCGCATCGGTCGACTCCCTGTTCGCCGCTGTTGCTGCCGTGCTCTCTCCCGGCGGATTATTTGTTGCGACGTTCCGTGACTACGTGTCTACCCCGCTGCACGGCCATGAGCGGTTTATATTGGTGCGCAGCGATGAGAATCGGATTTTCACTTGTTTCCTGGAGTATTCAGATAATACGGTCCTGGTCCACGATGTGTTGCACGAGCGGGTGGCGGCCGGGTGGCAACTGCGGCTAAGCAGCTATCCGAAGTTGCGCCTGGCGCCGGAGGGGGTAGTAAAGGCACTAACGACCCACGGCTTTTCCGTCCGACGTGAAGCTGGGCTGAGTGGAATGGTCCGCATCGTCGC
>Ga0210394_10001668_pt1 | contig 34150 bp, 31 predicted proteins | sample IncBWC12MmetaG_FD_160121 | JGI IMG/M metagenome (GOLD analysis project Ga0210394, IMG submission 160121) | Forest soil microbial communities from Barre Woods Harvard Forest LTER site, Petersham, Massachusetts, United States - Inc-BW-C-12-M | ecosystem: Environmental > Terrestrial > Soil >... | reverse complement strand
GGATATAGGCGATGGCGTCGTTGACGACCTTGCGCGTTTCGGTGTCGCCGGATTCGTCGGTCTTGTTCTGCGATTGTTTTTGTTCGGCGCTGCCGCCGGGCAGCATCGGGCCGCCGAGCGCAACCGGGGTCGCGGCGCCGATATTGGTGCCGGGCGCCATGGCGGCGATGGCGCTGGCATAAGCGATATAGGTGCCGGCGCTGGCGGCGCGCGCGCCGCTCGGCGCCACAAAAGTGACGACCGGCACCGGCGACGCCAGGATCGCGCTGATGATCTGGCGCATCGACGTGTCGAGCCCGCCCGGCGTGTTCATGCGCAGCACGACGACGGCGACTTGGTTCGGCGTCGCGCCGTGCAATTCCCGCACCACATAGTCGGCGACAGCGGGACCGATCGCGCCGTCGATATCGAGCACCAAAGCGCGTTCGGCGGCTCGCGCCGGCGCGGCGAGCGTTGCAAATACCATGGCCAAAAGCACGATCACCGCGCACAGACGCATCATGGCAATCTTCCCGGGCCGGCGGCCCCGGTGGCGCAATACATGCGCATCATTTCCTGCACATCTTATCTTGGTCGCGCGGGCGCGTCTCGCAAGGCGGTTACGACATTGCGACCGCTCGCCGCGGGGCGCCGATCAGTTGCGCGCCGAACGGAATGCGCTGCACGGCGAGGACTGCGATCCAACTCAATACCAGCGTACCGCCGAACACGATCGCCGCCTTGATCATACGGACAGGCTATCGAGACGCCGCGAATGTTTGGCGGCGAAATGCAAGCTGCCGGCGATCGCCAGAATGCCGTCGACGCTGACGACGCCGCGCTCGGCGTAGAGCAGCGGCCGGCACTATCTCGTCCGTCACGATAAGTTCACACGGTCGGATAACGGCGGACCCGGCATTGTGGTTGGCTGCCGCCCGCAATCCTCGGTTGCCGGCTAAGAGCCGGAACTTGCAGGGATTTGCCTCGACGGGTCGGGTCAGCCCGGAGTAGATAACCGTCCAGAAATCACCGCATTGTCGGGCCACAATTTCTGGGCCATCAATGCGCGGAACTTGATTCTTTCGACGATGGCGAATGGAGAGGTGCATTGGCAGTGCAATCGGCAAAACTGGCGATGGCGGCACTCTTGATGTTGGTTGCCGCCGCGAATTCCACGGTGGCCGCGGATCCTTTGGTGACCGGGCTGTGGCAAAAAATCGACGAGCCAACCAGCAAATCGGTCGGCTGGTTTCTCTTCACCGAGAGCGACGGCATCTATCAGGGGATGATCGCCAAGCTGTTCCTGCGTCCAGGCGACCCCCCGAACCAAACCTGTTCGGCCTGCAAGGACGATCGCAAGGACCAGCCGTTGCTCGGTATTCCCTTGATCAGGAATATGAAGGCAAATGGCCTGTACTACGAAGGCGGCAATATCCTCGATCCGCGCGACGGCAATATCTACAACGCCATGATGACGCTGAGCCCGGACGGGCAGACGCTGACGGTTCGCGGCTATCTCGGCATCGCCTTATTCGGCCGCGACGAGGTCTGGTACCGGCTGCCGGAAACCGCTTACAAGGATCTCGATCCCATCATCGTCGCGCGATATCTGCCGGGGATGACGACGGCGTCGATCAAGCACAAGCAGAATCAGAACACCGCAAAATCGAGCAACATCGCGCGCTAAGAGCATGATCCGGAAAAAAAGCCTGTCCTCGGACTTGATCCGAGGATGGAAACCGGTTTTCCGAAAAGATCATGCTCCACTAAAATGCTAGAGCGCCAATCGCTTCAATATGAAGCGATTGCGCTCTAGCGCTCGCATTATTCGATGACGCCGAAATTGCAGCCTGCCGCGGCATAGTGATAGCGGGGAACGCCGTAGCGGTCCTGCGCGACAATCGGCCGGCACCGCTGCAGCCATTTCTGGTCGCGCTCGGTGGCGCGCGCTCTTTCCGCGTCGTTTTCGGGTTGCGGCACAGTCCTGACATACGGATCGCCGGCGGGGCCTATTCGCAGCACGCAACTCGCTGTACCCGGCGCTCCGACGCAGCCGCCGACATAGAGCGTGTCGGCATAAGTCAACGTCACGAGCGGCAGCGTTAACGCGGCGCCGGCAAACGCGGCTCGCCACGATGCCGAAAGCAATCTGGCACGGCTGAAGATTAACACCACACTCTCCCTGATGCGCCGCCGCTGCGATGCAATCGGCCGGCGCCGTTTTTCACCAAGCTTGCGCACGTTCGCGGAAGACCGGTTCCGGGACACGCACCAAGCGTCAGCCGTCAGGGAGCAAGGCCAATGCCAGCGAACATGCCCTGATTTGGCACAGCGCCGGTAAGCTCCATCAATGCTCTGTGCAAAGACCGGAAATGGTCAACGCTTGAAGTTAACGCCGCAGAATCACGGAAGACGGCAAGCGCCGCTGCTCCCATCCGCTCTGCTCGAGCTCGGGGATGGTGTCGTCGGCCTGCGGATAGCCAAGACAGAAATAGCCGATGAATTTCCATTCGGCGGGCACGTTGAGCTGCGCCGCGACCGCCGTGGCATCGAGGATCGATACCCAGCCCATGCCGATGCCTTGCGCGCGCGCGGCGAGCCAGATCGTGTGCACCGCCGTCACCGCCGAATAGTCGATCATTTCCGGCATGGTGTGACGGCCGAGGCCGTGGCCTTGGGTCGTCGCCCGATCGGCGAACACCGCCAAGTGACAGGGCGCCTCGTCCAAGCCGGCGAGCTTGAGCTTCGCGTAGAGGCCGGCGCGATCGCCGCTTTGCGCGGCGAGCGCTTGCGCATTGCAGGTGGCGAAATTTTGCCGGATCGCGGCGCGGGCCGCGCTGTCCTCGACGATGACAAAGCGCCATGGTTGGCTTAACCCCACGGACGGCGCGAGGCAGGCAAGCTCGATCAACGATTCCAAAATGCCGTTCGGCAACGGATCGCGCCGGAAGCGCCGGACGTCGCGGCGCCAGATAAGAAGCTCGCGCAAGCGCGCGCGGAACGCCGGATCGAAGCCGGTCGAGCGCTGCGCTGCGCCTCCGACCTGCGGTATCGAATTCGCGCTCATGGCCGAAAGCCTAGCCGTTGTTGCGGAAGGCATCCATCGCAATTTGCAGACGTTGCCACTCTTCCTCGCCGGCAGGCAAGCCGAAGCGCAGCCACGTCGCGTTATCCGGAAAATTGCGCGCCAAAATTCCGGCGCGGCCGAGGTGATGGAACAGCGCATTCGCCGCCGGCGTTCGCACCAACCGGAACAATGCCGTGCCGGCCGGAATGCCGAGACCGGCGCCGATTAAAATAGCGTCGAGCCGTCCGGATGCCTGCAACAACCGATGCTGCGTCGCTTCGATCCACGCCGTGTCCGCCAAGGCCGCCGCGCCGACGGTCAAGGCCGGGCCGGACACCGCCCATGGCCCGAGCATCGCAGCCAGCCGGAGCGCCGACGGTTGGTCGAGCAGAGCGAAACCCAGTCGCAATCCGGCAAGTCCGAAAAACTTGCCGAACGAACGCAACACCACGAGGTTGCCGCGGCCCACTTCGCCGGCGAGACTGAAGCCGGGCGGCCCGACATCCATGAACGCCTCATCGACCACCAGAACGCCGCCGCGGCTACGCAGCTTCGCGACAAGAGCGAGCAACGTTTCGCGGTCGATGAGCCGGCCATCGGGGCTGTTGGGATTGGTGACAATTGCGAGATCGGCATCGCCGAAGGCGGCGAGGTCTCGCGCCGCGGTGACGCTATGGCGGGCAAGGCGAGCCGCGCGGGCGTGCTCGTTGTAAGTTGGCGATAGGATTGCCGCACGGCCCGGCCGCACCAGGCCCGCGACAAGATGCAACAGGCTCTGTGTACCCGGCGCCGGCACGACATGCGCCGCCGACGGCGCGCCGTATGATGTCGCGGCGACCGCGGCGAGACGGGCAGTTGCGGCGGCATCCGGCAAGCGGGCAAATAGTTCGGCCGGCAGGGCCGGCAGGGGATAAGGATTGGGATTGATCCCGGTCGACAGGTCGATGAAGGGTTTTGGCGCATCGGGGAACAGACGCCGTGCCGCGCCCAGGTCGCCGCCGTGCGGCAGCGGCGCGTCCGCATCGTTGTAGGGGAAGATGTCCGTCGCGCTCGCCCTTTTGGCCATGATGATCGAGCTCTGCGCCGGTTATCCGCAAGCGCTGTCGCACGCGATCGGCCATCCGGTGACCTGGATCGGCCGCCTGATCGCCGCGCTCGACCGCTTGCTCAATCGCGACACGGCCGACGCGTACCGGCGACGAGGCGCTGGCATCGTCGCGATCCTGCTGCTCCTCGGCATTGTCGGCGCAATTGCCTTCGTTGTCGAACGCGAGCTGCTTCGCTTGCCGTTCGGATTGATCGCCGTCGCCGTCGTCGCCAGCACCTTGATCGCGCAGCGTAGCCTGCACCAGCACGTCGCCGATGTCGCCACCGCGCTGGAACAAGGCGGCGTCATCGCCGGCCGCGCCGCAGTCGCCAAAATCGTCGGCCGCGATGTCGGCGCACTCGATGCCGCCGGCGTCGCCCGCGCGGCAATCGAAAGCCTTGCCGAGAATTTTTCCGACGCTGTCGTCGCGCCGGTGCTCTGGATGGCCATCGCCGGTCTCCCTGGAGCGGCACTCTACAAAGCAATCAACACCGCCGACAGTATGATCGGCCACCACACGCCACGCCATGAAGCCTTCGGCTGGGCTGCGGCAAAACTCGACGATCTGGTCAACCTGCCGGCATCGCGGCTGTCGGCGCTTCTCTTGGTTGCCGCGGCCATGCTCAGCAAGAACGCCGCCGCGGCCGCAGCCTGGCGCGCCGTGCTGCGCGACGCTTCCCACCATCGCTCGCCCAATGCCGGCTATCCGGAAGCGGCGATGGCCGGCGCGCTCGGCCTTTCGCTCGCCGGGCCCCGCGTCTATGGCGGGGTGATAATCGACGACGCTACGATGGGCGACGGCCGACGCGACGCCACCGCCGCCGACATTCGTCGAGCGCTGAGGCTGTATCGTTATGCCGATGCGATCTTGATCGCGCTCGTCGCCGCGACCGCCGGCATCTTTATCGCGCTAATTTGAGCAGGCGATCGAGATCGAGGTGCGTGGCAAGATGCGCCGCCAGCGCATCGAGCGTCCGCTCGACCAGATCTTCATAGATAATGTTGGCTGGTCCCGCGCCGAAACGCGCAAGCCATGCCGCGCGTTGTCGGTCGTCGGCGAACAGCCCGTGGACATAGGTCCCGACCACCCGGCCATCGGCCGAAATCGCGCCCTCGGGCGAACCACCCGCGAGCCGCGCAAACGGCCGCGTGCGGTCGTGCCCTTCGGTCACGCCCATATGCATCTCATAGCCGGAAAACGAAGCGCCATCGCTTGTCGTTCCGGACACCGGTTCGAGGCGCTTGTCGTTCGACAGCGTCGTCTGGACATTGAGAAGGCCGAGGCCTTCGACTGTCGCCGGCGGGCCTTCAATGCCGCGGGGATCGGCAACGGTGCGCCCGAGCATCTGATAACCGCCGCACAGGCCGAGCACCATTCCGCCGCGGCGCCGATGGGCCGCGACGTCGATATGGAAACCGGCCGCGCGCAATGCCTCGAGATCGGCGATGGTTGCCTTCGAGCCCGGCAACAGGATCAGATCGGCATCGCCCGGAAGCGCTGTTCCCGGACGCACCCGGACGAGATCGACCGCCGGCTCGGCATCGAGCGGATCGAGATCGTCGAAATTGGCGATGTGCGGCAGGATCGGCACGGCGATGCGTACGCGCGCGTTGGTCTTCGCCGGCCGCGCGGCATCGAGCGCCAGCGCATCTTCCGCCGGCAAGAGCCGCGCGTCGGGAAAGAACGGCACCAGGCCGAGCGCTTGCCATCCCGTCAGTTTCGCGATGCGCGCCATGCCTTCGGCAAACAGCACCGGATCGCCGCGGAACCTGTTGACGATGAAGCCGCAAATCAGCGCCGCGTCCTCGGGCGCGATCACGGCCTTGGTGCCGACGAGGCTCGCAATGACGCCGCCGCGATCGATATCGCCGACCAGCACTACCGGCGCGTCGGCGGCGCGCGCAAAGCCCATATTGGCGATGTCGTTGGCGCGCAGGTTGATTTCGGCGGCACTGCCGGCGCCTTCGATCAGCACGATGTCGGCCTCGGTCTTCATGCGTGCGTAGCTTTCGAGCACGAACGGCAGCAGCTCAGGCTTCATTTTTTGATAGGCCGCGGCCTTGGCGCTGCCGTAGACGCGGCCCTGTACCACGATCTGGGCGCCGATCTCGCTCTGCGGCTTCAGCAGTACCGGATTCATGTGCACGCTCGCCGCCGTCCGCGCCGCACGCGCCTGCAGTGCCTGGGCGCGGCCGATCTCGCCGCCGTCTGCCGTCACCGCCGCATTGTTCGACATGTTCTGCGGCTTGAACGGGCGGACCTTTATCCCGCGCAGCGTCAAAGCGCGCGCCAGCCCGGCGACGATCAGCGACTTGCCGACGTCCGAGCCGGTGCCTTGAAACATCAGCGCGCGCGCCGGCATCGTTCAGTACTCGATACCCGCTTGCGCCTTCACGCCGGCGGCGAAGTGATGCTTCACCAACGTCATCTCGGTGACCAGATCGGCGGCGGCGATCAGCTCCGGCTTGGCATTGCGCCCGGTGACCACGACATGCAGGCTCGGCCGGCGCGCGGCAAGCGCGGCCACCACGGCGTTGAGATCGAGATAATCGTAGCGCAGCGCAATGTTGAGCTCATCGAGCACGATCAGCCCGAAGCTGGTATCGGCCATCAGCTCCTGCGCCTTCGCCCAGGCGCGCTCGGCGGCGGCGACATCGCGGGCACGATCCTGCGTCTCCCAAGTAAAACCCTCGCCCATGGTGTGCCACACCACCTGATCGCCGAATTGCGCCAGCGCGTCGCGCTCCGCCGAATGCCAGGCGCCCTTGATGAACTGCACCACGCCGACGCGGTGGCCGCGCCCGAGCATGCGCAACGCCAGCCCGAACGCCGCCGTCGATTTGCCTTTTCCTGTTCCAGTGTGGACGATGAGCAGCCCCTTCTCGATCGTCTTGCCGGCGACCTCGGCATCCTGCACGGCCTTGCGTTTGGCCATCTTGGCGCGATGGCGCTCGGCTTCGGCCTTGTCGGCGGTTTCGCTCATGGCGTTCCCTTACAACGAGCCTTTCAGCGCGAGCGGCAGCCCGGCAACGACGAGAACCACGCGGTCGGCGCGCGCAGCCATGCGCTGATTGAGCACGCCCTGCAAATCCCGGAATTTTCGGCCCAGCGGATGATCCGGCACGATCCCGGAACCGACCTCGTTCGCGATCAGCACGATCGGCGTCTTCGCCGCCGTCAAGGCATCTTCCAGCCGGGCCATTTCCAGGTCGATATCGGCGTCCGCCAGCATCTGGTTCGAGAGCCACAAGGTCAGGCAATCGACCAGGACAGGCGTCGTCTCGCTCCCCGTCAGCGCCGCCGCGAGATCGCGCGGCGCCTCGATGGTGCGCCATTGCGGACCGCGGCGCGCCCGATGGGCGGCGATGCGCTCGGCCATTTCCGCATCGAGCGCTTCCGCCGTCGCCACATAGGTCCAAGGCGGCTGCCATGGCGGCGGCAATGTGGCGATCACGCTTTCGCCATAGCGGCTTTTGCCCGACCGGGCGCCACCGATGACGAAAGTGAGCTTTGGCACGCTCGACATTACGCTTTGAATCGCTCGCACAACCCGGTCCGCCAGATTGACAGGCCGGCCCCGCGAAATCTATCACTAGTGGATCGACGGTCCCTCGCTTTGAGGGCGAAAAGGGAATGCGGTGAGGCAATGCGCAAGCGCTGCCAAGTCCGCAGCTGCCCCCGCAACTGTGAGCGGGAAGTCTTGTCCGGGATTGCCACTGGCGGCGCACGTGCCGCCGGGAAGGCAGGGCGAGGCGCCGATCCGCGAGCCAGGAGACCTGCCGTCGGCCGTGTCGACGCGACAAACATCGGTCGGGGTGTATCGGTGGATGATCCAAAAGACGTAAAGTCTTTTGGTCCTCGCTCGCGCCGGCGACAGGCGGCAGGTCAGGCGAGGTTTCGGCGTGCTCAATTTCCTCAAATCCGCGGTCGATGACGCCTCGGCCAATCAGCGCGCCAAGATCAGTGCGATCTATATCGTGCTGTTGGCGGCGAGCGCGCTGGTCTGGATCTGGGCGTTGATTGCCTTGGCGGGACGGCCGACGCTGCTCGGCACCGCCTTCCTCGCTTATGTGCTCGGCCTGCGCCATGCCGTCGATGCCGATCACATCGCCACCATTGATAATGTAGTGCGCAAGCTCATGCAGGAGGGTAAGCGGCCGTATTCGGTCGGCCTGTTCTTCTCGCTCGGCCATTCGCTGTCGATTGCGCTTGCGGTCGCGGCGATCGCCGCAACGGCGTTCGCGCTGCAGGGCCGCTTTGCCGAGTTCAAGGAGATCGGCAGCATCATCGGCACCGCAGCTTCGGCGTTTTTCCTGCTCGCCATCGCCGCCATCAATCTCGTCATCCTGCGCGGCGTCTGGAAAAGTTTTCTGCGCGCGCGCCGCGGCGAACCGGTCGAGGAGCAGGAGCTGAACCTGTTGCTGTCCGGCCGCGGCCTGCTCGCCCGCATCTTCCGGCCGTTGTTCCGCATGGTGTCGCACAGTTGGCAGATGTTCCCGATCGGCTTTCTGTTCGGGTTGGGTTTTGACACCGCGACCGAGATCAGCCTGTTCGCCGTTGCCGCGAGCCAAGCCTCCGGCGGCATGACCATCGGCACCATCATGATTTTCCCGGCGTTGTTCACCGCCGGCATGACGCTGGTCGATACGTCCGATAGCGTGCTGATGGTCGGCGCCTATGGCTGGGCGTTCCTCAATCCGATCCGCAAGATCTGGTACAATCTCACCATCACGGCGATCTCCGTCGTGGTCGCGCTATTGATCGGCGGCATCGAGGCGCTCGGCCTCATCGCCGGCAAGCTCGGCCTCGAAGGCCGCTTCTGGAATTTTATCGGCGATCTCAACAGCGGGCTCGCCGGCTTCGGCTATCTGGTCGTCGGCATTTTCATAGCGAGCTGGGCGATCTCTTATCTGCTGTTCCGTTGGCAGCGCCTCGACCAACCGATTGCGGAGCGCGCATAGATGGCTTCCGCGCCCACCGTTTACGTGTGCACCACCTGCAAGCGCGCCGGCGAGCCGGACAGCGAACCGCACCCCGGCGCGCTGCTCGCCGCGGCGACCGAGCGCGCCGCCGCCGGCACCGAAGTCGACGTGCGCCGGCTGCGCTGCCTGGCCAATTGCACGCGCGGCCCGAGCGCCGCGATGCGCTGCAACGGCTCCTGGACTTACGTGTTCGGCGGCCTCGATGCGACTTGCGCCGACGCACTGATCGAAGGCGCGCGACTGCTGGCCGGCGCCGCCGATGGCATTTTGCCGTGGCGTGGCCGCCCCGAAATCCTCAAGCGCGGCCTGATCGCCCGCGTTCCTCCTATCGACTTTGAAGGAACAGATGAATGACCGGCTCGCTTACGCGCGTCCCCTGCACCATCGTCACCGGCTTTCTCGGCGCCGGTAAAACCACGCTGATCCGCCACGTACTCGGCAATGCCGGTGGCCGCCGCCTTGCCGTCATCGTCAACGAGTTCGGCGATGTCGGCATCGATGGTGAAATCCTCAAAGGCTGCGGCAATGCGGCCTGCCCAGAGGACAACATCGTCGAGCTCGCCAATGGCTGCCTGTGCTGCACCGTCGCCGACGAGTTCGTGCCGGCGCTCGACGCCATCCTGGCCAAGGACGGCGTTGAGCACATCGTGATCGAGACCTCGGGCCTGGCGCTGCCAAAGCCATTGGTGCAGGCGTTCCACTGGCCGGCGATCAAAAACCGCGTCACCGTCGACAGCGTCATCGTGGTGGTCGACGGTGCGGCGCTCGCAGACGGCCGCGTGGCGCACGATCTCGACGCACTGACACAACAGCGCGCCGCCGACACCGCGCTCGATCACGACGATCCGATCGAGGAAGTTTTCGAAGATCAGATCGCCTGCGCCGATCTCGTGGTGCTCAACAAGCGCGACCTGCTCGATCCGGCCGGCCTCGACAAGGCGATGGCGGCGATTGCCGGCGCGCTGCCGCGCAAGATAAAGGTTGTCACGGTCAGCGACGGCAAGGTGGATACGGCGCTGCTGCTCGGCCTCGGCGTCGGCACCGAGGACGACATCGCCAACCGCCGCACCCATCACGATGACGAGCTGGATCACGACCACGACGATTTCGACAGTTTCGTCGTGCCGCTCGGCGAAATCGCCGACCCGTCGAATCTTGCCGCCCGCGTCGCGGCGCTTGCGGAAAAATTCGACGTGCTCCGCGTCAAAGGCTTTGCTGCGGTGGCCAACAAGCCGCTGCGATTGCTGGTGCAGGCCGTAGGTTCTCGCGTGACGCATCAATATGATCGGCCGTGGGCGGCGACCGAGCTGCGCGAGAGCCGTTTGGTCGTGATCGGATTGAAAGGACTCGACCGCGCCGCGGTGACGCGGGCGCTGGCGGGATGAAGATCGGATTCAATTGATGCACCTGCTCACCACGAGCTCGACCAATCTCGACGAAATCGTCGAAGCGGTCGATCTCGGCCAAACGCCGGGCGACATCGCCGTGCTGTCGTTTGCCGACAGCGATCTCGCCGCGCTCGCCGCCGCCTGGGAGGCCGAGCGCGCAAGCCTGCCGAGCGTGCGGCTGGCGCACTTGCGCGACCTGCGTCATCCGATGTCGGTCGATCTGTGGATCGAGCGCGTCGGGGCGCATACCAAGGTGATCGTGGTGCGGCTGCTCGGCGGCCTCGATTGGTGGAAATACGGCATCGAGCGGCTCTCCGCGCTGGCGCGGGAGCGCGGCATCGCGCTCGCCGTGCTGCCCGGCGAGGATCGCGACGATAACCGGCTCGCTGCGGCCTCGACGCTGCCGCGGCAGGAGCTCGACGCGTTGCTGCGTTTTTTCCGCGAAGGCGGCCGCGACAATCTACGGGCGCTGCTGCGCCGGCTCGCGCATCATGCCGGCCGCGATCTCGAATTACGCGAGCCGCAGCCGGTGCCTCGCCTTGCCGGCTATCTCTCGGGCGAGGGCGCGGTGAACCTCGATCGCTTGGCGGCGTCGCTGCAAGCCGGCCACCCGGTGGTGCCGATCGTCTTCTACCGCGCGCTCTTGCTCGCCGACGACACCGCGCCGGTCGATGTGCTCTGCGCGGCGCTCGCCGCGCGCGGCTTGGCGCCGGCCGCGCTGTTCGTCACCAGCTTGAAGGATCGCGAGGCCGGCGCGTTTCTGCGCCAAGCGCTCGAGCGGCTCAAGCCGTCGCTGATCGTCACCATGACGGCGTTTGCCGCCGGCGGCGGCACCGACGAGCCGGCGCCGCTCGACGCGCCAGGCGTTCCGGTGTTCCAGGTCGTCAGCGCCATCACCAAGCGCGCGGCCTGGCGCGACAGCCCACGCGGGCTCGGCGCCGCCGATCTTGCCATGCATGTGGTGTTGCCCGAGCTCGACGGCCGCGTGCTGGCCGGCGCCATCGCGTTCAAGGATGCGCTGCCAACCCAGGCCGGGCTTGCCTTCAGCGCTTTCGCCAGCCGGCCCGAGGCGGATCGCGTTGCCATGGTCGCGGATCGGATTGCCGCGCATATTCTTTTGCAGGCATTGCCAGCGAGCGAACGCAGGATCGCCATCCTGATGCCGGACTATCCGGGCGCGCCGGGCCGCACCGGTTACGCGGTCGGCCTCGATGTGCCGGCGAGCGTGATCGCTCTGCTCGACGATCTTTCCGCCGCCGGCTACGCCGTGAGCGGCGCGCCGAAAGCGTCGCGAGAATTGCTCGATGCGCTTTCGCCGGCCGCCGACAATGCAATGTTCTCGATCGAGGAATACCAGCGCCTGCTCGCTCGCTTACCAGGCGCTGCCATCGCGCGGCTGCGCCAGGCTTGGGGCGAACCCACGGACGACGCCGACGTGCGCGACGGAGCGTTCCGCTTCCGCGTGAAAAAATTCGGCAAGCTTTTGGTGGCGCTGCCACCCGACCGCGGACGCGCGGCGGCGCGACGCGCCGATTATCACGACCCGCTATTGCCGCCGCGCCATGCGCTGGTCGCGTTCGGCCTGTGGCTGCAACACGTCGCAAAAGTCGATGCGCTCGTCCACATGGGCGCACACGGCACGCTGGAATGGTTGCCGGGCAAGGCGATCGCGCTCACCGCGGAGTGCTTTCCCGAAATCGTCACCGGCGCATTGCCAGTGATTTATCCGTTCATCGTCAGCAACCCGGGCGAGGCGGCGCAGGCCAAGCGCCGCATTGCGGCGCTGACTATCGGCCACCTGCCACCGCCGCTTGTCGATGGCGGCCTTTGCGGCGACGCGCGGAAACTGGAGCGTCTGGTCGACGAATATGCGCAGGCCGACGGCCTCGACCGACGGCGGCGCGAGCGGCTGGCGACGCTGATCGTCGAGACCGCGCAACGCACCGGTTTGGCGCGCGAGGCCGGCGTCGGCACCGCCTTCGCACCCGACGAAGCGCTGCGCCGCATCGACGCTTGGCTGTGCGATCTCAAGGATCTCGCCATAAAAGACGGCCTGCACATCTATGGCCGCATCCCCGCCGGCACTGACGATCCGCTGTGGCGAACAAGCGCCAAAACGGAGCGCACCGCATTGGTCGCAGCGCTCGACGGCCGCCGCATCGCGGCAGGGCCCGCCGGCTCGCCGACGCGCGGGCGGCGCGACGTGCTGCCGACCGGACGCAACCTTTTCACCGCCGATCCGCGCACCTTGCCGACGCCGACGGCGATGGAGCTCGGCCGGCTCGCCGCCGACGAGATCGTGCGCGCGCATCTGCAGACTCACGGCGAGATGGTGCGCGCGGTGGTCATCGATTTATGGGGCAGCGCTACGCTGCGCACCGGCGGCGAAGAGATGGCGCAAGGGTTTGCGCTGATGGGCTGCCGGCCGATCTGGGAGCCGACGAGCGGCCGCATCACCGGAGTCGAAGTGCTGCCGCCGGCGGCCATCGGCCGTCCGCGCGTCGATGTCACCTGGCGCATTTCAGGATTGTTCCGCGATCTGTTCCCGGCGCAGATCGCGCTCATCGACGCCGCCGTGCAGGCGGTCGCGGCGCGCGACGAGGACAGTGACGAAAATCCGCTCGCCGCCGCGCGTCGCGCAGCCAACGGCAAGAGCGCGCCGCGCCTCGATCGCATCTTCGGCAGCGCGCCGGGCGTGTATGGTTCCGGCGTCGAAGATTTGCTTGGCCGCAGCACGAACACCGACGCGATCGGCGCGGCTTATCTTGCCGCCGCATCGCATTCCTATGGCGGCGCTGACGGCGAAGGTGATGCGGCGCCTGGAGCATTTGCGCAGCGCGTCGCCGGCGCCGATGCGCTGGTGCACGCCAGCGACGACCCGGGCCGCGACCTGCTCGAAGGCGGCGAGGACGCAGCCTTCGTCGGCGGCTTTGCGGCGGCGGCGAAGATGCTCGGTCGCGCAGCCGATCTCATCATGCTCGACGTTACCGATCCGCAGCGGCCGCGGGCGCGGTCGCTGTCGACGGCCTTGGCGCGGATCGTGCGGGCGCGCGCGATCAATCCGCGCTTCATCGCCGGCCAGATGCGTCACGGCCCGCGCGGCGCCGCCGAGCTCGCCGAAACCGTCGATCGCCTGGTCGCCTTCGCCGAAATCACCGACGCGGTGGCCAGCGAATTGTTCGATCTACTGCACGACGCCTATGTGGCCGATGCCGATGTGCGCGAATTCCTGCTGCGCGAGAATCCGCAAGCCGCCGCGGCGATTGCCGAGCGGCTCGATGCGGCGCGGCGACACGGGTTTTGGCATCCGCGACGCAATGACGTCGATGCGAATCTTGCCCTGTTGCGCGCGGAGGTCACGGCATGACCGCTCCCGCGCTCACCCTGCCGCAACGCCGCGGCGCCTGTCCGGGACTGTCGGCGCCGATGGCGACTGGCGACGGTCTATTGGTCCGTCTGCTGCCGATCGGCACCATCGCGCTCGACGCGTTCGCCGCCCTGTGCGCGGCCGCGCGGCAGCATGGCAACGGCATCGTCGAGGTCACGTCGCGCGGCAGCATGCAAATTCGCGGCTTGAGCGCGGCGTCGGCGCCGCGTTTTGCCGCGGCGGTCGCAGCGCTTGGCATCGCGGCCGGGGACGGCATTCCAGTTTTGACCGGCCCACTGGCCGGCCTCACCCCGGATGCAATCATCGACACGACAGCGCTCGCCGCCGATTTGCGCGTCGCGCTGGCGCACAGCTCACTCGCGCAAAGACTTTCCGCCAAAGTCTCGGTCGCGATTGATGGTGGCGGCTCGCTCAGTCTCGACGGTATTTCCGCCGACGTGCGCCTGCGCGCTGAAGCGGTAAATGGCGTTGCGGGGCTTTACGTCAGCGTCGGTGGCGACAGCCGGAGCGCGATCCCACTCGGCTGCATCGCGGGCGGAGACGGCGTCGAAGTCACAACGCGCCTACTCGAAATCATTGCGCGACGAGGTCGCCACGCGCATGCGCGCGACATTGTTGCGGCAGAGGGCATTGCCGTATTCCGCTCCGCGGTAGAAGACTTGCTTATCGCTTACGCTCAACCCTGCGTCGGCGAGAATGAGCGGAACGAGCCCATCGGCCCGTATCCGTTGCGGGACGGTACATTCGCGTATGGCGTAGGTCTTGCGTTCGGCCATGCCAATGCAATGTCGCTGCAACGCTTGACCGAAGCCGCCGAGGCGGCAGCAGCGCGCGGGATGCGCGCGGCGCCGGGGCGGGCGCTGATGATCATCGGCCTCACGCAACAGACAGCTTCGTCATTTGCCGCCGCCGCCGAAGCGCTCGGCTTTATCGTGCATGCCGACGATCCGCGGCGGCATGTCATTGCCTGCGCCGGCGCGCCGATCTGCGCCTCGGCGGACATCGCCGCGCGCGCCCTTGCGCCACAGATCGCCGCGGCCGCCGCGCCGCATCTCGACGGCTCGTTCAAGATTCATGTTTCCGGCTGCGCCAAGGGCTGTGCACATCCGGCGCCGGCGGCGCTGACCATCGTCGGTACTTCTGCGGGATGCGCGCTCATCGGCAACGGTTCGACCCGCGATGCTCCGTTCAAGATCGTTGCGACGAATGAGTTGCCGGCCGCCGTTGCCGAAATTGCGCGCGACATCAAACACGGGGATAGCCATGTCTGAGCGCGCCGCCTATCTGCGCGACGGCATGGCGATTTACCAGCGCTCGTTCGCCATCATCCGCGCCGAGGCCGACCTGTCGCGCTTTTCGGCCGAGGAAGCCGACATCGCGGTGCGCATGATTCATGCCTGCGGCCAGGTCGAGGCGGCGCAGCACATCGTGTTCGGCGGCGACATCGTCAAGTCGGCGCGGCTGGCGCTGGCCGCCGGCGCACCGATCTTTTGCGATGCCGAGATGGTCGCGCACGGCATTACCCGCGCCCGTCTTCCGGCGCGCAACGACGTGATCTGCACGCTCAACGATCCGCGCACGGCCGGCGTCGCCGAGCAGCGCGGCACGACACGCTCGGCGGCGGCGCTCGATCTGTGGCTCGATCGCCTCGCCGGCGCCGTGGTCGCCATCGGTAATGCGCCGACGGCCTTGTTCCGCCTGCTCGATTTGCTTGACGCCGGCGCGCCGAAGCCGGCGGCCATCCTCGGCATTCCGGTCGGCTTCGTCGGAGCTGCAGAATCGAAGGCGGCGCTCGCCACCGATCCGCGTGGCGTGCCGTTCATCATCGTGCGCGGCCGCATGGGCGGCAGCGCCATGTGTGCTGCCGCCGTCAACGCGCTGGCGAGGGCAGGCCTATGAGCGCGGGCAAACTGATCGGTGTCGGCGTCGGCCCGGGCGATCCGGAACTCATGACCTTGAAAGCAATGCGCGCGCTCGGCGAGGCCGACGTGATCGCGCATTTCGCCAAAGCTGGAAATGAAAGTCATTCGCGCGCCATTGTGGCCCAGCATCTGCGCGCCGAAGTCATCGAACTGCCCCTGCTCTACCCCGTCACCACCGAGCTGCCGAAAGACAGCAACGGCTACCGCGATGCCATCGGCGATTTCTACGACGGTGCCGCAACTGCAATCGCCGCGCATCTCGATGCCGGCCGCACCGTCGCCGTGATCTGCGAGGGCGATCCGCTGTTCTACGGCTCCTACATGCATCTGCACACGCGGCTGGCGTCGCGGTTCTCCGCCGAGATCGTCGCCGGAGTCACCGGCATGTCGGGCTGCTGGTCGGCGGCCGGAATGCCGATCGCGCAAGGCGACGACGTTTTCACCGTGCTGCCCGCGACGCTGCCGGAGGGCGAGCTGACGCGCCGTCTCGCCGACGCCGATGCCGCCGTGGTGATGAAGGTCGGCCGCCACCTGCCGAAATTGCGGCGCGCGCTCAACCGCAGCGGCCGCCTGCCGCGCGCCATTTATGTCGAGCGCGGCACCATGGCGGATGCGAAAATGATTCCGCTGACCTCAAAGTCCGATGACGACGCGCCCTATTTCGCCGTCGTTTTGGTACCGGGCTGGGCGGGACGGCCGGGAGGAAAGCCATGAGCGGGCGTCTCATCGTGGTCGGCCTCGGACCGGGCGATCCGCGCTATCTCACGCCGGACGCCGAGGACGCGCTCGCCGCCGCGGAAGCACTTTACGGCTACGGCCCCTATCTCGACCGCGTGCCGGTGCGTGCCGGCCAAAGCCGTCATGCGTCGAACAACCGCGAAGAGAGCGCGCGCGCCGCCACCGCGCTCCGTCATGCGGCGCAGGGCGCGCGTGTCGCCGTGGTGTCCGGCGGCGATCCCGGTGTCTTCGCCATGGCGGCCGCGATCTGCGAGGAAATCGAAGCCGGCCCGGACAGCTGGCGCACGCTCGACATCGCGATCATTCCCGGCATCACCGCGATGCTCGCGGTGGCGGCGCGGATCGGCGCGCCGCTGGGTCATGATTTTTGTGCGATGTCGCTGTCGGACAATCTCAAGCCGTGGCCATTGATCGAACGACGGCTCGATGCGGCGGCGAGCGCGGGCTTCGTCATCGCGCTCTACAATCCAGTGTCGCGAGCGCGGCCTTGGCAGTTCGGCAACGCCATCGAACGTCTGCGCCGGCACCTGCCGCCGACGACGCCTGTCATATTCGGCCGCGCCGTCGGGCGGCAGGATGAGCAAATAAACGTCGTAACGCTCGATGTCGCGGACGCGGCAAATGCCGACATGGCGACGCTGGTGATCGTCGGCTCGCGCGACACGCGCGTCATCGCACGCCCCGGCCGCCACCCGCTGGTCTACACGCCACGCGCCGCCGCTGAGGTCAGCGCATGATCGAGCCAGGCGATCGCGTCTTCGATTGTCTCAACCGCGACTCCATCGAGCGGCGGCGGTCGGCGCAACATGACAACGTCGACGCCGAGAACACGCGCCGCGGCGATCTTGCCGTAGGTCGCGGTACCGCCGCTGTTCTTGGCAACCACAACGTCGATGCGATGCTCGGACATCAGCGCACGATCGTCGGCTTCGCTGAACGGGCCGCGGCCAGTGACGTAGCCGACATGGGGCAGCGGCAATGGCGGATCGACCGGATCGACGCTGCGGATCAGATAATAGTGCTGCGGCGCATCGTGAAACGGCCTAAGCTCGTTGCGGCCGAGCGCGACAAAGACGCGGCGCGGCGTTTGACCGATCGCCCGCACCGCCTCGCCGACATCGCTCACCTCGATCCACCGGTCACCCGAAACCGCGAGCCACGGCGGCCGCCGCAGCGCGATGAAGGGCACGCCGCTGCGCCGCGCGGCTGCGACGGCGTTGCCCGAAATCATGTTGGCGTAAGGATGGGTGGCGTCGATCAAGGCATCGATGCACTCGCTGACGAGATAGTTCGCAAGGCCTTCGGCGCCGCCAAAGCCGCCGATGCGGACCGGCACCGGCTGCGCCGCGGGCGTTGCCGTGCGGCCGGCGAGCGACAGCGTGATGTCGAGGCCGGCACGGCCGGCGAGGCGTCCGGCCAATTGCCGCGCTTCCGCGGTGCCGCCGAGTATGAGGATGCGTGCCATGTCTGTTTCTAAAATGCCGGTTTCTAATCCACCGCTGCCGAATGAGCCCGACACTGCCGCATCGCCGCGCTGGCTGTCCATCGTCGGCATCGGCGAGGACGGCGTCGAGGGTTTGAGCCCGGTGGCGCGTGGGCTGATCGGCGCCGCCGAAATCGTGTTCGGCGGCCGGCGCCATCTCGGCCTCGCGGCACCGCTCATTCGCGGCGCGACGCGGCCGTGGCCGAGCCCGTTCGACGCCGCCCCCGACGAAGTGCTGCATCATCGCGGCCGCCAGATCTGCGTGCTGGCGTCCGGCGATCCGTTCCACTACGGCGTCGGCACGGCGCTCGCCCGCCGCATCGACGCCCGCGAGATGACCGTGATCCCGGCGCCGTCGGCTTTCAGCCTGGCGGCGGCCCGGCTCGGCTGGTCGCTGCCACAGACCGCGCTCATTTCGGTGCACGGCCGTTCGCTCGATCTGGTGCGCCCGCATTTGCAGCCGGGAGCGCGCATCCTGGCCCTGACCTCCGACGGCCAGGGGCCGGCGGCGCTGGCAAAGCTCCTGACGCAATCGGGCTTCGGCGCCTCGCGCCTGACCGTCCTTGAAGCGCTCGGCGGATCGTACGAGCGCGTCCGCTCCGCGAGCGCCGCCGCGTTCGATCTCGGCGCGGTCGATGCGCTCAATACGGTTGCCATCGAAGTCGAAGCTGCCGCCGACGCCCGCGTGCTCGCGCGCGCTCCCGGCCTCACCGATGCGCTGTTCGAGCACGACGGCCAGATCACCAAACGCGAAATCCGCGCTGTCACGATCTCGTCGCTGGCGCCGCGCCGCGGCGAATTGCTCTGGGATATCGGCGCCGGCTCGGGCTCCATTGCCATCGAATGGATGCTGGCCGATCCGTCGCTGCGCGCCGTCGCCATCGAACGGCGCGAGGATCGCGCGGCGCGCATCCGCCGCAACGCCGCGGCGTTCGGCGTTCCCGGCCTCGAGATCGTGGAGGAGGCCGCGCCCACGGCGTTCACCGGGCTGCCGACGCCCGACGCCATTTTCATCGGCGGCGGCGTCAGCGAAGCCGGCGTGCTCGATGCCGCGACCCGCGCGCTGCGCCCGGCCGGCCGATTGGTGGCCAATGCGGTGACGCTCGGCAGCGAGGCGCAACTCTTGACCCGCCACGCCGCGCTCGGCGGCAAACTGATCCGCATCGCGATTTCGCGGGCCGATCCGATCGGCGAAAAAACCGGCTGGCATGCCGCGATGCCGGTGACGCAATGGATTTGGACAAAACCATGATCGTCGCCGGCGTCGGCTGCAGGCGGGGCGCAGCGGCGCCCGACATCGAAGCGGCGATCCGCGCCGCGCTCGATCGCGCCGGCGTCGCATCGCACGCGCTCGACTGCATTGCCACGACCGCGGCGAAGCACGGCGAAGCCGGTATCGTGGCGGCTGCGGCAAAACTCGGCGTCGATCTCGTTCTGATCCCGGAAGCCGAACTGCAAGCGGTAAACGACCACACCGAGACCCGATCCGAGCGCGTGCTCGCGCTCACCGGCGTGCATTCGGTCGCAGAGGCCGCTGCCCTCGCGGCAGCCGGACCATTGGCGCGGCTCATCAGCCCTCGCCTCGTCATGGGTGACACGGCTTGCGCCATTGCCGCATCGGAGGTTGCGCCATGACCGTGCATTTCATCGGTGCCGGACCGGGCACGGCCGACCTGATCACGGTGCGCGGCCGCGATCTCATCGCGCGCTGCCCGGTCTGTCTCTATGCCGGCTCGATCGTGCCGCGCGAATTGCTCGTCCATTGTCCGCCCGGCGCGCGTATCGTCGATACCGCGCCGCTGTCGCTCGATGAAATCGAGGCCGAGTTCACGTCGGCTCACGCCAAAAATCTTGACGTGGCACGGCTGCATTCCGGCGATCTGTCGATCTATAGCGCGCTCGCCGAGCAGTTGCGCAGGCTCGAACGGCAAAACATTCCCTATACGCTCACGCCCGGCGTGCCGGCTTTTGCGGCGGCGGCGGCGGCGCTGGAATGCGAGCTCACCGTCCCCGAAGTCGCGCAGAGCGTGGTGCTGACGCGCGTCTCCGGCCGTGCCTCGCGGATGCCGGAAGCAGAGAAGCTTGCGACGTTCGCCAAGACCGGCGCGACGCTTGTCATCCATCTGGCGATTCATGCGATCGAAGCAATCGTCGATGAGCTGACGCCGTTCTACGGCGCCGATTGTCCGGCGGCCGTTGTGGTGCGGGCGAGTTCGCCAACGCAGCGCATTCTGCGCGGCACGCTCGCCGATATCGCAGCGCAAGTCGCGGCGGAAAAAATCGAGCGCACGGCGCTGATCCTGGTCGGCCGTGCGCTCGCGGCCGAAAATTTTCGCGACAGCGCGCTCTATGACGCCGATTATCGCCGCCGGTTCCGTGGAGGCGCCGCGTGAGCAGATACCTAAGAGATGAACGGCGCGCGGCCGACCAGATTTTGCTCGCGATCGAACAGCACGATCTCGACGGCGATGTCGCGGCCGGCAACGACGCGCGCCGCCGTCTCCCGCGCCGCGCGCGCGACCGTGTCGCCCAGCGCGATGTTTTGCGATTGCGCCAGCGAAAAGGCTTCCGCGGCGGTGTTGGCGGTCTTGATTCGCGCGCAGAGATCGGCCGAGCCGCCGGCCGTTTCAGCAAATCCGGCGAGCGTCGTGAAATCGACTTCGCCGCGCCTCGAATGCAGATCGGTGAGGCCCTGGGCGAGTTTTGTCATCTTGGCGACGCCGCCGGCAATGGTGGCGCGCGGCAGCGGATGGCGGCGCAGATATTTGAGCATGCCGCCGACGAAATCGCCCATGTCGATCAGCGCGATCTCCGCCAAGCCATAGAGTTTTTGTACCGCGGTCTCCGAGCTCGCGCCGGTCGAGCCGGCGATATGCGTCAAGCCGCCGGCGCGGGCGACATCGATGCCGCTGTGGATCGAATGGATCCACGCCGAGCACGAATATGGCACGACGATTCCGGTGGTGCCGAGAATCGACAGTCCGCCGACGATGCCGAGGCGGCCATTAAGGGTTTTCGCCGCCAGCGCTTCGCCGCCGGGGATCGAGATTTCGACCTCGGCATCGGCCGCGCACGACGCCGCGGCAGCGACTTCGGCGATCGCGTCCTGGATCATGCGGCGCGGCATCGGATTGATGGCGGGCTCGCCGGGCGGCACGGGAAGGCCGGGCCGGGTCACGGTGCCGACGCCCTCGCCAGCGCGAAAGCTCACGCCGGTGCCGCTCTCGCCCACGCGCACGGTCGCGCAGATCAAGGCGCCATGGGTGACATCCGGATCGTCGCCGGCATCCTTGATGATGCCGGCGGTCGCGGCGCGGTCGTCCTTGCGCGTCATGGCGAGCGCAAAACTCGGCCGCTCGCCGCGCGGCAAGGTCACCGCGACCGGATCGGGGAATTCGCCGGTCACCAGCGCAGTGAAAGCGGCCTTGGCCGCCGCCGCGGCGCAGGTGCCGGTGGTCCAACCCCGGCGCAGAGGGCGTTCCTGCTTGGCCATGCCCTTCCCTTTAGTCCCAGCCGCCGCGATCGTCACCACGGCAAGCCGAGGAGCGAACCATGACCGCATGGGACGCTTTGGCGGCGCGCCGCGCCGGCGTTCCGGTTTTCGCGCCGGGTACCGTCTGGCTGGCCGGCGCCGGGCCGGGCGATCCCGGCCTGTTGACGCTCGACGCCCTCGCCGGTCTCGCCCAGGCCGACGTGGTGGTGCATGACGCGCTGGTCGATGAAAGAGTGCTTGCGCTGGCCGGTCCACAGGCGCGGCTCGAATTCGCCGGCAAGCGCGGCGGCAAGCCGTCGGCGACGCAAGCCGATATCAGCCAGCGCCTGGTCGCGCTCGCGCGCGCGGGCAAGCGCGTGTTGCGGCTCAAGGGTGGCGATCCGTTCGTGTTTGGCCGCGGCGGCGAAGAGGCGATGGTGCTTGCGGCGGCCGGCGTGCCGTTCCGCGTCATTCCCGGCGTCACCGCGGGGCTTGCCGCGCTGGCGGCGGCGGCCATCCCGGCGACGCTGCGCGGCACCAATCGCGCCGTCATTTTCGCCGCCGGCCACGGCGCCGACGATGAGTTCGACTGGGCGCCGCTCGCCCGCACCGGACAGCCGATCGTGCTCTACATGGTGATGCACAATCTCGAGCGGATCGCGGCAGAGTTGATGAAAGCCGGAATAGCGGCGGCGACGCCTGCCGCCGTGATCGCCTCGGCGACGACGCCGAAACAGCGTGTTTTGGTTTCGACGCTGGAAAAGCTCGCCGCCGATGCTCGCGAGCAAAAATTCGAACCGCCCGCCATCGTCGTGATCGGCGACATCGTCGAGATGCGCACGCAGTTGCTCGGCGAAACTGCCGAAGCTGAAAAGGATTCATCGTGACAGCGCGCGGCCTCATCATCGCTGCGCCTCATTCCGGCGCCGGCAAGACCACCGTGACGTTGGCGATCCTGGCCGCGCTACAGCGGCGCGGCATCACCGTGCGCGCAGCAAAGGCCGGCCCCGATTACATCGATCCTGCGTTCCATGCCGCGGCCACCCGCTCGCCGAGCGTCAATCTGGATTCCTGGGCGATGCCGCGCCCGCTGCTCGACGCCATGGCAGCGCAGGCCGCAACCGGCGCGGACATTTTCGTGATCGAAGGCGTCATGGGGCTGTTTGACGGCACCAATGGCGTGGCCGGGCAGCGCGGCGCGACCGCCGATCTCGCCGCGCATTTCAAGTTGCCGGTGTTGCTCGTGCTCGATGTGTCGCGCCAAGCGCAATCGGCGGCAGCCGTGGTGCGGGGTTTTGCCGCCCACGATCCGGCCGTGCGCATCGCCGGCGTGATCTTGAATCGCGTCGCCAGCGAACGCCATCGCGCGGTCGTCGCCGACGCTATCGCCGCGCTCGGCGTTCAAATCCTCGGCGCCGTGCCGCGCGAGGCGGCATTGGCATTGCCCGAGCGCCATCTCGGCCTCGTACAAGCCGGCGAACACCCCGATCTGACGGCGCTGATTGAACGGCTCGCGGCAATCGCCGAACGCCATCTCGATCTCGACGGCATCGTGACAAGTGCCGCGCCATTGACGCTCAATGCCGCGACCGGTAACGCTGCCATCCCGCCACCCGGGCAGCGCATCGCGCTGGCGCACGATCGGGCGTTTAGCTTCGTCTATCCGCATGTGCTCGCAGCTTGGCGCAATGCCGGCGCCGAAATCCTGCCGTTTTCGCCACTGGCCGACGAACCGCCGCCGGACAGCGCCGACAGCTGCTGGTTGCCGGGCGGCTATCCCGAGCTTCATGCGGAGGCGCTCGCCGCGGCACGGTGTTTCGGCGATGGCTTGCGACGCTTCGCGCAGACGCGGCCGGTGCACGGCGAGTGCGGCGGCTACATGGTTTTGGGTCAAAGCCTGGAGGATGCAGCCGGGCAACCGCACGCCATGACCGGCCTGCTCGGCCACGCCACCAGCTTCGCCAAGCGCAAGCTGCATCTCGGCTACCGCACCGCGCGGCTATTGTCAGACAGTGTCCTCGGCTGCAAAGGCGCGATCGTGCGCGGCCACGAATTCCATTACGCATCGCTGACGTCGGCCGGCACCGACGAAGCGTTCGCGGAGCTGCGCGATGGCGAGGGCCGCGAACTCGGCAATGCGGGCGGTCGGCGCGGCCGCGTTACCGGCACATTCTTTCACGCCATTGCGACGACGGACTAGCTCGCGGCTTTAGGCTCGGCACCGTCCTTGGGCTTGTCGGACACGCCCGCTTCGGCAAACGTCGCCATGCCGGTGTGGCACGCCAGCGCGGCGCGCACGAGAAGCAGCGCCACGGCGGCGCCCGACGCTTCGCCGAGCCGCATGTCGAGATTGACCAGCGGCACCAGCGAAAGCTCTTCAAGCAGCATGCGGTGCCCGGCTTCGGCCGAGACATGGCCGGCTTGCGCGTGCGCCAGCGTGTCGCCGCGCAACTTTGCCAGCGGTGCGACGGCGGCAGTGCAAACAAAACCGTCGAGCAGTACCGGGATGCGCTGCCGCCGCGCCGCCAGGGTCGCGCCGAGAATAGCGGCAAGCTCGCGGCCGCCAAGCGCCGCGGCAATCGCCAGCGGATCGTGCAGCAACGCGGCATGACGTTCGAGCGCGCGGTCGATGACGGCGCGCTTGCGCGCCAAGCCCGCCTCATCGACGCCGGTGCCGCGGCCGGCCCAGCGCGCGCCACCACCGCCGAACAAAGCCGCCGCGATCGCCGCCGCCGCCGTGGTATTGCCGATGCCCATCTCGCCCAGGCAGACGAGATCGCATTGCGGCGATACCGCCTCGTACCCGGCATTCACCGCGGCGAGGAATTCCTGCTCGCTGAGCGCCGGCCCTTCGGTGAAGTCGGCGGTCGGCCGGTTGAGCTCGAGCGGAATGACGCGGAGCTGAGCACCGGCGGCGCGCGCCAGCTGATTGATCGCGGCGCCGCCAGAGGCAAAATTCGCCACCATTTGCGCCGTGACCTCGGCGGGATAAGCGGAGACGCCGCGCCTGGTCACGCCGTGACTGCCGGCAAAGACCAGAATATCGACGCGCTCCAGCCGCGGCGGCACGTGGCCTTGCCAATGAGCGAGCCAGGCGACCAGATCCTCAAGCCGGCCGAGGCTCTTCGGCGGCTTGGTCAGGTTGGCTTCGCGCTGGGCGACCGCGGCACTCGCCGCCGGATGCCCGCCCGGCAGGTCGAGACAGGCGGTGCGCAGCGCGGAAAACGAGGTAAAATTCGCCATCGCCGATCCTTGGCAAGCGGGGAAGCGCCAATCAAGGTCTAGCAAACCCGCGGGGGTGCGGCGACAACGATACAGGCCGAGGACGATCCATGACGATACCCGACGGCTGGCTTACGGATTGCGCCAACGATCTGAAGGCGAGCATCGCTTTCCTGACGCGGCTGCCGGTCGCGGGCGCAACGCCGACCACGGGCGCCGATATTGCGCGCGCGGCCTGGGCATTCCCGCTGGCCGGCGTCCTTGTCGCGCTGATCGCTGCGGTGATCTATGCGGTCGCCCACAAGATCGGATCGCCGCCATGGGTCGCGGCGGCGCTTGCGGTCGCGGCGACGCTCGCCGTAACCGGCTGCCTGCACGAAGACGGCCTCGCCGACACCGCGGACGGTTTCGGCGGCGGCGATACCCGCGAGCGCAAGCTCGAGATCATGCGCGACAGCCGGATCGGCACCTACGGCGTCTGCGCGCTGACGCTGTCGATCCTGTTGCGCGTCAGCGCGATCGCGTCGCTCGGCAATCCGATCGTGGTGCTGTGGGCCCTGATCGCGGCGCACGGTGCGGCGCGGGCGGCGATGCCGGTGTTCATGGCGCTGGTGCCGCCAGCGCGCAGCGACGGCCTGGCGTTCGTCGCCGGCCGGCCGTCGGGCGAGCGCGTCATCACCGCGAGCGTGCTGGGCATCCTGATCCTGGCGATCGGGCTCGGGCCGTCGCTCGGCATCGCGGCGCTGATTTTATTGCTCGTTGCCATTGTGCTGATGGCGTGGCTGAGCGTCGTGCAGATCGACGGCCAGACTGGCGACGTGCTCGGCGCCGTCGAACAGGTCAGCGAGATCGTCGTCCTGCTGGTTGCGTTGCGCTAGAGCGCAATCGCTTAATATTCAAGCGACTGTGCTCTAGCATTTTGGTGGAGCATGATCTTTTCCGAAAACCGGCATCCACTTTTCGGGATCATGCTCTAATTATTTGTTCTCGAGCGCGTCGCGAACGCGCGCAACGACATCGGGCGGCGTCTTTGACACTTCTTCGATCAAGGTCTGCACCTCTTCGCCGCTGAGCGGATCGATGTCGATCCGCGCCATGGTGGCCTCGCCGAGAAAGGCCGGATCCTTCACCGTGGCGTCGAAGGCGCGCCGCAGCGCTTCGACGCGATCCGGCGGCACGCCCGGCGGCACGAAGAACGGCCGGCCATATTCCAGCCGCGCCACCACGAGCTTGATGGCAGCGCGATCCGCATCGGTCTTGATGAAATCGAAGATCGAGGGAACGTTGCCGATGCCCGGCAGCTTCTTCAGCCCCCATTGCGCGAGCAGCCGGATTTTGTTGTCGGCAAGCCAATTGGAGTTGAGCGCCTTGAGCGTCGACCAGTTGGCGATGGTGCCCTGTACTTCGCCGCGCTCCAGCGCCAGATGAATCTTCGGCGTGCTCTCGTAGCCGGTGATGACCTTGAACTTGTAGCCGAACAGCCGGTCGAGCAGCACCGGATAATCGTATTGTGTCGAGCCCGGCGCCTGCGCGCCCATCACCAGTTCCGTGGTCTTGACGTCGTCGAGCGTCTGCACCGGCACCGTGGACCAGACATACATCACCTGGGTTTCGCGGTTGGTGCTGCCGATATAGCTGAGTTTTTCGGCATCGAAGCGCGCGCTTTGCGGCGACAACAGCGGCATGGTCGGCGTGCCGTTGAACGGCGCGCCGATCACCGTGCCGTCGAACGGGCCGGTCGCGTAAAGCGAGTTGGTCATGATGGCGCCGCCGGCGCCGGGCTGGTTCTGCACGATGATGGTCGGATTGCCGGGAATGTGCGCGCCCATGTGCCGCGCCAGCGTCCGCGCGGTGATGTCGTAGCCGGAGCCGACACCGGAGCCGACGACGATGCGCAGCGTCTTGCCCTTGAAGAACGATGCCGCATCCTCCTGCGCATGCGCCGGCGCGGCGAGAAGGAGGACGAACAGTGCGAGCAGCATCCGTGTCACGCCGCCGCCAGCCCTTGTTCCGGCTCGAGCGGCAGCTTGACCGGCTGCTTGAGCTTCGCCGAAAGGTCGAGCGCCTTGGTGAGCATCAGCCGGTTATGCGCCTCGGCCGCGGTGGCGGCCTGGGTCGGCAGTCCGAGCGAAACGCGGTTGAGCCATGAATCGGTCTCCTCGCGCATCGGGCCGCGCAATTCGCCGAGCGCCATATCGCCCGGCGGATAAGAGCCGAGGAAATCGACCAGGCGGCTTTGGTCGGGCGCATAGCCTTCGCCCTGTGGCTTCGAGACCGCGAGCACCATGTCGCGATGGGTGTCGTCGATGGTGAGCACGCCGTGGGTGCCGTTGATGCCGACTTCGAGGCTGTAGACCGCGCCGGGCCAGGTGACCGGCAGCGCCCAGGAAATGTTGAGGTGATAGAGGGTGCCGTCGGCGCACATGATCATGCCGGCGGTGGCGTCGATGCCCTGATAAAGCGGCCCCAACACCTTGTCGATCGAGCGCGCATAGCATTCGACCGGCTGCTTGCCTTCGAGATACCACATGACGATGTCGAGCGCGTGGGTGCCGGAGATCACCATGGGCGAGATCGTGCTCGGATCGTCGGTGCGCTTATAATTGTCGATGGCGACGAGGCGGTTCATGAAGGCGCGCGAGGTCACCATGGTGACGTCGCCGAGCGCGCCGCTGCGCACCTTCTCCTTGCCGGCGAGCCATTTGCGGCGGAAGCGCTGGGTATAACCGACGATGGCGTCGAGTTTTGCGTCGGTGATCGCTTTCAGCACGCGGGCGGATTGGGCGAGGTCGGTTGCCAGCGGCTTTTCGATCAGCATCGGCAGACCGCGCTCGACCGCCGCCAGGATCGGCTCGACGTGCAGATGCTCGTCGGTCGAGATCAGCACCGCATTGACTTCGGGCCGCGCCAACAGCTCGCGATGACTGGTGGTGACGAAATCGGCGCCGATGCGGGCCGCGACGTCGCCGCCGCGATTATGGTTGAGCTCGGCGATGCCGATCCATTCCACCGCCGGATGCCGCGCCGCCACCTCGCCGCGGAACTGGCCGACCCGGCCGGCGCCGATGATGGCCAGCCCGATGCCCTTGGCGTTCTTCTTCATACGTTCAGCCCCGCGCGGTTCTTGGCCTTGAGCTCGGCGATGCCGGAAATCGTCTCGTTGGTGAGCGGCAGATCGATGGGCTCGTTGCGGTCGGCCGACAGGTCCGCCGCGCTATACGTCTCCATCACCCGCCGCGCGCTTTCCGGCGTTACCATCACCGGCGTGTCGCGGATGCAGGCTTCGAGGAAATGGATGGTCTCGGGCCCGATGCCGCCGGCGAAAACATGATCGACCCACTCGCCCGGCATGGTCGACATCGGAAATTCCTGGCCGCGCTTTTCGGTGTTGAGCCAATTGTCGCGCTGGGTGTCGTCCAGCGTGAGCGCGCCGTCGGTGCCGGTGATCTCGATCCAGGTCGAGCAGTAATTCGGAAAGCTCGGCGGAAAATTCCAGCCGCCGCCGATCATCACCACGACGCCGTTGTCCATGGTCACGGTGGTGAACATGATGTCGTGCGAGCCGTTCACCGGCTGCATGTAGCCGTAGGCGCCCTGGCTATAGACGCGCACCGGCTTGGCCGGCTCCAACAGCCAGAACACGAAGTCGAGATCGTGGGTCGATTCCATCACCACCGGCGACAGCCGCACCCGGCTGGCAATCTTTTTTCCGAGCTCGCGCGAAAGATGGCGGCTGACCAGCACCGAAACGACTTTGCCGAGCGTACCGTCGACGATCTTCTTCTTGGCGTAGGCCACTTTCGGATTGAAGCGCTGCGAATAGCCGATGGTGAATTTCAGATTGTTGCGGCTCGCCAGCTGGATCAATTCGTCGGCTTCCCACAGTTCGAGCGCGATTGGTTTTTCCAGCATGACGTTCTTGCCGGCTTTGAGACAATCGCGCGCGATCGGATAGTGGTTGGCTTCCGGCGTGGTCGAGACATAGACCACCGAGATTTTTTCGTTCTTGATGATGTCCTGGTAGTCGAGCGTCGCGCTCGCCGGCTTGTAGAGCTTCGTCACCTCGGCGAGCCGGTCCGGCTTGATGTCGCACAGGTGCAATTTGTCGACCAGCGCCGTGCGCGACAACGTATCCGCGCGCAAACCGCCGATCCAGCCGACACCGATCACCCCCGCTTCTACCGTCTTCACCGGGCGTTTTCCTTAGTTGTTGCGGGGGGATAAAGACCATGCCCGGACAAGCGACGCAACGGGCAGATACCCACCGCATTGTCATCGTCCGCGCAGGCGGACGATCCAGTAATCGCGGGCGATATGGAATAGCTATCGGCGTTCGTGGCTACTGGGTGCCCCGCCTTCGCGGGGCATGACAACGTCAAATATCGCGAATCGCAAGCAGGCGTCATCCTCGCGGCGCGCCTCTTCGCCCGAGCGTTGCAAAACCCTGCCACGTGAAGCGCGAAACCGGGGATGGACATGGAAAGAGAGGGGTGGTGCCTCTGTTTCCTTATTCGCTACGCCCGTCTCGCCAAAGCCAAGAAACAAAGCAGGAAATAAAGAAAGAAATAAAGGAAGCGGAACGCCGGCAGACGCTGATCAACATCCGCCGCATCTTGCGATGCGGCGCGCGCCTTGCAAGGCGCGCTCGCCTTTCGGCGTTCCACCGCGGCTCTCACCTAAGGGAATTATTCCATCCCAAAGGCTCAGCTTCAGGCCAGGCTTCCTGGGACGTGGTCTGAACGGGCGTTACCCGCCTTCGCCTGTCCCAGTCCAGGGATGCACCTCCCACCCCGGTCATAGTGCCGGGGGACTGATGCCCAAGCCGCCCGGGAGCAGGCTGCAAACCCGCCCGCGGGCACCGCCCTCGCTCCCATGACACGGTGTGCCTCCGCGCCATGTCCTTCACGGAGCGAGATTGTGATGTAACTGTAATAGGGACGAATGTCAAGAGGCGTCGCCGAAAAAGATACGCCGTGTAGCGTAGGGCGGATTAGCCGAAGGCGTAATCCGCCGACGGCTGCGCCAGAACAACCGAGCGGCGGATTACGCTTCGCTAATCCGCCCTACGCGTTGCTCCGAAACGCGAGCAGAGGGGACCGTCAGTGGTCCGTCCGTGGCTCAAGCTCAAATTTCTGCCAGTCCGGCTTTGCGCCCAAAGCCAGAAAACTTTGGATCAGCGCGACGTAGATTTGTGAGCATTCGTTTACAGTTGCTTCAAGATCGGCGCGGTCTTTCGAATCCATGCTGCCGCCATGCGTAGCCCTGCTCCTGAGGTTGTACATATGATTTAGCTTCCCGCGAAGCGCCTGCCGAACCCCGAGAGCGCCGCCGATCATTTGACTGGACCGAACCGCGACCTTCCAGCTCGCGGGAGCATTATCGCCTCTCCCGCCGCCTACGGCGATCTCGAACGCGAGAGCAAGATCGAGCACCCGGTCTACAAACTGATGGCGGCACTTGCTGAGCACGAACCGGTCAATGGAGCGCGCGAGGCTCGACCGCGTGTCGCCAGGAAGCTTGCTGTATGCTTCCCAGTCTTGCTTGATCCTCTGGGCGTCGACGGGCACCGCCGCGTGGATGCGTGGCATGATCTCGGGAAGTATCCACTCGGGCCACTTTTCCCACTCCGAGAACTCAAGCTCGCGGTTCTCGTAATCGACCCAGGTGCACAGCGCCAATGGGTGGCCGGTAGTCGCTGCCTGGATGAAGCTCCAAAATTCCTTAGCGATCATCTGCCGGTCGTAGACCTGTACGAAGCAATAGCCGTATTCGCTTATGAACGACACGTCAGGGATCGACAGTTCGAACGCGGCTCCCGGGACGCCGTAATGCGTCGGAGATAGCCACAGGTCTTGTCCCGCGTGATCTTTGGCCCGGTCCAGAATCCGGCTCCTATTGAACGTATCTGGCAGCGCGCTAAACGGTAGCACGCGCATCTCATCCGATATCTTGACCTCTTCTTTGACGGAGAAGCCCCAGATCGCGACCCGAAGGTGCGCTTCCGCCTTTTGCGTGGTCAGGAGTTGGATGAGCCAGTCGGCTGCAAACGGCAAATCCTCGACCCACTTCGTCCCGTCCCAATGATTCCGCTTGTCAAAAAATCTCGGCGCCAAGAGCGACGACGTTATGATCGGCGCGGAGGAGCCGTTGAACAGGATGTTGCCTGCCACGGCCTTATAGACTTCGCAGCGGTCAATGGCCAAGGCCAGGTCGTCGAGAATGCCTTTCGGCGTCGAGCTTAAGAGCGACGGCGTCGGATGGATTTTCTTGAAAGCTTGGTCTGCGCGCTCGATAGCTGCGACGAGAATTTCATGGTCCTTTTTGTGAGGCAAATCGTCCTCCGCTCGTCTCGGCCATGCAATATGATCCGTTTGTCCCGCCAAATGCATGATTGTGTAGCATGATTGATAAGGCCGCTCACTGTCCTTGGAGCCCGTAGAGCGGATTAGCCCGTAGGGCTGTCACCGTGCAGTTTTTCACCGCAAATTTGCTCCTGCGCTCGGGGGATGCAAGCGCGGAGTTGGCGGAAGCCTCTAAGCAACTGGCACCTTATTTGGACCGCTGACAGCTCGCAGCGCAGAGCCGACCCTCAACGATCGCGTTTCCACGCATCTAGTAAGCTTGGCAGTACAATTCGCATCACCGACGTATGAACGGCGCCGCCAATCGTCAGCTTTGGCATGGCCTGATCGAGCATCTCTAGTGCCCTTCTTTGGTCGTACTCATCTTTTGGAGCAACGGAAAGATAATCGGCCACCAACTGACCAATGCTGCTGGATACATTTTCGTGTGACTTCACGTCGAATTCAGCCAAGGCTTGCACGGTCGAGCGCAGCTTCTCGCCTACGGCGGCGCTTATTTCGCTCTCGCGCTGAAGGTCTTCAATAGTTGGTCTTGGATAACACCTCGCGCCGAATTTAGCCTTAGCCTCAGCCTCTGCCCTTGATGGCACTCCCTGCACGAAGATTTTTTGACTAGACTCGCCCAAGCGTTCGCGCACGCTGCTGATGTTGCGCGCGATATACTCAGGCGTAGTTCTAATTATCTGAATTGTACCGTCGGCGCCTGTCTGCATTGCGTCACCGCCGCGTCGACGACAAACAATCAGTAGGAAAGGCGAGCCACCCCGTCTTGGCGGTCGCTCTCCCCGCTTGAGATAGACGACTTCGGCCATTTTCTGTCTCTGGACCATAGCGTTGGCGGAGTCGGGACATGGGTTTCTCACCCAGCCAAATCTGGGCAACCTAACAGAATCGCAAGCCCGTAGGGCGGATTAGCGCAGCGTAATCCGCCGCTTCCGGTGACAAAAGACGACGGATTGCGCCTTCGGCTAATCCGCCCTACGGAATAATGTTATTCTGACCCATGCCTAATTATCGCCGCGCATTTGTCGCCAACGGATGCTGGTTTTTCACCCACAATCTGCTGGATCGGCGACAGACGTTGCTCGTCGATCACATCGATGCGTTGCGGCAGGCATTCGAGGAAACGCAAAAGAAATACCCATTCGACATCGCCGCCATTGTCGTGCTTCCGGATCATCTGCACGCAATCTGGACCTTGCCGCCCGATGACGCCGACTTTTCGACGCGATGGCGGCTGATAAAAACACGGTTTACAAAATCACTACCGCGGCGCGAGTGGCGTTCAGCAGTCCGCAAGGCGCGTGGCGAATGCGGCATCTGGCAACGCCGATTTTGGGAACACTTGATTCGTGACGACGCCGATTATGCGCGTCATGTCGAATATTGTTATTTCAACCCAATCAAGCACGGTCACGCGCGCCGCACGCAAGATTGGCCACATTCATCGTTTCATCGCGACGTTCGCCACGGCCTATTCCCGCTCGACTGGGCGGGCGAGGTCGCGCCGAGTGGCGCGTTCGGCGAACGTGGCCCGTAGCCGTAGGGCGGATTAGCCGAAGGCGTAATCCGCCGTCCTTTGGCGGCGGAAATGGCGGATTACGCTGCGCTAATCCGCCCTACGGTTTGGCGCGCTTACCCCGTTAGCTCCCGTGTCGGCGACGTGCAAGGCGGTCGCAAAGTGCCAATTAACGACATGGTGAGATGCACGCGTTCGTGGCCTAACCGCCGACAACGGCCGACAAATGTTCGATAAGCCACTCGCCTGCGGGGCCTAGCCGATGGTGGGCGAGGTAGGCGCCGCACATCACGAGTTGGGCGATTCTCGAGTCGAACTCCATGGGTTGAATGACCTTTAGTCGTCCTTGCGCGACATCGTTTTGGACCAGATGAGAGGGCATATTGCCCCAGCCAAGACCCGCCAGCAGCATCGCGTGCTTCGCACCGAGATCCGCCAGGCGCCACGTGCGGCTCGACAACACGCCGTAGTCGCGCCCTGCGGTCAGCGACGAGCGATCGGTGAGCACAAGCTGGACATGCTGCTGCAGCGTGTGCGGATCGATCGGGCCGTCGAGCGCGGCCAGCGGATGATCGGGTGCCGCCACCGGAATGAGATCGACGGTCAGCAACGGGAAGCGCTTCAGGAGCGCCATGTCGCTGAAAAAAAGCGGCAGCAATCCAATCATGCAGGTGCCGTCGAGCACCAGTTCCGCGGCGGCGCCGAGCGACTGCACGTAGATACGCGGCGGAACTGTCGGGAACTTTGCAGTGAAAGCGCGTAACGCTTCCAGGACCGCGCGCATCGGGAACATGGAATCGAGCACGATGGTCAGCTCTGCTTCCAATCCGCTGGCCAGACTTCGCGCCGTATCGCGAAACGCATTTGTCTCCTCGGCGATCCGGCGCGCCCGCGGCAGCAGCGCTCGCCCCGCTTCCGTCAGCGCGGGCCGATAGGCGGTGCGGTCGAACAACGGAATCCCGAACTGCGCCTCGAGCTTCTGAATTCCGTACGTCACCGCCGACTGGGCGCGGTTCAGCTGTTTCGCAGCCTTCGAGAAGCTTCCGGTGTCGGCGACCGCGAGGAATATCCGGATTTGATCCAGGGTCAGCGAGTCGATCATAATCAGATAAATAGATCATCTCTATCAAAACTTCATCTCTTTTTTTGATTGTCTGTATCCCTTACGTTTTGTGGGAAACCAGTTGCATAGGAGCCTCAAATGCCCACCCTGCTCGCTATCGAGGTCAGTCCGCGCCATGGGTTTTCCACGTCCCGAACGCTCACCGCGCATTTCATCGACGCGTGGAAAGCCGCGCACCCCGGCTCTGCTGTCGTCGTCCGCGATCTGATGAAGACGCCCCCGCCGTTCGTCGATCATGCCTGGATCGCTGGTGCCTTCATGCCGCGTGAGCAGCATTCGCCGGAAAACGCCGCCGCCATAAAGATCTCGGACGAGCTCGTCGCCGAGCTCAAGGCGGCCGACGAGATCATAATCGGCACGCCGATGTTCAACTTCTCTATCCCGGCGGTCCTCAAGGCCTATATCGACCAGATCGTT
>Ga0210394_10001667_pt1 | contig 34160 bp, 28 predicted proteins | sample IncBWC12MmetaG_FD_160121 | JGI IMG/M metagenome (GOLD analysis project Ga0210394, IMG submission 160121) | Forest soil microbial communities from Barre Woods Harvard Forest LTER site, Petersham, Massachusetts, United States - Inc-BW-C-12-M | ecosystem: Environmental > Terrestrial > Soil >... | reverse complement strand
GCTTCATCAGTCCGATGACCTGGGGTGTGGATGCTCACATCATCGAGCGGTTCGGCCAGGCCGGAGTGCCCGAGGAAAAAATATCCATGGTCAAAGACATCTACTCCTTTATTTCGATCGACAAAAGCCCAGCGCAATTCATCGAATTAATGGAGCGGTTCTACGGACCAACGATAAATGCCGTCGAGGCGGCTCAAAAAAATGGAAACGTGGAGGAGCTTCACAAGCAGCTTTTGGAACTGGCGAAAGCGCAGAACAAGGGCACCAACAGCACTTCGATACCCGCGACCTTCCTGCGCGTGACAGTTTCCCTTTAGAACAATGCGGCGCTGGCGCTTAAGCCGATCGGCTCAGGCGCCAGCGTCATCCGAGCGTGCTACATGCCGCACCCTCCCGGGTTCGCCGCGCAGTCCATGGCTCGATCCAGGAGCTCCTCGCCTTCGTGGATTAACTGCTTCGCTTGCCCTTCATCGATCGACTGTCCGCCGAACTCCGCATCGTCGAGCATGTCCTTAATCCGCGCAGCCAAGCGATCGCGCTGATCGGTCCATGACTCGATCTTGGCCTCCAGGTTGAAATAGGTCTCGTCACCCTTCGATTCGCTTTTGAGGGCATAGGTCGAGACGGTGAGCGTGCTTTCCGCGAGCTCGCCGAACGGCGCGTTGATCTGCTTGTAGACCTGTCCGAGGTCGAGCAGCGTGTCCGAATGATCGCGCAGGCCGTCCGGCAGGATATCGTCGCGATCGTCGCGGTCACGGCGACCGCCGCCACCCCGATCATCATGGCCGTCCTGGCCCAGGAGTTCCAGGATCACGCGGCCGTCATGCTGGTATTCGTCCTTGAGGCCGAGCAGGAACATCATCGTCGGCCGCACGTCCACATGGTCCGTGAAGAAATCGCGAGGCTCGGTGACGCCGAGGTTCTTCACGCCGGGACCCACGATACCGATGAAGGTACGCGCGATCTCGGGCTGAATATCGCCGTGATTCCAGGCGAAGCCGGTGCCGACGAATGGAGTAACGGTGTTGGTGAGGAGCGGCGACTCCGTTTCGAAGAAGAAATTCGGGTTGCCGAAGAACGTGAAGGTCGGCTCGCGCGCCGGGTCGGCCACCGTATTCATGTGGAGCAGCTTTTGCGCCACTGGATCGACAAGCGCGCCCTGGAGCTCCGGCCCCAGGCCGGTACCGAGCAGGCTCTCGCTCAACCCGGTATGCGGATTGATCTGGCTCAAGCCGGCCATGGTCCTCTCCAGGTCGCGGACCGAAGTGTCGCTCGGGAGCGGCTGGCCCGTCACATACGTGGTAGCCGCATCGTCAAAGTGGATCGAAAAAGGAGTCGCGTCGCCGGCGAGTGCAACGACACCGTTCAGATTAAGGTCCAGCTCGCCGACGCCGTTGACTCCGTAGGTGCAGGGCACGTCGGGCGTGACCGCGCCCGTCTCCTTGTCGATTTTCGCGCCGTCGCAATTCGCGGGGCTCGCGGCGCCGCCAACGAAGTGGTCTCCCTCGTCGGGCGTGAAGATGAAGAGCGTGTTGCTCTGATCGATTCCGTCGGCCTTAAGGTTGGCAAAGAACGTGCCAAATGCCGAGTTGAAATCACTCAGCTGCTTCACGTAAGGCGCTTCGCCGGGGCCGAAGGTCTTTGCGGCGCTCAGGCCCGCACCTTCCTGGTTGTCGTGGGCGTCGGCGATGTAGGCATAAACGACTGGAATGCCCTTTTTGAGCATCGTCTCGACGACTGCGAGCGTCTGAGCCGGCGTCGGGTCAAAGTTCAATTGGTTGAAGCCGGTAAGCGGAACTTTGTTGATGTAATCCGGAATGCCGGCCGGGAAACCCAGCGCGGGGTTAATGTACTTGAGCCCGAATAAGGCTTGGTACCCCGTGTAACCCGGCTCATCGGGCAGCAAGTCGGCCACGGCGTTGGGGCTCGATGTACAGAGCGGGTCGTTGAGCGTGCAATGGATGGCCACTCCAATAAAGTCGTTGGTCATGTTTGGGCAGGAGGGCCTGGGCGCGGGAGGCGAGGGCAGGAGACCCAGACAGTTCGTGGCGTCGTCCTCGTGCGGTTGCGGAGGCGGAGTTCCGACGGTGAAAACCTTCTCCACGTCGAAGGGCGCGCGCTCCAGAACGATGTTGGCGGTCGAGAAGGCGCCGACCGTGCATCCGGCGCGGGTGAAGGGCACCCACGGAGCCGGCACGTTCCCGCCCTTCGGCGTCGTGAGCGCGAAAGTGTTGTCCATGGTGGACGGGGTGATATCCGACACCAGATCGGTCCAGTAGAAGAACGAAGAAGGGAACATGCCAACTTCCTGGCCGGCTTGGGGCGCGAACACGCCGAAGCTGTTGGCGATGAAGATGCCGGTGTCGTCGGAATAGAGTCCGGTCTGGGTGGTGAGGATGTCATTTGCCGTGTGCGAGATGAGGACCGCGTGGTCACCGGCATCGAGCGTACCGTTCTGCTTGATGAAATCGAGCAGGTTCGGCATTTGTTCGAGGTCCGATGGGACATTGGGATTGTCGCGGGTGAAATGCACGTTATCGAATTCAACGTATACGACGTGCTTGATTTTTCCCGAAGGGGAGTTCAGCTGACACTGGGCATGAGCCGAGGTTGCGAGCCCGATTGCGAACAGGCCGCAGCCAAGCACGGATAGCAACACCCGACCAAACAGTCTTGCTCGATGCATCTTCGATTCCTCCCGAGAGATGTGTTGGATTGCGAGGACGCAGATGTGATACAGGGCTTCGATGACGCTGCGGCGAACGCGCGATGAACATTCCGTGTTGCTTTGATTAAATGTGCGTTAAGCGCGAGGCCGATGCCGCGAATCGGTCAACGACTCTGCAAACTGGTATTGCACGGAGAAAAAGGAACAACGCAGCCCTCCAAGAACGATGCTGCATTCATGCCGGGGCTCTTCTGCCGCACTCGATGAGAACGGCGCGTTTGCAGCTATTTCGTGGGAGTGCAATCGGTCGCGGGCGGCAGAGCCACGGTAACCGGAGTGTCGAGCGAGGGAGCGCCGTCGAAGTCGAACAGATCCTCGAGCGCGTCGGCGTGCTGATCGCGGAGGGTTAGGTGCTGCCGGTCGTCGCCGTCATGGTCATCCCGCTCCGTTGCAGCGGTCTTCAGGAAGCGCTCTTCGATCAAGGCTAGGATGGAGGTGTGGTCACCGGTAGTGTGCGAGACGTAGTGTGGTTTCGAGAACGGCGACACCGCGATGAACGGCACGCGGATCCCCAACTGATCGAAACTCGCGCACGTTGCCGGATAGTGCCCGGTCGGGTTTGCCGCGAGAGCGGGGCAGAGCGCTTCGGCATCCGCTACGGTCGTGTCGGTCGCGCTCAGCAAATTCGTGGAACACTCGGCGCCGCCGCCGGGTTGAAGGCTGGCCGGCGGGCTGGAGAGGTCGGCGCATTGGCCTGGAGAAACGCCGTCCGGCGTTCTTTCATGGCCCTGCGGCGCTGCCGGGGAGTGCACGTGGTCGTACGAACCGCCGTGTTCGTCGTAGGTGATCAGGACGATCGAGTCCTTCCAATGCGGACCGTTGCGTACCGCGTTCACGACCTGGGAGACGAAGGCCTGGCCTCTCTGGATGTCGGTCGGAGGATGCTCGTCGTTCTCGGATGCGGCGCCGAACAGACCGAAATTCGGATCGACGAAGGAGACCTCGGGCAGCGGCGGGACGCCCGGAGCTCCCGCGGCTTGCGCCAGGAACAGCGGCAGCGGCAGAAAATGAGGATCGACGCCGCCCGCGCCGAAGGGACGGAAGGTGGCTCCCGCGGGAGCATCCTGGAAGTAGTCGGCCCAGGTGACCGCGTTCTTGTCCAGCAGATCGAAGATCGTTCCGGTGATCGGCCGGTAGCCGCCCGTCGGCGGGAATGTGTCGCTGGTGGTCAGGTGGCCGAACGAAGTCGCCGCCAGCGCGTAAGAGCGGTTGGGAAACGTGGGCCCAAGCACCGAGGAGAAATAGCGGTCGTCGATGGCAAATTTCTGGGCCAAGTCGTAGTAGAACGGAATCTCGTCCTGGTTGTAGAAATTCATGGTCTGATCGTCGGTGGGATTCTCGACGCCGTTGTCGATTTGCTCGGTGCGGTCGTTCACGAGCACAAAACCGTTGTTGTCCGCATCGCCAAGCGTGTCGTTGGGCGCGAAAAAGTTTGCCTCCCGATGCGTTCCCAGCCAGCTGTGATCGAGGTCCGGCAGCACGCAGCGACGCGAATCGTGAAACGAAAACACAAGGTGGCCGTCGTCGTCCAAGTTGGCGTTGAAGCAGTGCAGCAAGCCCGCAGCGTCGGCCAGGCAGGAAAGGCCATCGACGCAGTTATGATCGCCTTCGCGGCATCCGCCGTGCTCGTCGCGGTCGAACCACTGGTGCTCGGACCTATCCGGCGAGTGATACGGGCTGCCGGGCGCGTAGGCCAGCGCTCCAAAATAGTTGTCGAAGGAGTGGTTCTCCTGCATTACCACGATAATGTGATTTACTTTTTGCAGGCCGTTCTGGGCCTGGGCCGGTTGCGCTCCCGCTACCGACAGGAGCAACCCGACAATGACCCACAACGCGGTATACGCTAGTCCTCGCACAGTGCAGCCTCCAGTTGGGCGCCGTCCGTTCGGCGGACGAACGGGCGCACAGTAGAACGGACCAATGCGACGCCATAATTAAGATCGGATGAATAGCTGTTGACGGTCGGACGCTACGAAAACGCGGAGGTGCGCGCCGAGCGCGGATGGCGCGGCAGATTCGTTGCCCGCACGGGAGGGCTATACTAGGATACGTCCGCCTCCCATGAGCGAAACGCTTTCTCAAACGCGCCCGGTTGCCACGAGCACCGGGATGTTGTCCGGCTTCTGGTATCCGGGGCCCAGAAGCAGCGAGCTGCCGCGAGGCGTACTGCGCGCGATCACCCTGCTGGAGGTACCGCTGGCGGTGGGACGCGACACCGAAGGGCGCGCGTTCGCGCTTGCCGACCTCTGCCCACACCGGGCGATGCCGCTTTCGTTCGGACGCGTCAGCGGCTCGGTGGTGGAGTGTTGCTACCACGGCTGGCAATTCGAAGGGCAGACGGGGCAATGCCGCGCGATTCCGTCGCTCGTCGAAGGGGCGAACGTCAAGGTGGAGCGAATCGCAGCGAGGAGCTATCGCTGCGCCGAACGCGACGGCACGATCTGGATCTACCTGCCCGATACGGAAGCGCGGCGAGACGAAGCTCCAGCGGCGCCCGAGTTGCCGGTATTCAGCGAACGCTACAAGGCCACGCACCTCGCCGTCGAGTTTCCGTCGGACGTGGATCAGGGCGTGCTTGGCTTGCTCGACCCCGCGCACGGCCCCTACGTCCACCAGTCGTGGTACTGGCGCTCGGCTCACAAATTGCGCGACAAAGAAAAAACCTTTGAGCCGATCCCGAACGGCTTTCGCATGGCGCCGCATGCCCCGTCGGCTAACTCGGCCGCCTACAAGTTGCTGGGCGTCTACGGCCAGCCGGTCACCACGACGATCGATTTCGTGCTGCCGAACCAGCGGACGGAAGTCATCCGCTGCGGGCGGTTGTGGTTCAGCAACCGCACCACCGTGACGCCGATTCGCCGCGACTTGTGCCGGCTGGACTTCTGGGCGGCGTGGAATCTCTTTCGCTGGGTGCCGTTCGTGACGCCGGTGTTCCGCGCGTTCGCGCGGCGGTTTATCGCGCAAGATCAACGCAACATGGAGCGGCAGGCCGTGGGCTTGCGCTACGTTTCCGGGCAGGGGTCCGGGCAAGGCCAGCAGCAGGGGCCGCAGATGATTCTCGTGGGCGACGCCGACCGCCAAGCGCGCTGGTATTTTGAATTGAAGGAAGCGCTGGTGCGCTCGCGACTTACCGGCGCGCCGATGGCGCATCCGCTGCCGGGACCGGTGACGCTGCGCTGGCGAACCTAGCAAGTCAGGCGGGAGATTCGCCGGCGGCGGCTTCGCTCTCGGCGGGGCGATTGAACGCGCGGTTGACGAGAAACAGGACGGCGGCGGCGGCCGCGCCGTCGATGGGCGCTTGCCACCAAATTCCACTTTGTCTCAGCTCGTTCGGAGCCACCCAAAAAAGACCCAGCAGATAGTCCACCGGGGTAACGGCGCGGAGCGGAGCGATGGCATCGCCAGCCCGGGCCAGCAACAAGATCAAGACAGGTGCCAAAACGAGACCGGCGAAAAGCCACATCCAAACCGACCGCGCGCTGATCCAGCCCATCACCCTGCGCAGCAGGAACGCGAAGAGAAGGACGTCGGCCGCTCCGAAAATCAACGCGAAGAAATAGATCGTGAACAGCGACGCGGCATTCAAGGATTGTCCGGATACCGCGTCGGCAAACGCGAGCGGCACCGAGACGATGAAGCAACCGATGACCCAGGCCGCAAGGTAGTAGGCGAGAGTGCCGCGGCGGGTCATATGCGCCGCTCAATTTCGGGAAACTCTTGCCAGACCTTGATGCCGCAGAAGTGGGATCCCTCGGTGCAGATCGGCGTTGCGATGCCGGCGCGGACGTAGCAGGGCGGCCCGATGAAGCGCGCGAGCTGGGGCAGCGCCGCGCGCAACTGCTGAACTTCCTCCATCGAGGCTTGGTAGATCTCCTCCTGTGCGTTGAAGCAGGTGCGCATGGTCCACTTATGAAGCAGATGCAATAGCGAACCCGACTCGACCAGGCGGATGGCCTTGGCGTTAGGCAGGAGATAGAGCGCGAACTCCTCGGGCACGCCAAGGTCGAGCAACTCGTTCTTGGCTTGCCACGCATCGGCCATGGCGCGCTCGTAAATTTCGCGGGCCGGCGCGTTTTCGCGGATGAGCGCGGGCGTGATGAAATCGGGCGCGCGCGTGTCGGTCAAGACGAGCAGCGGCCGCGAGCCGGGAACCATGCGGTGGCGCTGGTCCTGACTGTCGGCGGTGTGGCTGATCTTCTTGGCGAACGTGAAACTCGCGTGCTGCAACGGCCGCATCAACGGCGCATGCACGCCGACGTTCAATGTTTCGAGCCGATAGGAATTCCGGGCGGGGTCGAGCATGCGGGCGAGCGCCTCGGAATCCGAGCAAGCCGATTCGACGATGCCCACTACGGCGCGATAGGCCTCAGCCAGCACGCGGGGCGCCGCTGGGGAGTAATCCACAAGTTTCGAAGTGAGCCCGCCGAGCCGCTCGTCGAACTCGCGCGCCTGCGCTTGGCCGTCGCCTTGGCCGCGGGCGACAGCCCATTCCGGCAGCTGGTCCAACGGGCCTTCGTTGAAGCGATCGAAAAATTCAGGGTCCACCTCGCGCACACGCGCCACCATCTCGCCGATCACGGCGCGCGCCTCGGTGGGCGTGTCGGACGACGCCTGCATCCGCCACAGGCGGTGCAGGACGATGCCGGAAAGCGTATGCACCATAGTGGTCGCCGCGGCGACCGGCAGAACGTAGCGCGCCACTTCGATGGCGCGCTTTTCGGCCTGGCGCTCAACCTTTTCGAGGCGCTTCGGATGCGACATCGCACTCACGCGCCAGATGTCGGCCAGAATGCGCCGCGCGTCTTCCTCGAGGAGCGATGTCAATTGGCGATAGGCGTCCCAGGCGCGCACCACGGCGCGCTCGAAAATTTCGGTCGCGCCAAACAGATTGCTCATGTCCGGGACATGAGCAAGGGCGTGGTCCAAGCGCACGTACCGCTGGCTCTGTTGCTCGGAGTTGTAGAACGGGTGCGCGTGCAGGAACGACCAGACGAATTGCCGGCTGACGTTCTCGAGGCCGAACTCGAAGTGCGCGTGCTGGTAGACGGTGTGGTGTCCGGCGTAGAAAGTCGCCGCGCCGATCGTCGTGCGCTGCTTCTCGGTGATTTCTTCGGGCGAAATCAGGCGCGGCGCGTAGCAGGTGCGCGCCGCGGCGATGGCCGAGTCGTAAGGATGCGCGAAGGAATTGCGCAGCGTGACGCGGGGCAGTGCCCGTTCGACCAGAGCAGCAGATGCGCGCTCGGGATCGCGCGAAGCGGATGATGAAGGCGTGGCCATGCTCCCGCACGCATTCTACACCGCCGCGGCGCCGGGCAGCGCGGCCCGGCTTACTTCCTGGCTTTGGCGGCTTGCGCGGCTTCCGCCGCCTTTTCGTACTTGCGCGTGAAGCGTTCGACGCGACCGGCTGTATCCATCAGCTTCTGTTTGCCGGTGAAGAAGGGGTGGCAACTGGAACAAACTTCGACCTTCACCAGATTGCCCTTGAAGGTCGAGCGAGTCTTGAAAGCGTTACCGCAGGCGCAATGGATGGTCACTTCATGGTAATCGGGATGAATGTTGGGCTTCATGGAGCACTCCAAGTCGCCGGCCGGTCTGCGCGGCCGCCCGTGTGATGCGGGCGCTACAGCCGCGTCGCTAGGCCAACGCAATCACAGATCATACGCGAACGCGGGGAACTTTCCAAGCAACGGGCCAGGAGCTCACTGCGTCACTCCTCACTGCGTCACTCCATATGATGCTTTCATGATCGGAAAAGAAGCGGGATGGGATTCAAGTCAGGTTATGAAGGCGCAGCCGACGCGGATCAGACCGCTCGGGCCGCGCTCCTTATAGAGCGGCCGCAGACCGACGCGCACGGGCGGCAGAATCGGCACGTGCAAAACCGCATGAAAGGTTGGCCCGAGATCCTCGGAAGCCTCTATCTCCAGGGCCAAACCACCGTAACTCAAGTCCAGGACGCGCGCTGTCTTCTTGGGGTCGGCAGCGAGCTGAGCGTACGCGCGCGTTTCCGCAAGCGGCACGCGCTCCCACTTGCGCCGTTCGGTACCCGTAAAGCTCGACTTCGCTCCAACCGGCGGGACTTTCCACGACGATGTCGCCGGGATTGCCGACGCGGGGGGCGCGGGAATTCGTTGCGCGGGGCCAGGCTGCGGCTGCGAAGTCGCGTCGCGCTTCATCTCGTAAAGGCGTTCGTCGGCCACGCGGATCAACGCCTCTTTTTGGTCGCCGTCGTCCGGATAAACCGCAAGCCCATAGTCGAGGCCGATCGAGACCCCCAGCTGCATCGGCTCAGCGGCAGCGGCGAAGTTTGCCCGGACGCGGCGGGCCAGCGTCGTCGCTTGCTCCATGTCCGATTGCACCAACAAGAGGGCAAATTCATCGCCACCGATGCGGAAAGCGTAGTCGGAGGTGCGCAACGACTTGCGCAGCGTGGCCGCGGCGGTCCGCAATAGGGCGTCGCCGCGCGGGTGGCCGTACCGGTCATTGACGTCTTTGAATTGGTGGAGATCCAAAAGCACAATCGCAAGATGATGGCTGTAGCGCAGCGCGCGGTTCAATTCCTTTTCGTACTGATCTTCAAGGAATCTACGATTGTAGAGCCCGGTGAGGGAATCGGTGGCGGCGCTGATCTGGAGTTTTTTGAGCTCGTCGTATTCCATCAATATCGGCACGCGCAGATAGTTCGAAGAAGCCAGCACATCGACGATCGCTCGCTTGAGCGAGACCGGCTTGCTCAGGCTTTCGGCCAGTTCCCGGCGCCGATGTAGGATTTGCTCCCAGGAGTCCAGACTTAGGGCCTCCGTCAGATCCATCTGCGCAATGGTTTTGAAAAATCGTTGCAGGAATTGACCGCGAGCGCTGCGGTCCAAATTCTCAAGAGTTTCGGCGAGCAGCTCGAGGAAAGAATCCTCGGGCGGCAGAGATTGACCGATGGGGTCACCGGGGCTGGGCATAATACCGTCCGACCAAACTCCAGCTCGCCCCAACGGGGAATTGGGGATAGCGCGCTAGTTCACCTCAATGATTCGCACGCGGGGGCCCATTGAGCGCCGGCGACGTAAGTGACAGAAAACATGCTGGATATAACGACAGCGCTTGAGAAATGAGCGCGCCTCCGGAGCAGGTTTGGTCCCTCTATGGAAATGTGCTCGATACCGGGAGCAAAGTTTTTCACTTACAGGGGCGCGGCAGGCATTACTCCAAAGCCGAGAGGAATTCGAATCCAATGAGGTTGGAATCGCCGGCCCGGACCGATCGTCGCACTCGCGCTTGAATAGGAGCCGTCTCCGCTGGTACGAGCCCCGAGACGTGATCGGATGATACCGGAATCGTAATGCGAAGAAGCTGATCGGCACGAAGCAGGCGCCGGCTTAGGATCAACGCACCAGTGGCGCTGATATCGAGAGTTTTGGTGAGGTCCAGGAATTCCGAACCCGCGGCGTCAGTGCCGCGGAGAAAGAGAGGAATTTGTAAGTGCATCCTCGGAGAACGCCGGCGCTCGGAATCCAACCGCTACCCCCTGAATCCGACGGAAATTTATTTCCTCTCGTAGTACTTTTGTACTAGTACGAGAAAGAAGTGCATGTCACCTGCCAATATCCGAGCGGGCACAGGCAGGCTTGCAACCGATTGGTACTAAGCCGCTTAAGTCATGCCCAATCATCCTGGGAAATACACTTCCAACCGAGAATGGGCAACGATGTCCAGCTGTTTTCTGCATATGTGCAAAGTAGAACCTATTTACCATTGACACGTTTTGCGAGCTTCTGAGAGTATCTGGTCGGTTCCTGGCACGTCACCCGAGAATGATTTTAGGGAAATCCTCAGGCCTCCGATCGGTAGGGTGTCTCGGGAGGAGCGTTTTGCAGCAAAGCACAGTTATCGACGAAGCAGTCGGCGCGTCGCTCCCGATCAACGTGATTTCAGCGCTTCTGGATTCTCTCGACACGCCCCTTTTGGTCGCCAGCCGCTCGGGACGCATTTTGATTGTGAATGGACCGGCAAAACCCTACTTGGACGCGATTCCCGTTACGGAAGGCGCCCGGCTGAATCTGTTCGCCGATCTCCTGCACCTCGATCCAAAGGTTGTCGCGGAGCAAATGGAAAATGGCGAGCGCGAGGTGAACCTGTCGATGGAGCGGCCTTCGGGGAGGATACGCGCGCGCATTCGGTGGCTGCCCGCCACGGACTGGCTCGTGGTGAGGCTGGAGCGCGCGAATGAGCCGCGCAGCGAATCGCGGATCGAAGACCGGCAACCGACGGTGCAGGCGTTGCTTCAGGAACGGGAGATCACCTATCGCAACCTGCTGGCTGCCTATTTGCGTCTGCAGGAAGTCAATCGGCAAAAGACGGTGTTCCTGGCGTCGGCGGCCCACGAATTGAAGACGCCGCTGGCGGTAATCAAGGGTTACTACGACTTGCTCCTGTCGGGATCGCTGGGCAAGCTCAACGACAAGCAACGCGACATCCTGCAAGAATCCAAGGAAAGTTGCGAGCGGCTGGTGCGGCTGGTTTCGATGTTCCTGAACTATTCGACGCTCGAAAGCGGGAAGCTTGTGTTGCACCTGCGCGAAAACGATCTGCGCGATTGCCTCGGCGAGTTGGCAACGCGCTGGAACGAGGCCTTTCAGCGAAAGCACGTGCGATTGGAGGTTTCTCTCGACGAGGCGCTGCCCGTTTTCAAGTTCGATTATCAGAAGGTACAGCAGACCGTCGCCAATCTGCTCGATAATGCCCTGAAACACACGCTCGGGGGCGGCAGCGTCATGCTGCGCGCCGAACCGCATTTCTGGGACCGCCGCAGCGCGCAGGAAGTTCCTCCGACGGACCGGCGGCGCGAGCGGAATCACACCTTCAATTCCGCGCGAGTCGCAGTGATCGATACGGGTCCGGGGCTCGCGGCGGAGCACCACCAGGAGATTTTCGAAGACTTCGTCCGGGTGGATCGAACATCCTCCGGAATGGGCCTGGGCTTAGCCATTGCCAAGCGCCTGGTCCAGGCGCATCGCGGCAAGATATGGGTGGATAGCGAGCCGCGTCGCGGCAGCACATTTACATTTTTGCTCCCGACGGACAATTCCTAGCGCCGGGATGACGGGACACAGGTGAACACGAATGGCTGAAAAGGAAAAAGTACTCGTGGTAGATGACGAGCCGAGCATTCGCAAGTATTTGCAGACGCTGCTCGAGCTCGAAGGTTACGTCGTGACGGCCGTAGGTTCGGGGCGCGAAGCTCTCGAGCGGGTCCAGGAAGGCGCGCGGCCGGACCTGATCATTCTGGACGTCCTGATGCAGGAGATGAACGGCTTGGACACCTTGCGGGAACTGATCAAGGTGGACCGCACGCTGAACGTCGTCATGCTTTCCTGCTCTAACGAAGTCACGACGGTGGTGGAAGCCATACGCCTGGGCGCACAGGACTATCTCACGAAGCCGTTTGAGAAAGCCGAACTGGACGCCGCGCTGCTCAAATGCCGCCAAAAGACGGAGCTGCGCAAGGAAAATCAGACACTCCGCGAATATTGCGAGCATCTGACCGAGGACCTGTCGTTCCTGGTTGCGAGCCCCCAGATGGTGCGCATCCGCCAGCAGATTTTGCAGATTGCGCCGGTGGACGTGCCCGTGTTCATCTGCGGTGAAAGCGGCGTCGGCAAGGAAGTGGTCGCGCGGATGATCCACATGCGCTCGAAGCGCCGCAATCTTCCGTTTGTCAAAGTGAACTGCGCGGCATTGCCCGGCGAGCTGCTGGAGTCGGAGCTATTCGGCTACGAGCAAGGCGCTTTCACCGGCGCGGTGCGATCGAAGCCCGGTAAATTCGAGCTGGCTAACAAAGGTACGATCTTCCTGGATGAAATCGCCGAGATGAGCCCTCACCTGCAAGCCAAGCTTCTCCATGTGCTGCAGGATCATCAGTACTCGCGCCTCGGCGGACGACACTTGGTGGACGTGGACGTGCGCGTGCTGGCGGCGACCAACGTGGAGATCCAGGAGGCGATGAAGTCGGGCCGCCTGCGGGAGGACCTCTACTATCGTTTGAACGTCCTTTCCATCAACGTCCCTCCCCTGCGCGAGAGGACGACGGAGATCCCACTTCTTTTCCGTCATTTCTTGAACAAGTACAGCGAGAAATTCCAGAAGGAACAACCCACACCCTCCGAGCACCTCATGGAAGCAGCCATGCGCTATCCCTGGCCGGGGAACCTGCGCGAGTTGGAAAACTTCGTGAAGCGCTACGTCATCCTGGAAGACGACGAGGGAAGCTTCCGCGAACTGGTCGAGATGGCCGCGGCGCGCCAGCGGACCTCGCCGCGTGAGGAGCCTGCGCCGGCGCGCGAGCAAGGCCTGAAGGCGCTTGTCCGGGGTCTGAAAGACGAGGCCGAGATGGAGGCGATTGCCGATGCGCTGGAGAAGACTCACTGGTGCCGCAAGGATGCGGCGCGAATGCTCGGGATCAGTTACAAGGCGTTGCTGTACAAGATTCGGCAGTTCAATCTGGATACGGGCCGGGCGCCCCGCACCCGCGCGGCGACCCCGCCGGTGATGGCGCCGGTGGGCAAGGAAGAGTAGTCATTCGAGGTGCAATCTCTTGCCTATTGGAGGCATAGGAATCTCAAGTCGAGGCTATCTGATTCTTGTGGCCGCGTCTCAGGTTGCAAAGTTATGCGTTCCGTCCATGGGCGGTTTCTTTACGGCGGCTGCATAAGGGGAAAATGAGTTTCGTAACGACCGTTCCATCGGACTTTCCTGGAGCTGTATTCGCCGTATTCTATGCGAGTTAGCTCCTAATTACGTTTGTCCTAAGTAAGCGGTGTGAATCCCTAGGCGGATCTGGAGTTGACGAGCGACGTGCTAGCGCGACGTGGATGGACGGGTCCCCATTTTGGAAGCAGGATTGCACCTCTGATGATTCTTTGCCGACTCTGCGCCCGGGTGCGCGGCCGCAAAAACTGGAACCGTTCCGGCCTACCGACGGAACACAGTCAAAAGCAGTGGACATGTGAGGGCGGTACGTTGCATATAATCGGCACGTTGCGTCATCATAGATGGTGAAGGCTTGGCAGAATGTTCTTCGCTCGATGAGTACAGGCAAGGGCGGCATGCGCGGGGACGGACATAGTCACGGTAGGGACCACTTGGGGTTGGGGGGCTAATGAACGAACGCCGCACGGCACGTCGCTACGACCTTTCGCTTCCAGTTATCATTCGGGTGGCTGTCGAAAAGGAAGCTGCCTCGCGTAACGGCAAGACGCGTGACATATCCACTCGAGGCGTCTATTTCATCCTCGAGAACGACCTCAACGCCAGCTCCGAGTTGGATCTGACGATGACCCTCCCCGCCGAAATCACCGGCGGAACGGAAGTGTTTATACGGGCGATCGGAAAAGTCGTCCGCATCGAAAAGCGCCCCGAGAACGGACACCAGCGTGTCGGCGTCGCAGCGGTGATTGAACGGTACGAAATCATTCGCAACGAACAAGCTGTTTCCTAGCCTCACGTCACTGAGGATCTTGCCTCGCTAGAAAGCGCTATCGATGGTGCGCCTGCCAGTCGGTCCGGCGAGGGGACCGGATGCTCCCGCGGAACTTTCAGCGTTATTCCAAATCTCTTCCAGTCGGAGACCGCATGAACTCGTCTCCGCCTGATCTTTCGATCGTTATCCCGGCCTTCAACGAGGAGCGGCGCTTGCCGGAATCGCTTGAGCGGATCCATGCCTATCTGGCAGCACGCTCGTTGCGCGCCGAGGTGATCGTCGTCGATGATGGCTCCAAGGATGGCACGGCGGGGGTGGTGGCGGATAAGGCCGAGCGGTATCCCGAGGTGCGCCTGGTATCGAACGGCCGAAATCGCGGCAAAGGGTACAGCGTGCGCCACGGCATGATGGAGGCTCGCGGCGACATCGCGCTCTTTACCGATGCCGACCTTTCCGCGCCGATCGAGGAAGCAGATAAGCTGCTGGCGGCCCTGCGCGAGGGCGATTGGGACGGCGTCATCGGTTCGCGGGCGGTGGACCGCAGCCTGATCTCAATCCACGAGTCGCCATTCCGGGAGCTGGCCGGCATCGTTTTCAACCGAATTGTCCGCGCGATCGCCGGCATTCGTTTCGCCGACACCCAATGTGGCTTCAAAGCTTTCCGCCGCGAGCGGACGCGAATTGTTTTCGAACAACAGCGCACCGAAGGTTTTGGGTTCGATCCCGAAATTCTGTTTTTGGCGCAGCGGAACGGGTTGCGAGTCGTGGAGATTCCCGTGCGGTGGGCGCACGACCCCGCGACCAAGGTGCATTTCTTTTCCGACAGCGTGCGCATGTTTCTGGATCTGCTGGCCATCCGTTGGAACGCACTGCGTGGCCGCTATCCCCGACGGGAGGAACTCTAGGCCCGGCGGCGCGGGCGTTGCGGGGAAGCAGCCGGATCGTTGCGTTGGCGGCGCGCTTGCCCGATCATGAGAACCGGCTTGGGGGCTCGGGCGCACCAGAATCGCCACGGCTTGCTGACCGGGCGGAGGATTCGAGAGTGAGCATGAAGCTTTCGGTTGTCGTACCGGTCTACAACGAACGCGCCTTCATTGCAGAAGTGTTGTTGCGCGTTCAGGCGGTCCAGTTGGACAAAGAGATCCTGGTCGTTGACGATGGCTCCACGGACGGCACCCGCGCGCTCCTGCAGGAATTCGAGCGGGCCCAGTCTGCCGGGCAGCGCGAAGTCTCCCTGCAAAACGGGCAGTACCTGCCCCTGGAAGGAATCCGCTTTCTCTTCCAGGATAGGAATCGCGGGAAGGGCGCGGCGCTCCGGCGAGGTTTTGAAGGCGCCACGGGCGACGTCATCCTGGTGCAGGACGCCGACCTTGAATACGATCCCCAGGACTACGCCAAACTCCTCGCGCCGATCTTCGACGGCCGCGCCGACGTCGTCTACGGCTCGCGTTTCCTCGGGGGGCCGCAGCGCGTCCATTATTTCTGGCATTACGCCGGCAACCGATTTCTCACTCTCCTTTCCGACATGCTGACCAACCTGAAGCTCACGGACATGGAGACTTGCTACAAGGTGTTCCGCAGCGAGGTGCTGCGCGGCATCAAATTCAAATCCGACCGTTTTGGTTTCGAACCCGAGTGCACGGCCAAGATCGCCAAGGGGAATTGGCGCATCTATGAAGTGCCGATTTCGTACTCAGGCCGCACGTACAAGGACGGCAAGAAGATCACCTGGAAGGACGGCTTTTCCGCGCTCTGGTGCATCCTTCGCTACAATCTCTTTGATTGAGTGTCCGGAGCGTCGACCCGCTCATCCGCCCGGGCTCGCGAGCAATCGTTCCTCGCGGCGCAAAACGGAAGCAACGCCTGCGACCCTGCATTCCCAAAGCGCTCCTGGCCTGCGTGCTTTAGAATAGGCGCGCCTTGGCCGCTCAGACGAGATTCGACCTGCTGCGCGTCGTCCTGGTGGCGACGCGGAATCCTCTCAACCTCGGCGCGGCCGCTCGCGCCATGAGCAATTTTGGTTTCGTGCGGCTGCGCGTCGTGAATCCGTACCAAGTCGCGTTTCGCGAGGCGCGTTCGGCAATCGGCGCTTCCGAGGTGCTCAAAAATGCGGAAGAGTACGGAACCGTGGCCGAAGCGGTAGCCGACTGCACGCTGGTCGTGGGAACGACGGCGGTCGGCCACCGGGAATTGCAGCATCCGCTCCGGCGGCTGGAAGACGGCGGGCGCCTCATTCGCAAGCAACTCGGGCGTAAGCAGGCAGGAGCCGGCCGGGTCGCTCTCGTGTTCGGATCCGAGAAGTTCGGCCTGTCAAATGAAGACTTCAGCCATTGCCACTGGCTGCTGCACATTCCAACCTCCGAAGAAAACATCTCGATGAACCTGGGGCAGGCGGTGGCGGTCTGCCTCTACGAATTGGTGCGCGACGCTAAAGCCGTGCGGCTCACCGAGAAGCAAGCCGTCGCCACCGCGGGCGAGATCGAGCGGATCACCGACCTTCTACGCGACGCGATGTGCGCCAGCGGGTACCTCAAGCGGCGGCCAACCAGGGATGGAGAGGAGCGGGTGCGCCGCCTGTTGCGCCGCCTCGGGTTGCCGGCCCGCGACGTCAGAGCGTGGCTCGGCATCCTGCGGCAAATCCTGTGGAAATTGCGCCACCCGGAAAGCCCTGCTCGTTAGCCAGGCTGCGAAATCGAAGCGCCCGGCGCTAACTGCCGTCGCGAATCACGCGGCACGAGTCGACGTCGAAGCTGACGTCTCCGATCGTCAAGCGCGTTTGATCGCGGAATCGCGCGGCGAATTGCGCGAACCGCCAAACATCCGCGAAATTCGTGGCCAAGCCAAACGAAACGCGCATCGCGCCGGCGCTTTTGTGGCCGCGCCGCTGCATCAATTGCAGAAAACTTCGCAGGGTGACGCCCGGCCCTTCGCCGAATCCCGCCAGCATGTCGTCTTCGGTCAAACCTTCGGCCATTTCGCTCGAGCCGGGATTGCAGAAGCAGCCGGTGCGCAGCGAAATGCCTTCGTCGTTGGCCAGTTCCTCGACGCGCCGGTAGTCGAGCAAATGGCCGTGCGGATCGTAGAAGTTCAGCGCTATCGTGCCGCCGCGCTCGCGCATCGTGACTGGCCCGTAGATGCGGACCATGGCGCGGCCGTTGCCGTGCCGGAGCGCCAGCAGCTCTTCGAGCAGCCAGCCCGTCAGGCAGCGCACGCGCTCGCCGATCGTCGCGAGGCCGATCCCTTCGAGGTGCCGCAGCCCGATCTCCACCGCCGGAATCGCCAGGTAATTGAGCGTGCCGTCCTCGAAGCCCGCCTCGCTCGGAGCCATTGCGTGAACGCGTCCCTGCACGGACACGAAATTCACGGTCCCGCCCGCGAACCAGGGACGTCGCAGTTTCGCGAATGCCGGGCGGCGGACGAGCAGCGCGCCGACGCCGGTCGGATAGCCGAACATCTTGTAGAACGAAACGCACACGAAGTCCGGCCGCACCGCGGCGAGGTCCAAGCGGTTCGTGGGGACGAAGGCCGCGGCGTCGAGCAAGACGTCCCACCCCTTGCTCTGCGCGCGCGCCACCAGGCCGAGCGGGTGCCGCACCCCGGAAAAGTTGGATTGCGCCGGATACGCAAACAGATTCGCCCGCGCCGGATCGGCGCGGCCGAGCAGTTCCTCCAAGCGAGGCGCGTCCAAGCGCAGCTCGGGCGTCGTCAGCGGTGCGTATTCGATGGTCGCGCCCTTGGCGCGCGCGAACTCGCGAATCCCGTTTACCGAGTTGTGGTTGTCGAAAGTGAGTAGCAAGCGGCTTCCCGGCGCGAACGGATAGGATTCGCCGAGAAGCTTCAGCGCGCCGGTGGCGTTTTGCGTGAAGACCAGGATGTACTCATCCGGGCTGGCCTTGGAATAGTTCAGGACGTAGCGCCGGGTCTGCTCGACGTGCTCGGTGATGGCCACCGAAGCTGGATTGGCGGAGTGCGGATTGCCGAAGACACCGGCGCGCAGCATCTCCACGTGTTTGCGCAACTGCGATTCGGCGTAAAGAGACCCTCCGGTGTAGTCAAGGTAGACCTGGCGCCGCTCGTCGAGCCGACGGTACTCGCTCGAGCGCAGCGCGTCGAGCGCGGTGGTCTCGCGGTAGCCTGGATAACGCGCGAGGAAATCCGGGTAGGCGTTTTCGACCGAAGTATCTTTGTCGGTGCCAGGCTGCGTCATGCGGCTTCCCGCTTCTATGCCGAATTCCCGATCGAGTAAGAGTATATGCCCGCGCTGCGCCTTTGGGTCGATCCACGGATGCGAAGGGCGCGTGGCGTTTCGCGTTGGCGTGTGCCATCATCCATGAGTATGAAAAAAGCTGCGTCCGCCATCGCGCGAGAAGTGTTGCCCAACGGCCTGGTGGTGATTGCCGAATCCATGCCGCACGCTCGCTCGGTTTCGCTCGGCATTTGGGTGCGTTCGGGCTCCCGCCGCGAGCCCGGGCGGCTGAACGGCATCGCGCACTTCATCGAGCACATGGTCTTCAAGGGCACCTCGCGGCGCACGGCGGAACAAATCGCCCGCGAGATGGACTCGGTCGGCGGCCTGCTCGACGCCTTCACCTCCAAGGAATCGGTCTGCTTCAACGCCAAGGTGCTCGACGAGCATCTCCCGCTGGCTTTCGACGTGCTCTCCGACATGGCCCTGCGCCCGCTTTTCGCCGAAGAGGACATCGCCAAGGAGCGGCAGGTCATCCTCGAAGAAATTCGCATGGAAGAGGACAACCCCGAATCGGTGGCGCACGAGCTGCTCACCAAAAATTTCTGGCGGGGACATCCGCTGGGCGCGCCGATTCTCGGCACGCGCGCTACCGTGAAGCGTTTCACGCGCGCCGCGGTGCTCGATTGTTTCGGCCCGTGGTACGCGCCGGACAACATCCTGCTCACCGCGGCGGGCCACATCGAATTGCCGCAGCTTCTGGAGTTGGCGACGCGCGCTTTCGGCGCGCTCAAGCCTCGCGCCCGCCGGCCGGCTCCCGCGCCGGCGCCTGCGTCGCACGGCCTGCTGGCCGCGCGCAATAAGCCCGCGCTCGAGCAGGCGCACATCACCATCGCCGTGCCGTCCTTTCGCCTGGCCGACCCGCGGCGCTACGCCGCCTCGCTGCTGAACGTCATTCTTGGCGGAGGCATGTCCTCGCGCCTGTTTCAGAACGTGCGCGAGCGCCAGGGCCTGGCTTACGCGGTGTTCAGCGAGCTGACCCCCTACGCCGATGCGGGCATGCTTTCGATCTACGCGGGCACGGCTCGGCAAAACGTTGAACGCGTGTTGCGCCTGATCGCCGCGGAGTTGCGCCGCATGAAAGAGGAACCCGTCGGCGCCGAAGAGCTCCGCCGCGCCAAGGACCACCTCAAAGGCTCGCTGGTGCTCTCGCTTGAATCCTCGGGGACGCGGATGTCCCACCTGGCCCGGCAGGAGATGTATTTCGGCCGCTTCTTCACCGTCGAAGAATTGCAAGCTTCGATCGAAGCGGTCACCCGCGACCAGATTCAGCAGATCGCCCGCGAATTCTTCGACCCCGAAAAAATTGCCGCCGCGGTGATCGGCCCGCTCGCCGGCTTCCGCTTGAAACGCGATCTGCTGGCCTGCTGACCGGCCTGCTTCCGTTATGCCCCCGTTTTCCCCGCTCGGGAAATTTCCCCGCAGCCGCTCATTGACGCCCGCGCGCGCCTTTGCGATGATGCCTGCGGCCGCCCTTCCGCGGGCCGATTCGGGGGAATCGCATCAGCCTTCGCGTGAGCATCCTGGCGTCGGGCAGCTCCGGCAACTGCACGTTGCTTGAGACGTCGCAGACGCGCCTCCTGGTGGATGCCGGCCTGGGCAAGCGCGAGACGCTCCGCCGCCTCGCGGCCATCGAACGCCCGCTCGACCGCCTCGACGGCATCGTCATTTCCCACGAACATTCCGATCATATCGGCGGGCTCGCGGCCTTGCTCGCCAAGTGGCATACCACCGTCTATCTCACCGCGGCGACGCACGCCGAAGTGCTGCGCATCCTGCCCGAAGCGCACGCCCAGCGGCTCGAGCGCGTCGAATTCATCGAGGCGGGCCAGCGCTTCGCCATCGGCGATATCGAAGTCTCGCCCATCGCCATTCCCCACGATGCTGCCGACCCGCTGGGGTTCACCTTCCGCGCCGGCGGCGTGAAGCTCGCCGTGGTCACCGACCTCGGCTACATGCCCGCGCTGGTCAAGCACCACCTGCGCGATTCCGACGCCGTCATGCTGGAATCGAATCACGATCTCGAAATGCTCAAGGTCGGGCCCTATCCCTGGCACGTCAAGCAGCGCGTCATGAGCCGCACCGGGCACCTTTCGAACGATACCGTCAGCGAATTCCTCGCCGACCCTGAAGGCTTCGACGCCCGCTCGCGCTATCTGGTCCTGGCGCATCTTTCCGAGGCCAACAACAACCCCGACGTCGCCCGCATCTGCGCCGAAGAGGCCCTCGGCCGTCGCTCGGGCGACTGCGCCTTCCGCGGCGAGCTCCTCATCGCCTCGCAGCACGAACCCCTCCCGCCGATTCAGCTGTAGCCTTAACTAATCAAGTGACTCCGCCTGCGGCAGTTTGGAGTCAAGCACGGATTCGAAGCTGTCTTCCGGATGTCTGACGAGCGCACGTGCAAATTGCCTTTCCAAGTCTCCTGAAATGGTTCTATATTTCTCAGGGCTCTTAAACTCACTCTTGTAGTCGTAGTAGCCGCTTGCCTGTTTTTCCTTTACGTAGTAATTGAAGTCCGCAACCATTTGGGCGGCGACTGCGCTCGCCGCCTGCTCAATTGCTGTACGGTTGGCTGGCAGGTAAGACCGCGGCGTAGCGAGAAGCTCCTTTCCGACGTCGTCCTTTCTCAAGATATTTCCCAGCACGCCTAGCAGAACGAACTTGGTCAGCTGATATGCTCGGATCAAGGGGTCATCGATTTCGCCAGCGACGGATTCGATCACATTGTAAAGAACATAGGCGAGATATATCTTCATTGCGTCGACATTTCGTCCGAAAACCCGTTCGTAATCGGTCGCGAAGAGGCGGTACTTTTGGTGGGCGTTGTACGGCTCGTCGAGGTATAAGGCCATGATCAACTGCCCGGCCCGATCGTTCGCCACACTTTCTTGAGAAGAGCTGACCTCGCCCGCCTTGATGATGTACTCAAAAGTTCCACCAAATTCTGTTTCGAATTGCCTCTTCAGGCTAACTTGAATGCGATCGTTAGATCTTAAGTCGCGCAGATTTATCCCGTTCTGATTATTGCTACGGTAGGTGATGTCCTCCGCCAGAGCATCATCGTCTCCCACCTCGATAAATCGCCCCAAAACGAGCAACTCCGGGGTCAAAGAGTCCTTGTTCTCAAAAAATGCCACAGCAGACTGACAGCCGTTCACGACGGAGTAGTCCTGGACAACCACCTCCTTTCGTCGCAACGTCAGCTTCCGACAGATGATCGTAACGCCATTATGGAAGAGCAGAAACTGCCGATGTTCCTCCTTCTGTTTTAAGGCTGCGTCGATGTCCCTGTTTACTCTTGTCCTCCCGAGCGACAGCCGAACATTGAGAGAAAACAAGCTTCTATCCGATATGCCCTGCATGGACGCTATGTCCGAGGCACGTACAGGAGCTACAAAGGTCAGCACATCTTGAGCCGCCTTGTAGCGAATTCCGGAAGAGGCAAGGCCAAATTTATGCTTTCCGAGAACCCTGGTCCTGCGGGCTAGGTTCTGATGCTGACCTATAAGCCGTGCGCGGTCCCAAACGTCGAGGCGTGGCCCTGTGCTTCGGAGGGTTTCAATATACTCGCTTCCGTTATGGTCTAGCAGTCGGGTGCTCACAAAAACAAGCTTCACCTCATAGCTATTCTCGAGCCGACCGACCAGCTGCAGAGAAGACACTAGTGCCTTCAGTTCTTCATTGGCAGCGCTCCCAAGCAATTTTGTTAGGTTCGCAGGATTCGAAAACCAAGTGGCAGACCCGACAAACTCGCGAAGCGATTTGTCCCCGAGATTATTGGCCGCTTTGTCCGTGAAGACAGACTGGAAAAGGAATATCTCCTCGGTATCCTCGTCAACCCAGACGCCATCGATGCCTTTGTCGTTCGCGGCGTCGCATACGCTGTCACGGGACTGAATCTCATCCAGTTTGAAGACATTGAATAAGAACCAATGCAAAAGAGCGCGACTATCGGTCATACCAGCAGGCTTACCCTTGGTTACCGCTTGGACCAACTCCAAGAAGGCGTCGTTAGCGCTCATTTCGGACCTCCAACTAAAGTGAAGAACTAATAAGCCGTAACGAACACGAAAGCCACAACTATTTTGGTTGGCCCGAGCCGAACCAATTGGGTCATAAGCGAACCCCTCCGTTGCAAATTTCGCACTGAAACGCCACAATCCCTGTTCCCATGATTCCCCGATACACGCGAACGGAAATGGGCCGCGTCTGGAGCGACGAAGGCCGCTTCCAGCGCTGGCTCGAAGTCGAGCTCGCTGCCACCGAAACCCTGGCCGAGCGCGGCATCGTCCCGCGCGATGCGGCGGCGCGCATCCGCGAACGCGCCCGCGTGGACGTCGCGCGCGTCGCCGAGCTTGAGGCTCGCGTCAAGCACGACGTGATTGCCTTCACCCTGGCGGTCGGCGAAGCCATCGCCGATCCCGCCGCGGCGCGCTGGCTGCACTACGGCCTCACCTCGAACGACGTCGTGGACACGGCGCAGGCCCTTCAGGTCCGCGAAGCCTCGCGGCTCATCGCGCATGGACTGGTGCGCCTCGGCGAAGTGCTTGAGCGCCGCGCCAGGGAATTTCAGCGCACGCCGCAGATCGGCCGCACCCACGGAGTGCATGCCGAGCCCATCACCTTCGGACTGAAGCTGGCCACCTGGTACGACCAGAACCGCCGCAACATCGAGCGCTTTAGCCGCGCCGCAGGACAAATGGCGGTGGGGAAAATTTCTGGCGCCGTGGGCAATGCCGCCCACCTCGGCACCGACGCCGAGGAAGCCATCTGCCGCCGCCTGGGGCTTACGGCCACGCCCGTGGCTTCCCAGGTGATCCAGCGCGATCGCCACGCCGAGTACGTCGCGACGCTGGCTATCGTCGCCGCCTCGCTCGAGCAGATTGCCCTCGAAATTCGCCACCTGCAACGCACCGAAGTGCGCGAGGCCGAAGAGCCCTTCGCAGCCGGGCAGCGCGGCAGCTCCGCCATGCCTCACAAGCGCAACCCGGTCGGCTGCGAGCAGATTAGCGGCCTGGCGCGCGTGGTGCGCGCCAATTCCCAGGCGGCGCTCGACAATGTCGCGCTCTGGCACGAGCGCGACATCTCCCACAGTTCGGTCGAACGCATCATCCTGCCCGATTCCACGATCCTTGTGGATTACATGCTCGCGCGCATGACGGAAATCATGGCCGGGCTGCGCGTCTTTCCGGAACGAATGCTTCGCAACCTCGACGCTACCCAGGGGCTGATTTTTTCGGGGCAGCTCTTGCTCGATCTGGTTGAGGCCGGAGCGCCCCGCGACCAGGCCTACGAATGGGTCCAGGAAAGCGCCATGGCCGCCTGGGAATCCGAGAGCAGCTTTCGCGATCGCGTAGCCGCCGATCCTCGCGTCACCAAGTTCCTCTCCGCAGCGGCGCTGGCGCGCGCCTTCGATTTGCAACGCCAGCTCCACGCCGTGGACGACATCTTCAAGCGCGTCTTCGGATAGGAAAATAGCACAGGCACTCTTGCCTGTGCGCTTTGTCCGCACGCCATCGCGGCCGCTCCAAAGAGCGAAGAATCTCTCCGCGCCCTCTCCTCTAAGCTGTCATCCCTCAGTCGCCTCGGCGACTGAGGGATCTGCTTTTGCGGGTGCCGCACCCTTTGATTTCTAAGGGTGCGGGTTTTCGTTCGAACGCCGCCGCCCGGTGATTCGAATCACTTTACAGTACATATTAACTGGCATGTTATAATGTAATATGGCTCGTCTCCTGCCTCAAGCCCCCGTGCCGCCCGCCGCTCCCCGGCGTCCGCTTTCAAGGAACAGCGCTAAGACGCTGTGGTTGCCCCGCGTCGTCGTCCGCCCCGCAGATTTATTCTCAACGACCCAGCGCAGTCTGCCGCAACCCGACTGCAATCATCATCTTGCGCACTCCTATCGCGCTCTTTCACGCTCTTTTGCGCTCTTCAAAATACTCAACCTCCCTGCTTTCATGCGCTTGCGCACTCTTGCACAAAAATACCGGGGTGGGGGGTACCCCCCGCAAAACCAAAATCCTCGCCTCACTGTGGCGCCCCATGCAACTTTCAGCCCTCTGCTATACTCCTCGCCGATGCCCGGAAAACCCCCGAAAAAACTCTTCCTGGTGGACGCGATGGGCTTTGTTTTTCGCGCGTTTTTCGCGCCCATGGCCCGGCTCAACAGTCCGACGGGCATCCCCACCAAGGTGCCCTACCTGTTTTCGACCATGCTGCGCAAGCTCATCAATGAGGCCAAGCCCGACTACATCGCCGTGGTCTTCGACCCGCCCGGCCCGACCTTCCGCGACAAGCTTTTCGCCGAGTACAAGGCCCAGCGGCCTCCCATGCCCGAGGACTTATCGTTGCAGCTTCCGTTCGTTCATCGCCTCTGCGAGGCCATGCGCCTGCCGGCGATCCAATTCGCCGGCTACGAGGCCGATGACGTCATCGGCGCTTTGGCGCGCCAGGCGGCCGAGCGCCACCTCGACGTGTACATCGTCACCAGCGACAAGGACATGATGCAGCTCGTCGGAGGGCAGGTGCTCGTGCTGCGTCCCGGAGCGGGTCCGGCCAAGGGCGACCTCGTCGTGGACGCCGCGAAGGTCGAGGAATTGATGGGCGTGTCGCCAGAAAAAGTGGCCGACGTGATGGCCCTGATGGGCGATTCGATTGACAACATTCCCGGCGCGAAAGGGATCGGCGAAAAGGGCGCTCGCGAATTGATTCGGCGTTTCGGATCGGTCGAAGTAGCGCTCGATCGCGCCGCCGAAGTAGAGGGCAAGCGGTATCGCGAGGCTCTGCTGAATGGCCGCGAGCAGGTGATGCTCTCGAAGAAGCTCGCCACCATTGCCGCCGATGCTCCCGTCGAACTCGATCTCCACGCGCTCGAGCTGCGCGAGCCCGACTGGGGCGCCTTGCGCGACCTCTATGCCGAGCTGGGATTCACGTCGCTGCTGCGCGATCTGCCCGCGACGGCCACGGTTTCGACCGCCGCAACCGATTACGCCGCGCTCGATTCCCCCGCCGCGGTCCGGGAATTTCTGCGCGCGCAGCCACGCGATCGTGCCATCGCTTTATGGCTCACGCTGGACGCAGGAGAGCGCGAGACGGAAGGCTTTGGCGCGCGCGTCACCGGATTCGAGATTTCGCCCGGGCCGGGTGTGGCGCGCTTCGCGGGGTGCGACCCGCAGGGCGAGATGCTGGCCGCGCTCGGCGAATTCCTGAGCGACGCCGAGCGCCCGAAGATCGTGCACGACCCCAAGCTTGCCGAACTGCTGGCCGGGCCGGTGCGCGGCATCCGCCACGCGGTCGCGCTCTATTCCTACCTGCTTCGGCCCACGACGGCGCAGCACGATCTGGCCGCCGTCTTGCTGCGCCACGCCAACCAGACCCTTTCCGGCGCTCCGGGCGAGCGCGCCGACCAGTTGCAACGCCTGGCTCCGGTATTGAGGCAAGAAGTAGACGACCAGGATCTGGCCGGGGTCTACGAACAGATCGACCTGCCGCTCGCGCCGGTGCTGGCGACGATGGAGCGGCACGGCATCCGCGTGGACCCGGCCGCGCTCGGCGCCATGTCCGAAACGATGGAGAGCGAAATTCGCGCGCTCGAGCGGCGCATCTGGGAACTCAGCGGCACGGAATTCAACATCAACTCGCCGCAGCAACTCGCGGAAATTCTTTTCGACAAAATGAATCTCGAAACGTCGGCGAAGCGCGGGCGCGCGAAAGCGCGCTCGACCGCGGCGAACGTGCTGGCCGAGCTGGCGCTGCTGCACGAGTTGCCGCGCAAGGTGCTCGAGTACCGCGAGCTGGCGAAGCTCAAGTCCACCTATGTGGACGCCCTGCCCAAGCTGATCGACCCTTCCACACAGCGGCTGCACACGCGCCTCAGCCAGACCATTGCGGCCACCGGCCGGCTCAGCTCCTCCGATCCCAACCTCCAGAACATTCCCGTGCGCAGCGAACTTGGCCGGGAAATTCGCGCCGCGTTTGTGGCCGAGCCGGGTTGGACGCTGCTTTCGGCCGATTACTCGCAGATCGAGCTACGGATTCTGGCCCATTTCTCCGAGGACCCGGTCCTCGTCGAGGCGTTTCGTACCGGGCAGGACATCCACGCGCGCACCGCGCAGGAGGTTTTTGGCGTTGGACCGATGGCGCAGACCGCCGAACACCGGCGCGCCGCTAAGGTCATCAACTTCGGCATCATCTACGGCCTCTCGCCATTTGGCCTGGCCCAGAACCTCGGCATCGAGCAGAAGGAAGCCGCGCAGTTCATCGCCGCGTATTTCCAGCGCTACCGCGGCGTGAAGCAATATCTCGACCGCTCGCTCGATGAAGCGCGCCGCGACGGCTTCACGCGCACGCTGTTTGGCCGCCGCCGGCCGATTCCGGAAATTTCCGCGCCCCAGATGAACCTGCGCAGCCTGGCCGAACGCACCGCGCTCAATACGCCGCTGCAGGGAACCGCGGCCGACCTCATCAAGCTCGCGATGATCGCCATCGAGCGCGAGCTGGACGCGCAAGGATTCAAAACGCGCATGATTCTGCAGGTGCACGACGAGCTGCTCTTCGAGGCGCCGCCCGAGGAACTCGATCGGCTGCGCGCGCTGGTCGGCCCGGCGATGGAGCAGGTCTATCCGCTGCGCGTGCCGCTCGTGGTGGAGATGAAGGCTGGACCGAACTGGCGCGACATGAGCTGAGCGCTTCGCACCCGTGTGCTAGTCTGAACGTGCCGGACGATGGAGGTTCCACATGAAACATTCCCCCGGGTTCCTGAAGCTCGTTCATGATGCCAAGTCGCGCGTCCGCGAACTCGATTTCCGAGAGGTGAAGCGCCTCCTCGACGCCCGCGAGAAATTGGTTCTGGTGGATGTGCGCGAGGAGAGCGAGTGGGCCCGCGGCCATCTGCCCGGCGCCGTGCATTTGGGCAAGGGAGTGATCGAACGCGACATCGAGCAGGCTTTCCCGGAAAAGGACGCGAAACTGGTGCTGTACTGTGGTGGTGGCTTCCGTTCGGCTTTGGCCGCCGACAACCTGCAGAAGATGGGCTACACCAATGTGATTTCGATGGACGGCGGCTGGCGGGGCTGGGTCGAGGCGGGTCTGCCGGTGGAGAAACCCTGATCCGTTCGGAAAGGCTTGGCTGGGGCGGGAGGATTCGAACCTCCACCATCCGCATTAACAGTGCGGTGTCCTACCGGTTGGACCACGCCCCAACGAATCCGCCATATTACCATACGGCGGAACGGCGTACTCGCCGGCCGGAGCCTCGCGGATGCGCCTTACAGGAATTTTTTGGACGCGACGCCGTTCGTCAGCGGTGAAGAGCCAGCAATTTGCCGGCGCTTGCGAGCTCCCGCTCGAACTTCCGAAGCCAAAGCTCGCAGGTGCTGCGCAGGGCGGCTTCGTGACTTTCCCTCAACTTCTGCGCTCGCCGAGCCAGGTCTTCCATCGAGGCTGTTACCAGGCGCTCCAGAACTTTCGCTGCTTCGTTCTCAAGCCGCGCGCGAAACTCGCTTAGAGACCGGCCGTCATCCTTGACCGTGGCGGCTGCTGCTTCCGCAGCTTCAGAGACCGAAGCCGTCATCCGTTCGCGCAGACTGGCCATGACCTGGACGAGGAGCGGGGGCAATGCAGGCACATCGTTTGGCTCTGACGCTTTCGGTTCTTCCGGCCGCCGCACGATGTGCAGCTCCCGAGCTGAGCCGAGGGGCTCGGCTACTTCCGGGATAGCGGGCCAGTCCTCGGGCGGAGACGCGATGCCCCAGATGTTTCGCGGCGATTCCAGCTCCACCGCGACGTCAAAGAGCGATTCATCGGGCCCAAGACGCTTGACCGACATCACGCGCGCTTGCGTGCAGTATCTCGCGCGGCCGTCGCCGAGCTGTCCCACTTCCAGCGTGGCGATGTCGCCGCGAAGGACGTTGTTCCTGGACAGATAGCGGCAGCCGTGGCAATTGACCGAGAGAGTGGCAGCCTTCTCCTCATAGGGGGTGCGCGAAGCGTCCAGGCCTCGGACAGTGATGTGAACCGATTGCTCGATTCGCGTGCTCCGGCGATCCGGCAGATAAGCCAGTTGGCGGTATAGCATCAAAGTCCCCCAAAACTGGGGAAATCATAATGTCGGGGGGCAATTTGAGCTCGGGCGCTGGGATTCCCTGTAGCCAAGGAGTTAACGAGCGGTCATGCCTTGGGGCTCGGCGCTATAACCCAAACTTCGCATTCGGGGCCTCTAATTCGAGCGGCGCGTCAGTTGCGGCTGGCGGTTTGCGTGGCGAAGTAACCCGTACGCGTGCGGACGGAGAGCTTTTCCATTCCCGGCGGCGGGACGACCTCGACACGGATTGCTCGGAAGGAGCGGCCTGCGGGTGCGTTGCCCGGGTAGTATGCCAGCGTATACTGATGGCGTATGTCGTAGGCGAACTGCGTGCAAATCGCTTCGACCTGCTCGACTCCGCTGGGAAAAAAGGCCGACCCGCCCGTGGCCTGCGTCAGCGATAGGAGCGCCTGGCGGGCGCGCTCCGCGGAGCTCTTCTCTTCCTGACCGAGCAGCCCGACCGCATAGATCATGGCATTCGACCTTTGCGCCTGCTCCAGGGTCACATGCAGGTCGTTTTTGCTGAAATTGTCCTCGCCGTCGCTCACGATCAGGAGCACTTTCTTGCTGTTATATCCTCTCTTGAGGTGATCGAGAGAAGTGAGGATCGCGTCGTAGAGCGCCGTGGGGCCGCGCGATTCGGTGCGTGCGAGCGCTTTCCCTAGTTCGCCGGCGTCGCTGGTAAAGTCCTCGTTCAGATCGAAGGAGTAGTTCTGATTGAAGTGAGCGACGAAAACCTCATCCTCAGGGTTGCTGGTCTTGACGAAGGTCAAGGCGGCGGCGTTGACGCCGGGCCTCTTGTCTTCCATGCTGGCGCTGTTGTCGATCAGCAGCCCCATGCTGACGGGCGCGTCTTCTTCACGAAGTACGGCCAGCTTCTGCTCGGCGCCATCTTCGAAGACGCGGAAGTTCCCCGCCTTCAGGCCCGGGAAAAACTGGCCGTGGGCGTCCACCACCGAGACGTGCAGCAGAACCATGCTCACGTCGCTCTGGATGGCGTAGCCGGCAGGAGCTTTAGCCGGCTCTTCGGGCGGAGGCGGAGGCGGTCCCGCGGCTTGCTGCGCGCGGCTGAGCGGCAGCGCGATCAGAAGCAAAAGGATCAGATGTCCAAACCGGCGAAGCATGCCTCGTACGAGCATGCTTAAATTATAACCTCGCGCGCCTCCAATCGTTTCTCGTGTGCTCCGCGCATCAACAGCGGCTGCAGCCGAGTCGCGCGGCCCGTGACCTCGGCGCCGCCCGTTCGGAGACGAGAGAAGTTTTTGCGGCCAGCCCCACCGATTTGGTCGATAATCAGCCCATGCGCGGGTTGGCATCGTCTGCTACCGGACGGATCGGATGAGGCTCCTTTCGTTTGCCCTGATTCTGCTTGTCCTGGTGGGCGCGAACGCCTGGCTGCTCGCCTCGCAGCGCCGGGGATTCGGCCTGGCCCAGGAAGACGGCGACGAAGAGACTTTGCCCACCAACACCAACCAAAGGGCGGAATGGATTTTCGCTCGCTTTCACTACGACATGGGCGAGGAATTCGGCTTTCGCGGCTTCCAGCGCTGGGCCGCCGACTACCCGAAGTCGGACCGCCAGTTCGTGGAAGGCGTTCATCGCCTGACGCGCGTCAATACGCGAACGACGGAACAGGTGGTGGACGCCAACAGCGATGATATTTTCAACTGGCCCTGGATCTTCGTGGAGGACCCCGGCGCGTGGCGCATCTCGCAGCCGCAGGCTGCGCGCCTGCGCGAATATCTGCTGCGGGGCGGCTTCATCATGCTCGACGACACGCATGGCGATTACGAGTGGGGGAATCTCGTCGCGGGGATGGACATGATCCTTCCGAACCGTCCGATCGAGGAACTAAAGGACCAGGACGAAATATTTCACGTTCTGTACGACCTGGATGAGAGGTTCCAGGTGCCCGGGACCAGATACATCTGGGGCGGGAGGCGCTATACGCCGGACAGCGCCGTGCCTAAATGGCGCGCCATTCGCGACGACAAGGGCCGCATCATGGTGGCCATCTGCCACAACTCCGACGTCGGAGACGCCTGGGAATGGGCCGACAGCCCAAACTATCCCGAGCGCGCCACGTCCCTGGCTTTTCGCCTGGGAATCAACTACATCATCTACGGCATGACGCACTAGTTGCGGCGCCTGGCGAGTTAGGATGCGTGCGATGGCCACGGACGACTATCTTCCGGTCACGCTCTATAAGGAAGACCCCAGAAAAGGGGCGGCCCGGGCGGAGTATCACGAGGTTTCGTGCACCAGAAATTCCGCCGGGGTATGCGTGCTTTGTGAACGTCACGGCTGGTGGGACAACGTTAAGAGATGGGCCTTCTCCGACCCGGGAACGCTGCAGAAGCCATTTAACAGCGAGCAGGAAGCAAGGGACGGGATGAATACCCGAATCGCGGAGCTGGAGAGGGAAGGTTGGATTCATAGATTTGTGGCCAGGATTGACTAGCGCGCGGGCCAGCCAGGCAGGACCAATCATTATCCCGCGGCAAACCGCGATAGAGGGTTCCTCATTACCGATTCGATGTGTCCCCGTACGCCCACCGACCACCGGTCCGCCTTCCGTGTAACAATCGATCGTGGATTCCTCGCCTCCAGATGCGCAGCCGAGGACTGCGTCCGACCGCGAGCAGGGTCAGACGCAGAACAAGTCCACCCGTTCATCTCGGCTGGTCCTCGCAAAGCATTTCGTGATCCTCTGGGCTGCCGTCTTCCTTGTCGAATCCGTTGCCGCGCGTATAGGCTTCGAGAAGCCGCTTGTCGGGCTGGATCAAGCAATCACCAGAAGCCTGGAGCACCTCGATCCATTCGCGCTGGCCCATGATTTCTACGGCCGCTGGAGCGATCCGCACAGCCTCCGCGTCTGGAGTTTCAGCGCTCCGTTCAACGCCCGGGTCCACGACGGCCGAATACTCGCCCAGATGCGCGCGCTTCGCAAGCAAGCCCCGGAGCCGCCTGCCGATCCCCGCGTCGCCGCACAACGTTCGATGATGAACGCTTTGGCGCTCGGCGAGATCGGCATCGGGAACCTTCCAGCCCCGGATCCGGCAGCGGAGGAATCGGCAAATGCCCAGTACGAGCGCTCCTGCCAGGAGTACCTGGCCGACTTCAACACTTGGGAGCAGCCCTACCATCAGCTGGCTCTGGGCCTGACCAACTTCGACTCTTCGGCCTACGCAGAACATATGAACGCCTCCTGCGGCAGCGAAACGGGCGCGGGACTCTCGGGGCCGCATCTTTCCTTCGGGCCCCGCTATTACGACCAGTCTTATTTTCCCGCGTTCCCGAATGCCGCCGATTTGGAAGGCCACGGGGCCCTCCAATCTTTGTGGCAGGACGTCCTGGGATTGCCGGACGCGCTGATCTTCACGGTGGGAAGCGCCTTCGCGCACGGCCTTTTCCAAGCCACGCTGGCCGTCTTCCTGATCGTGCTTACCTTCGGCGTGCTTGCCAAGAAAATGCCGATCTTGATCCCTATTCTGCCTCTCTTCGCCGGATGCTTCGGCTGGTTTCTGCTGGAGATGGTGCGCGGCGCTCACCTGCTCCTGCATTCGTTGTTGCCGGCACCAGGCATCCCGACGGTGGCCACAGCCGCTCTCTGGCCGGTTAGCGGCTTCATCGATTCACTGTTCAGCATCGCAAAAGACGACGTCGCGCATAAGATCGCGAAAGAAGTCGAGCGCATTCGCGTCTAACGCAGACCCCGGGTTCATCCATATCGCTCGGAGCGAGGTGCTCCATGTATCAGACAGAGTTGGGCGATGAAATCCTGAAAAAGCTTCACCAATCGCGGCCCCAGGAATTTCAACTCGATGAACTCCGCGGCACGTCCGGGCGTTTCGCGAATCTTCCCGCGCAAGACTGGCTGGCCACGGTCGATGTGCTCATGCAGATGGGCTACGTATACGCTCGTTCCGTGCGACGAAGTTCGGACCAAGAGCTGCTGGGCGTCGCGAATCTCGGCCTTTCTCATCTCGGCGGGTTTCTATTCGAACGCCTCGAGCGCAGCGGCGGCCCGGGCGAAGAGCATCTTGACGTGCTCCTACCGGTCTCCCAAGTCTGAATTCAAAAACGATTTCGACGCCTGCGCGAAACTTGCCGGTCCGAACGCGCCGCTGAGCTTGCTCATCATCGATGTGGACCGCTATCAGTACGTGAACATGGAGTGCGGGCATGTGGTCGGAGACGCGGTGCTCGTCGAAGTGGCATCCACCATCAAGGCTGCCTGCCGCGGAAAGGGGCGCTGTTCCCGCTGGGCGGGAGGCGCATTGGCAGTCCTGTTGCCGAACGTCGACATGAATGAAGCGGTGGCTCTGGCGGAGCAGTTGCGGCAGAAGATCTCCCAATTAAGGGTCGAGAACTGCACCGAACCGGTGACCGTCAGCATCGGAGTCGCTTCCTGTCCGGGGACCAATGACACGTTCGACCATTTGGTTCGAGACGCCGAGGAAGCCATGTACGCGGCGAAGGCCGAGGGCCGCAATCGCGTTTCGATCGCAGCGGGCCAGCAGACGCTGCGCTGAATTGGATCGCCGCCGTTTTCCCACGCCAACTCGACGGGGCTCTCGGATCTGCCCCCCTTCTGAGCGGGCCCCAAGTCGAGCCGAACTTCTTTCTGAGCGGGCTCCAAGTGGAGCCCGCACCCGACGCCAATACAAAATTTCGCTTTTACATATACATGAATCTCCCTATTCACGTGTGGGGGCAAGGTATTTTATTAACTAGGCCCTGAGCGCGATGAGGATGGTCTCGATTCGCGCCACAGTTTGACGGGAGAGCATATGAACAACACCGCATTGGCCCCGACGGTCGATTCAACAAGGGTTTGGAATCACGCCGAAATCCTGAAACAGTGGGACGTGCTGATCGTTTCCGCGCGCGGCGAAAACAGCCAGGCCCTCCTGCGTATTCTGAAAGACTTGCCCATTCACACCTTCGCTGCCGCAAGCGTCGCGCAAGCTAAGCAAGTGCTGTCACGTCATCCGGTTGACCTCATTTTCTGCGAGGAGTCTCTTCCCGACGGTTCTTATCGCCAGCTTCTGGAACTCGCCATTGCAAGAAACAAGAAGTCGCGCTTTGTCGTTATTCTCTGCACCGGAGAGTGGGACGAGTACCTCGAGGCTATCGGGCTCGGCGTAACCGACGTTCTGAGATGCCCCCTGCAGTCGATCGACGTGGAACTGGTCTTGATCGGCTTAGGTCACGATAGATATGATGGCTCTGAGATGACGGCCTGACGATCCGGCAGCACGAACTTCGACCGGTACAGGCCATGCACGATGTCAGTCCCTCTTCGCGGCCAATATGCCCGTATTGCGGCGACGGTCATTTCCACAGGTCCCGCCAGCGCGGCGTCCTTGAACGGCTCCTGCTTCGCATCCTGCGACTGCGCCCCTATCGCTGTAGCCTGTGCGCGACGCGCTTCTATGCCCCTCGCTTCGACCAGGCAGGCTCGTCCGGCGGCCAGTTGGGGGACGGAGCCCCGCAGTCCACGGGGCCGGATCTCAAGTAGTTGCTCATCCTAGAAAAGCAATAATCCGATTGGGCAGCAGAAGTTGTGGACGCAGACGAGGTACAGAGGATCGGCTTCCGACGCCGCTCAGCTCGCAGCTTGCGGCCCCATATC
>Ga0210394_10001666_pt1 | contig 34209 bp, 23 predicted proteins | sample IncBWC12MmetaG_FD_160121 | JGI IMG/M metagenome (GOLD analysis project Ga0210394, IMG submission 160121) | Forest soil microbial communities from Barre Woods Harvard Forest LTER site, Petersham, Massachusetts, United States - Inc-BW-C-12-M | ecosystem: Environmental > Terrestrial > Soil >... | reverse complement strand
CGAGGATGAGTGGATGAGAGCAGGAACACGCCCTCGGGCGCGCTCGACTCGGCGTCCGACCCCGAGCTCACCCACGGCAGCACGATCTGTTTGGCGATGTTCTCCTCGCTGATGATCGTGTAGGCGGCGCCCACCCCGGCGTCGTCCTCGATCACGAGATCGACGATCGCGTCCTCGGGACTGACGTGGCGCTCAAGCGCGATCTCGGCGATCGTCTTGCCGATGAGCGCCTTCACCGCGGGCGTTCTTGCCGCGAGCACCAGCATGCCGTTGGCGCCCGACTGCTGGTAGAGGTTCTCCCAGTCCTGCGGATGTGGCTCCTTCATCGCGGCGATGACCTTGGCGCGCTCGGCGGGGTCCTTGAGACGCTTGACGAGGGCTTCGGGGCCGCCAGCGTGCGCCCACGGCGGCAGCGATGCGGCAAGCGATGTCCCGCCTGCGGTATACGTGTACATGTCGGCGGTGATGCGGATACCGGCGGCGCGCGCCGCGGTGATCATCGCCACGACAGCATCGCGTTTGCCCCAGTTGTCGCGGCCGATGAACTTGAAGTGATGGATCTCGGCCGGCGCGCCACTGTCTCTGGCGATGTCGATGGTCTCCTGAACCGCCTGCTCGATGTGATCGCCTTCGCTGCGCATGTGCGCGGTGTACATGCCACCACAGCGCGCCGACTCGCGCGCCAGCGCCATGAGCTCGGGCGTCTTCGCGTAGTGGTTCGGCGCATAGATGAGCATGGTGGTGAGCCCCAGCGCCCCCTGCTCCATCGCCTGGTGCACGAGCGTGCGCATCGCCTCGAGCTGCGCCGGGGTCGGCTGCACGTCGCCCTCGCCCAGTACGTTGACCCGCACCTCGCCCTCGCCGACGAAGCTCGCGACGTTGGGAGAGATGCCGTGCTTGCCGAGCTCATCCAGGTACTGCCCGAGGGTCGACCAGGTCACCTCAAACCTGACGTCGCCCTGGCGGGCCCTCATCAGCTTCGCCATCTCGGGCGTGAGCGGGCCCATCGACAACTCGGTGAAAACGTCGAGCGTGACGCCCTGCTTCAGGGCGCTCACGCCGCGCCCGTCGACCAGCAGCGACTCCTCCGAGTGCCCCATCATGTCGATGAATCCCGGCGACACCGCCTGACCTGCGGCGTCGACCTCGAGACGGGCCTTACCGGCGGAATGCGGGCCGACGTAGGCGATGCGATCGCCGTCGATCGCGAGTTCGCCCGCGTAGGGCGCGCCACCCTCGCCGTCGTAGATGAGCGCGTGCCGGATGGCCACGTCGTGCAGCGGCGCGGCGGCGCCCACGGCGGAGCCCGCTGCCGTGCACAATGCCGCCGCGGCGCCGACGAGGGCCGCGAGTCGCGCCGCCGCGGCCCGCCTCACGGCCGCTGCTCCTTTACGGGCGTGAACAGCAGATCCTGGTAGTCGTAAGAGAAGTCCGCGATCGGTGACACGGGCTTCATCGTGACGCGGTCGACCTTGCCGTCGGCATCGAGACTGAAGGTCACGTAAGCCGGCTCGATCGTCTGGTCCTCGAGGTGGGTGGCGAAGGTGTCGTACTGGTAGTGCTCGAGTGTGCCGCTCATGCGCGGCGTGGTCTTGAAGTCGATTGCGAGCTTGCCGTCCTTCACGGCGACCTCGATGTTGCCGTACCAGGGATCCTGGTAGGTCCCGGCATAAGAGGCGATGGGGAGCGACGGGCCGACGGCGGCCGGTTTCGCCGCCGCGGTCTTCAGCGCCGTCAGCGCTTCGTTGATGCGCCGCTGCTTCTCGGCGCGATAGCGCGCCACCCAGTCGACGTGCGGCCGGCCGAGATAGTGGTCGAGCAGCTCGTACATGAGGCCGCGGATGATCTCGCCGTCTTCGCAGTTGATCTCGATGGAGAAGCCGACGTGCTTCTCGGGGATCAGCACCACGGCGGTGAGGAATCCGAGCACGGCGCCGCCGTGCCACACGATCTTCGTGCCGGCGTAATCGGTGACGTCCCAGCCGAGCGCGTAGGTGTTGAAATTGGGCTGCGTCGCCTTGAGCGCCGCGGGCGGCTCGCCCACCGGCTGCAGCACCAGCGGCTTCCACATCTGCTGGTGGGCGGCCTCCGAGAACAGCCGTCCCGAGTGTCCGGGCAGCTCGCCGGCGTCGAGCTGGATCATGAGCCAGCGCGCCATGTCATTGGCGCTCACCGTGAGTCCGCCCGCGGGCGCGGCGGCGCGGCCGAGCTCCTCGCGCTCGTTAAGGCGTTCCTGGGTGCCGGCGCCGCGCAGGCCGCCGTCCATGCGCGCGTGCGGATAAGCGCGATTCGCGTTGGCGAAACGCTCCGGCTCATCACTGGTCGAGTGCAGCATGCCGGCGGGCTTGAGCACGTGCGCGGCGGTGAACTGCTCCCAGCTCTCGCCCGAGACCGCTTCGATCAGCTGCCCGGCGACCATGTAGAGCACGTTGTCGTAGGCAAAGCCGTAGCGGAAGCTGGTGGCGGGCCTGAGGTACCGCAGGCGATGCACCGCCTCGGCGCGCGTGAGATTCGAGCGCGGCACGAACATGAGATCGCCCTCGCCGAGCCCGAGGCCGCTCCGGTGCACGAGCAGGTCGCGGATGGTGATCTCGCGCGTCACCCAGGGGTCGTACATTTCAAAACCCGGCAGGCGATCGGTCACGCGATCGTCCCAGCCGATCCTGCCCGCATCGACCAGCACGGCGAGATCGGCCACCGTGAACGCCTTGCCGGTCGAGCCGGTCGGAAAGATGGTATCGGCGTCGACGCGCTCGGCCGCACCGAGGGCGCGCACCCCGAAGCCGTGCGCGAAAGTCACCTGGCCGTTCTCGACGATCGCGATCGCCATGCCGGGCACGCCGACTCGTACGCGTGCCTGCTCGACACGGCGCTCGAAGCCCTGTGGCGGCGCGCCGAGTGCAATGCTGGCGAAGCAAGCGGCCGCGGCGGCGGCGATGAGACCCTTGAGATTCATGCGACCCCCTGCGGTACCACTTTCCCGGTGGCGAGACGGTAGATGCCAACGGTGAAGAGCGGCAGTACGAACACCAGCAGCACGATGACCGCGAACGCGCGGTAGCCCCTGGCGATGAGCGTGACGAGACCGAAGTGCTCGGCGACCAGCATGCAGAACACCAGCGTGCCGAGCGCGATCAGCGCCCGCGCGGCACGCGAGAGCTCGCGGTTGCGGCGGCGGCGGAAGGCGTGGCCGACTCTCTCATTAATGGCGTGCACGAAGCCGGTGCCGCTCTCGAGGAGCGCCGCGAAGATCATGAGCTGGAAGAGATAGCGGAACAGCGGCAGGTCGAGCCGTTGCAGCAGATAGTCCGACGGTAGCGTGGCGTTCGCAATCTCGGGGTAGTAGGCCATCATGCAGGTGAAGAACATGAGCGCCGGCAGCATCGCGAGCGGGCCGGCGATGAGGCCGGCGATCACGGCGTCGCGGTTGCTGGTGAGGTGGCGCAGCACCGGCAGGATCACGACGGCGCCGATGACGTTATAGCTTGCGTAGGCGACGCCACCCGCGACCCAGCCCGACTGCGCGGCCGGCCGCGCGAAGCCGGCGACGATGCGCGCGCCGAAGTGCGTGAGCGAGAACAGCACGAACAGCACGTACACGCCATAGAGCAGGAACGACACCCACGCGAACAGCCGCTCCACCGAGGCGTTGCCGTAGGCGGTCACGAGCCCGATCGCCGACAAGAGCACGAGCGTCCCGACGATCGTCGGCAGACCGAGTGCCGCCGCCCCGATGGCGCCCGCCGCGGCGCCGAACACCGCCAGCACCAGCACCACGAACAGTACGTAGGCCGCCTCGAAGGCGATCCAGGCGGGCCCGAGCAGCGAGCGCATGAAGCTCTGGTAGTCGCGGGTGTGGCTGGCGCGCGAGAACAGGAACGTCACCACGCAGATGGCGCTCCAGATCACCAGCGCGAGCGCCATCGCCTTGATGCCGCCCCACGGACCGCTCGGCAGGAAGAACTCGGCGAGCTCGCGCCCGGTGGCGTAGCCGCCGCCGATTACCACCGCCTTGAAGGCGAGGCCGGGCAGGAGCCGCCGCTGGAACCAGCTGGACACGCTGCGGTTACGCCGCGGATGCGCCGTGCACGGCGGGCCTCAGGCCGCGCGCCGGCTCGGGCCGCCCCACACCGCTTCATCGCACCAGATCATGCCGCCGGCGTAGCGCACCGCCGGCGTGCGGTCGCGCGCCAGGAACGTCGGACCGTCGAGGTCGACGACGTCGCACAGCTGCCCGAGCACGAACGAGGGGGCCATCGCCCAGCTCGAGCCCATCATGTTGCCCACCATGACATCGAGTCCGGCGCGGCGCGCCTCGTGCGCCATGGCGAGCCCCTCGGTGAGCCCGCCGCACTTGTCGAGCTTGATGTTGACGGTGTCGAAGCGCCCGATGAGGCCGGCGATGTCATTGAGTCCCTGCGCGCTCTCGTCCGCGGCGATCGGGATGGGCGAGTCGCAGCCCTCGAGATCCGCCTCACGGCCGCGGGCGAGGGGCTGCTCGATGAGCTCCACGCGGGTTTCGACCAGGACGGAGATCAGCCGCGGCAGCGCGCCGATGCCATACGCCTGATTGGCATCGACCCCGAGCCACACGTCCGGGCGCACCGCACGCACGGCGCGCACGCGCGCGGCATCGAGCTCCAGGTCGCCGGTGAGTTTCAACTTCAGGGCCCGTGCCGCAGCATAGCGCCGCGCCCCTGCCGCCATGATCTCGGGAGTGTCGGCGCCGAGGGTGAAGGTCGTGGTGAGCTGGCGCGGGGGCTTGAGGCCCGCGAGTGCCCACACCGGCCGTCCGGCACGCTCGGCCTCCAGCTCCCACAGTGCGCAGTCGAGCGCATTGCGCGCGCCGCCCCGCGGCAGCAGGCGCTGCAGCGCCTCGCGGTCGATGCCGCGCTCGATTCCCGCGCGCTGCGCCTCGATCGCCGCCGCGGCACGCGGCACGTCGTCTTCGAGATAGAAGACACCCGAGGCCTCGCCGCGCCCGCGGTGTACGCCGTCGTCGAGCGTGACCACCACGGCGTCCTGGTGCTCGAACACCCGCCCGGCGATGCGAAACGGTGCCGAGAAGGGCAGCTTCTCGACCGCTACCGTGAGACGCAGCCCCGGCATCAGTAGCTGGTCCCGATATGGAGCAGATGGAACGACAGTCCCACCCACAGCACGATGAGGGCCGCGAGCGCCAGCACCACGCTCCACGTGCGCGCCGGCCAGCGCCGCGCGCCGCCCCACACCACGAGGAGATTCCACAGCATCACCACGAAACCGCCGACGAAGGCGACCACGCTGCCGAGCTGCGCCAGCAGCAAGAGCGGATCGAGGCGTCCGCCGAGCGTGCCCGTGTCATGAAGAATGAGTGCGACGAACACTCCCCAGAGACTGAGGGCCGCGACGATCGCCAGCGCGGCGATGCGGCTCCAGCGGTAGGCGCTCGCGGCTCGCGCATCGAGCGCGAGCGGCGCCTTGTAGCGCCGGCGCACCAGTGCCGCCACCGGCCACAGCAGCGCCGTGAGGAGCAGAGCCGCGAAGCTCACGAGCAGCAGCGGCATCAGCCAGCCGCTGCTCTGATACCAGGGCGTGCGGTCGTACACCATGAAGGGCGAGAGCGTGTCGAAGCTCCAGCGCACCGGCTTGCCGTCGACCACCCGGGCCGCCAGGCGGTCGTGGGAGTCGACGTCCTGCCAGACGAACGGCGCCACCTCGACCCAGTGCCGCGGCAAGCCGTTCGGTCCCGGCACCGCCACCAGCAGCTCTCCGTCCTTGTTGACGCCGGCCTTCATCTGGCCGACGAACTCGAGAGCCGCGAGGAAGTCGTCGAAGCCGCCGCGCGAGACGGTCCAGGCGCCCGCCATGAGCGCCGCGTGCGCCTTCTCGGTGGCGGCATCGAGCTTCGGCGCCACCGGGTGCGGCTCGGCCGCCGGCAGGTAGCGGTCGGCGAAGTCCTGGAACAGCGCGATGCGCAGCGTGTGCGCCGCGCCCTCCTTGCCCGCGCTGTTGAAGGACACGTAGAAGCCCACGTTTTCCTTCAGGAACAGGTGCAGCGAGGTGTGGAACCAGTCGGTGTCGCCGAGGTGCGCGACGACCTCGCGGCCGTTGATGTTGGTCTCGAAGAAGCCGAGCTCCATGCGGTTCAATGGTCCGATGCCGTCGGCGTACGGGCTATCGTGCATCTGCGCGGCGGTCTCGGCCTTGAGGATCCGGTTGCCGTGGTACTCGCCGTTCTGCAGGTGCGCGATCATGAAGTGCGCCATGTCCTCGCCCGAGGAGGAAGCCGAGCCGGCCGGCGCCGGACCGATGTACTCAAACGGCTGTCCCTCGCCCGAGGCGACGCGGTAGCCGGTGGCCATGAGCGGCACCAGCTGCGGCGGCAGCGGCTGGCGGAAGCTCGAGTGCTTCATGTCGAGCGGCTCGAAGATATGGTGCTCGATGTAAGCATCGAACGGCTCGTGCGCGAGGCGCTCGACGATGTAGCCGGCGAGCGAGGCGCCGTAGTTCGAGTAGGCCGGCGTCGAGCCGACCGCGAATACGCGCGCCGGCACGTGCTGCTTCAGCAGCGCGTCGTAGCTCGGCAGGTTGTTGCTCGCCGAGATGATGCCCTTGGCCTGCTCCTCGAAGCCGGCCGTGTGCTGCATGAGGTTGCGCATGGTGATGGGCTTGCCGTCTTTGCCCGTCACCTTGAAGTCGAGGTACTGGTTGATGTCGCCGTCGAGGTCGATCTTGCCCTGCTCCACCTGCTGCATGACCGCGGTCCAGGTGAACAGCTTCGACACCGAGCCCGGGCGGAACAGCGTGAGCTTCGGGTCGACCGGCGTGCGCTTGGCGACGTCCGCGAAGCCGTAGCCACGCTCGCTCACGACCGCGCCGTCCTTGACCACCACGACCACCGCGCCGGCGATGTCGCCGACCCGCAGCGCGAACGGCAGGTAGCCGTCGAGCCAGGTGTTGAGGTCCTCGGCCGTGAGCGGCGCGCCGGCCGGCGTCGCAGCGGCTGCCGCTGCGGGCATCGCCGGCGGTGGGCTCGCCTGCGGCGCCGCCGGGGCCGCAGCGCGTGCGATCGCCACCGTGAAGAGCGCGAGTGCCAGGGTGAGGAGCGCAGCGGCCGCTGCCGGGATCAAGCGGGATTGCGCCGGAGCGCGCGGAAGCTTCGTGTTCAAGGGGAGGTCCTTCAGGTCGAAAGTCAGGCCAGGCATGAGTCGACGAGCCGTTCGAATTCGCGCCCGGGGCGCAGCGGATCCGCCACCGGCAAGCCGAGCCGGTGACTCTCGCGCGCGAGCAGATCATGCGCCTCGCGAGCTGGGAGCTGCGAGGTATTGAGGCAGACGCCGCCGCAGCGGATCGCCGGGTTCGTGCGCCGTCCGAGCTGCACGTTGAGATCGATGGTTTCGGGGATCCCCGGCGTCGCGTACTCCGGGTAGCCGAGCACCCGGTCGCGTCCCGGCAGGTGGCAGACCACGAAGACGTCGGGCTGGCTGCCGTGCAGGAGTCCGAGCGAGACCGCGGCGTAGGCCGGATGGAACAGCGACCCTTGGCCCTCGATCACGTCCCAGTGCTCAGGCGCCGCATCGGGACTCAACATCTCCGCGGCACCGGCCTCGAAGTCGGATATCACCGCGTCCATCGGCATGCCGCCGCCGGCGATCAGGATGCCGGTCTGGCCGGTCGCGCGGAAGTCGACGGCACGGCCGCGCGCGGCGAAGGCCCGCGTCAGCGCGAGCGCTGCGTATTTTTTGCCGAGCGCGCAGTCGGTGCCGACGGTGAGCAGCCGCTTGCCCGTGCGCTTGCGCCCCGTGGCGATCGGGATGTGCGCCGGCGGGACGCGCACGTCGATGAGGCGGCGGCCGAGGCGCGCCGCGGCCGCCGCGAGTCCCGGCACGTGCGCGAGCTTGGCGTGCAGGCCGCTCACGATGTCGAGCCCGGCCTCGAGCGCCTCGACCAGCAGCGGCACCCAGCGTTCGCCGATCGCCCCGCCCACGTTGGCAACCCCGATGACGAGACCGCGTGCGCCTTTCGCGTACGCTTCCCGCGGAGTGAGTCGCGGCAGCCCCGTCGACACCGTCGCCTCGACGCACGCCCACTCGCCGACGCAGCGCTCCGGAATCCAGTCGCGCAGGCCGAATGCCGTCTTGGCGAAGGCCGGCTCGATGGTGTCGCCGAGAAACAGCAGGTACGGATACGGCAGACGCACGGGCTCGCCCGCGGCATCCCCCCGCACCGAGCCTGAGGTGCGCTCAACCACCGCAGTCCTCCCGGGCGAATCCGTGCTCAGAATTTCGCGGTGATGGTCGCACCGATGGTGCGCGGCTGAACGTAGCTGATCGCGCCCCCGTAATTCGGGCTGCCCGAGTTGGAGTAGTAGGCGATGCCGCGGTTATCGCCCACGTTCTTGCAGTACAGCTCGAACGTCCAGCGAGCGTTCTCGAGCCCGGCGCGCAGGTTGACCGTGTTGTAGCTCGGCAGCTCGGGGCGCGGTTCCGGCTCGAGCGCGCCAGTGGCGCCGGGAAGGGCAGAGAAATCGTTGAAGCGCGACCCGACATAGCTCCAGGCTGCCCCGGCGAACGCGGTGTAGTCGCCGAACGCACGCCAGGTGTAGGCCCCATCCAGCGACGTGCTCCATTTCGGCACGTACGGTAATGGATCCCCATCGTTGCCGCCGGCGTCGGGCGCCGCCGAAGTCAGGTAGGCATCGACGTACGCACCCACGAGCGTGAAGGTGAGACCGGTCACCGGCGTATAACCGAATGTCCATTCGACACCCTTGGTGCGCGCGGTGCCGCCGTTGGCGTTGATGCCGAACGCCGGTTGCCCCGCCACCTGGACCTCTTCGAACAGCTGAATCTTCTTCCAGTCGACGAGGAACACGGCGACATCGACGGACAAGCGCTTGTCGAGCAGGTCCGAGCGCACGCCAAGCTCGTAGTTCGTGGTCTGATCGGCCTGGTACGTTCGCTGGATACTTGCTGGTGCGGTCGGCGGCAGGTCGTTCGGGCCGCCCGGCCGATAGCCGGTCGCGATCCGCCCGTACACCATGGTGTCGTCGCTCAGGTGCCAGCGTGGCGCAATCGAGTAAGTGAAGTCGGTGTCGGTCGAGTCGCCGGCAACCGTCTGTGGGTTAGCCTGGCCGGTAAGCGTGAGCAGCGCGCCACTGGTCACCTCGTCGGCGGACTGCTTGTTCTCGGACCAGCGGCCGCCGAGGCCGAGATCAAATTGCGGGCTGAAGTGGTAGGTCACCTCCGCAAAACCGGCCCATTCACGATACAGGGCGTCGAGGGAAGCGTTCTCGAGCGACGGACCGCCCAGAGCTGTCGGTAACGGGGCATACACCAGGCTCGGGATGTAGAAGAGCGGCAGCGTCTGGTCGAGCGTCGAGGACTCGTGCGTGTAGAACGCACCCACCTGCCAGTCGAGAGTCTGCCCGGCCGAGGAGGCGAGACGGAACTCCTGGGTCCACTTCTTGATGTTGATCGCTTCGGTCTCGGCGAGGCCGGCGACGGCGGTCGCCCCGGGAGGGGGTGGGGCGACGAGTCCGAGAAGGCTCGTAGCGACATTGCCGTAGGTACCCGTTGGCCCAGTCCCCGGCGCGGCCGCGGCCGAAGTTACGTCAGAGAGCCCGTTCTCTTCCGCGGTCCCGTAGCTTGTGATCGAGGTGAAGTTTCCCCAGCCGAGATTCCAGTTGAGCGTGCCACTGTAGACACGGTAATCGAAGCTGACCGGCTCGTTGATGAAGCGTTGCTGGTTGAAGTTGCCGTTCTGCGGCTCGAACTGATTGGCTGGAGGCGTGAGCTCCAGGTTGCCTGCTCCGATCACATCGGTGTAGGGCGTCCCGTCGGTGTGCAGGTCCTGCCCGAAGGCGTTCAGTCGTATTGAGAGGTTGTCGGTAAAGTTGACCAGCAAAGCTGCACGCACGCCGTCGCGATCGCCATGGTTGATGTCCTTCTCGCCGAGCGACGGATCATCGACGTAACCGGGTAACCCCTCGTAGTAGCCGCTGAGGCGAAAGGCGGCGCGATCACCGATCGGCAGGTTGATCATGGCGGCCCCGGACCCCGCGCCCTCACCGTGCGCGACATCCTCGCCCCCGCCCTGGACCGCCGCGGCAAACTTCGTCGGGTCGGGCGGATTGGTCACGTACTTCAGGAGTCCGCCCTCGCTGCCTGCGCCGTACAAGGTGCCCTGGGGGCCGCGCAGCACCTCGACACGCTGCAGGTCCCAGGTGTCGAAATCACCGCTGAAACCAAAGCCGTTGGCGAGCGCGTTGCTCGAGCCGAAGGGCGTATCGTCGATGTAGGTGGTCACCGTCGAGCCGACCCCGCCGACGTTCTGTCCGCGCAGCGTAAGCCGTGTGATGCCGGGCTGAAGGTCGGTCAGTGATAAGCCCGGCACTCTGGCTGCGAGGTCATCGAGACTGATGAGCTGCTGCTTCTGCAGGTCCTCCGAGGTGATCGCGGTCACCCCCATCGGTACATCGTGCAGCTTCTCCTCGCGCTTCTGCGCCGTGACGACGATCTCCTGGAGCCCGGCGGCCGTGCCGGACGGCGTGGTCTGCTGTGCCTGCTCGTCAGCCCGCGCACCCGCAGCCGCGGCCAGCGCGGCCGCGACGGCGGCGAACAGAATCGGCGAAGGAAGGCGTAGCGGCCTGGACATGATGAATCCCCCCGGGGCGTGGCGCCCACGTATTTCTCTAATGTGACAACAATTTTTCTGAATTGGCAAATGAATTTTCACGGGGATACAGGGTAGGATTGTGGCGTGGCAGCGAAATCCGAATCGGTTCGAGACGCCGCACGTGCGCCTGCCCAGGCACCCACCACGCTCGCCAAGCCGGGCGCGGTGCTCAGGGCGCAGCGCCGCAAGCACGGCTGGACGCTGGCCGAGGTAAGCGCCCGCACCGGCCTGCCGCTCTCGACTCTCTCGAAGATCGAGAACGACAAGATGTCGCTCACCTTCGACAAGCTGCTGCGCCTGTCGAGCGGCCTCGAGGTGGACATCTCGGCGCTCTTCAACGGCGAGACGAGCGGGGACGGCTTCAAGGGCGGCAGCGGACGGCGCAGCATCATCCGCGCCGGCGAAGGCAAGGCGATCGAGACGCCGAACTACTCGCACCTCTACCCGGCGTGGGAGCTGCTCAACAAGCGCATCATTCCCATCGTCGCCGAAGCGCACGCGCGCAGTCTCGAGGAATTCGGCGAGCTGATCCGCCATCCGGGCGAGGAGTACGCCTTCGTGATCGAAGGCGAAGTGGATCTCTACACGAGTCTGTACGCGCCGGTGCGCCTCAAGGCCGGTGACTCGATCTATTTCGACAGCGGCATGGGCCACGCCTACATCGCGGTCGGCGAGGGTCCGTGCCGGATCCTGTCGCTGAACTCGGCACCGGAGACGCAGCTGATTGCCGCGAGCGCCGGTCAGCCGCGCGCCGAAGCGCCGCGCAGGGTGCCGGCCGCGACGGCAAAGCGTAAACGTAGCTGAGCCGCGCCGTCAGTCGGCACGTTGGCGCGCGTCATGCGCGCACTGCTACTTCGCGTGCGGCGCGCCGTCGAGTGCCAGCGTCGCGGTGGAGGGGCCACGCGTCGCACGCAAGCGTACGCTGACCTCCTCGGCCCGGCCGAGCGCGCGCAGCACGTTGCCGCCCGCGACCCTGGCGAGATCCGCGTCGCTCCAGCCGCGGCGCGCGAGCTCGGCGAGCAGCGCCGGGTACTTGTCGACGCCATCCAGTCCGGCCGGCGCCTCGGGGATGCCATCGAAGTCCGAGCCGAGTCCGACGTGGTCGACGCCGGCGACTTTACGGATGTGGTCGATGTGATCGGCCACGTCGCCGATCCCCACCGGCGGCTGCGGGTGGGCACGCTCCCACTCCGCCATCGCGGCCCTGGCGCGCTCCGGCTGGCCGATATAGAGGCCGCCGAACGGCGGACTGTTGTAGCGCGCCACTTCCGCGGCGCGGTCCGCGTCCCAGCGGCGCCGCGCCTCCGAGACGTAGCCCGGGAAGAAATTCACCATCACCACGCCGCCGTTGGCGGCCACGAGGCGCAGCACGTCGTCCGGCACGTCGCGCGGATGGTCGACGAGCGCGCGCGCCGAGGAGTGCGAATAGATCACCGGCGCCTCGCTCACGGCGAGCGCCGCGCGCATGGTCTCCTCCGACACGTGCGACAGATCGATGAGCATGCCGAGGCGGTTCATCTCGCGCACGACCTCCTTGCCGAAAGGCGTGAGCCCGTGGTGCGCGGGATTGTCGGTGGCCGAGTCCGCCCAGGCGGTGTTGGCGGAGTGGGTGAGCGTCATGTAGCGCGCACCCAGGTCGTAGTAGGCGCGCAGCACGTCGAGAGAGTCGTTGATCTGGTGGCCGCCTTCGACGCCGATCAGCGAGGCGATCCTGCCCGCCTTGTGTGCACGCATGACGTCCGCGGCCGTGTAGGCCATGGCGAGATCGTGCGGGTAGCGCGCACACATCTGTTTGACGATGTCGATCTGCTCGACGGTCATCTGCACCGCGGCCGGACCCTTCACCTCCACGGGAATGAACACCGACCAGAACTGCCCGCCGACGTGCCCGGCCCGCAGGCGCGGGATATCCGTCATCAGCGGCGGGCTGCCCTCGGGGGCCGGGAGCGGGAGCGTCGAGCGGCTCAGGTCCACCTTCGCGAGGTCACCGGCGAAGCGTGTGCGGATTTCCCACGGCAGGTCGTTGTGGCCGTCGATGAGCGGCGTCTGGGCGAGCACGCGCTCGATGCGCTGCGCGTCCGTATCGGCGGCGAGCGCCGGCGCGGCCAGCCACAGTGCGGGCAGCAGGGCGAGCGCGAGCGGTGCGCGCGGTGCGGGATGCGGCATGCCGGAGATCCTCATTCGGTGGCGGGTGCGGGTGCGCGATCATACCGGAGCGCGCCAGCCGCGCGTCGCCCGGCCGCGGCGCCCTCACCGTCCGGCGACGACCTCGATCGCGTTGGTGACCGCCCGGACCCCCGGCACGTCGCGCGCGATCCAGGTGGCGGCGTCGCGATCCGGTCCGTCGAAGGCGAGTCCGGTGAGGTAGGCAACGCCGTCGTCGACCCGTACCTCGAGCGCCGGATAGAAATACCTTGGACTGCCCTTGAGCGCCGCATACACGCGCTCGCTGGTCGCCGTGTCGGCCGCGACCTGCGCGGGAGAGCGCGGGGGTACGTGCGCGCAAGCCCCGGCCAGCAGCGCCGCCGCCAGCCCGCCGAGCGCCCTGGCGCGGATCATGCGCCGCGCCGCCGCGGTCACGATCAGCCGAGCGCCTGGCGCAGCTCGCCGATCAGGTCGTTGACGTCTTCGACGCCGACCGAGAGGCGAATCAACCCGTCGCTGATACCGAGCGCCTGGCGGGTCGCCTCGGGGAGCGAGGCGTGGGTCATGATGCCCGGGTGCTCGATGAGGCTCTCGACGCCGCCCAGACTCTCGGCGAGCGCGAACAGCCGGCAGCGCTCGAGCGTGCGGCGCGCGACCGGCAGGCCGCCACGCAGCACCGCGGTCACGATGCCGCCGAAGCCGCCCAACATCTGCCGCCGCGCGAGCGCGTGCTGCGGGTGGCTCGCGAGCCCCGGGTAGTAGACGCGCTCGACTTCGGGATGCTGCTCGAGGAACTGCGCCACCGCGAGCGCGTTGGCGCAGTGCCGCTCCATGCGCAACGCGAGTGTCTTGATGCCGCGCAGCGTCAGGAAGCTGTCGAAGGGGCTCGACACGCCGCCGAGCGCGTTCTGCAGATACCCCAGCCGCTCGCTGAGCTCGCTCCCGGCACGCACCGCCGCCGCGCCGCCGACCGAGTCGGAATGGCCGTTCAGGTACTTGGTGGTGGAGTGCACGACGATATCGAAGCCGTGCTCGAGCGGCCGCTGGATGTAGGGCGTCGCGAACGTGTTGTCGCAGACACTGATGAGCTGGTGCTGCCGGGCAACGGCGGCCACCGCAGTGAGATCCACCACCTTGAGGAGCGGGTTGGTCGGGGTCTCGACCCACACCAGGCGCGTCTCGGGCCGGATCGCGGCCTCGAGCGCCGCCGCTTCGGTGAGATCGACGAACGACACGCTGTGACCCGCCGAGCGCTTGCGCACGTTCTCGAGCAGGCGGTAGCTGCCACCGTAGAGATCGTGCATGGCGATGATGTGCGCGCCGGCATCGAGGAGCTCCAGCACCGTCGCGCTCGCCGCCATTCCCGAGGCGAAGGCGAAGCCCGCGCCCGCCCCTTCGAGGTTGGCCACCGCTGCCTGCAGCGCGTCGCGGGTGGGGTTGCGGCTGCGCGAGTAGTCGTAGCCCTGGTGCACGCCCGGGCTCGACTGCACGTAGGTCGAGGTCGCGTAGATCGGCGGCATCACCGCGCCGGTGAGGGGATCGGGCCGCTGGCCGCCGTGGATCACGCGGGTCGCGAAGCGCCGTGCGGAACTGTCATCGTTCATGGATCACTCGCTTCACGGCGGCAGGCGGCGGCGCAACCAGTTGAGCAGATCGATGCGCGTGACCAGGCCCTGGAACTCCCCGCCGTGCATGACGATGGCCACCATGCCGCGCTTGAAGATCTCCATGAGCTGCGCGACGGGTGCATCGACCGGCACCGTCACCAGGTGGCTCGCCATCGCCTGCGTGACCGGATCGTTGAAGTGCTGCGGGTTGTTGACCACTTCGAGGAGGATGTCCTCCTCGTCGACGATGCCGACGATGCGCCCGTCGTGCATCACGGGCACCTGCGAGACGTCGTAGAGCTTCATGCGGCGGTAGGCAGCCAGCACCGTTTCGGTGGAGTTGACCGTGACCGCGGCACGGTCCTTGTGGCGGCGCAGAATCAGGTCCCGCAGGTCGCCGTGGCTCTCACGCTCGAGGAAGCCCTGATCGAGCATCCAGTAATCGTTGTAGACCTTGGAGAGGTACTTGTTGCCGCTGTCGCACACGAAAGTGACCACGCGTTTAGGCGCGCGCTGCGCGCGGCAGTAGCGCAGCGCCGCCGCGAGCAGCGTGCCGGTGGAGGTGCCGGCGATGACGCCCTCTTTCTTGAGGAGCTCGCGGCAGGTGCGGAACGCCTCCGCGTCGGGAATGCTGTAGGTGCTGGTGACGCGCGAGAAGTCCGCGACCGGCGGCACCGTGTCGCCACCAATACCCTCGACCAGCCACGGCGACATCTTCTCCGGGAGACTGCCCGTGCTCGCGAAGCTCGCGAGCCCCGAGCCCACGGGATCCGCGAGCACCATCGCGACGTCGGGGGCGGTGCGCGCGAAGAAATGCGACAGTCCCGCGAGCGTGCCGCCGGTGCCGACCCCGCACACCACGGCATCGAGCTTACCGGCCATCTGCTCCCAGATCTCGGGCGCCGTCGTCTCCTCGTGCGCCTGGGCGTTGACCGGGTTGCCGAACTGGTTGACGAAGTACGAGTTCGGCGTCTCGCGCGCCAGGCGCTCGGCGACGTCGCGGTAGTACTCCGGATGCCCCTTGCTCACGTCCGAGCGCGTCATCACCACCTCGGCGCCCATCGCGCGCAGGTGAAAGATCTTCTCCTGGCTCATCTTGTCGGGGATCGCCAGCACCAGGCGGTAGCCCTTCTGCCCCGCGACCAGTGCCAGCCCCAGCCCCGTATTGCCCGCGGTGGCTTCGATCAGCACGCTCCCCGGGCGGATCAGGCCGGCGCGTTCGGCCGCCTGGATGAGGTAGAGGCCGATGCGGTCCTTGATGGAGCCGCCGGGATTCTGGTTCTCGAGCTTGAGGTAGAGCTCGCACGGGCCGGTGTCGATGCGCCGCACCGCCATGAGCGGCGTGCGGCCGATCATCTCCAGCACGTTGCCGTAACTCTGCGCTGCCATGTTCGGTCCGTCGGATGGGGACCGTGATTGTACGGTCAGCCGGGAGTGGCGGCGACCAGAAGCCCCGCCGCGACCCAGCCGGCGAGCAGCGCCGCGGCCTCGCGCGGTGCGCGCTCGGCGCCGTGCACGGCGGCGAGCCGCTCGCACAGCTCGCCAAAGGTGCCGCCGGCGCGCGCCGCATCGACCGCCGCCGCCTCGGACGGCTCGAGCGAGCGGAAATAGCTCTTCAGGTCCTGCCGCCACAGGAGCCATTCGACGGGCTCGGCCACGACGCGCAGCTCCGGGCGCTCCTCGCCGTCAGTGAGCGCCTTCCACAGCTGCGGCGCGTTCCACTGGAGCGCCAGGCGCCGCACGCTCGGGTGGAAACTGAAGCGCAGCGCCGCCCACTCCTCCGGCGCGACGCCCGCCAGCGCCGCGGCGGCCAGCGGCTCGGCATCGGCGGCGTCGAACACGCCGCACAGCGTCCATTCCCAGCGGGCGAGCTCGCCCAGCAGCGCCACCTCCGCGGTGTCGGGGTAGGCGCCCAGAAAGGCCTCGAGCGCATCGCCATAGTGGCGGATGGAGAAGAACGGCGAGTCGTGTGTGCGCACGTAGGCGGCGCCGAGCGCCTCGAAATCCTCCTCCCCGAGGAGCTCGGCGAGCGCGGGGTAGCTGGCCTTGAGCGCATCGATCAGCCGGGCGCCGTAGGCGCCGGCGTAAATCCCGAGGCGCGTCGCGACCGGCACGCGCGCGCTGCCGACCACCTCGGCTTCGATGGCGCTCGTGCCGCGCAGCAGGTACTCCTGGAATTCTCCCTGCATGCGCGCGAGGGCGCTCATGGGGCACCGAGGCGCGCCGCGCCGGCGGTGCGGCTGGGCGCCGCGGCGGGCACGGCGTCCGCGAGCGCCCGGGCCGCGACCGCGCGCGCCTGGTCGAGCTCCGCGCACAGCTCCGCGAGCGGCGGGATGCGATCGTCGCGCTCGATCATGGTCGACACCGCACCACAGCGCCGGATGGCGCTCGCGTACAGCCCCCATACCGGATCGGGCACCGGGTGGTCGTGGGTGTCCACCAGGTAGTCGCCGTGGTTCTCGTGCCCGGCGAGATGGATCTGCTGCACGCGCTCGGGCGGGACGCCCGCGAGATACTCGAGCGGATCGAACTCGTGGTTCACCGCGCTCACGTAGATGTTGTTGACGTCGAGGAGGATCAGGCAGTCGGCGCGCGCGGCGATCTCGGCGAGGAACTGCCACTCGGTGAGCGGGGAGTCGCGGAAGCTGACGTAGCTCGAGACGTTCTCGAGCAGGATGCGCCGTTCGAGAACCTCCTGCACCGTGCGCACACGCGCCACGACGTGCGCGAGCGCCTCCTCGGTGTAGGGCAGCGGCAGCAGGTCGTGGGTGTTGCGCCCGGCGACACCGGTCCAGCACAGGTGGTCGGAGATCCACTCGGGCTCGACGCGCGCGGCGAGCGCCTTCACCTGCCGCAGGTACTCGTGATCGAGAGGCGCGGTGCTGCCGATCGAGAGCGACACGCCGTGCATCACGAGCGGGTAGCGCTCGCGGAAGCGCATCAGGTAATCGAGCGGCTTGCCGCCCGGCACCAGGTAGTTTTCCGTGAGCACCTCGAACCAGTCGACCCGCGGGCGATCGCTCAGGATCGCCTCGTAGTGATCGACCCGAAGGCCTAAGCCAAAACCGAGGGAGGGACGGGTCAGCATGTGTGCCTCTCGCGCGGGGCGCGATTGTAGCGCGCACACCCATACAGTAGACCGGGAACCGGGCTACTGGATTGCCAGCGCCCCGCCGACCCCTTGAAATGTGGCACTCCCGGATCGATTACAATTCACTGGCCCGCGTCTGCCTCAAGTACCCCGCGACTCACTCAGCTGACGGTGCAGGAATGACCGATGCTTCCGGTGACGCCATCCTCGTGCGTGGCGCGCGCCAGAACAATCTCAAGAATCTCGATCTCGACATCGCGCTGAACGAGCTCGTGGTCGTAACGGGCGTGTCCGGCTCGGGCAAGTCGTCGCTCGTCTTCGACACGCTGTACGCGGAAGGCCAGCGCCGTTACGTCGAGACGTTCTCGCCGTATGCGCGGCAGTTCCTCGACCGCATGGACAAGCCGCAGGTGGATTCCATCACCGGCATCCCGCCGGCGATTGCCATCGACCAGACGAACCCGGTGCGCACCTCGCGCTCGACCGTCGGCACGATGACCGAGCTCAACGACCATCTGAAGCTCCTCTATGCACGCGCGGCGCAGCTGCACTGCCGCCGCTGCAGCGAGCCGGTGCGGCGCGACAGCACCGAGAGCATCTACGCGGATCTCAGCGCGCGCGCGCAGGGCGCGGGCGACCCGCGCCTGGTGCTGTCCTTCCCCGTACCGGTGCCGGCGAACTTCACCGAGAGCGAGGTGCGTGAGCTGCTCGCGCGGCAGGGGTACACGCGTTTTCTCGACTCGGCGCCGCCACCCCCGGCGGCACCCGCACCCGCGGCTCCACCGGCACGCGGCAAGGGCCGCGGCAAGCGCGCGCGCGGCGCGCCGAGCGCGCCGCCGCAGGTGCTCGAGGTGGTGCAGGACCGGCTGCGCGCGGGGAACGCCGAGCGCGGCCGGGTGCTCGAGTCGCTCGAGGCGGCGCTCAAGGTCGGGCGCGGCCGCGTGAACCTCCACGTGGTCGATGAGGCGGATCCGCCCAACGTGCTCGCCACCTGGCGCTATTCGAGCGAGCTGCACTGCGCGCACTGCAACCTCTCGTACCGCGAGCCGACGCCGAGTGGGTTCTCCTTCAACTCCCCGCTCGGCGCCTGCGATACCTGCCGCGGCTTCGGCCGCACCATCGGCATCGACTATGGCCTCGTCATTCCGGACGAGAGCAAGTCGCTGCGCGGCGGTGCGCTCAAGCCCTGGCAGAGCAAGTCCTATGCCGAGTGCCAGCAGGACCTGGAGAAATTCGCGAGGCTGCGCGGCATTCCACTCGATGTGCCGTGGCGCGAGCTGTCCGCCGAGGCGCGCAAATGGGTGATCGAGGGCGAGGGCGCCTGGAGCCGCAAGGTCTGGTATGGAGCCAGGCGCTTCTTCGCCTGGCTCGAGACGCGCGCCTACCGCATGCACGTGCGGGTGCTGCTGTCGCGCTACCGCGCCTACACGCCCTGCACGGCGTGCGCCGGGGCGCGCCTGAAGACCGAGGGGCTCCTGTGGCGCATCGGCAGCCGCGAGCTCGCCGCGGCCGCGCTCGACGGCCGGCCACCGTTTCGCCCCGCGGGCACGGAGTGGAGCGCGGAGAAGCTCGCGACGCTCCCCGGGCTCTCGATCCACGACCTCATGCTGCTGCCGGTGGAGCGCTCGAGCGAGTTCTGCGCACGGCTGACGCTGCCGCAGCCGCTCGATGAGGCGACCGATCTCCTGCTCGGGGAAATCCGCGGCCGGTTCCGCTATCTCGCCGACGTGGGACTCGGATACCTGACGCTCGATCGGCAGTCGCGCACGCTCTCGGGCGGGGAAGTGCAGCGTATCAACCTCACCACTGCGCTCGGCACTTCGCTCGTCAATACGCTGTTCGTGCTGGATGAGCCCTCGATCGGGCTGCACCCGCGCGACATGCAGCGCGTCATCGGCGTCATGAAGCGTCTGCGGGATGCGGGTAACTCGCTGGTCGTGGTCGAGCACGACCCGCAGATCATGCTCGAGGCCGACCGCATCCTCGACTTAGGCCCGGGTGCCGGCGAGCGCGGCGGGCAGATTGTCTTCTACGGGAGTCCGGCGGAGCTGCGCGCCCGTAGCGGTTCACTCACGGGCGACTACCTGAGCGGCCGCAAGGCGGTGGCGCCGCCGGCGCGCAGTCCGGCCGCGCCGCGCGCCAGGAGCGCCGACGGCGGCGTCATCGCCGAGGCGCGCTCCAATCGATGGCTCGAGCTCAAGGGCGCGAACGAGCACAACCTCAAGAACGTCGACGCGCGCATTCCGCTCAAACGCCTGGTGTGCGTCACCGGCGTCTCGGGCTCGGGCAAGTCGACGCTGGTCGAGGACGTGCTCTACCCCGCCCTCCTCAAGTACCGCGGCAAGCCGACCGAGGCGCCGGGCCAGTTCACCGGCCTCGCGGGTGCCGAGCTGATCGACGACGTGGTGATGGTCGACCAGAACCCGATCGGCCGCACGACGCGCTCCAACCCCGCGAGCTACGTCGGCGCGTTCGATGCGATCCGCGCGCTCTACGCCGCCGAGCCCGCCTCCCAGGAGCGCAAGTACACCGCCGGCACCTTCAGCTTCAACTCCGGCAACGGCCGCTGCCCGACCTGCAGCGGCAACGGCTTCGAGCACGTCGAGATGCAGTTCCTCTCGGACGTGTACCTGCGCTGCCCGGACTGCAACGGCCGGCGCTACCGCGACGAGGTACTCGACATCCGCCGCGAGGGGGCCGACGGCCGCCGCGCCAGCATCGCGCAGGTGCTCGAGATGACCGTGACCGAGGCCGGCGCGTTCTTCGCCGACGTGCCGGAAGTCGCCCTGCGGCTCGCGCCGCTCGTCGACGTCGGACTCGAATATCTCAAGCTCGGCCAGCCGGTGCCGACGCTCTCGGGAGGCGAGGCGCAGCGCCTGAAGCTGGCCGGGCACCTCGCCGCGGCCGGCTCGGTACTCTCGAGCACCACCCACAAGGGAAAGCTGTTCCTCTTCGATGAGCCGACGACCGGACTGCACTTCGAGGACGTCGCCAAGCTCCTCAGGGCATTCAGGAAGCTGCTCGCCGCGGGACATTCGCTGCTGGTCATCGAGCACAACCTCGACGTCATCGGCGCCGCCGACTGGATCATCGACCTGGGTCCCGAGGGCGGTGAGCGCGGCGGGCAGATCGTCTGCGCCGGAACGCCGGCCGAGATCTGCGCCGCACCCGCCTCGCACACCGGCCGTGCGCTCGCCGCCTACCGCGCCGCGCTCGCCGGAGCGCAGCCGATCGCGACCGAAGTGCCGCCCCTCGCCGCGGTCGCCGAGCCGCGCGCGGCCTACGGCGGCAACGGGCGCGGCCGCAACGCGGTCGTCATCCACAAGGCACGCGAGCACAACCTCAAAGGGATCGACGTCGAGATCCCGCGCGACCGCTTCACGGTCATCACCGGCGTCTCGGGCTCGGGCAAGTCGACGCTCGCCTTCGACATCCTCTTCAATGAAGGGCAGCGGCGCTATCTGGAGTCGCTGAATGCCTATGCGCGTCAGTTCGTGCAGCCGGCGGCGCGCCCCGACGTCGATGCCATCTTCGGCATCCCGCCGACGGTCGCCATCGAGCAGCGCACCAGCCGTGGCGGTCGCAAGAGCACCGTAGCGACGCTCACCGAGATCTACCACTTCATGCGGCTGCTGTACGTGAAGCTCGGCACGCAGTACTGCCCCGACTGCGACGTCGCCATCGAGCCGCAGAGCGCGGAGTCGATCGCCGCACGGCTGCTGCGCGACTACCGCGGCAAGTCGATCACGCTGCTCGCTCCGCTGGTGGTGGCACGCAAGGGCTACTACACCGATCTCGCCAAGTGGGCGCACAAGAAGGGCTTTCGCGCCTTGCGCGTCGACGGCGAGCTGACGCCGAGCGCGCCCTGGCCGCGCCTGTCGCGCTTCCGCGAGCACACCATCGAGCTGCCGGTGGCGGACCTCACGGTCGGCGCGAAGACCGACGCGGCGCTGCATCGCGAGCTCGCGCGCGCGCTCGACTTCGGCAAGGGACTGGTGCACGTGCTCAACGTAAAGTCCGGCACCGTCACGGTGTTCTCCACCAGGCGGGCCTGCCCCTCGTGCGGGCGCAGCTTCGCCGAGCTCGATCCGCGGCTCTTCTCCTTCAATTCGCGTCACGGCTGGTGCGAGAGCTGCTATGGCACCGGCGTCGAGATGCCGGGGTTCGATGCCGAGCAGTCGGGCGAGGAGCTATGGTGGAACGAGTGGTACGAGCGCGAGCCCGCGCCCTGCGGCAGCTGCCGCGGGCAGCGCCTGAACCCGGTCGCGCTCAACGTGCGCTTCCGCGGGCGCTCGATCGCCTCCCTCGCCGCCGAGCCGGTCGCCGGGAGCGCTGTGTTCTTCGCGGGGTTGCGTCTCAAGCCGCGCGAGCGCGCCATCGCCCGCGACCTGCTGGCCGAGATCCGCGCGCGACTCAAGTTCCTGGCGCGCGTCGGCCTCGCCTACCTGCAGCTCGATCGTTCCGCGCCGACGCTCTCGGGCGGCGAGGCGCAGCGCATCCGGCTCGCCGCGCAGCTCGGCTCTAACCTCCGGGGCGTATGCTACGTGCTCGATGAGCCCACTATCGGGCTGCATCCGCGCGACAATCGCATCCTGCTCGACGCGCTCGCCGAGCTCGCCGGACAGCGCAACACGCTGGTGGTGGTCGAGCACGACGAGGAGACCATCCGCCGCGCCGACCATGTGCTCGACCTGGGCCCCCAGGCGGGCGTGCGCGGCGGCGAGCTCGTCGGCGCCGGCACGGTGCGCGACCTCATCGCCAACCCGCGCTCGATCACCGGGCGCTTCCTGCGCGAGCCGCTGATGCATCCCGCGCGCCCGCACCGCCCGGTGGATACGCAGACGGCGCACCTCACGCTCGAGCGCGTCACGCTGCACAACCTGCGGGGGAGCGACGTGCGCATTCCGCTCGGGCGGCTGGTGGTGATCACCGGCGTCTCGGGCTCGGGCAAGTCGACCGTGGCACGCGACGTGCTGTACGCGAATCTCAAGCGCCTGCTCGGGGCCGAGCAGCGCGGCCGGCGGCGCCGGCGCACCAACGGCGGCGCGCCGCTCGGCTGCGCCGCGGTGCGCGGGATCGAGCACCTGGGGCGCGTGCTCGAGGTCGATCAGACGCCGATCGGCAAGACGCCGCGCTCCTGTCCCGCCACCTACATCGGACTGTGGGACGAGGTGCGGCGCATCTTCGCCGGCACCACCGAGGCGCGCATCCGCGGCTACACCGCCAGCCGCTTCTCCTTCAACACCGCCGGCGGCCGCTGCGAGGCCTGCGAAGGCCAGGGCGTGAAGACCATCGAGATGAGCTTCCTGCCCGACGTCAAGGTGCTGTGCGACGTGTGCGGCGGCAAGCGCTTCAACGCCGAGACGCTCGCCGTGCTGTGGCGCGAGAAGAGCATCGGCGACGTGCTGGCGATGGACGTCGATGACGCGGTGGAGTTCTTCGCGGCCCACGCGCGCGTGCACCGCGCGCTGAAGCTCCTGCAGGACGTGGGACTCGGCTATCTCACGCTCGGACAGCCGAGTCCGACGCTCTCGGGAGGCGAGGCCCAGCGCATCAAGCTGGTGGCCGAGCTCTCCAAGGTGCGAGAGGACGCCGCGGGGGGCCTGCGCCCGGCGCCGAAGCAGACGCTCTACGTGCTCGATGAGCCGACGGTGGGACTGCACATGGCGGACGTCGAGAAGCTGATCCAGGTGCTGCACCGGCTGGTCGCCGCCGGCAACAGCGCGGTCGTGGTCGAGCACAACCTCGACGTGATGGCCGAGGCCGACTGGATCATCGACCTGGGTCCCGAAGCGGGCGACGGCGGCGGCCGCATCGTCGCGCAGGGAGCGCCGGCACAGATCGCGCGCCGCGCCCGCTCATCGCACACCGGCCAGGTGCTGGAAGACTTCCTGCGCACGCGTACCACGACCAATGGCTCCTGAAGGAGTCCCCATGAAGGCTCGCATCCGCATCCTGACGCCGGCGACGTTCGCCTGCTACACGCTGACGCGCCCGCGGTAGTACGCTTCAGCCTCGATGGCCCACGACCTCATCTGCTGGAAGTGCGGTGCGGCGCTCGCCGCGCTCAGCCTGCCGCTGCGGCGCCTGGACGAGTGTCCGAAGTGCCGCGCGGAGCTGCACGTGTGCCGCATGTGCGTCGACTACGATACACGCGTCGCCAAGCATTGCCGCGAGCCGACGGCGGAAGAGGTGAGCGACAAGACGCACGCGAATTTCTGCGACCACTTCAAGCCGCGCGCCGCGGCCTACACGCCGCCCAACACGGCGGAAGTCGACCAGGCGCGCTCGGAGCTCGAGCGGCTGTTCGGCAAGCGCTGAGCGTCAGGTCTTCTTGGCGCGCTCGCTCAGGCGCTCGAGCAGCCGCGAGAAGGGCGAGTTCTTCTGCACCTCGACCTGCAGGTGCCGCACGCCCGTATCGTTGACAATCTCGCCGCGGTCGTCCTCGATGGTGAGCTGCGTCGCGCCGAGAATCTCCAGCGTCTCCTCGAGCGTGTGTCCGCCGCGGCGTTCGCGCGCGCCGACCCTGCCGGGGGCGCGGGTGCGGGCGCCGGCCGGCGCCCCGGGAGCGCGCCCCGGTGCCGGCGGCTTCGCGCCGGGCTTCGCCGCCAGCGGGCGCGCCGCCGGCAGCTGCAGATCCCGGTCGTTGTCGATCAGCTTGAACTCCTCGGGCTCGAGGCGGCGCGGCGCATCGGGGGCGACGGCGAGCGTGGCCGCCACCTTCTCGTCGTCGGTGGCGCGGCCGCGCTCCTGCGGGCTGACCGGTACGACCGCGACCGAGCCGAACTCCGAGCGCACGTAGTAGGCGACCTGCTTGGCGGAGATCGCGTCGCTGAAGAACCCGAGCCGCAGCCCATACCAGCGGCGGCCTTCGCGGCTGCCTTCGACCGTATAAAGAGTGTAGGCGCTGAAAATCGCCAGCGGCGGCACCTTGCTGAGGTCGACCGGCTGCACCGACCACTGCAGCTGCACCGCGAACCACACCGGCGCGTTGTTGACGACCGCTTCCTTGAGCGCGCGGCGCGTGCCGGTGTCGTCGGGCTTGAGCAGCGGGATGTTGCTTGCCGGAGCATCCGGGGACTTTTCCGCATGGTCCGGCCGCCGCTCCTCGAGGACCCGCAGCACCTGGGTATCCGAGAGCGAAGCACCCGTCGGGGCCGCGGCGCCGCGCGGCGGCGCCGGCGTCTGCATCAGGCGCGTCTCGCCGGTGGCGCTGGTCTCGCCGAGCGCCGCGAGCACTTCACGCAGGTTGGAATCGTTCAGCGCGGGCCGGGCGGCCCTCGCCGGTGAGCTCACCGGAACGCTGGCGCGCGGCGCCGGAGCCGGCGGCTGCGGGCGCGCCGGGGCGGACGCGGCCGTTCGTGCAGGCGCGGGCGCGGCCGCTCGTGCGGGGACGGCAGCCCGCTGGGGTGCAGCGGCCCGCGCGGGAGCAGCGGCCCGCGGGGGAGCAGCGCCACGCGCGGGCACAGCGGCGCGCGCAGGCGCGTTGACGGAGGCAGCGGGAGCCGGGCGCACCATTGCCGCCGCCTTGCGCGCGGCGGGCGCGGGCGGGGTGGCGCGCACGACAGGCGCGGCGGGCTGGGCCTGACGGGCCACGGGTGCGGCGGGCGCACGGGGTGCGACCGCGGCGCGGACGACGGGTGCGCGGGCAGCAACCGGCGGTGCGGCATGCACCACCGGCACCCGCACCGAAGCGGGCGGACCGGCCGGCGGCGCAGCGGGGCGTGCGACTACGGGAGCGACGGCGCGCGGCGCGACCGGCTGCACCGCAGGCGGGGCGATCCGGATCTGGGGGCCGGCGGCGTGCTGAGCCTGCGCCGCGGCGGCAGCGGCGGCCCGCTCACGGAGCTTGCGGCCCGGTGCCTCACCGGCCCAGGCGCCGGGATAAATCTCGCGCACGACGCTCAGCCATTCCTCGGCCTCGGCGAGCGTCGCGAAATAACCCATGTGGAGGCGGAAACGCTCGCGGCCTTCCTCGAAGCGGCGACTGACGAAGAAGTTGAAGCGCTTGAGCTCGGGGAGCTCGGTCTGCGCGAGCGCCATCGGTGTGCTGGACGAGCACAGGTTAAGAACGAACGGGCCGTTCGCCGCGGCGGGCGGCCCCGTTTCTTCCTGAGCGGCTCCCGACATGGAGTCGGCAGCCAATTCTGGCATTGGTGTCATAGCTTCCCCGGAATCCGGCCTCGATCAAATCCCTGATAACGTCCCCGGAACAACCGGACTTTAGGGATTCGCGACGGGGAAGGGAGGTGCGAGCGTCGCGCTTTTAACTGCGCGATCGTGGCAGCCCCGCCGTCGTGGAACCTCTTTGGTCCGTTAGACCGGTGGCTTTGCGTCCCCGTCTTTCGACGGGTTTGCCCTTATCACGCGCTAAGTGTCAAAGCGTCGCCGTTTGCAGTCAAGAGCTTATGGCGGACTTTTGAACTCGATGACCGACATATGGTGCATTGCCGCGACGCGGGCGCACCTTATGTCTCAATGCGGCGGCGCATCCGTAGAAATACCGCCCCAAAACCGGCCCGCGCCCGCCACGCGCGCCCGGTAATAACCGCCCTCGCCGAGCTCGCCATACGCGACCGTGCCGCCGGCGCGCGGCGCGTGCACGAAGCGTCCGCCGCCCACGTAGATGCCAACATGATCGATGTGGCGCGAGTGGACGCGGAAAAAAACCAGGTCCCCCGGCGCAAGCGCCGCAAGCGGCACCGGGTGCGCAGCGTGCCGCTGCTCGCTCGCGGTGCGTGGGATCGCCAGCCCCACGCGCGCGTGCACGTAGAGTGCGAGCCCGCTGCAGTCAAAACCGGCGGCGTCGGCGCCGCCGAACTGATAGGGCGTGCCGACCAGCGAGACCGCGAGCGCGGCCATTGTGGCTCCGGTATCAGGGGCCGGCGCCGCACGCTGCCGCGGCGCCGCGCAGGCCGCGAGCAGCGCGGCGACGAGCAGCGCCCCCGCGGCCAATGCCCGCGGTGCTCGGCGCATCAGCGGGCGCGGGCGGCCTTGCGCTCAGGCGGCGCGGCGGCGCCGCGTGCGGGTGTGAGTCGTGCGAGCGCGTGGATGCCCGGATACACGTAACGCTGCACGCCCTTGCGCCCCGAGCGCGTCGCCCCGAGCATCCCCGCCGCCACGTTGTGCGCCGAGATCGCCCGCAGCGCGGCGCGCTTGCCGGTGAGGAAGGGATTCACGAGCGGCATGAACAGCATCGCCGCGAGCTCGAGCGGGCGCATCTCGTGCCGCCAGCCGAGCAGCACGCCCGGCTGCAGGATGTCGAGCGCCGCGAAGCCGAGGCCCTCGAGCTCCTCCTCCATTTCGCCCTTGGTGCGCAGGTAGAAGTTGCGCGAACGCGGGTCGGCGCCCGCGCTCGACATGACCACGAAGCGCTGCGCCTTGGCGGCGAGCGCGGTGCGCGCGAAGGCCATGACGTAATCGACGTCGACCTCGCGGAAATTCTCACGCGAGCCGGCGCGGCGGATCGTCGTGCCGAGGCAGCACAAGGCGACGTCGCACGTCACGCCCTGCAGCTGCGCCTCCATGCGGTCGAACTGCACGATGCGGTTGGCGAGACGCGCCTGCTCGCGTGCGAGCGGACGGCGCGTCACGGCGATCACGCGCCCGAAGTCGGGCGCTGCCAGCAAGGCGTCGAGCAGATAGCCGCCGGTAAGGCCGCTCGCACCGGCGAGCAGCGCGACCCTGGGCTGGCCGTTTGACATCGGTATCCCCCGTGACCGGGCAAGCGCTTTCCGCGGCGGAGCTTAGCGAGAGCGCGTGCGCCGCGGCAACTCAACATTGCTTACAAGCGGCTTTCCTAGAGGCCGAGCCGCAGCTGGCCGCCGGCGGGGACCGGCGGCGTGAAGCGCGTGGTGTCGAGAGCGCCGCGGCCGGGGGAGTTGAGTGCGAGGCGCTGGCAGGCGAGCCGGAAGCGGTTGCGCAGCAGCAGTGCGTACGGCCCGGTGCCGCGCATGCGCGAGCCGAAGTTGGGGTCGTTGTCGCGCCCGCCGCGCATCTCGTGGATGAGCGACATGACGTGCGCGGCGCGGTCTGGATAGTGGGCGGCAAGCCACTCACGGAAGAGGTCCTTGACCTCGTACGGCAGCCGCAGCAGCACGTAGCCCGCCCAGCGGGCCCCCGCCGCGGCGCACGCCTCGAGAATGCGCTCCATTTCGTGGTCGGTGATGGCCGGAATCACCGGCGCCACCATGACGCCGCAGGGCACGCCCGCCGCGGCGAGTGCCGCGAGCGTGCGCACGCGCGCCGCCGGCGAGGCCGCGCGTGGCTCGAGCTTGCGCTTCAGGTCGTCGTCGAGGCTCGTGACGGTCATCGCGACGCTCACCAGATTGTCACGCGCGAGCGAGGTGAGCAGGTCGAGATCACGCAGCACCAGCGTGTGCTTGCTGAGAATCGCGACCGGATGCCGCGTCCGCTCCAGCACTTCGAGGATCGAGCGGGTGACCTTCATGTGGCGCTCATCCGGCTGATAGGCGTCGGTGTTGATGCCGAGCATGATCGGCTTGCAGACATAGCCGGGGCGCGACAGCTCCTCTTCCAGCCGCTTTGCAGCGTCGACCTTGTAGAAGAGCCGAGTCTCGAAATCGATGCCGGGTGAAAGTCCGAGGTACGCGTGGGTCGGACGCGCGAAGCAAAAAATGCAACCTGTGGAACATCCTCGATAAGGGTTGATCGACTGATCGAATCCAACATCCGGCGAGTCGTTGGTGGTGATGATGCCGCGCGCCTTGTCGGGCTCGAGCGTCGTCGCAATGGAGTCCGGCTCCTCCTCCAGGTACCAGCCGTCGTCCACCGCATCGATCGCGCGCGACTCGAAGCGTCCCGGCGGATTGGAGAGAGCCCCGCGGCCCTTCAGGGCCCGGGGGCGGGAATTCATGCGGGTCATGCGCTGACTGTACGCCCATACAGTAGCGTGGTAAAGCGCTCTAACAGACTGATTTAATTAATTATATCTCGCATCCAGGGCCGAAATGGCGCGGCCCCTGGATGGCGCAGCGGGGCTCGGCTGAGCGCCCTACTTCACCAGCCGCAGCGCGAAGGGATAGCGGTAGTGCACGCCCTCGCTCGCCTTGATCCCGGCGATGATGGTGAGCGCAAGCCAGACGAAAAACAGCGCGATGCCGAGCAGCAGGCCGATGAAGATGAACACCGCCACCCAACAGACGGCGGCGGCAATCGACACCGAGATGTTGAAGTTGAGACTCTCGAGCGCCTGCTCGCCGACGAACGCCGAGCGGCCGCGCCAGCTGTGCCACACGAGCAGCGGCCCGACCACGTTGCCGACCAGCGGCACCACCAGGCCACCGAAGGCCGCGAGGTGCGCCAGCATGCCCCAGGTGCGCTCGTTCTCGGTTGGCGCCGCGCCCGGCGCCGGATCTGCGCCGGACTCGCTCATGTCGATCTCTCTCCTCAGTGCAGGCTGGAGCGATAGCGGATCGTGACTCCGTAACTCCGGCCGGGCTGCGCATAGTATGCGGCCGTTTGGTAGCTGCGGTCGAAGAGGTTGGCCGCGCGCGCCTCGAGCGTCCAGTCGCTGCCGAGCCGCCACTGGGTGAGGAGATCAACCGTCAGGTAGCCGCCCATCGGCAGCGTGTTGGCGAGGTCGTCGTAGCGGCGGCCCTGCCAGCGCGCCACGACGGCGAACGAGCCGCCGGCATTGGCGGCGTCGCCCGTGTGCACCAGGCGGCGCACGGTGAGGCTCGCGTTCTGCTGCGCCCGGCGCGGCAGCAGGTCGTCGTACTCGGGACCGGGGGAGATGTTGAGGGGCTCGAGCCCGGTCAGCTGCCCGGCGAGTACCCAGTCGGCGCTGTGCCAGTCGCCCTGCAGCTCGACGCCGCGGATGCGCGCCTTATCGATGTTGAGCGGCAGGAAAGTCAGCGGATCGAGCGAGATCTCGTTGTCGATGGTCGTCTGGTAGGCGTGCAGCGACCAGCGGAAAGCCGCGCCTTCGCCATCGAGCCCGGCCTCGTAGGACTCGGAAGTCTCGGGCTTGAGATCGGGGTTGCCGAAGCCCGGGAAGTAGAGCTCATCGAAAGTCGGCGCGCGGAAGCCCGAGCCCCAGGTGGCGACGAAGCGCACGCCGTCGCCGAGTTTGCGCGTGACGCCTAAGTTCTCGGTCCAGTGATCGCCGAACTGCTCGTTGTCCTCGTAGCGCGCCCCCGCGAGCGCCGACCAGTCGCCGAGCTCCGCGTGCAGCTCGCTGAACACCGCGCGCGTGGTGCGCGAGGTCACGTCGAAGGGTGTGTCGCTATCGACGTGCACGTCCTCGTAGTCGAGGCCGCTGATGAGCTTGAAGAGCGAGCCGAGCTTGCCGTCGGCCTGCAGGCTCGCGCTGTTGCGCACCGTGTCGAAGGTGCCGACCGGGGTCGGGTCGAGGAAGTCGCGCTCGTCGTCCTCGTCGCGCCCGGCCATCAGGCGCACGTGCCAGCTGCTGCCGAGCGCCTGATCGAGATGCGCGGTGTAGACCTTCTCTTCGAAGTCCAGCCGGTCATCGAACCCGTCGCCATCGAAGGCCGTCCAGCCGTGCGTGTAGAGCACGTCGGCGGATGCGGTGAGGGTATCGGAGAGGCGCACGCCGCCACTGAGCGAGCCGGAGCGATTCTGGTGGCCGTCGGGCACCTGCGGGGCCGCCGCATCGAAGCAGCCCGCTACGCCTGAGGGCAGGCAGGCGGGGATGCCGCCAGTGGTGAGCACGTCGCCCGAAACGCTGCCCCAGGCCTCACTGCCGCGCGCCGCGAGGTAGCCGGTGAACTGATGCGTGTCGTAGCTGCCGGTCATGGCGCTGCCGCCGAGCGTCACGCCCGGGTCGCTCGCCTGGCGCGTGAAGATCTGGATAACGCCGCCGACCGCGTCCGAGCCGTAGAGCGTCGAGCGCGGCCCGCGCACCACCTCGATGCGATCGATCTGCTCGAGCGGAATGATCTCGAAGGGCGCGCTACCGAGCGTGGCGGAGCCGACCCGCACGCCGTCGATCAGGAGCAGCGTGTGATCGGAGTCGGCGCCGCGGATGAACACCGAGCTCTGCTGGCCGAGCCCGCCGGCGCTGTCGACGTTGATGCCAGCCAGATCGGCGAGCAGATCCTGCACCGAGAGCACCTGGCGTGCCTCGATGTCGGCACGCGTCAGCACCGTGACCGAGAAGAGCGACTGATCCTCCGGCTCCGGCACACGCGAGGCGGTGACGATGACCTGCTGCAGCTGATCGGGCGAGGCCGGCGCTGCGGGCGGCGTCAGCTGACCGAAGGCCGCCTGAGCGAAGGAAACGAACAGCAAAGCCGCGCGGACCGGCGCGCGGCGCGAGATGAGACCCTGCGACATGACGAGCTCCTCAAAAGCACACACCCGTGCGCGTTGCACGTCGCTTTGAGGAGCTGGCAGGCCTGCGCTGCAGAGCGCACACCGCAAAACCAGCGTCGCCCGCCGCGACGTCCAACGGTGATGCGCGAGGCCGGTCTCCGGGCTCTCGAGTCGGAGGCTTGCGCCTCCTCGGTGGATCGCCTTCCCGCACCCTTTCGGACGCAGTGGCGAGTGATCCGCCTCAACTCGATTACCGTTGCGGGGGCAGCGCCGGGTTTGGACGAATCCGCACCGGACTTCCCGTTTTACTCGTTCCCTTGCGGGGCGAGCACCTCACGCCGCGCGAAGCGTGCCTGCACCCCGCGGCGCCGTCAAGGCGTCACCGGCGCACGCCGCGTGGCATGATCGCACCCCCGTGAAGCCCCTCGAGAACGACACCGCCCCCGTGCCACTCAGCACCGCCGCCGAGCTCCTCGGCTACCTGGCGGTGGCGCCGCTGCTGGCGTGTTTAGCCGCCGTCGTGGCGCTGCCCGGCTACGCCGCCCACGAGCTGGCACAGCGCGCCTCGATCGCCTGGGGCGCGGTGCTGCTCGCCTTCGGCGGCGCGGTGCACTTCGGGCTGGCGCTCGCCGGCCGCCTGCCCGCCACGGCGGCGCGCACTGCGGCGGCGGCGCTGCCGGCACTGGCCGCGGCTGCGGCGGTGCTCATCGGCGGACAGCGCGCGCTGGCGCTGCTCACCGTGGCCGTCGGCCTCTTCTGGCTGTACGAGCACCGCGTGCTCGGCGCGCAGCTGCCGCCCGCATACCTCACCCTGAGGCGAAACTTGAGCCTCGCGACGGCGACACTGCTCGCGCTCACCATGATCGCCTCCGACGCGGCAGGGCTGCTCTGATGACCGAGGACTTCCTCTCCGCACCGTGGCTGCGGCGCCTCATCACGGCGGCGCTGCTCGCCGGGCTGGTGCTGCTCGGCTTCCTGGTGCTCGATCCCTTCATCGTGCCGATTGTGTGGGCCGCGATCCTCGCCTTCGTGACCTGGCCGCGCTACGTGTGGCTGATCGGCAAGTGCCGCGGCCGCACCACCATCGCGGCGCTGGGCATGACCGCAGTGGTCAGTGTCGCGGTGATCGCACCGATCGCCTGGCTCGCGGTGGTGGTGCGCTTCGAGCTGGTGCATGCCTACCACGAAACGCAGTCGCTGCTCGCCGGCGGCACCCTGCCCCCGGCGATCCTCAAGCTCCCGTGGATCGGCGACCAGTTGCGCGACCTGGCGGCACGCGCCGCGCAGGACCCGCACGCCCTCGGCGCCGAGCTGCGCACCATCACCGACCATTCGCTCGAGCAGATCGGCCATGTGGTCGGCAACATCGGCCGCAACGTCGCCAAGCTGCTGCTCACCGTGATCAGCCTGTTCTTCGTGTACCGCGACGGCGCGCGGGTCGCCGCGCAGCTGGCGAGGGCGCTCGAGCAGATGCTCGGCCCGCGCGTGGACAGCTACCTCGAGGCGATCGGCCGCACGGTGAAGGCGGTGGTCTACGGCCTGGTACTCGCCGCCGTGGTGCAGGGCGTGCTGGTCGGCCTCGGCTACTGGGTCGCCGGCGTCGGCGCGCCGGTGTTCCTCGCCGCGCTCACCACCGTGTGCGGGCTCATCCCGTTCGCGGCTCCGGCGATCTGGGCGTGCGCGACGGCGTGGCTGCTGCTCGAGGGAAACACGTTCGCCGGGATCGGGCTCCTCATCTGGGGCGGCGTGGTGATGGGCTGGACCGATCACGTCGTGCGGCCGTTCCTCATCAGCCGCGAAGCGCAGATCCCGTTCCTGGTCGTGCTGTTCGGCGTGCTCGGGGGACTCGCGGCGTTCGGGCTCGTGGGACTGTTCATCGGCCCGGTGATCCTGGCGGTGCTGCTCGCCATCTGGCGTGAATGGCAGCACGAGAGCCGGGCTGGTTAATTGGCCGAAATCGCAGGAAGCGATTTCGGCGGACATCACTTCGATTGCCGCCGGCAAAAGGCGCGGCTTTTGCCGGCTGCGCCTCGGGGAGCGATTTCGTCCAATCTAACTAGACAGGAACATCCGGTAGGCCGGATTTGCGGTCTCCTCCACGTAGGCGTAGTGCAGCTCGCCCAGGTGCCCGAGGAAGTCGGCGCGCTCGGCGGGCGGTACCTGGATGCCGGCCAGCACCCGCCCGTAGTCCGAGCCGTGATTGCGGTAGTGGAACAGGCTGATGTTCCAGCGCGCGCCGATCGCCTGGAGGAACTTCAACAGCGCCCCCGGACGTTCCGGGAACTCGAAACGATACAGCAGCTCGTGCTCGAGGCCGCGCGCGTGCCCGCCCACCATGTAGCGCACGTGCAGCTTGGCCATCTCATCGTCGGTCATGTCGGTCACCGTGAAGCCGGCGGCGCGCAGCTGCGCGGCGATCACATCTTTCTCGGCATGTCCCTGCGACAGCGCCAGGCCGACGAAGATCTGCGCAAAGTCGGGTGCTGCGTAACGGTAGCTGAACTCGGTGACGCTGCGCCTGCCGAGCGTCTCGCAGAAGCGCAGGAAGCTGCCCGGCTGTTCCGGGATCACCACCGCGAACAGCGCCTCGCGCTCGCCGCCGAGATCGGCGCGCTCGGCCACGTGTCGCAGCCGGTCGAAATTCATGTTGGCACCGCTGTTGATCGCCACCAGGCGCTTGCCGCGCCAGCCCTCGCGCGCCACGTACTGCTTGAGTCCCGCGAGCGCCAGCGCCCCGGCCGGCTCGACGATCGAGCGCGTGTCCTCGAACACGTCCTGGATGGCGGCGCAGATCTCGTCGGTGTCGGTCAGCAGCACCTCGTCGACCAGACCGCGGCACAGCGCGAAGGTCTCCTCGCCCACGCGCCGCACCGCGACGCCGTCGGCGAAGATGCCGACGCGCTCGAGCGTCACGCGCTTGCCGGCGCGGAGCGATTCGTACATCGAGGCGGCGTCGCGCGGCTCGACGCCGATCACCCGGACCGCCGGGTAGAGGTACTTGACGTACACCGCGATGCCGGCGAGCAGCCCGCCGCCGCCGACCGGCACGAAGATGGCGTCCAGTCGCCCGCCCGACTGGCGCAGGATCTCGACCGCGATCGTGCCCTGTCCGGCGATCACGTCGGGATCGTCGAAGGGATGCACGAACACCAGGTTGCGCTCGCGCGCCAGGGCGAGCGCGCGCTCGAGAGCGGCGTCGTAGTCATCGCCGTGCAGCAGCACCTCCCCGCCGAGATCGAGCACCGCCTGCACCTTGATGTGGGGTGTCGTGACCGGCATGACGACCACCGCGGGGATGGCGCGGCGGCGCGCCGCGAGCGCCACGCCCTGCGCATGGTTGCCGGCCGAGGCGCACACCACGCCGCGGGCCGCGGCCGCATCCCCGAGGTGCGCGATGCGGTTGTAGGCACC
>Ga0210394_10001665_pt1 | contig 34209 bp, 30 predicted proteins | sample IncBWC12MmetaG_FD_160121 | JGI IMG/M metagenome (GOLD analysis project Ga0210394, IMG submission 160121) | Forest soil microbial communities from Barre Woods Harvard Forest LTER site, Petersham, Massachusetts, United States - Inc-BW-C-12-M | ecosystem: Environmental > Terrestrial > Soil >... | reverse complement strand
CGAATCGATGGCGCGCCGCCCTCTGGTCGCTGGCAATTGGAAAATGAACGGGCTCGAGGCCTCGGCCGGCGAGCTCAAGGCAATCATTGCCGGCGCCCGCGGCCTGCCCAACGCCGACTTTATCGTATGTCCGCCAGCGACGCTGGTGGCGCGCTTTGCGGCGCTGGCGCAAGGCTCGCGCGTGGCGATCGGCGGCCAGGACTGCCATGCGGAACCGGCCGGCGCCTATACCGGCGATATTGCTGCCGAAATGCTCAAAGATGCCGGTGCCGCTGCCGTCATCGTCGGCCACTCCGAACGTCGCCGCTACCACGGCGAGACCGATGCCATGGTGCGAGCCAAGGCGCTGGCGGCACGCCGCGCCGGCCTCCTCGCCATCATCTGTGCCGGCGAGACTCGCGCCGAGCGCGATGTCGGTAAGACGCATACTGTCGTGCGCGCGCAACTCGACGGCTCGCTGCCGGACGGATTTACGGATTTCGTTGTCGCCTATGAGCCGGTCTGGGCGATTGGCACCGGCGCGACGCCGACCAGGGGCGATGTCCTTGCTATGCACCGCTTCATCCGCGAGCGGCTATGCGCCCGTTATGGCGACGCGGGGCAGGGCGTGCGGATTCTTTACGGCGGCTCGGTCAAGCCGGCCAACGCCAAGGAATTGCTTGGCATCGATAACGTCGATGGTGCGCTGATCGGCGGCTCAAGCCTCAAGGCCGACGAGTTCCTGGCGATAGCGGCCGTTTACCGGTAACCTTCGCCAAACCGCCGCCGGCGCTCAAGACCGGCGGCTCGGGAGGACGCCATGAAAATCCATCGTACGATTGCCGTCGTTGCCATACTGGGGCTGCCGCTGCCGGCGACCGCGGCCCATGCGGCGGACATTAAACTTCTCGAAGGCAACGCGCTGAACGCGGTGATGGAGGTGCTCGGCCCGCAATTCGAGAAAGCGACCGAGAACAAGCTTGTCGTTACGCTTGGAACGTCCGCGCAATTGAAGGCCCGTATCGACAGCGGCGAGGCGTTCGACGCCGTGCTGCTGACCAAGGCGGCGCTCGACGAGCTCGCTACCGCCGGCAAAGTCGCGGATGCGCCGCGTGCCGCGATCGCGCGCGCCGGCATCGGCGTCGCCATCCGCAAAGGTGCGGCCAAGCCCGACCTGAGCACCACTGATGCCTTCAAACAGGCGATGTTGAATGCAAAATCGATCGGCTTCGTCGATCAGACGCCGACCGCCGCGGCGCTCAAGGCGATATTTGCCAAGCTCGGCATTGCCGACGAGATCAAATCCAAGATCAAGCCGCTGAACATCCAGGCCGCGGTCGCCGTCACCAACGGCGACGTCGACATCGCCATGACGCAAATCAGCGAAATTCTGCCTTATCCCGGCGTCGAGCTCGCCGGCCCGCTGCCGCCGGACATTCAAACCTATACGACGTTCTCCGGCGGTATCGGCGCGGCTGCGAAAAACGCCGAAGCGGCAGCAGCCTTGATCAAATTTTTGACCTCGCCCGATGCCAAGGCGGTGATCAAGGCCAAGGGCATGGAGCCGGGCTGAGCGCGGACGCTTGAAAAATCGGGAAAAGCGGGAGGGAGCCATGGCCGACGACAACATTCCGATACGCCGTCGCAATTTCCTCATGGGAGCGGGCACCGCGGTCGCTGCGTCTTTGGCGCCGCCGGTTGCCGCCGAGGCGCAGATTGCGCCGGGCGCGGCCAGCGCGCCGCCCGACGTCGAGCCGCTGCTCACGCTGACGGCGACCGAGCATGCCTTTTTTGTCGCAGCAGCCGACACGCTCATCCCTGCCGACGACTTGTCGCCGTCGGGCAGCCAATGCGGCGTCGCCACTTTCATCGATCGGCAACTCGCCGGCGCTTATGGCGGCGGCGCGCGGCTTTATCGCGACGGGCCGTTCACCAAGGCCAAGCCCGAGCTCGGCTATCAGCTGCCGCTTAATCCGCGCGAATTTTTCCGCGCCGGCATTGCCGCGGCCAACGAGTGGTCGCGCAAGACCTACGGCAAGGATTTCGACCGCCTCGCCGACGCCGACCGCGAAGCGGCGCTCAAGGCCATGGAAGCCGGCAAGGCGGAATTCTCCGGATTTTCGAGCCGCATGTTCTTCAACGCGCTGCTCGATCTGAGCATGGAAGGCTTTTTCGCCGACCCGATCTATGGCGGCAACCGCGGCATGGCGGCGTGGAAGATGGTCGGCTATCCGGGTCTGCCGGCGACCTACCGCGAGGACATCAAGAAATATTTCGGCAAGAAATACGACAAGCCACCGCGCTCGATCGCGGATTTTTCCTGAGAGGGATGCGTCATGATCACACTCAAGGAAACCGATGCGGTCGTCATCGGCGTCGGCTGGACCGGATCGATCCTCGCCCGCGAATTGACCAAGGCCGGCCTCAACGTCGTTGGCCTCGAACGCGGCGCCAAGCGCATGCCGGGCGAGGATTTCACCATTCCCTCGGTACGCGACGATCTCAAATATGCGGTGCGCCAAGAGCTGTTCCAGGACGCGCAGCTTGAAACCGTGTCGCTGCGCCATTCGCCGGCTGAGACCGCGCTGCCGATCCGCCGCCTCGGCTCGTTTCTCCCCGGCACCGATCTCGGCGGCGCCGGCGCGCATTGGAACGGCATGACCTGGCGCTGGCTGCCGTCGGACCACAAGCTGCGCAGCCATATCACCGAGCGCTACGGCAAGGACGCCATTCCCGAAGACATGACCATTGAAGACTTGCCGGTCTCCTATGACGAGCTCGAGCCGTATTACGACAAGTTCGAAAAACTGTGCGGGGTCTCCGGCAAGGCCGGCAATTTACGCGGGAAAATCGTCGACGGCGGCAACGTGTTTGAAGGCCCGCGGCAGAACGAATATCCCAATCCGCCGCTGGCCAAGAGCATGGCCGGCACCATCATGGCCGACGCGTCACGCAGCCTTGGCTATCATCCGTTCCAGGCGCCGTCGAGCAATGCCAGCGAGGTCTACACCAATTTCGAAGGCCAGACGCTCGGCGCCTGCGAATATTGCGGCCATTGCGAGCGCTTCGGCTGCGAAGCCAATGCCAAAGCGTCGCCGAATGTCTGCATCCTGCCGGCGCTGCTCGCGGATTCAAAATTCGAGCTGCGCACCCACGCGCAGGTGAAAGAGCTCGTCTACGACAAGGCGGCGCGCAAGGTGATGGCGGTGCGCTATGTCGATACGCGCAGCGGAAAGCGGCGACGGCGAAATGGTACAACCACGCCTTCTCGATCGGCGCGTCGGGCTGCAACTATGCGCACCGCGAAAATTTCCTGGATCTCGATCCAACCTATCGCGATGCGCTTGGCCGGCCGCTCATTCGCATGTCGTATAATTTCCGCGACAACGATTTTAAGCTCGCGGACTATATCGGCAGCGTGCTCGGGCGGCTCGCTACGGCGATGAACCCGACGGTCATAAGCACGCCAAGCGTGAAGAAGGGCGACTATAGCGTCGTGCCCTACCAATCGACCCACAATACCGGCGGCACCATGACCGGCACCGATCCGAAGGGGAGCGTCGTCAACCGCTATCTGCAATCCTGGGACGCCGATAATTTGTTCGTCATGGGCGCCTCGGTGTTTCCGCAGAACGCCTCATACAATCCGACCGGTCTCGTCGGCGCGCTGGCCTATTGGTCGGCCAACGCCATCACCACGCAATATCTCAAAAGTCCCGGCCCGCTGGTTCACGCCTGAGCAGCGCCGCCCCTCGTCGGGCGGGTGGCGCTGTTGCTGTATCCTCAACGCGGCATGATCGGCGGTGACGCGACAGGATCGGACTGCGCGGCCGGATGGCTTGAATAGTTCGCCGCGGTCTGCATCTCCGTATTGCCGGCGCGGTAGACGATGATGCCGGCGGCCAAGAAGGCGAACAGTACGGCCGCCAGAAACCAATACCCGGCCGCATCCGGCGCCCGATCCGAGTCGAGACGGCGTTCGAGTCCGTAACTGTCATAGTCGAAGTCGAGGTCGGGTTTTTCTATTGGTTTGTCCATGGGAGCCTCCCTTTCATGAAGGCAATGGAACAACGCGCGACAGCCCTGCCGTGGCAGCAGCGCAGTCATGCAAAAATTCCAAGTTGGCCCGTAAATCTTTCCCAACCATGCGTTTTAGCGGCGGTTGCAATTGAAATTATTTCGCCGCTAGTGTCGGCGCCATGAAGGGCCGCCCGATCAGATTGCCGGCGCCGTACCTCAAGCGTGTGTGGCTCGATCGATCCCGTGTGCCAAATGCGGCGGCCTATCCGTTTTGCCTGCCTTTTCTGAACGACGGCTTCGCGCTCGACTTCGACCGTGCGATCACGGTCATCGTCGGTGAAAACGGCACCGGGAAATCGACGTTGCTCGAAGGCATTGCGGCGCTTGCCGGATACGACGAAGCGGGCGGCGGCAAGGGTTATCGGCCGGTCGATCATTCGCGCGCCCTGGAAGTAATGGGCGGTTCGCTGGCCCAGGCGTTGCGGGCGTCTTGGCTGCCGAAGATTACCAATGGCTGGTTCTTCCGCGCCGAAAGCTTCTTTTCCGTGGCGCGCTACCTTGATGAAGCGGCCCGAGAGCCGCTCAGCGGACCGCCGCCCGACTTTTTATCCCATTCGCATGGCGAAGGATTTTTGCGGTTCTTCGAGGAGCGCTGCCGCCGGCAAGGCATCTTTATCTTCGATGAGCCGGAATCGGCACTGTCGCCGTCGCGGCAGATCGAGTTCCTCAAGCTGCTTCGCCGCATGGACAAATCCGGGATTTGCCAGGTCATCATGGCCACGCACTCGCCCATGCTCATGGCTTATCCGGCGGCGCAACTGTTGCGGCTTTCCAAATACGGGCTCGAGCCAGTCCGTGTCAGCGAAACGGATCACTACCGCTTGATGCGGGAGTTTTGCGCCGATCCGGAAACATTCATCGACACGGTTTTGAGCGATTGATCGCGCGCGTCCCTCTCGCCCCGCGGCCCGATCCAGTTTATTGTCGTTCCAACCAAGAACGATCGCCGCGCGTATTGGCGCGGGCAGGGAGGGTGCGATGACCGACGAGACGATTCCACGCCGGAAATTTCTTGTGGGAGCAGGCCTCGCCGGCACTGCCGTCGCAACCGGCTTGACCCAAACCGCACCTGCGGAAGCACAAGCGCCTGCAGCAGCGACACCGCCGGCAGCGCCGCAAGCAGAGCCGCTGCTTCTGCTCAACGAGACCGAGCACGCCTTCGTGGTCGCCGCGGTCGACACCATGATCCCGGCCGACGAGCTGTCGCCTTCGGGCAGCGATTGCGGCTGCGCCACCTATATCGACCGCCAGCTCGCCAGCGCCTGGGGCGGCGGCGCCAAAATGTATCGCTCGGGCCCCTATTTCAAAGGCAAGCCCGAGCAGGGCTATCAATTGCCGCTGACGCCGGCCGAGTTCATCACCACCGGCATCGCCGCCGCAAACGCCTGGTCGCGCAAGACCTACGGCCGCGATTTCGACCGGCTCGAGCCGGACAAACGCATCGAGGCGCTCACGGCGATGCAGGAGGGCAAGGCCGCGTTCGAGAATTTCAATTCGCGCGCCTTCTTCGCCCGCCTGTTGACGCTGACCATGGAAGGTTTCTTCGGCGACCCGATCTATGGCGGCAACCGCAACAAGGCGTCGTGGCGGATGCTCGGCTTCCCCGGCCTGCCGGCGACCTACGCCAATCTCATCGATGAATATCGCCACAAACGCTACGTCGCCGAGCCGCAGTCCATTGCGGACTTCTCTTAAAGGGAGGCGGACATGGTGACGCGATTGAAGGACGTCGATGCGGTCACGATCGGACTGGGCTGGACCGGCGCCATCATGGCGCGCGAACTGACCAAAGCCGGCCTGAACGTCGTCTCCCTGGAAAAGGGCCAGGACCGCATTCCCGGCGAGGATTTCATCCTGCCGCAGGTGCGTGACGAGGTCCGTTATGCACAGCGTCTCGAATTGATGTGGGACAATTCGATCGACACGCTGACGTTCCGCAATTTTGCCAACGAGCAGGCGCTGCCGATCCGCCGCATCGGCGCGTTCCTGCCGGGCGAGGGCGTCGGCGGCTCCGGCGTCCACTGGGGCGGCCTGCACTGGCGCTTCCTGCCGTCGGACTTCCGTATCCGCAGCGCTCTCACTGAGCGCTATGGCGCAAACGCGATCCCCGACGGCATGACCATCCAGGATTGGCCGGTCAGCTACGACGAGATGGAGCCGTTCTACGACCGCTTCGACAAGATTTGTGGCGTGTCGGGCAAGGCCGGCAATCTGCGCGGCAACAAGGTCGACGGCGGCAATGTCTTCGAAGGCCCGCGCAGCGATCACTATCCGAACGCCCCGATCAAATCGAGCAATGCCGGCCTGATGTTCGGCGAGGCGGCAAAGAGCCTCGGCTATCATCCGTTCCCGGCGCCGATCGCGATTGCGAGCGCGCCCTATACCAATGCCGACGGCGTGGCGCTGGGGGCTTGCGAATATTGCGGCTACTGCAACCGCATCGCCTGTGAGACCAACGCCAAGGCGTCGCCGAATTCCACCATCCTGCCGGCATTGCGGCTCGATCCGAAATTCGAGATCCGCACTCGCTGTTTCGTCACCAAGCTCAACTACGACAAGGACTCAAAGAAAGTCGTGAGCGTGTCCTACACCGACATGCGCACCGGCGAGGAATACGAGCAGCCCGCCGGCATCGTGCTGCTGACGTCTTACGTGTTCGGCAACGTGCAGCACATGCTGCTTGCCGGCATCGGCGAACCGTACGATCACGCCACCGGCAAAGGCGTCGTCGGCAAGAACTACGCCTATCAGTTCGAAGCCGGCGCCAATGCCTTCTTCGAGGACAAGGAGCTCAATCCGTATTGGGGTTCCGCCGGCATGGGCACCGTCATCGACGACTTCAACGGCGAGACCTTCGATCACGGCGGCTTGGGCTTCTTCGGCGGCGGCTACATCATGGGCAACACCGCGAGCGCGCCGCCGATCGCCGGCCGCACGGTTCCCCATGGCACGCCGGAATGGGGCTCGGAATGGAAGCGCGCCACGGTGAAGTGGTACTACCACGCCGCCCGCTTCAACACCCAGGGCTCGGTCTATGCCAGCCGCGACAACTACATGGACCTCGATCCGACCTACAAAGACGCGCTCGGCCGGCCGCTGATCCGGCTCACCTACAATCCGCCCGACAACGAATTCAAGATGTCGGCGTATCTGCTGCAAAAGCTCGAGGGCGTCATCAAGGCGATGAATCCGACGCACTACGAGATGCATCCGCGGCCGAAGACTTTTACCGTAGTGCCCTATCAATCGACCCACAATACCGGCGGCACCATGATGGGCGCCGATCCGAAATCGAGCGTGGTCAATCGCTACCTGCAAGCCTGGGACGCCCACAACCTGTTCATCCAGGGCGCTTCAGTGTTCCCGCAGCAGCACGGCTACAATCCGACCGGCACGGTGGGTGCGCTGGCCTATTGGTCGGCGCGCGCGATCACGACGAGCTATCTCAAAAATCCGGGACCGCTGGTTCACGCCTAGAACATGATCCCGAAAAGTGGAAACCGGTTTTCGGGAAAGATCATGCTCAAACAAAAAATCTCTTGGGGGGAATAATGCAAAGCAAGAAAACTGGCGCCGTCGTCGGCGCCGCGGCTGCCGTTGCTCTCATGGCCGTCGCAACGACGCCGGCAGCGGCCGCCGATGCCGCCCACGGCAAGGCGGTGTTCCAAACCTGCGCTGCTTGTCACAGCGATAAACCGGACGCCATCGGGCCGAGTCTGCGCGGCGTGTACGGCCGCAAATCCGCGGCGCTCCCCGATTTCCGCTATTCCAACGCCATGGTGCGCGCCAACCTCACCTGGGACGACGCCAACCTGAAGGCCTACATCAAGGACCCACAGGCCAAGGTGAAAGGCAACCGCATGCCGTTCGGCGGCTTGTCGAGCGATGCGGACATCGATGACGTCATTGCTTTTCTGAAGGATTACAAGTAGCTAGCGCCAGCTTGTCTGGGCATGTCGGGACCTGCCGGCCGCGCCACTTCAGCCATAGAAAATCCCCGTCGGATCATGTAGAGACCGCGGCGGCTGCCTATATCAAGCGCGGGCGGCGGACGGAAATCATCGATGCTGAGCGTCATTATCGTCATCCACCTCATGCTGGTCCTCGGCCTGATTGCCGTCGTGCTGTTGCAAAAGTCCGAGGGCGGGGGACTGGTCAGCTCGACCAGCGGCTTCATGACCGGCCGCGGCACCGCGAACGTTCTGACGCGCACCACGGCGTTTCTGGCCGCCGGCTTCTTCGTCACCAGCCTGTTGCTGTCGTGGATTGCGGGTTTTGAGCGCAAGCCGGTCTCGATCATCCGCACCGGCGGCGCGCCGGCCCAGGAAACACCCGGCGCCCCGCCTGCAGCGCCGCCCATCAGTGGCGGCGGCGGCGTTCTCGACCTGCTCAAGAAAGGCCCGGGCGGCAACACGGCACCGGCTCCGGCCCCGAGCGGACCGCAAGTGCCGCAGTCGCAATAGGCGACTTCGCTACCCATTTAAGGCTGCAACGAGCGGGCCAGGCGACCACTTTCGGCGTCGCCTGAGGATTTCGGCTGAAGTCCTTACGGTTCAAGTGGTTTTAGGCGCTGGCTCGGACTGGTTTACGATGCGCAGCAGATATTCCGGAAAATCGCTCGTCGAATCGTATTCGGAGGGCTAAAGGTTAAGTCCCATGGCGCGGTATATTTTCATCACCGGCGGCGTGGTTTCCTCACTTGGCAAGGGTCTCGCTTCCGCAGCGCTCGGCGCGCTGTTGCAGGCGCGCGGCTACAAGGTCCGACTGCGCAAGCTCGACCCTTATCTCAACGTCGATCCGGGCACCATGTCGCCGTACCAGCACGGCGAGGTTTTCGTCACCGACGACGGTGCCGAGACCGATCTCGATCTCGGCCATTATGAGCGCTTCACCGGGCGCCCGGCCACCCGCAACGACAACATCACCACTGGCCGCATCTATCAGGACATCCTCACCAAGGAGCGCCGCGGCGATTATCTCGGCGCCACCATCCAGGTCATTCCCCACGTCACCAACGCGATTAAGGATTTCATCCGCGATGGCAACGAGGGGTTTGACTTCGTGCTGTGCGAGATCGGCGGCACCGTCGGCGATATCGAGGGTCTGCCGTATTTCGAGGCCATCCGGCAGATGGGCAACGATCTGCCGCGCGGCCACGCCATCTACATCCATCTGACCTTGATGCCGTTCATCCCGAGCGCTGGCGAGCTTAAAACCAAGCCGACCCAGCACTCGGTGCGCGAATTGCGCGCCATCGGCATCCAGCCCGATATTCTGCTCTGCCGCACCGATCGCGAGATTCCGCTGAGCGAGCGGAAAAAACTCGCGCTGTTCTGCAATGTGCGCGAAAGCGCCGTGATCGAGGCGCGCGATGTCGATAACATCTACGCCGTGCCGGAGGCCTATCACGCCGGCGGCCTCGACAACGAGGTGCTGGCTGCCTTCGGCATCGACAATCCGCCGCCGCCGGATCTGGCCACCTGGCACCTGATCAACGAGCGCATTCGCAATCCGGAAGGCGACGTCACCATTGCCATCGTCGGCAAATATACCGGCATGAAGGACGCCTATAAGTCGCTGATCGAGGCGCTGTCTCATGGCGGCATCGCCAACAAGGTCAAGGTCAAGCTCGACTGGATCGAGAGCGAAGTGTTCGAGAACGAGGACCCGGCGCCGTTCCTCGAGCATGTCGACGGTATTTTGGTGCCGGGCGGTTTTGGCCAGCGCGGCGCCGAAGGAAAGATTCTCGCCGCGCAATTCGCCCGCGAGCGCAAGGTGCCGTATTTCGGCATCTGCTTTGGCATGCAGATGGCGGTGATCGAGGCGGCGCGGAATCTGTGCGGCATCGAAGCGGCCAACTCGACCGAGTTCGTGCAGACGCCCGAGCCCGTGGTCGGCCTGATGACCGAATGGATGAAGGGCAACGAGCTGCAGAAGCGCGGCTTAGTGGGCGACCTTGGCGGCACTATGCGGCTCGGCGCCTATCCGGCCATGCTCGCGCGCGGCTCCCGCGTCGCCGACATCTATCACTCAGCCGAGATCTCCGAGCGCCACCGCCACCGCTACGAGGTCAACACCGCCTACAAGGACCGCCTGGCGCAACACGGCATGCGCTTTTCCGGCATGTCGCCGGACGGGCTATTGCCGGAGATCATCGAATACGACGACCATCCCTGGTTCATCGGCGTGCAATTCCACCCCGAGCTGAAATCGCGCCCCTTCGCGCCACACCCGCTGTTCTCGTCCTTCATCGGGGCTGCGGTGGAGCAGAGCCGGCTGGTGTAATATCATCCACTGTCGATTTCCCGCTCCATGCAGATTGACGCTTGGTAAACTTGCCGGTCGCCGGACATCTGCATCTGAGAAGCAAATCATCGGGAGGAAGCCATGATCTACGAACAACGCATCTACACCTGCATCCCCGGCCGGCTGCCGGCGCTGCTCAAGCGGTTCGAGGAGCACACGCTTAAAATCTGGGCCAAGCACGGTATCAAGCAAGCCGGCTTTTGGACCGTGCTGGTCGGCGAGGGCAGCCAGGACCTGCATTACATGCTTGCTTGGGAATCGCTCGCCGAGCGCGAGAGGATATGGAACGTATTTCAGGCCGATCCGGCCTGGCACAAGGCGCGCGACGAGAGCGAAACGAGTGGCCCGATCATCGCCAATATCAAGAGCTCGTTCCTGCGGCCGACGGCATTTTCCGCGGTGAAGTGAGGCCGGTTGACCCGACCCGCCATGGCCTTCATGGTCGCCTGCCATGACGCCAAAAACCGCCGGTCCGAATGCCGTTGTTGCCGTAGGCAAGGTACGCTTCGGCAATAAGCTGCCGCTCGCCTTGATCGCGGGGCCGTGTGCGCTGGAAAGCCGTGCGCACGCTTTCGAAATGGCGGCCGCGCTGAAAGAGATCGCGGCGCGGTTCAACATCGGCTTCGTCTACAAAACCTCGTTCGACAAGGCCAACCGCACCAGTGCGGCGAGCGCGCGCGGGCTCGGCCTCGACAAGGCGCTGTCGATCTTTGCCGAGCTGCGCGAAAAACTCGGCGTGCCCGTGCTCACCGACGTGCATGAGCCGGAGCAATGCGCAAGCGTTGCCGAGGTCGCGGATATTTTGCAAATCCCAGCGTTTCTCTGCCGGCAAACCGATTTGTTGGTGGCGGCGGCGAAAACCGGGCGCGCCGTCAACGTCAAGAAGGGGCAGTTCTTGGCGCCGTGGGACATGGCCAATGTGGTGCAAAAAATCACCGGCTCTGGAAATCCCAACGTGCTGGTCACCGAGCGCGGCGTGTCGTTCGGCTACAACACGCTGGTGTCCGACATGCGCGCGCTGCCGGTGCTGGCCAAGACCGGCGCGCCGGTGATTTTCGACGCCACCCATTCGGTGCAGCAGCCGGGCGGGCAGGGCGCCTCATCGGGCGGCGAACGCGAATATGTGCCGGTGCTGGCGCGGGCGGCCGTGGCGGTCGGCGTCGCCGGCGTCTTCATCGAGACCCACGAGAACCCCGACCGTGCGCCGTCCGACGGCCCAAATATGATTGCGCTCAAGGACATGGAGCCGCTTCTTGCGCGCCTGATGCAATTCGACAAGCTGGCCAAAAGCTGAGGCTGCGCCGTTCGATCCGGCCGCGCTTCATCGCCAACAACGAGATTTTGCCATTCCCCCCGTCCTCAGAATCGTCAGCCTGGTGATTTTCGCCTCGACGCTGTTCTCGCGCGCCGTCGATCCGGTGATTCCAAAAATCGCCGCCGATCTCTCAATCGACGTAAAAACTGCGGCGCTGCTGTCGAGCGCGTTCACGTTTCCCTACGCCATCATGCAGCCGGCGCTCGGCACCGTTGGCGATTTCTTCGGCAAGACGCGGCTGATGAATATCAGCCTCGCCGCCGTGGTGACGACGACACTGATCTGCGCCTTCGCCAGCAATTTCACGCTGTTGGTGACCATGCGCATCATCGCCGGCATGTGCGCCGGCGGCATATTTCCGGTCGGTGTGGCGATCGTCGGCGATCTCGTGCCGGTGCATTCGCGCCAGGTCGCGATCGGCCGGCTGTTGGCGGTGGGTTTGACCGGAAATCTGATCGGCGCCGTGCTCGCCGGCGCCATCGGCGATCTGCTCGGCTGGCGCGGCGTGTTCTTGTCGATCGGCGGTTTTGGCGCGATCGTTGCGGTGATTGCTTTCTTCGCCTTCCGGGGCCTTAGCCCGGCGCGATCAAAACCCTTCAATCTCAGCGCCGTGGCGGCAGGATTCCGCAGCGTGTTCGCCGATCCACGGGCAAAAGTCTGCTTCAGCTCGGTGTTCTTCGAGGGCATCGTCATCCACGGCATGTTTCCCTATGTGGCGCTGTTGCTGCTAGCGAGCGGCGAAACCCATTCCTCCTATGCCGGCATAATCATCGCCGCGTTCGGCCTCGGCGGCATTATCTTGTCGCTGTCGTTGCCGTTCCTGGTGGTGCGGGTGACCGAGCGGCAATTGATGCTGACCGGCGCGTTGTTCGCCGCGATCGCCTTCATCCTGATCGCGCTGAACATAGCGTGGTACATCCAGGCTGCCGTGTTCGTGCTGTTCGGGCTCGGTTTCTATATGCTGCACAATTGCATCCAGGTTCACGTCACCGACCTGTCGCAGACCGCGCGCGGCACCGCGCTGTCGATGCATTCGTCGGCGTTCTTTTCCGGCCAGGCGATCGGGCCGATCTACTACGGCTTTGCCTTCGGCCATCTCGGCATCGCCGTGCCGCCGCTGATCGGCGCCGGGGTGATTTTGGTCATCGGTCTCGTTTGCGCGCGCTTGCTGCGGCATCGGCGGCCGATACCTGCCCTTGTCGAGGGACGCTAAATCCCCCATTATCTAGCTGTTTCGGCCTGGGGTGCCGCGCGCAAAAGGCGCGGCTGAGATCAAACCCATCGAACCTGTCTGGGTCATTCCAGCGAAGGGAGCCGCCTCTGACGCAAAAACTTCCCCATATCGGCAAAAAGCCGCACGTCGCCATTATCGGCGCTGGCGTAGTCGGCCTGGGCATCGCCTGGCGGCTCGCCGGCCGGGCAACCGTCGCGGTGTTCGACCGCGGCAAGGCCGGCGCGGGCGCAAGCCACGCCGCGGCCGGCATGCTGGCCGCGTGTTGCGAGGCCGAGCCCGGCGAGGAGGCGCTGGTGGCGCTCGGACGCGACAGCCAGGCGCGCTGGCCGGCCTTTGCCGACGAGCTTTTGCGCGCGAGCGGCATCGATGTCGAATTGCGCCGTGAGGGCACGCTGCTCCTCGCTTTGACCGCGGACGATCGGGCCGAAATCGCCCATCGCCTGGAGTTCCAGCGGCGTCTCGACTTGCCGCTCGAATGGCTGTCGGCCGCCGATACGCGCAAAAGAGAGCCGCATCTGGCCGGAAAAATCGCCGGCGCGCTGTTCTCGCCGCAAGACCATCAGGTCGACAACCGAAAGCTGGTGCAAGCGCTGCGCATCGCCTCCGAAACCGCCGGCGTAACAATTAGCGAGCATCGGCCGGTCAAGGAAATTGCCGTGCAAGGCGGCAAGGCGACTGGAGTCGTTCTCGAAGACGGCACGACCGAACGCGCCGATATCGTGGTGCTTGCCGCCGGCGCGTGGTCGCGCACGATCGCCGGGCTGCCGCCCGACCGCCGGCCGCCAGTACGCCCCGTTAAGGGCCAGATGCTGGCGCTACGCATGGATGCTAAAGCGCCGCTCGTCGATCACGTGCTGTGGGCGCCGGGCGCTTATCTGGTGCCGCGTCGCGACGGCCGGCTGATCGTCGGCGCCACCGTCGAGGAAAAAGGTTTTGACGACACCATCACTGCCGGCGGCGTGATGGCATTGCTCGACGCCGCGTGGCGCGCGGTGCCGGCGGTCGAGGAATTGCCGATCGACGAGATCTGGGTCGGCCATCGGCCGGGCAGCCGCGACGACGCGCCGATCCTCGGCCCCGGCCCCCTGGACGGCTTGTTTTACGCCACCGGCCATCACCGCAACGGCATTTTGCTGGCGCCGGTGACGGCGGACGCCATGGCGCGGCTCATTCTCGACAATGTCGTCGAGCCGGCGATCCGGCCGTTCGGTCTCGAACGTTTTCTGCCGGCGCGGGCAGCGGAGTAGGGGAGCGCGATGACGCAAGCGGAAATCCGCATCAATGGCGAGAGCGAGCCGTTCGCAGCGCCAAAGACACTCGAAGCGCTGCTGGCCGAAAAAACCGTCGACACCGGGCAGCGCGGCATCGCGGTCGCGCTGAATGGCGCCGTCGTTCCCCGCGCGGCGTGGCCGGCGACGCCGCTCAGTCCCGGCGACAGCATCGAGATCGTGCGCGCGCGGCAAGGCGGTTAGTGCTCGCATGTTTACCAATGATGCGGCTCGTCATCATTACAAGTATGGGGCTACGATTGCGGCCCGCGACCCCCTCCTCAATCCTCCCCCTTTCAGGGGGAGAACGTAGAAAGCGGTTCCTTCGTGCCTCGACAAAAGAGCTCGGCATACTCGGCTTGCTCTTCCTCCCCCTGAAAGGGGGAGGATAGGTGGGGGTCTGCTGACTCGAGGAATAATGACAGCGCATACGAAAAGCACTTAAGGAGTATCCAAGTGTCAGATCCTCTCGTTATTGCCGGCCAAACATTCGACTCACGGCTGTTTCTCGGCACCGCCGGCTATCCCAGTCGCAAGGTCATGCTCGACGCCATTGCGGCAAGCGGCACCGCGATGGTCACCGCCTCGATCCGCCGCATCAGCCTCGCCGGCGACGACGAAAGCCTGATCGATGTGCTGACCGGCCGCGTCCGCTTTTTGCCCAACACCGCCGGTTGCCAGACCGCGAAGGACGCAGTCCTCACCGCCGAGCTCGCGCGCGAAGCGCTGGACACCAATTGGGTGAAACTCGAAGTGATTGGCGATCGCGAACTGCTCTATCCCGACGTCGAGGAACTGGTGCGCGCGACGCAAACTTTGGTGCAGAAGGGTTTTGTCGTGTTGCCTTACTGCACCGAGGATCCGGTGACATGCCGAAAACTCGCCGATGCCGGCGCCGCGGCGGTGATGCCGATGGGCTCGCCGATCGGCTCGGGGCTGGGCATTTCCAATCCGCATCTGATCGAGCTCGTCTGCGCGCGCTCGCCGGTGCCGGTGGTGCTCGATGCCGGCATCGGCACCGCCTCCGACGCCACGCTCGCCATGGAGCTCGGCTGCGCCGCGGTGCTGGTCAATACGGCGGTGTCGAAGGCGCGCGATCCGGTGATGATGGCGGGGAGCATGCGCGCCGCGGTGGAAGCGGGGCGGCTGTCCCGGCTCGCCGGGCGTATTGCGAAGCGAACGCATGCCGAGCCGTCGAGCCCGCAGTTCGGGCTGGTGGGGACGTGACTCCGAGCTAAGATCGGCGACATGCTTGCGCGCCGCTGCTTCCTTCGCCTTGCCGGTCTCGCCGCCGCGTCGTCTGCTATTTCAGGGCGCGCGTCAGCAGATACCTATCCGTCGCGGCCGCTGCGTTGGATCGTGCCGTTTCCGGCCGGCGGCAGCACCGATCTGATTGCGCGGTTGCTGGGCGAGTGGCTCGCGGCCCGGCTCGGTCAACCAGTGATCATCGAGAACAAGCCGGGCGGCGGCACCAATATCGCCGTGCAGGCGGTCGTCAACGCGCCGGCCGACGGCTACACGCTGCTGTTCGCGGTGGCGACGAACGTCATCAATCCGTCGCTCTTCCAATCCTTGCCGTTCGACTTTCAGCGTGACATCGCGCCGGTGGCCGGGCTCGCCGAATTGCCGCTGGTGTTTGACGTCACCCCGGCGCTGCCGGCCAACACCGTGCCGGAGTTCATCGCTTACGCCAAAGCCAATCCCGGCAAGATCAACTTCGCCTCGTTCGGTGCGCGCACGATCAGCCACCTGGCCATCGAGCTGTTCAAGATTTCGGCCGGCATCGACGTGGTGCACGTGCCCTATCAGGGCGGCGCGCCGATGCTGACCGATCTGTTGAGCGGGCGCATCCAGGCCGGCGTCGACGCGTTGCCGAACTCGCTACCGCACATCAAGTCAGGCGGCGTCCGCGCGCTGGCGGTACTGTCGGCGAAGCGGACGCCGGCGCTGCCGGACGTGCCGACCATGGGTGAGACGATTGCCGGTTTCGAGGTCACGCCATGGACGGCGCTCGGCGTTCCAAGCGGCACGCCGAACGCGATCGTCGAGCGGCTCAACCGCGAAATCAATGCCGGCCTCGCCGATCCCGGCATCCGCGCGCGCATGGCCGAAGTCGGCGGCGTGCCGCTGGTCTACTCGCCCGCTGAACTGCGCGCGCTGATCTCGCGCGATGCCGCGAAGTGGGCGAAGGTGGTGGAGCAGGCGGGGATCAAGCCGGAGTAGGCCGCGTCAGCGCTAGGCTTTCACCGGCGCTCAGCAGTCGTTTGTCCCGGGTCCACAAGCTGGCGCCTTCCGTCAGCCGGGTCGCAGCGAGCAGATGCGCATCGACATAACCAATGCCGAATCCAAATAGGCGCTCACGCTCGATAAGATCTAATACTTCATCTTGGGAGGCCACGATCGCCCGCGGTAAATGCCGGAGAGAACTCAGAACCTGACGACGCTCCGGCAGATGGCCAAGCGCGATTTCACCGATGATGAAAGGGTGGCCTAAAACTTGTTTTGCAAGAAGCAGTTCGACAAGTGTTTTGTCGCGCGTCCGCAGATGATCGATCCATACCGATGTGTCGACCAAAATCACTTCTGCGTCCGTCTTCGCCGCGGCATCGTGAGATTAGGTGCGCTGCCTCCGAGACGTGCCAATCGCCGCGCAGCTTCTCGCTCGACAAGCGCTTTCAGCGCCTCTCGGACCAGAGCCGACTTTTCTTTCAGACCAGTATATGCCTGGGCTTGGGTCACGAGCTCGTCATCCAACGCCAAAGTCGTCCGCATTTGCTGTCTCCAGGATAGGCACGAATGTATCATCGTTTGATGTCGAATTCAATGCCTTACAGGATGAAGGATCACGCCAACATCTCCCGCACCAGCGGCATCACCTTGGTGCCGTAAAGCTCGATGCTGCGCATCAGCTTGTCGTGCGGCAGCGTGCCGGAGCTGTACTTCATGTCGAAGCGTGCGATGCCGAGCGCCTTTGCGGTCGCGGCGATCCGGCGCGCCACGGTCTCAGGCGCGCCGACATAGAGCGAGCCGCCATCGGCCTCTTGGTCGAAATGCGACCGCGTCACCGGCGGCCAGCCGCGCTCGGCGCCGATGCGGTCGCGCATGGTTTTGTGGTGCGGCCAAAGCTCTTCGCGCGCTTGGGTGTCGGTGTCGGCGACATAGCCGTGGGAATGCAGGCCGATGGGTTTTACCGGGCGGCCGAGCTGCGCATAGGCGCGCTTGTAGAGGTCTATGAAGGGCATGAAACGCCCGGGGTCGCCGCCGATGATGGCCAGCATTAACGGCAGGTCGTAACGCGCGGCACGGACAACGGATTCCGGGCTGCCACCGACCCCGATCCAGGTCTTGAGCGGCGGCTGTTCCAGCAGCGGAAAAACCCGCTGGTTGGCGAGCGGCGGCCGCAACTTGCCCTGCCACGTCACCGGTTCCTGTTTGAGCAGTTCAGCGAACAGATCGAGCTTTTCCTCGAATAGCGCCTCGTACTGCGCCAGATCGAACCCGAACAACGGAAACGACTCCGTGAACGAGCCGCGCCCCAGCGTCACCTCGGCGCGACCGTTCGAGGCGGCGTCGACGGTGGCGAAACGCTCGAAGACGCGAATGGGATCGTCGGATGACAAGACCGTTACTGCCGAGCCGAGCAGGATCCGCGTGGTGCGCCCGGCGATGGCCGCAAGCACGACCTCGGGTGCCGATATGGCGAAATCCGGACGATGGTGCTCGCCGGCGCCGAAGGCATCGATGCCGAGCCGGTCGGCCAGCACCGCTTGCTCGATCACCTCGCGGATGACCTGGGCGTGGCTGTTGAGGCGGCCGTCAGGACCGGCCGTGACATCGCCGAATGTATCGAGCCCGAATTCCATGGGTGTGTGGCAGCCAGAATGCTCTTCAAGAAATCAGGGTCGCCGCTGACGCGTTCAAGGCTGCACTGCGGCCGCGTCGGCCCCAATCGCCGAATACGTAAATTCAACGGCCCTGCCGAAAAGCAAACGAGGCGCCATCATCAGCGGCGCCTCGCGCGCGAATTCGTCAACCCGACCAATCATCAAGAGCAAGATGATGAAGGCAGGACCAGTCCGCTGAGCCGCTCAGGCCGGGCAGACCGACAAGCCCGAGCAATAGGCCAGGGTGTATCCGACCTTCTCGCTTCCGGCCGCGGCCTCCAGGGCCTCGTCGGAGACGTCATAGGCGGGAAGCTCTTCAATCTGGTCGAGTCCGATCGTAGCGTCGTTCATGATAGTGATCCTTTTGTTCGCCAGTGGCGTCGGCAAATAGGAGGAGAAATTACTGTAACGCCCCCCACACGGAACTTATTTAATCATCGGCTGTGGCCGGTGTAAAGCGCAGGTGGTGATGTCGCAGGTAATTGATCTACCGAGATAAATCGCACAATTTTCGCGGTCGATTTTCGCCCGCTGATGGCGAGTTGCAAGCACTGTGCGGACGCCGTTGCCTTATCAATTGGCAGTCGTAACTAAGTAGAGCTCTGCTGCGGCAAAACGCTGCCGGACGCGTCGTTTGCCTGCCGTGGGCGCAGCTTCTCCGGCGGGGACTGGCGGCGCTGCGCTGGCGGTGACATAGGGTTCCGCAGCAATAGAATGATCGCGTTGGGACCGCGGCCCGACCGGAGAGAGCAATCGGATGGACGCATTTTACGAGCGGCTCGCGGTTCGGGCCGCAACGCTGGACGAAGTCCTATCCGACGATTTCGAGCCGTTGCCCGGCCAGAAGGGCGACGCCGATTTGGCTGCGCGGCGACTTGCGGCATGGTGCCGCGCGAGCGCCAGCGGCGACTGGTCGCTGTTCGGCCGGCGGCTCGATCGGGACGGTTTTGCGTTCGCACCGGTGCTGGCGAGGCTCGCGGCCGTTCGCCGTACTTCGGCGGCGCTGCCGTCGTGGATCGAGGACGCAGTCTGGGTCGAAGCGGCGTTGCAAGACACCGGCGGCCATGCAACGCCGTTTGCGGTTTCCGACAAAACCGATCCATGTGCGTTCGAAGAGCTTTTCACGCCACTGGTGGCGCAGGCCGACGCGCGGCTTTGGTCGGGTCTCGATGCGCGCGTCGGCGATAACCTGAACGAAGCCGCGCGCGCGTCGTTGCGCCTGGCGCTGCTTCGGGAGCTCTCGAGCCTCGGCACGGCGGCGCTCTATGAGCGTTTCGCCAAGGTGCGCAATGCCGGTTCGCCGCAACACGATGCCGCGGCGCCAGCGCAGCATAACGGCAGCGCGATCTACGATCGCTTCATCGCCGAAATGCAGGCCGGCGGTTGGCGGCGGCTGTTCGAAGACAAGCCGGTGCTGTTGCGGCTGTTCGCGACCGTCACGCGGCAATGGATCGAGACCTCGCGCGAAATGGTTTTGCATCTCGATGCCGATCTCGCGGTGATCCGCCGCGATATCCTCCATTCCGCCAATGCCGGCCGCGTTGCCGCGTTCGAAGGCAATCTCTCCGATCCGCACAATAACGGCCGCTCGGTCCGCATCGTCAGCTTCGAGGATGGCGCGCGCGTCGTCTACAAACCGAAGGATCTGCGGCCCGATGCCGCCTGGCACGCCTTGGTCGAGCGCTTGAACGGCGCCCAAGCGCCGATCGAGCTCAAAGCCGTGCACGCGATCGCGCAGGACGGCTACGGCTGGACCGAATTCATCGATCACGCGGCATGCGCCGATGCGGAGGGATTCGCGCGGTTTTTCCGGCGCGCCGGCGGCTGGCTGGCGCTGTTTCATTGCTTTGCCGCCACCGACATGCATCAGGAGAACATGATCGCCTGCGGCGATCACCCGGTGCCGATCGATCTGGAAATGATTCTGCAAGCCGGCGCCGAAGAGCGCAGCGCCGAAGCGCCGGAAGATTTCGCCTTCACCGCCGCCGCTGAAATCGTCAGCAATTCCGTCACCGCGGTAGGCCTGCTTCCCGCCTATGGCCGCTCGCCCGAAAACATCGTCTTTGCCATCGGCGGCATGACCGCGGACTGGAACGCCAGGACGGAAGTCACGTGGGACAAAATCAATTCCGACGCGATGCGGCCGGCGAAATCGAACCAAGCCGCCAGGACCAGCCCCAATCTGCCGCACGTCGACGGCCGCAATGCAAAATTCGGCGATCACGTCGACGACTTCGTCGCAGGTTTTGAGCAATACGCGAACTTCCTGCTGCGTCACGGCCGCGGCGCAGGGCGGGGCGCGTTGTTCGATGGTTTTGCCGGCGTTCCCGTGCGCAATGCCGTTCGCGCCACCCGGTTCTACTACATGCTGCTGCAGCGGCTGCGCAATCACAAGGCCATGGACGACGGCGTAATCTGGTCGGCGCAGGCGGATTTCATCGCCAGGCTGTCCGATTGGCAAAGCGAGCATAATCCGCTGTGGCCGTTGCAGCGGGCCGAACGCGCGGCGCTGGTTGAGCTCAATGTGCCGCATTTCGTCTCGCCCAGCGACGGTCACGACATTAACGATGTGAATGGCCATTCCGTTCATGTCGCGTTGCCTTCGGGCCTCGATCGCGCCCGGGCGCGTTTTGAGAATTTCGACGAGCGGGAGATCGCCTGGCAGACCGAGGTCATCCGCGAGAATACAAACTCGATCCCGCGTTCCGCCAAGCCCGAGGCGGCGGAGGTGCAGGAAACTTCACGCCAAGATTCCGCAATCGCGCCGACGAAAGAGACCTTCATCGCCGAAGCCGATCGGATCGCGGCGGAATTGTCGCAACACGCCATTCGCCGCGGCCCGAGCGTCGCCTGGATCGGTCTCGATTGGCTGGGCGATTCCGAGTTTTCCCAGCTCGTGTGCCTCGGGCCGGACCTCTACAACGGCATTTGCGGCATCGGCGTCTTTCTTGCGGCCCATGCGGGGGTGACCGGCAACAACGCTTCGGCCGAGCTTGCCTATGCGGCGCTGGCGCAATTGCGCAAGAATCTGAAAAGCCGCAATGCGCCGCGCATGGCCCGAGCGCTCGGTCTGGGTGGCGCCGTCGGCCTGGGCTCGGTCGTCTACGCGCTGGCGGTGATGGCGAAATGCCTGCAGGACGACGGCCTGCTTGCGGATGCGCGGCAGGCGGCGGAACTGTTCACCGACGACCTCATTGCCGCCGACAAACTATTGGACGTGGTCAGCGGCAGTGCCGGTGGCATCCTCAGCCTGTTGCGGCTTTATCGCGACACCCGATCCGACGACGTGCTGCGCCGCGCCGTGAAGTGCGGCGAGCACCTGCTCGGCCAGCCTCGGCTCGGGCCGGAAGGGCAGCGGACCTGGGTCGGGCAGGGCTCCGGACCGCGCGGGCTCAATGGCATGTCGCACGGCGCGGCCGGCTTTGCCTATGCGCTGACATCGCTGGCCCAGGCGACCGGGCGCCAAGAATTCGCGCAGGCCGCTGCCGAATGCATTGCCTTCGAAAATTCGAGCTATGACGCGCAGCAGCACAATTGGCCCGACCTGCGCGATGTCGGCGGCCTGTCGTGGCCGTGCCAGTGGTGTCACGGCGCGCCCGGCATCGGCCTGGCGCGGATTGCCACGTCCAGACTCCGCGGCACGGATGACGCGCGCCTGGATATCGAAAACGCCGTCGCAGGCGCCAGGCAAGGCCGGCTCACCGGAGTCGATACGCTGTGCTGCGGCGCGCTTGGCGGCGTCGAATTCTTCTGCGAGGCGGGCGACGCGCTTGGCCGCGACGATCTTCGCGCGCTTGCGGCGCGGCAGCTGACGGCGGTTTTGCAAACCGCCGCCGAGGCCGGCGACTATCGCTGGAACAGCGGCAAAGGGCAGTTCAATTTAGGCTTGTTCCGCGGCCTCGCCGGCGTCGGCTACACGTTGCTGCGGCGCGTCGACGGCGCGCTGCCGAACGTGTTGATTTGGGAATAGCCAAGTTTTGGTATCAGCGAAGTCTTATCGCCGAACTCTACTGCGATTTCGCCGCGGCGCATGATGCAACCAGTACAGCCTTGAACATATCGAACGACTGGATTTGCACCCGGCACGCCGTCGACGCATCGGGCGATACGCGAATGACGTCGCCGGCGGCTACCTTCTGCTGCTTGCCGTTGACGTTGAGGTTGATGCCGTCGTTGCCGGGAGAACCGACCATGCCGATGGTCAAACGGCCGTCGGCGGCGAGCAGCGACTGGTTGGGATTGATGTTGTAGGTGTTTTGCGACGGCATGATCGCATCGAGCGCGGCTTTGGTGCTCGTAAGCTCGGCGCGCAGCGCGGTGAGATTGGCGTTTTGATCGGCAATATCCGCCGCCAGCCGCTGGCCGTCGGATTGCAGCTGTTGAATGGCGGCATCGCGCTGCTGGATATCGCGGGCGTTGAACTGGCGGCCCCAAAAATAGCCGCTGACCATGATGAACAGGATAAGGACAATAGCGGCCGGGCTGCGCAGCCGGCTGGGCGGTGCTGGGTCATTTTGTCGAGTGCTCATAGTGACCTCTGCGCGATCATAAAGCGAAAAGCGCAAATTACTGTTTCGGCGCCGCGCCCGCGTCCGTCGGCGGACCGGAATCCGGCGCGCGGAAGGGGGAGTAGATCCGGGAGAGAATGGCTTCGAAATCGGACATGCCGTAGGGGCCCGATGCGCCAGGCGTCGCGGTATCGGACGCCAACGGCGCGTTGCCGGTCGATTGGCCGACCTTGTCGGTGTCGGTCGATCCGCCGCCGGGCGCCGGCGCGCCTGACGACGACTTATCGCTCGGGGCCGGCGGCGCTCCAGACGGCGGTGCCGCGCCGTTTGCCGGCGGCTGCGGCGTTATTCCCGAACCCGGCGGTGTATCGACATTGCCGAGAATGAGCGGCAGGCCGTCCTTGTTGGTGCCGAAGATGACGATTTTCGCATTGGGCGATTGCGCCAGCGCTAGCGTCGCCTCGATGCCGCGCCAGCGCAGATACGACTCCGAAATGCCCTGGCTGACGGTGCGCTGGAAGGCGGCGATGCCGTTAGCCTCGATCTGCTTGCGCTTAGATTCCTGCGCCTCGCGCTCGACGCGGAATTTATATTCCTGAATCTGATAGTACTGCTCGGTCTGGCGATTGATGGCGGCGACGATGGCCGGCGGCAACTCGATGCTGAGCACGAGCGTATCGAGGAGCTGGATCGCGCTTTGCAGGAAGTCGTTGTAGTGCTTGGGATCGGGCTGCTCCATGGCCTCGGGCTGCACCAATTTGTTGAGACTGGCGCCGAGCGCCTTTTGCCCGCTATCGTGAATCTCCGCCTGGATCGCTTCGCGCGAGGTGTAAACCTCCTCGGCCGTATATTGCGCAATGACTTGGCGGGTCTGGCTGCCGATCTCGGGACTGATCACGGTGGCGAAATATTCCGGGCCGATAAACTTGTGCAGCACCGCGACGGAATTGTGCTGGAGTTGATATCGAATACTGACCTGAACGGACATGCTCACGCCGTCCTTGGAAATGGCGTTGTATGTCTGCGTCACCGATTGCAGCCTCAGATCGTATAGGTACAGCTTGTTCCATGGCATGATCAGGTGCAGGCCCTCTTCCCTGATTTCCCGGGGGTCGAGCACGGTGCCGCGAACAAGACACATGCAGTAGGGGTCGAAACCGATCAGCCGGTACCAAAGGACGCCGACCTGCCCGGTGGGAACCGAAACCACGACATACGGCCACAGCACGATCGCGATCAGCAGCAGCGTCATCAACAGGACCGAGAACCGCGGCAGGTGGCGCCGGATGCGGCGCCAGCCGCGCTTCGGCAGCGGCTTGCTATCGAGATACTCCGAATACGTTGCCATCAGCCGTTATCCATCGCGCCCGACCATCAGCCCATATTCATCGTACGTTGCTCGACGATGCGGCCTTCGTCCATGCGCACCCGGCGCGCCCGCAATGTCAACTCGTCAAGATAGCGGTCATCGTGGGTGATGACCACGATGGTGGCGCCGGCCGCCATCAAATCCGGCAATAGCTCGTCATAGAATTTGCGGCGGAATTCGGGGTCCTGTTCGGCGGTCCACTCGTCCAGCAGCAGGATCGGCCGTTTCTCCAGCAAACTGACGATCAACGCCAGGCGGCGGCGCTGGCCGCCCGAGAGGTCGAGGGTGCGAAACTCGCCGTTGACCAGCCCGGTCTTGTCGGACAGGCGGAATTGCGCCAACAAGCGCTCGAGCTCGCCCGCCCCCCCTTCCGGAATGCCATAGAGCCGCTGGAACAGGTGGTAGTCGAAGAAAATCGCCGACATCAGCGCGCGATAACTATCGCGGTTATGGTCGTCGACGCGCACCCCGTCGAGCGTGATCTCGCCGGAATTGGGCGGATAGAGCCCGGACAGCACGCGCAAGAACGTCGATTTGCCCGAACCGTTGCCGCCGGTGATGAACACCAGTTCGCCGGGCTGCAGGTTGAAATCGATTGGTCCGATCTTGAAGGCAGCTTCGGAGAATTTATCGACGTAGTGGAAGGTGATGTCGCGCATTTCGATCTTCTCGAAGCGCTTCGGTATCGTGACCGTTTGTGCCGCGGGCGAGCCGGCCGCGCGCAGCGTGGTTTCCAATTCTTCGATGCGGCTTGCGGCGGCATTGGCGTTGAGCAGGATCGGGATCGATTGCACCAGGCCGAAACAGGCGCCGACCACGAACAACAGCGCGGTCGTCGCCTTCGAGATCGATGCGCCGCCGAGCGAGTCGCTCAGCGTCGGGGCGACGAAGACGACGGCCCCGAGCAGCACGTACATCGAGATCTGCGAGTTGACGATCATTTTGAAGGTTTCGGCCTGGGTCCTTATCTTGATATTGGCCGCGACCCGCGACACGTCGGCGGCGTCCTCGAACAGATCGGCGCTGCGCGCGCTGTTGAGCCGCACCTCTTTGAAGCCGTCCAGAAAATCGGTCAGCCGGTCGAACAGCCGGCGCTCCCACGCCGCCGACTCCGCCTTCTGCTCGCTCAGCCGGCGGTTCTTCAGATGGAACATGATGCCGGCACCGAAAACAATGACGAAGGTCATGAGGAAGGCGGCAAGCGACAGATAGGCCACATAGATCGAGACGAAAAAAATCAGCACCGCGCCCTGTATGGTGAAGCAGAGCATGTTGCTGGCTTGGGTGAGGATCTGGGTATCGCCGGTGACCGAGGCGACGATACGCGCGAGCCCGATTTTGTCGAGCGCCAGGAGCTCCGAGTGCCTGATCTGGTCCATGATGCGCAGCCGCAGCCGGTGAATGATGCCTTCGATCTCGGCGGTGGCGGTGATGGTGACGTAGGCTTGCGTCTTCATGAACAGAAACAGCGCCACCAGAAACAGCGTTGCCGCCCAGAGACTCGGCTTGTGGCCGCCGTTCACGCTCTGAACGCCGGCATTGATGGAGGCAAGCACGGCGGCGGTGCTGATGCCGCCCAGGGCGGACATGAACAGGAGCCGCGGCAGCGAGCCCTGCATTTCGCGTTGAACGAGCTGGAGGAAGGACATGGCTGCGCTGTTGTCCTTCGTCTACGCTTTTACAGCAGGCCGTTGCCGGCTCAGCGAGGGATACACTTGCCCGCCCCAATCAACACTTTGCACAACGTTCAGCTATGCCACTCAACGCGGCGAGATGGGCCGGTGAGCAGCAGCACAGGCAGTACCACCAACGGGGTGGTGACGAGCGCGATCACGAACGTGCCGAAGAAGCCCATTCGGCGGTTGATGCCGCAAAAACCGGTGAGAACGCAGAACACGACATAGATGGTGGCTTCCACCATGGGGTCGATCTCGTCGGTCAGCAGCCGTCGCGCTTTTGTGGGTGGAACCGCTCCTCGATTGGCCGGCATCCGCCCGTGCGAGTCATGAGCCGGGTTGAGACGTCTGCGCGCCGGCGCTCGAACGTTTGGACCGCGAATCCCACATTTCCTTTTGCGCTTTGATGAATTCCTTATAGTCGGGCGGATTGAAATCGAGCAGCGTGCCGCCGGACTCGAAGTGTTGGACGAACGCTTTGCCGATGGCGTAGGTGGCGCCGGCGGACAGCACCGGCATCACGAAGGCCGACGCCAGCATGCCGAGCAGCGGCACGCCCTTGAGCGCGCTGGCGGCGCCCATGCCGCTCGTCACCGGGATCATCGTGCCGGCGAGGCTGGCAATCAGCGCCTTGCCGCGGTTTTCGGAGAACTGCACGTCATAGATCTGCGACAGGCGGCGCAGCATCTGCAGCTGTAGCCCGCCGACCGCGAGCACGTCGACGAAGGGCAGCGGTATCAATCCGCCGACGCCGGACCACACTGCGAAGCGGTCGACCAGTTTTGAAGCCGTCTCATGGCGCGGCTCGGGCGTCGCCGCCGTGGCTTGGCCGGTCTCGGGACTTTCTGTCGATTGCTGTGCCATAGCAGATCCTCTCTCGCCACTTCCGCTCGCGCCCGCCACTCTGTCGAGCCGATTGCAATTATGCGCTTGTTCGACGACGGATAATCAACGCTATCACGGCGGTTGGCCGGTGCCAAGCGCTTGCAATAGCTGTGAGTTTAGCCGCACTTACGTATCGATACATTGCGCCGTGAGTTCAAGAGCGCTCGCCCACTTTGGCCGCCTTGTTGGCATCCCACCACCATACGGTGGGGAAGGCGGCGATGCCGTATTTCGGCATCGGTTCGGGATGACCGAAGCGATCCCAGCGCGCGGTGCGCAGCTTGTTGTAGTTCCACTGCGGCACGACGTAATGGTTCCACAACAGGATGCGGTCGAGCGCCCGCGCGGCGGTGACCAGATCGGCGCGGTTCTTTGCCGATATGACGCGGTCGATCATGGCATCGACCGCGGGATTCTTGATGCCGGCGATATTTTCCGAGCCTGGCTGGTCGGCCGCCTCCGAGCTCCAATCGTCGCGCAGCTCGTTGCCGGGCAACAGCGTACTGCCCCACGCATAGATGATGATGTCGAAATCCCAGTTGCGCAGCCGGTTCTCGTATTGCGCCTCGTCGACGGTGCGCACCGTGACATCGATGCCGAGGCGCTCGAGCGAGGGCTTGTAGAACAAAAACACGCGTTCGAAGAGCGGGACGTTGCTCAAGAGCTCGACGGTGAAAGGCTCGCCGGTCTTGACGTTGGTGAGCGCTTGATCGCGGATCTCGTAGCCTGCCCCCTTGAGCAGCCGCAGCGCCTCGCGCAGATTGTCCCTAACCTCGCCGGGATTTTGGCTGACCGGATTAGTGTAAGCCTTCCTGAACACCTCGGGCGGAATTTTCTCGCGAAACGGCTCGAGCAGCTCGATCTCCGCGGCCGAAGGCAGGCCGGTTGCCGCCAGATCGGTGCCTTCGAAGAAGCTTGCGGTGCGCTTGTATTGGCCGAAGAAAATCTCCTTGTTCATGCTCTCGAAATCGAACGCATAATTGAAAGCGAGCCGCAGCCGCGGATCTTGAAATTTTTGCCGCCGCAGGTTGAAGGTGAACGCCTGCATCATGGCGACATTGTTGATGGAAAATTCCTCGAGAATAACGCGCTTGTCGCTGACCGCGGGGAAATCGTAAGCCGTGGCCCAATTCTTGGCGCTGTTCTCGATGCGCCAGTCCACCGTGCCGGCCTTGAATGCCTCGATGGCGATGGTGGCGTCGCGGAAATAGTCGAAACGCAGCTCGTCGAAATTATTGCTGCCGAGATTGACGTTGAGCGCGCTCGCCCAATAGTCCGGCACGCGTTCGTAGACGATGCTGCGGCCGGGCTGGAATTCCTTGATGCGATAGGGGCCGGAGCCAAGCGGCGGTTCGAGCGTGGTCGAACCGATGTCGCGCGCCTTGCCGTCCTTGTCGGCGCCCTCCCACCAGGTTTTGGGAAAAACGACGAGCTGGCCGATGATCTGCGGCAAAGTACGATGGCCGGAGCCGTCGAAGGTGAAGGTGACTTCGCGATCGCCGGTCTTTTCCGCCTTCACCACCTGGTGGTAATTGGCCATGGCCTGCGGATTCGATTTCTTGAGCGCGGTGAACGAGAAAATGACGTCGTCGGGTGTCACCGGCGTGCCGTCGTGCCATTTCGCTTGCGGCCGCAGCCGAAAGGAGACGGAAGAAAAATCGTTCGGATAGCTCAACGCTTCGGCAAGCAGGCCGTATCCGGCCGAAACTTCGTCGAGCGCCGGCGCCAAGAGCGTATCGTAAAGAAGCTCGGTTCCTTGCACGAGAGCGCCTTTGACCAGACCGACGACGGGATTGAAATTGTCGAAGGTGCCGAGCGCGATCTGCCGCGCTGAGCCGCCTTTCGGCGCCTTGGCGTTGACATAGTCGAAACGCGCAAAACCTTCCGGATATTTCAGGTCGCCAAACGGCGAAGCGCCATGTCGCCAGACCGGACCCGCGGTTTGCGCCGCGGCACGCGTTGTCCATGGCGGCAGCGGTAACTGGCGCGCGGCGAGTGCGAGCGCTGCAGATGTGAGCAGAGATCGGCGATTCACTGGACGCTCCCCAATGAGGATTTGTTTCTGAACGGGCTCGAAGCCGTCTCCGCTTAGCCGCGGTATCCATGCAGCGTGCACGATTTTGCCGGTAAGACGCAAGCCTTTCGGCGCCCGTGGGAAGGTCGGCGGTATTGGATTAAAGAGGACGTGTCGGCGGCACTCTGGCATGATTTTGTGACGGTCTTGCCATGCCGAAGGCGATCCCATAGAACGCTTGCAGGCGCGATTGTTGCGGGGGCAGGCGATGCAACCCACGAAATCAGACGGCACCCACATTGCAAAGCGGCGCCCGTGGCAGCCTCCGGTACTGACCGTGCTGGCGATCGGCCGCGAAACAAGATCGTCGGATCGCAACGCAGCGCAGTCGTCCGGTTCCGGCCAAACAGAGCCGCAACCGCCGGCCGCGCCGGCCACAAAACTCGGATTTTCCTTGGAGTGGGCGTTTCCGCTGTCCGCTCGCTTGGAAAATTAGATCAGGTCCACGTTGCGGTGGAGCCTGACGGCTTTGAACGTCACGATTCATAGCGTTGCGGACAACGGGCCGATGACCGGCGCGCTTGGTCGGAGCGACGTGCGATGACGCCGCGAACGATACGGCGCATTTATTTGCGCGAGGCGGCCGTCATGCTGGTCCTGGCAAGGCTCGCCGTGCGGGTTGTTCCTCCGGCGCGCATCTTTGCCTGGGCGGACCGGCCGCCGCGCCGCATCCGCCGCTTTGCTACCGACGAAATAGCTTGGGTCTCGTGGGCTGTCGAAAATCTCGGCGCAAAGCCTTGGATGAATGCGCTGTGCCTGCCGCGCGCGCTGGCGGCGCACGCCATGTTGCGCCGGCGCGGCATCGCGAGCCGGCTTTGCCTCGGCGTCGCGCGCGATCGCGATATGCTAAGCGGCCATGCCTGGGTCGAGATCGGCGACGACAAGTTCGTCGGTGGCGCCGAGGCCGACGGATTTACGCCGCTGGCCACGTTTGGCGGAGCATTGCCGTGAGCGCGATCGCCGGGTTGCTGCGCTTCGACGGTGGAACCGTGACCCGGCATGGCCTCGAACGCGCGGCCAATGCGCTGCGTCAATACGGTCCTGACCGAGCCGACATTGCAGTCGCCGACGGCATCGGTCTCGTCCACGTGCTGATGCGCATGACGCCGGAGGACAACTTCGATCGCCAGCCGTGGCAAGGCGGGAGCGGAGCACTGATCGCCGCCGACGTGCGGCTCGACAATCGCGACGAGGTGTTCGAGCGGATCGGCGTCATGCCGGGAGAGGCGCGGGCGTGGCCGGATTCGCGCGTGCTGCTTGCCGGTTGGGAGAAGCTCGGCGATGCGCTTTGGCCGATATTGCGCGGGCCGTTCGCGGTCGCGATCTGGGATTCTCGACGCCGCGTTTTGACGCTGGCGCGCGACCATCTCGGGCTCAATGTGGTGATGTGGCACAAGAGCGCGCGATTTTTCGCCTTCGCCACCATGCCGAACGGGCTATTCGCGCTCGACGATGTGCCGCGCGAATTGAGTGAAGAGAAACTCGCCGATTTCTTGGTGCTCAATCACGCCGATCACGCAACCACCATCTACCGCAATGTTTTTCGCCTGCCGCCGGCGCACGTCATGCGGATCGAAGCCGACGGTTCGTTCAAACAATTTCGTTATTGGTCGCCGGCCGAGATCGCGCCGATCGAGCTTGCCTCGGACCAGGCTTATGCCGAAGGCTTACGCGAGCGTCTCGACGTCGCGGTGCGCCGGCAAATGCGCAGCGCTCATCCGGTTGGTTGTCTGCTCAGCGGCGGATTGGATTCTTCCTCGGTCGCGGCGCTGGCCGCCCGCGCGCTGGCAGAGAAGAACGAACGGCTTGCGGCTTTCACCGGCGTGCCGCGGCGCGGTTTTGATGGCGCGGTGCCGCCCGGTCACTATGCCGATGAGACGCCTTATGTCGAGGCCATCGCGCGCACGGTCGGCAATATCGACGTCACCTATGTGGAAAACGACCGCTGCGACGATTTCGCCGAGCTTGAGCGCTTCTTCATCGCGCTGGAAGGGCCGGTGCGTAATCCGGCCAATTTTGGTTGGATGTTGGCGACCCTGCGCCTTGCGCGAACCCAAGGCCGCCGCGTGCTGCTCGGCGGCTTTCATGGCAATTGCACCATGAGCTGGAACGGCTGGTCGCAGGCCGTCACCCACCTCAAGCGCGGTCGGCTGTTGACGGCTTTACAACAATGGAAAATGTTCTATCGCCATTCGCCTTATTCGTGCTGGACGGCGCTGCAAAAACTTTTTGTTGAGCCGCTGTTGCCGGAGCGGGTGGGGGATTGGGTCGACCGCCGCCGCCATCCGGGGCGGCCCGCGGCTTGGCACGATCACGCAACGATCCGGCCGGATTTTGCCGCGGCCATGGCGGTCGGCGACCGCGCCCGAAAAAACGGCCATGATTTTCTCTATCGGCTGCGCCAGGACGAACGCGTGCGAGCGCTCGCCCAAGTCGATTATGTCGGTGACTGGCATGCCGCGGAGAAGGCCGTCACCGGCGTCGAGGTGCGCGATCCGACCGCCGACATCGACGTGGTCTCGTACTGCTTCGGCGTTCCGCAGGAGCAATATCTTGCCGAGGGCATCGACCGCTCGCTGATCCGCCGCGCCATGTGGGGATTGCTGCCGGACAAAATTTTGACCAACCGCATGAGCGGCCTGCAAGCGGCGGATTGGTACGAAAAGCTCGGCAACCAGCGCGGCGAGCTCGCGCGGCAGGTCGCCGCGCTCTCGCAGTCTGCGCTGGTGCGCCGGGTCATCGACCTCGATCGGCTGGAGCGGGCGATCAAGAACTGGCCCACGGGCGGCTGGCACACCGCCAAAATCTTTCAGGAATATAATTTGGCGCTGACGCGCGGCGTCGCCGGCGGCCGCTTCCTGCGCTGGTTCGAGCAGGCGAATTGACGGGGAGAAATTTCGTTCAGGCCGAGACGGCGGCGCCGATGCGGACAAAGCGCACTGGCTCGCTCAAGCCCCGCAAGCTGGCGCTATCATGCGTCAGCGCTCGCCCGGCCAAAACTTCGCGCGCTTCGGGGTCGGCAATGACGGCTTTCGATACGATCACTTCGCCGCCGCGGCATTGGTGCTCGAGCCGCGCCGCCGTGTTCACCGCCGAGCCGAAATAATCGAGCACGCCGCCGACGGTGACGCCGATGCACGCGCCCTGATGCAGGCCGAGTTTTAATACGATGCCGGCGTCGCTGCGCCCGCGATTAAAGCTTGCCACCTCGTCCTGGATCGACAGCACCGCGCGTACCGCGTCGGCCGGATCGCCGAATGCCGCCATCACCGCGTCGCCGACGGTCTTGACGACAAAACCGTTGTGGCGCTGCACCCGCTCCGACAGGAAGGCGAAATGATCGCGCACCAGGCGATAGGCGGTGGCATCGCCGAGATCGTCGTAGAGTTTGGTCGAGCCCTGCAGGTCGGTGAACATGATCGCGACGCGGCCGATTTCAACGTCGTCGCCGGGACGCAACAGCTGCTCGGGGCACAGCCGCCGGAACGCCGGCATGGCGATGACCCGCTCGCCGGTCAAAGCGTCCTGCGCCCAATTGCGGCTCTCGACGACGAAGAACAGCGGCCGGTCAGTGTCGTTGCGCAAGATGAGTTCGTCCGCGTGGCCGTTCGGCGCCAGCGAAATATTGGCACCGCTCGCCGTGACCTGCGGGATGACGCCGTCGACGCCGATATCGGCGTCGGCTTCGCCGCCGGCCTCGACGGTGCGAAAGCGATAGGCGCCGGGCGCCAATGTCAGCGCGAAGGTTTTGCTCGCACCTGACGCCATTTCGGCCTGGAGCTTGACGTGCGGCGTGGAGGCTTGGCCGAGCATGCAGAGCTCGCCCTCGGGCAGCGGACGAAACCATGGCTCGGGACGAAAGGTGAGCTCGACATTGCGGGTAAAATCGCGCCGGTAATCGATATTGCATGACGAGCAGTGGGCGCCTTGCGGCAATTCGTGCAAACGCTCGACCCGCGATTTGGCACCGCGGCAACGCGGACACAGCAAATCCCAACCCATCGCCAGAATGCCGCGCTGCTGCGCGGCGAGAAACAGCTCCACCGTGTCGGTCGGCGCCGCGCGCCATTGCCGCGCCAGCGTCAGCGGCCGGATGCCGCGCAGCGTCACGCTTGGCGCTTGCTGGAGGTATGCGGCGAGTTTTGGCGCCAGCCCGTGGCTCGCCGGGTCGCGCGCGAGATCTGCGATCAACGCATCGAGGCGACGCTGGCCCGCCGGCGTCGCCGCCTCGTGTGCGCTTGAGCCGAGAATCCGATCCGGCATGTTGGCTCCGGCGGCCAGCCTCTCAATCGCTGCGACGCGCTTGTCGATCTCGCGGTCCAACTGACCGGTAAGCTTTGCCAGCAATCCCAGCGCACCGGCGCATTCGACCTCGCCTGAGAAAACCAGCCGGCAGCCGGCGCCTTCGGGATCGAGCTTGGCGTGGATTTTGAAGTGCCGAAACGGGCCGTTCTTGAATTGGCGCTCTTGGGTGAACCAGCGGTTTTCCTGCCATTCGCCGAACCGCTCGTCCCATTGCAGACGCAAGGGACCGGCCTTGGCGGTCGCGGCCCGCCGCGTGCGGCCATCGGGGTCGAGCCGGTCCGCCACTTGATAGGGCGGCGAGCCGCTCATTTCGTTGAGCCGCGCGGTATCGGCGAGGAACGGCCAGATCGCTTCGGGCGGCTGCGAGAAACGCGTCTCCTTGCGGCAGCGATAGATCGTTGTCATGCGCAGTTTCCCGGCGCGGCTGGCGCAACTTCGCTATCACAAATACGTCAAATGGCCTCGATGGTTTCGCCGCCATGCGAGGCGGTCGACCCGCCGTGCAGCCTAGAGCCCTTTGCCGGTATTTTCCAAACAAACATCAATTCGCTGTGAGGCCGCCGCCACGCGCACTCACGGCCCTGCGCCTTGAAGGGAACAGCCCGCAGACCTACCTTCCTCCTGCGCCTCGGCACTGCGCCCGGCATAGGATTGCGAGCGGTGAGCGATTCGGAAGCTCTTTTCAGCGTGCTGCGGCAGTCGGCCGATCCCGGCTGTGTTGCCGCCATCGAGCAGACGGTTCGCGAAGCGCCCGATCGCGATCTCTGCCGCGTCAATGTGCTCGATTTCGCCGCCAAGCACGGCCTCGACGAAGAGCGCGTGCTTGCCGCGTTCCTGCACGCCGCGCGGCTCGGGCTGTTCGAACTGTCGTGGAACGTGCTGTGCCCCGGCTGCGGCGGCGTGCTCGATGCCGGCTCGACGCTCAAGACCATCGATCACGAGGAATATGCCTGCGGGCTGTGCGCCTCGGGCTATAAGCCGACGCTCGACGAGATGGTCGAGGTCACCTTCACCGTGAGCCCGCGCGTGCGCCGCATCGCTGCGCACGATCCCGACACGCTGCCCGAAACCGAATATTACCGGCAGATTTTCTGGAGCTCGGGCGTCGATCTGCCGGAGACGCTGGGCGACAGCCTCGCCGAGTTCACCATCGACTCGATCGAATTGCCGCCCGGCGAGAAGGCGGTGCTGTCGGTGCAATTGCCCAACGATTTCGTCATCGTGTTCGATCCGGTGACCCACGGCACGCAATTCATCGACGTCAAGGGCGAGCCGACGCGCGAGCGGCAGACGCTGTCCATGGTCTTCAACAGGGTGATGGCGCCG
>Ga0210394_10001664_pt1 | contig 34213 bp, 30 predicted proteins | sample IncBWC12MmetaG_FD_160121 | JGI IMG/M metagenome (GOLD analysis project Ga0210394, IMG submission 160121) | Forest soil microbial communities from Barre Woods Harvard Forest LTER site, Petersham, Massachusetts, United States - Inc-BW-C-12-M | ecosystem: Environmental > Terrestrial > Soil >... | reverse complement strand
GGCAGCTTTCTGGTCCACTTTGGCGAGACGCGCGATTTCCGCGGTAAGTTCTTCATCCCACAGTTTCCAACCCAAGTGTTCAGCGAGCCGGCGAGCAATCAGCGCGCCGCCGCTCCCGTATTCGCGTTCGACGGTGATAGTTCGGACCTGCACCGCACCCTCCAGAAACCCTAGTGTACTGCGATTGGGCCTCCGGGCTTAACTTTCTTCATCAGGAACACGAAGGGAATCATGACCAGCACCGCGACGGCCAGGAGCCAGAAATTATCGATGTAAGCAAGCATGGTCGCTTGCTGATCGAGCATATTTGCAACGAGCGCGTAGGCCTGGTGAGAAGCCTGATAAGCACTCGAACCGCGAGACATCAGCATCTGGGTGCTAGCCGAGATCATCGCTTGTAGACTCGGATTACCTTTGTGAATGTTATTGGCCAGGCTGGCTTGATGGAACTGAGCGCGACGCGCGAGCATTGTCGTGACAAGCGAAATTCCGATGCTGCCGCCTATATTCCGCGCAAGGTTGATTAGACCGGAAGCTGCGTTCGTTTTATTTTTTGGGAGGAAGGCATACGCAGCGGTATTGATGGGAACGAATAGAAACGCGAGACCGATAGTTTGGAATACACGTGCGGTTGCCAGAGTCCGAAAATCTATCGCGGTGTCAAACCGGGTCATGTGAAACAGGGCGAAAGAAAGCATACACATGCCGAAGAGCAGAAGCCGCCGTGCATCGTATCGACCGAGAAGAAATCCCACCACCGGCATCGCGATCAGTATGGCAAATCCTCCAGGCATCAATGCCAGCCCAGCTTTTTCCGCCGTATAGCCCATAATTGTCTGCATAAAAAGCGGTAGCAATACGGTGCTGGACATAAGCGCAAAGCCGACCATGAACATCAACAAATTTCCGATGGCAAATGAGCGGTCTTTAAAGAGATGGAGGTCAATGACGGGATCCTTGTGGTACCACTCCCAGATCAAAACGCCTAACAAGGCCGTTACGCTGATCGTCGTCATAATCACAATGAAATGTGATCCGAACCAGTCGTCCCGTTGGCCTTTATCCAGCACAACCTGCAAGGTGCCGAGACCCAGGGCCAGCAATCCCAATCCGATGTAGTCGATCTTGAAACCGGTACGTTTTCCCTCCTTCATATAGGGCGGATCGGAAATTAATCGGTTCGTTAGAAGAAGAGAAATAATTCCGACGGGTATATTGATGAAGAAAATCCAACGCCAATCGAAATTGTCGGTGATCCATCCACCCAAAGTAGGGCCAATCGCCGGAGCAAGCACAACCGCCATGCCGTAAACTGCGAATGCCATTCCGCGCTTGGCGGGTGGAAATGTATCCGCAAGAATGGCCTGTTCGCTTGGTTGAAGGCCTCCACCACCTGCGCCTTGTAACACTCGAAAAAATATCAACATCCCGAGGCTGGGCGCCAATCCGCATAGAAATGAGCTGATGGTGAAAATCGCCACACAAGACATGTAAAAGCGCTTGCGCCCGATCATTTGGGAAAACCACCCGCTCATCGGCAGAACAATGGCGTTCGAGACCAGATAGGACGTTAAAATCCACGTGCTTTCATCTTGGCCGGCGGAAAGACTGCCTGCAATGTGAGGAAGCGCAACGTTCGCGACACTGGTGTCTAGCACTTCCATGAATGTCGCTAGCGTTACAGTGAGCGCGATAATCCAAGGATTTACCGGCGGACGTTGATAGGTCTCAGATGCCATGGGTTCGCGGAGGTCACTTCACGTAAACTTTGGCTTCCACGGACATTCCTAACCGCAGCGAAAGATCTTTGTTTTGTCCTGGCTCCAGGACGATTTTTACAGGTATGCGCTGAACGACCTTAACGTAGTTACCGGTTGCGTTCTCTGGAGGCAGCAAGCTCAAGCGTGCGCCACTGGAATTGGCAAAACTATCGACGTGTCCATTGTAGGTTCGGCCGTTAGAGTCTACGGATATTTTGGCGCGTTGTCCCACGCGCATATTTTTCAACTGTGTCTCTTTGAAATTCGCTGTGACCCAAACATCTTCAAGCGGAACAATGGAAATCAGTTGCTGGCCGGGCTGTACGTTCATTCCAACCTCCACGTTCTTCGTGACCACGCCATTTACCGGCGCAATGATTTTGGTGTACTGAAGATTTAATTCGGCCTGATCGAGAAGTGCTTGCTTTTGTCTTACATTAGCATCGGCAGACAGCGCGCGCGCTTCGGACGTAGCAACTTGTCGCGGTGCGGTTTGTGATGCGCGCAGCGCAGCTTCGGCGTTAACGAGCTTGCTGCGGGCCTGTGTTACTTGCTGAGCCGCTGCTGCCGCAGAGGAGTGCGCTGCTACAACCGCAGCCGCCTCCGCTTTTGCAGCCGCGTCGGCTTGGTCGTATGTCTGTTGCGAAATTTCCTGTTTATCGACAAGCTGCTTGTAGCGGCCGAGGTCTAGCTGAGCTTTTGTGCTATTTGCCTGAGCTTCGGCAAGTTGTGCCTGAGCAGCGTCATATTGCTGCTGCGCGGCTGCGATCCCGGCTTTTGCGTTATCGATATCCGCTTCCGAAGAGGAAAGCTGGCTTGCAGTATTTATATTCGTAATCGGAACGTTCAAATTCGAAGCTTGCGCTGTGGCTCTAGCATCTTCCAGCGCAGCCTTAGCCTGATCGACGGCAACTTGATAGTCACGAGGATCGATTTCAACCAGCACCGTGCCGGCGGTGACATATTGATTGTCATCTACATTTACTTTTGTAACGTAGCCCGAAACGCGCGCGCTAAGAGGCATGAGATGGCCATCGACTTCCGCATCGTCAGTAGACTCGTAGCTTTGGAAATAGCGCCAAGCGAAGATGCCTGCTACAACAAGCACGAGAACTACAGCGATCACATAGAAACGAGCGCGCGGATTCGATTTGAACCTGCTTCCTCGCGAAGGAGGAGGTTCCGACGCTGAGTGAGTTTCCGAGGGCAGTGTACTGGTTGTAGTAGCGGTCTTAGAAGGCGCGAAGCTTTGGTCCGCTGGATTCTTAGGTGCTTCCACTTCTGTGTTCTGTGCCATTATTATTTTCCTTTAAAGTATTGCTTCACGCCTTCTTCAGCGAAACCCATCGCACGCGCCAGGGAAATTTTCGCGTAGTTGTAATTGTAAAGAGCAGAGATGTAATTTTCGTGCGCGCTAGCTACGGCTTCTTGCGCTTGCACCACTTCTACTGTGTTGGTGACTCCGGCGGCAAAGCGATCACGGGATTGCGTCAAGCTCTCGTCTGCCAAGCCAACATTGCTCTTGGCTACTTCAACCTGCTGCGCCGAAGATTCCAGGTTCAAGAGGGCAGTACGAACATCGGCGTCAATCTGCCCGCGCAGGTTGTCAAGCTGATCGCGACTTTTCTGAAGTTGTGCATCGGCCTGCAACATATCTCCATGGACTTTATTCCCTTGGAAAATCGGAATGGTCAGTGTTGCTCGCACGTCGAAGACTCCATGAGTAAATAAGTTTGAATAAGTTCCGGCGAGACCGTAATCGCCGCTGACTGCAAGCGATGGGTAATAACCTGCCTGGGCGGCGCGGCGCGAGTATTCCGCGGAGCTCACCGTAGCCAACGCAGCCTGATAATCCGAACGTGAGGCGTATGCCCGCCTCAATGCTTCATCCACCGTAAGACCTTCAAGAGGTTCGTACGGAGATTTGTCCGTTAAATCATATCCTTGTCCGGGGGCGAGTCCGATCACTCGCGCGAGGGTCAACTTCTGAATTGCTAAATCATTTTTGGCCTGAATCAATTGTTGTTGGCGTGTTTGCAATTCTACTTGGGCGCGAAGCGCATCAATAGCGGGCGAGGTACCGGCCTTCAGCTGATCGGAAGCTTGATTGTAGAGCGCTTGGCCGGTGTTTACTTGGGCTTCAGCTGTTTCTATGCGTGCTTCGTCGGCAATGGCCAGGAGGTAATTGTAGCCAACCGCCAAGACGACCAGATCACGCGCATCTTTAAACGTGTGTTGTGCCGCCTTGAGACTTTCCGTCGCGGCATGCGTGTTATTGATCGCTTTCAAGTCTAGGACAGATTGGGTGACGTACGCGCGACCATCGTAATAAGTAAAAGGTCCTACGATCGAAGGAATAGCTACTCCTGGAATCTTAAAACTGAACCCAAATTCAGCCAGATTGATTTGCGATGTGTCTACATAGCTTGTGGTCGTCACGTTCGGCAACAACGAGCTTAATTGCTGCCAACGCGCTCCGTGTGCTGAACCAACGTCTTCGCTTGACAGCAGCAAACCTAGATTTTGTTTGAGCCCGCGACTGATGGCGTCCTCAAGCGATATTGGTAGAACGCCGGGAACAAATTTCGATGGAACGCTACCAGTAAAAGAACTTTGGCTTTGAGGCGCCGCAGGTTGCGAATAGATCGATGAGGTTGTAGTAGTGCTGGAATTTGAAGATGGACTTCCCGTCTGCCCTGTGACTGGACCAGCCGGTAGTTGAGCCCAAAGTGGCTTTTCATGCGCAGTCCAGACACTCGTGATGATAAAGGAAATGAGGGCCAATCGACGTTTCACGGAGTCTTCTCCAATTCTCTTAGAAGTAAGATGAAATTAGCCGCAGCGAGATTCATAAAATCATATAGAGCTCGCGTCCAACGATCGATAAATCAGGCAGTTAGTTTCTTGGTAGCCTTGCGCTTCTTTCTTGTATCGGCAAAAATGTTGGGAAAGAAGAGCTCCCACACTTCTTCTGCCGATTTTCGTAATATTGAATCCGGATTCAACGACCAGCCTATCGTTATACCCATGAGCGTAAGTTGAGTAAGCCGCGCAAGATCCCCTGCAGAATAATCGCGACGAATCTCGCCTCTTTCCTGACCTATTGCCAGGATTTCGGATAAGAGCCGGCGGCCTTTTTGCAGCCGGTTTTGCAATTCCGCACGCACTGGCGCGCACGATAGGTGCGCCGCGAAGATCGAGCGTAACAAGTCGGGACTTTCCGACGACTGTCCTGCTAGGTCAGTGGCAAGCTCTCTAAGTACGGGTCGCACCGATTGATTCGGCGTACGAGCTTTTTTCAAAGCACGTTCAATCGCAGCGAGACGCTCGTCGCCGTAGGTCGCCAGAACGTGTTCCTTGGTGGGGAAATAATTGAAGAAGGTTCCTTTGCCGACGTCGGCGGCCTCGGTGATGTCTTCCACCGTGGTGTCGAGATATCCACGTTGCGCAAAAATTCTCAGTGCGGCACGGTAGATGCGCTCGCGAGTCTCGACGCGACGACGCTCACGACGATTCGATGGGGAAAAATTCGTGCCGCGGTGAGTGGGACGAACAGCGATCGAGGACTTCATTTGCCGGTCTCCTAATGATGACTGATAGACGGTTACGACTGTAAGTCATATTTTATAGGTAGTCAATCTTGTGCGGCGATTCGGAGGGGTTGGCGGGAGCTTAATACGCCGGGGATGTTATCCCCGGCGTACCCAAGCGAACGTGTTTGAAGATATCCAGGATTTCTTCAAAAATCTCCCGGATTCACTTCACAGGCAACTACTTGCGCGCGCCTGAAGCCTTATCGAGCTCGTCAATTAGCGGTTTGGCTGCCGGAACAACGGCTTGGCCACCTTCGACGATGTCCTTCGCGCCGATCGATTTGCCATATAGTGCTTTGTTAGCATCATCATCGGAATCCATCGTGGCGCCCTCTAGAGACACGCCAGCAAAAAGTCCCTTGGATCGCGAATACGTCAAAACGTCTACATGCATCGAGGCGGCATTGTATCCGGTTGCCTGAGCGCCTGTGGGGCCGGCGGCCGCCGCCGCATTTGCTCCGAGCTTGGTCTTACCGTTTAGGACCTGCTCGGCGCCCTTTTTGTTCATTACAACCAGAACGAAATCAGTGGCCGTCGAGCCCAGTTGTACTCCGATGCTTCCCTGGTCAAGTTTGTACATTGCCGGAGCGCCCCAATCTCCGTTCATTTCTCCGCCATTGCGGCAGATTAATACGCCACGGCCGTAGCTGCCTCCGATTCCGACGGCTACTTTCTTGACGCTGGGAAATATCACTACGCAGTCCGCTTGGTCGAGAATACTCGCAGGGAGACCACTGTTCCCGACGAGGAGCTCCCGAAGTACGGTGGCCGAATTATTCAGTCGCTCAGCTTCTTTCTTCTGCGCGAACATGGGAGAAGCAACTGCCAGACAAAGCGCGAGTACCATCATTTTCTTTTTCACGGTTCAACCTTTCTTAACGAGGATGGATTCAGAGCTGACGCTCGAATCGTCTTGCTAGGCCCGATTTCTGTCTTGTTTGGAAGCGGCCCATTCTACATGATTCCACCTTGTTCACGTTCTAGGGCAAGGCGAACAGCGCCGCTTTCTTGGGTGCGTTACGGTTAGGACCGATGTTTCGGCGAATGTTTCCTCAATGTTGAAAGGAGCAGTTTAGACGACGGGGGCGGCGGAACGGCATTATGAAGTACGATTTCTCGGGCCGAAATTTTCTTCCCATAAACCCGTTCGTTCGCGTCGTTGTCTGGACGTACCGTGGATCCTTCGAGAGAGACACCTGCGAAAAGCCCGCGAGATCGCGAATAGGTTAGAATCTGCGCGCGCAAAGTGACATCCGACTCCGCTGCGGCGGCGCGTCCGACGGGACCGATTGCTGCGGATGCATCCGCGCCAATTTTCACCTTGCTAGCGAGGATTGCATTAGCACCCTGCTCGTTCATAACCAACAAAACGAAATCGGTCGCTTGTCCGCCAGCCTGGAAGCCGAAACTGGCGCCTTCGAGGGCCATCATCGACGGCGCGCCCCAAGGGCCGCTAAAGTCGTCGCCGCGACGGCAGGTCATTACGCCCCGACCGTAGCTAGCGCCGACTATGAAGGCCGCCTTGAGCACTGAAGGAAACACGATGACGCAGTCCGCTTTGTCGATGAGACTTTGCGGAATGTTGTCGGGAATATCCATGATTTCTTTCACCACCTGGCCCGCATTCCGAATACGGTCTTCCTCTTTTGTGGTGTCATCTGCTCGCACCGTCCGCGTGAACACTGACGGAGCTGCTACGAGGGTGGCTATCAGCAAAGCCGATAGAATGCTCTTCATCGTTTCCTCCTATGGAGTGCACTCATGATATGGGTTTCGAGTTAGAATCGCAACCTTTCTGCAGGGAACCGCCGGGCAGCGCTTTCTAATATAATCAGCGTCGTTTCAATTTGGAACTATCAAGATGAACGAGTCCACATCAAGTGTCCTACGTCGCTATTTTTCTACCGCTCTTTTAGTTCTGATTGCATTGGGCATTTGTTCGCGGTTCGCGGAAGCGCAAAACGCCGCGGCTGGCTCAAAGAAAATCTCAGCAAATAGAAAAGCAGGTGTCGCCCGGACAGACGTAAAAAGATTCCGAGCTCGACTGGATTCTGCACTTGCCGAGAGTCACGCGCAAAAGGCTTTCTGGGGAATACTGATAGTGGATCGCGATAATGGAGAGACTCTCTACGAGTTGAATGCTGATAAATTCGTTACCCCGGCATCCAATGCAAAGATTTTCACTACCGCGCTGGCGTTGTCTACGCTCGGCCCCGATTTTAGATTTCATACAACTTTGGAGACAACTGGGTTACTCGGGCCGGATGGCCGGCTTATCGGCGACTTGGTTCTCGTTGGCCACGGTGACCCCGATCTTTCCAATCGGAAATTTCCATACGCTGGGAAAGTGGAACGTGAAGGTACTGCGGAAGCGCCGTTAGCCGAGTTGGTTGAAGCGGCAGTCGCCAAGGGACTTAAAGAAGTGCATGGAGATATCGTCGCAGACGACAGCTATTTCCCCTACGATCCGTATCCGGCAGGCTGGAGCGTGGGCGATTTATTTTTCACTTTCGGCGCGCCTGTAAGTGCGCTCGCATTCAACGATAACTCTTTTTCAATCGAAGTCAGTCCCGCTAGCCGTGAAGGTGAAGCCGCTGCATTACGGGTAGAACCGGCAGCAGCAAACGGCAGCTTTGCATACGAAGTAAACACTGGTCCGAGCAACGGGAAACCCGATTTTTCCGTAGTACGCCAACCGGAACAAAACTTTATCCTGTTGCGCGGGTCAATTCCTGCCGGCCATGCGCCCATCAAACTCGATTTCGCAATGAGCGATCCGGGCGAGGTGGCAGCATTGGCGTTGAAGCAGACCCTCGAATCGCGCGGCATTAAAGTTACGGGTGGCGTCCGCTTGAGGCATTCTCAACCGCCGCGTCCTTTTGATTCCACGGTTGTTCCGGCTGGCGCTATGACGGTGCCCGACGCTTTGAACGCCAATAGTTCGCCAGCTACAAGTAGACTCGTACTTGCCGACCATATTTCCCCGACTCTTCTTGAGAGCATTAGCGTTACTAACAAAGTGAGCCAAAACCTCCATGCTGAATTATTCCTTCGCACGGTGGCGCGCGAAAAGGCTGGCATCGGTTCGGCGGAGGCAGGAATTTGGGTAGAACAGAATTTTCTGAAGACAATCGGAATCACAGATGGTGATGTTGTTCTCTCGGACGGCTCAGGACTTTCGCGGGACGATCTCGTGACGCCTCGTGCCGTCGTTCAACTTTTGCGTTACATCTCACAACAGCTGTGGGGTGCGGATTACATCGCGACATTTCCAATAGCGGGCGTGGATGGCACGCTTGAAAATCGAATGAAGGATACAACCGCCTCTGGGCGAGTCTTAGCCAAGACCGGGTCACTCGAACATGTGCGAGCAATGTCCGGCTACGCGACAACGGTCCGCGACGAGCACCTCATATTCACGATCTTCGGGAATAATAACGCGCATGGCCACGATGCCACGGTCGCGATGGATGCAATGGGAGTGGCGATGGTCGAAACACTTGGAACTTCTGTCCGGCCAAAAAGAAAAAATGAAGCGGCGCATTAGAACCATCACAGTTTTTGGAAGCTCGCGCCCTCGTGAATCAGACAATGAGTGCACCATAGCGCGACATCTGGGAGCTGAACTAGTCAAGAAAGGATTCTCCGTCTGTACCGGCGGATATGGCGGCGTGATGGAAGCAGTTCCAAGAGGAGCGCACGACGAGGGCGGTCAGGGCAATAGGCGTTACCGCTCGATTTTTCAAGTCGACCGCAAATAAGTGGTTGAATAAGGAAATGCGAGTGAAGATCTGGCGAGATCGTCTTTTTGAATTGATCGATCGTGGCGACGGTTACGCGGTGTGCGCCGGTGGAACTGACACGCTCGTCGAACTCGCCGTCGTTTGGGAAATGATGAACAAGAGCGTGATGGCCCAAAAACCCGTGATCGTTCTTGGGGGCTTTTGGAAGTCGGTGATCGATCGTGTTCGGGAAGCCGAGAGTGATCCAGAATCTCCGTGGATCGAGAGACAAAGCACTTTTATTGAGTTTGCGGGTCACCTTCTAAGGCCGCCGATATTCTCGCCGCCTATTTCAAATCGCACGCACGCTGATTTCCCAGAGCAACAGGGCTACAATTCGTTATGAGGTTGCCGTGTCGCGTTCCGCAGAACAACTCCTTGAATTCGATCGGCTGAAAGATATCGTCGGGCATCACACTACCTGTGCGCCTGGCCGTCGGACCACGCTCGCTCTCCAGATTCAACACGATGCCGCAGCGCTTGATTCAGAGTTCACGTTAATGCGCGAAGCTGTTGCGTATTTGCGCGATGGTTCTGAATTAGGTTTCGGGTCGCTCGCCGATCCCGAATCATGGCTCGGTCGCTTGATCGTCCCGGGTTCGATTCTTGTTACTGCGGAGCTTCTCGACGTTGCATCGTTGATGGACGCAGCGTATGCCGTGCGGCAGACGTTTAAACAGGAGGCAGCGAAATATCCGAGACTGAGCGAAAGAGCTGCAGCGCTGGTGGATTTTCGACATCTTGCGACGGCAATCCGGCGCGCGATTCTGCCCAACGGAGAGATCAGCGATGAGGCGTCGCCGCAACTGAAACGTATTCGCGCAAGCATGGCGAGTGCACGCGACAAAATTCACAAGTCCCTGGAGGGAATTCTTCGCTCCCGGTGCGAGCCTTCTGGGGAAGATTACATTACGCTTCGCAACGAACGCTTCGTAATTCCAGTTCGCGCCGGAGAACGACGAAGCGTTCCCGGAGTAGTCCACGGCACGAGTGCAACAGGACAGACAGTTTTCGTCGAGCCGCTCGAAGCCATCGATTTGAACAACCGCCTGGTTCAACTAAGCGAAGATGAGCTTGCAGAAATCAACAGAATTCTGGAAGAGCTGACTGAACGAGTGCGCCTGGAACGCGGATCGCTCGAATCCGCTGCTGTGCGACTTGCTCACTTGGATTCAATTTTCGCTCGTGCCCGTTTCGCGCGCGAGTTCGATTGCGCGATGCCAACATTTACAGCAGGGAATTTGTTGCGCCTCCAGAATGTGCGAAATCCTGTGCTCGAAGCCACACTGAAACCGCGGGGACGCAAAGCGGTTGCCATGTCGCTCGATCTCGGAGGGGACGAGACGGTCATGGTTATCAGCGGCCCTAACACGGGTGGAAAAACAGTAGCGCTCAAAAGCGTGGGACTAGCGGCACTTTCCGCCCAATTCGCAATTCCGGTTGCTGCCGAACGCGCTGAAATGCCGATTTTCGATGGTGTGCTCGCAGACATTGGCGATGAGCAATCCATTACGGCGGATCTTTCAACATTTTCAGCGCACATGCTCAATTTGAAATCCATGCTGGAGGTGGCCACCGAGCGCTCGTTGATACTCGTGGACGAAATGGGAACCGGAACTGCTCCTGAGGAGGGCGCGGCACTGGCCGTGGCGTTGCTTGAAGAATTTCGGACGCGGCATGCTCTTACTATTGCAACTACACATCATGATCGTTTGAAATCTTATGCTTCCACTACGCCAGGGATCGTCAACGCAGCAATGGAGTTTGATGAAGTAAATTTGCGTCCGACGTACCGTCTGCTGGTTGGCGTGCCGGGAACTTCGAGTGGCATCGAGATCGCCCGGAGGCTCGGCCTACCTTCACGAGTGGTAGAACATGCGCAGGCGAGTCTTACTCCTGAATCACGTGAGGCTCGCGATCTCATCGCCTACCTCCATCGCAGCCGCGATGAGATGGAGGAAGTGACGGCCCAAGCGCGCGAGGAGCTCGCGCAAATTGAAACCGAAAGACGCGCTCTTCAAACAGAATGGGTTGGCCGGCAGAAAAAGCGCATCGCTGAACTGGAAAAGAGTTTTCAAGAAGCAACCAAGCGACTCGAAACCGAGATGGCTCGAGTTACCTCAGAAATTCCTGATCGGGCGTTGCGAGCGCAACTAGAAAAGCAATCGGGGAAGCGAATGTCGAAGATTGCCTCCGAAGCGCGAGCCCAGACGGACGCGGCCCTATTGGACACGCTCTCGTCATCGCAGGCTGATCTCGGAGTCGGGGCGGAAGTTCCTCCGAAGCCGGTGTCGCCAGAGCAACTTACTGCTGGATTGCGCATAATTGTGAAAGGATTTAAACAGCCACTCATATTCCGCCGACTAGATGGCGTAAAGGCGGAAGTAGAAGCTGGCATTCTGAGGATGCGTGTTCCTTTGTCGGACGTGATCGGCATCGACGGTGGCGGAAAATCCGCAAAGGCAGATCTACTGGCATCCGCACGCGCGTCGGATGTAACGGTGCACGCGCAGCAGAGCGACGAACCTGCCAACGAAGAAATAAATGTCATTGGCTGCACGGTTGAGGAAGCCACTCGCCGTGTGGATAAGTTTCTCGACGAGGCAGCGTTGGGCAGTCTGCCGAGTGTTCGAATCATTCATGGGCACGGCACGGGCGCGTTGCGTCGCGGCTTGGCTGAATTTTTATCAACTCATCCTCTAGTCGATAAAGTTCGCCATGAAGCCGAAGACCGCGGCGGAACGGCAATCACCGTCGCCGAGCTGCGAAATTAAGGGGCGCGAACGGACTAGCGAATTTTCGGGATGCCTTAATAGACATGGCTGAAGCCGGATCATTCGCGGAGCGAGTAAAGCAGCAAGCGGATATTGTCCGTGTGATCGGCGAGTATGTGCGCCTGAAGAAAAGCGGCCAGAACTTCTCGGGGCTTTGTCCTTTCCACCAAGAGAAAACTCCATCGTTCAACGTGCATCCTGTGAAACAGATTTATCATTGCTTTGGCTGTGGTGTGGGTGGCGATGTCTTCAAATTCGTGATGGAACTGGATAAGTGCACGTTTCCTGAAGCGATTCGTACGGTTGCGGAGAAATGTGGAATCGCAATTCCCAAACCGCGCGAGCGTTCACCGGAAGAGCGCCGCGAGAATCAGCAACGAAGCGTCCTGGTGGAGATGCACCGCGAAGCTGCGGCATTTTTCGCGCGTCAACTACACGAAAGTCCGGAGGGAAAGGTCGCATATGCTTATCTCGAAGATCGCGGACTGAATCGCGAGGCGATGGTTAAGTTCGGACTGGGATTTGCGCCATCATCGGGAGACGCGTTGCTTCGTTTTCTCAAACAGAAATATCCGGAAAAACTGCTGGAAGTTTCAGGTCTTCTATCACGCGAACAAAGCGGACGCTTCTTCGATCGATTTCGCCGACGCATCATGTTCCCTATAGCCAACGAAAGTGCAAAAGTGATTGCGTTCGGCGGACGCGCTATGGGCGATGACACGCCCAAGTACCTGAATTCTCCCGAGACTCCCATCTATTCGAAGAGCAGCGTCCTTTATCATCTCGACCGAGCCAAAGAAGCTCTGCGGCAAAATGATTTCGGAGTCCTAGTGGAAGGTTACATGGATGCCATCGCCGTCGCGCGTGCGGGAATCGTGAATGTAATAGCGAGTTGCGGTACCAGCCTTGCCGATCCACAGATCAAATTGCTAGGCCGGTTCACTCGGCGAGTTGTTGTGAACTACGATCCAGATATCGCTGGCCAAGCTGCCACAGAACGCTCTCTAACTCTGTTGCTTGAGAAAGAGTTCGATGTTCGCGTTCTCGCTCTTCCGCGCGGCTCCGATCCGGACAAATTTCTAAAAGAACAAGGCGCCGAAGCTTACAAAAAGCTGTTACTGCAAGCTCCGCCGTATTTGGATTATTTAATTGGCCGCGCCAAACTGATGGATCGAACCACTGCGAACGGGCGAGTGCTGGCCCTCAATTTTCTGATGCCATACGTACAGCGCTTACCAAACCGGCTGTTGCGTTCAGAATGGGCCACGCGCATCGCTTCTGAGTTGCATGTGGACGAGCCAGTTTTGCGCGAAGCGCTCCGCCGTGCCGCCACCGAACGTCGCAGCGAAGTAAAACCCAAAGCTGAACTCTTGGGGCCGAGCGTAAAGGGCGCCGAGCGCCGTCTAATCCACATGTTGGCGGAAGCCAACGGATTCCGTGAAAAACTCGCTCAGGAAATTGTTTCCTCGGGACTGCACCGCGGTCTTGAAACCGAGAAGATATTCGAGCTACTTATCGCCAAGTCAGGTGAGCCCTCAGATCCATCTACTTTTGCCGAAGCACTGGACGAACGCGACAGGCGCGTTCTATTCGAGATTTTCTTCGAGTCTTTCTCCGAGCATACTTGGGAGGAGGCGGAGAGTTGTCTGGGCGTGCTGCGTAGCCGTCGCGTCGAACAGGAGCTTGCAGAGTTACAGAAGCAACTTGAATTGAAGCCCCCTAGCGCGGAACTTCGACGCATAATCACCCGCCGATTGGAGTTACAGAAACTATTGGCGGGACAATAAGTTACGGCATTCGATTGACCCAACCTCCTGTATGTTATATATTCGTAAGGTTTTGGATGAAACGTTAAGCCCCCGTCAAGCATCATATAGTTTGTTGTGGGAGAAGCGGTGTGGGCTTCAGCAGCACGGGCGCAGGCACCAACGAAGAATCGTCTGAAAAATAAGCCTTTATCACAACATGCGCAAGGGTGTGCCGGGGTGTCTAGTACCGGCCATTTTTGCTTGGGTAATTGAGCGTGTATGCGGCCGGCCGGCTTTAGTAAGAGGGAGGCAGTGTGACGGTAGCTCTGGAAGAAAAATACGATCAGGTACGACAGCTCATCGCTATGGGCAAGGAACGTGGTTACCTGCTCTACGATGAAGTGAACGATATCCTTCCGCCTGAGGTGCATTCCTCAGAAGAAATCGACGATCTTCTTTCAACTTTCGAACGCTATGGCATTGACGTGTATGAAGACCTTTCGAGCGCGAAGGCTGCGCTGGCAGCAGCGGATTCCACCGATGCAATAGACGTCAAAGATGAACCGGCCTCGTCCGCTTCTGAAGATGGCGATCTGGATTTGACTCCGGGAACTCTGGAAAAGACTAACGATCCCGTGCGCATGTACTTGCGCGAAATGGGAACTGTACCTTTGCTGACACGCGAGGGTGAAGTCGCCATCGCGAAGCGCATTGAACGTGGACAGTTGCTCGTTCTGAAAACGATCACTCGCGCCCCGCTCATCTTAAAAGAGCTTCTTCAGGTTGGCGAAGACGTTCGCAACGGTTCGCGCTCGATCAAAGAGATTGTGCAATTCGACGATGAAGAGCTGACCGAGGAAAAGATCGAGCAGAAGACAAAAGAAACACTGAAGCAGATTGACAAGGTGGCCAAGCTCTATCTGCTGGCGATGAAACAGGCCGCCAAGTTGCAAAAGATTCCTCGATCGAAAAAGCGTCCCTATCTTCGAGCGCGCTACACATTGGCCCGCACTCGTGTGGAGATGTCGAACCGCTTTCGCGAGTTGGATTTTAATCCGCTGGAAAAGAAGCGCCTGATCGAAAAAATCCGGCAAACGGTTGAACGCGTTCATTTTCTTGAGCGCGATACTGTCAAGCTCGAACGCCGGGTGGAAGCTTCCAAAGGCGATGTCCAGGCAGAAGCGCGCAAAGATCTGAAAAATCGCCGCCAGGAACTGAGTGAGATTGAGCTCGCGAGCGAAGTCAGCCCCACCGAGTTGAAGCGCGCCCTCCAGGTGATTCTGCGGGGCGAAGCGGAAGCCGAGCAAGCGAAAAAAGAATTAATTGAAGCCAACTTGCGCTTGGTCGTATCCATCGCTAAGAAATACACGAACCGCGGCTTGCAATTTCTGGACCTGATTCAGGAAGGCAACATCGGTCTGATGAAAGCCGTGGATAAGTTTGAATGGCGTCGGGGCTACAAATTTTCCACCTACGCGACTTGGTGGATTCGGCAAGCCATCACGCGCGCCATCGCCGATCAGGCTCGCACCATCCGTATTCCGGTGCACATGATCGAAACGATCAACAAGCTGGTCCGGACGCAGCGGCAGCTTGTTCAGGAACTCGGGCGCGAACCTACTTCGGAAGAAATCGCGAAGCGCATGGATATCCCTGTCGCAAAAGTGCGCAAGATTCTAAAAATTGCGCAGGAGCCGATTTCTCTCGAGACTCCGATCGGCGAAGAGGAAGATTCGCATCTAGGGGATTTCATTGAGGACAAAGCTGTTGTCTCGCCCTCTGATGCAGTAATCAATCTGAGCCTGAAGGAACAGACGTCCTCGGTGCTGAAGACCCTCACACCGCGCGAAGAAAAAGTCATCAAGATGCGTTTCGGTCTCGATGATGGTAGCGAGCACACGCTCGAAGAAGTGGGGCAATCGTTCGCCGTCACTCGCGAGCGCATTCGCCAAATCGAAGCGAAAGCTCTGCGCAAGTTGCGCCACCCGTCGCGCTCGCGCAAACTGCGCGCCTTCCTCGAAGGCTCGGCGAACGACTACTGATTCCCCTGGTGGGGCGAGTCAAAGACTCGCTCCCATCAAAAAAATCTATCCTTCCAATCTGCTTTGCAACCGATTTAACGCGTCAAACCAGAAAGTTTTCATCTTTGCGCACTCTTTGCTGCTGTTCAGTTTCATGTGATCCACCGCCACCTGACACTTCGCCGCGCCTTTGCCGTAGAAGTTGACGCTTAGCCGGCTGCTGCCACCGTCCCACTTCCCCCGAATAGATTTCGAGGGCGTGGCCGTAGTAATTTCCAAGTCCGAAGCGCCAAGCCAGCCCCGCCGCGATTTTTCATTCACCCAAGCCTCATACGCAGTTTCAAGCGGCACTTTAAGCGTTCGGCTGCCCGAGGCTGCGAATTCTCCGTCGCACTTTTGAAACTTCTCGCGAATGCCGCGTTCGTGCTCGTATGCCACCGCGACCATCTGGCCCCACCAAGGCCCTACTTTTTGCTTTTCGCCGAGATAAGCGGAAATTTCTCTATGCTGCCATTTTTTCGCGCCGCCCTTGTCCAGGATTTTGAACCACTCCGCCCACGTTTTGCCGGTTCTTTCTTTCACCGCATGGTCGCTCATCCGTTTCGATTCTCGAGGTTTTTTCATCACTCCGCCTCCCAATGAAATCTATTTCTGTTGCTCCGCCGTGGACCAATTCACAGCCGAGCCATATTCATAAACCAGCTGCGCGCCACGATCGGCTCCAAAAATAACTAACACTCCGAGAACGCCGAGGCCCAGCAACATCACCTTTCGCAATTGAATGGTGAAATTCCGCCGCACAGAGAAGGCAAAAATGCAAAGAGCTACCGCGAGGCTTGTCGATACCAGCATCAACGCCTGATGAATTCCCACCACGCGTTGAGCCGCGCCCGGAGGAACGGATTTTTCCGCTACAAGTCCCGTCAACGCCGTAACCATTGCAGCCAATGTCCCCAGATAAAGCATCCTCGAAGCCGTTCGCTGCATCTCGTCGCTCGTGCGCCACACAGCCAGCAAATCAAACAGCAATGCGGCGAACCACAACACGATAGGAAAATGAACGAAAATTGGATGGTAGTTCAGCGCCGCTTTTAGGCCCGGAAGCATAGAGGGTACCTCCTCGAATCGCAGATGCGTGTGTTAAGGGCGCATTATGTGTCAGCCTCAAAGCCAGGTAAATAGTTGTATGATTCGCCGCGATTCCGGAGTTGCGCCATGCCTCCAAAAAATCCATCGAAACCGCGCGCGCCTGAGCGGGATTACTCCCACCGCACTCTCGCCGAAAAGCTGGGGATAAAGCCAGGCCAGCGCGTGGCCGTTCTGGGTGTGGAGGACGCGGAATTCCAGCGAGACCTAGAAGCCATCGTTTCGGACTATTCGCGCGGAGATGGGCTAAGAGAGGCGGACCTGATTTTCTTTTCCGCGGAAGCGAAACAAGACCTCTCGAAATTGAAATCTCTCTCACGCTCGATTTGCAAATCGGGTGGTATTTGGGTTGTTTATCCAAAGGGGCAAACCCACATTCGCGAAATTGATGTAATCAACGCGGGAAAAACTGCCGGACTCACAGACAATAAAATAGTTCGCTTCTCCGCAACGCATACAGCTCTGCGCTTTGTTATTCCTATCGCGAAACGCTGATTCGGTCTGTTTGCGAAGGCGTCCGCGAGCGCCGCAGTCTGGATCCGGCGCGCAGCATTCCACCTCAGTATGAGCACCACGAATGCAAATTCCGGCATCGTCCTGTCCGGCGGCGTCTTATTATGTTCTTATGGCCACACGGCTGGACGTGCGCAACCTGACCGTAGAATTGCCAACGCAAAGCGGCTGGGTGCGGCCTGTAAACGAAGTCTCCTTCGTCCTCGACGAAGCGGAAACTCTAGGCATTGTCGGCGAGTCGGGCTCCGGCAAAACCATGCTTTCGCTGGCGCTGATGGGTCTGGAACCGCCGGGAGCGCGCCGAAAAGGCCAAGTTTGGCTTCACGAGCGAGATAGCGCGGCAGATAAACGCGGGATAAATGTTCTTGCGGCGTCACCCAGTGAAATGCGCGCGTTGCGCGGTCGGGAAATCGCCATGATTTTCCAGGAGCCCATGACGGCGCTCAATCCCGTAATGCGCGTAGGCGCGCAGATTGAAGAAGCTATCCGCGTCCACGAAAATCGTCCGAATCAAAACCAGATTCACTCCCGCGCAATTCAATCGCTCGAACGAGCCGCTTTATCAGATCCAAAACTCCGCGCGCGGCAATACCCTCATCAGCTTTCAGGGGGCTTGCGTCAACGTGTGATGATCGCAATGGCCTTGGCCGCCGGTCCCGGAATTCTAATTGCCGACGAGCCCTCCACTGCACTTGACGTCACCGTGCAAAAGCAAATTCTTGAATTGTTGGCTAAGCTGCGCAAGGAACTTCGTCTTTCGCTGCTTTTTATCACGCATGACCTCGGTGTCGTGGCACAGGTCGCCGATCGAATTATCGTGATGTATGCAGGCCGAATCGTCGAAGAAGGTCCCACCATGGAAGTTTTGCGCCATCCGCGCCATCCATATACGGAAGGCTTGCTCCGGGCAGCTCCTCATCTCGAACGTGGAAAGTTGGTTCCGATTCCAGGCACAGTTCCGGCGCTAAACGCTCTGCCCTCAGGCTGCGCATTCGCGCCGCGGTGTCCTTACCACGTAACGGAATGCGATGCCGCAGTTCCGGATAACCGGCCGGCGGATTCAAATCATCGTGCGAGGTGTATTCTCGTCTCATGTGCGCAGCCAATGACAATGAACTGAAGGCGCTCGTACGTAAACAATTCACGAGCACCGCGGAAGTTTTTGGTAATTATGCGGTCACGCATCGTGTTACGGATGCGGAATTGCTCGCGCGTCTTGTGTGCGCGGCTCCAACAGATCGGGCGGTAGATCTGGCCTGCGGTCCCGGGACACTGGCATTGAGATTTGCTCGCCATGTGAAATGGGTTTGTGGCCTGGACTTCACTCCTGCAATCCTCGAATTGGCGCGCCGGAATGCATTGAGGGAAGGACTTTCCAATCTCGTTTGTGTTCTCGGCGATGCCCAAGCGCTGCCATTCGGGGATAGTTCGCTCGATCTGGCTGTTACCAGTTTTAGCTTGCACCACATTTCAGATCCAGCGAGTGTGCTGCGGGAAATGGCGCGTGTACTTAAGCCCGGAGGCCGTGTGGGCGTGCTCGACATACTTGTATCCGAAGACCCCAAGGTTCGCGAATTGAATAATCGAATCGAGCGAATACGCGACAACTCGCACGCGCGCTCTTTGGCTCGAAGTGACTTCGACCGAATTTTTGGCCAGGCAGGACTACGCATGGTTGCTTCGGAAGAGCGAGGCCATCCCCGCACATTTGATCATTGGATGCACGTGGCCGGATGGAAACGCACGGACTCTCAATATATCGAGGCCCGACAGTTGATGGAATCTTCAATGGCTGATGACGGCGCCAACTTTCATCCGAGGTTTGAACCCGCCGAAGTGGTAAAGCCTGGTGAAGAGCCGGACATCTACATGATTAATACTGGAATTTATATCGCTGCCGAGAAAATCTAGCGTGCAGAGCGAAAAGTTTCTCGAGGTCCACAACCTCAAGAAGTCCTACTCCGTTTCTACCGGTGCGTTTACGAAGTCCAATCGCCGAACTGTCGCAGTGGACAACGTAAGTTTCGCGCTGGAACGCGGGGACACTTTGGGAATTGTGGGCGAATCAGGCTGCGGCAAAACGACGCTCGCGCGAATGATCCTGCGGCTGATTGAGCCTGACTCCGGCGAAATCTTATTTCGCAATCAGAATTGGCTCCGAGCGCGCGGTTCCGACCTCCGGGCGCTGCGCCGCACGATGCAAATGATTTTCCAGGATCCCGTGGCATCGCTTAATCCGAGAATGAAAGTCGGCGCAATCGTCGGCGAGCCACTTGCTGTACACGAGCCTAATCTTTCGCGCAGGGACCGTCGCAAACGGGTGGCGGAAATTCTCGAATTAGTCGGTCTCGGCCTTGAATCCCTCTACCGCTATCCGCACGAATTCTCCGGGGGACAACGCCAGCGCATTGGAATTGCCCGAGCCTTGATTCTAAGGCCTGAGCTCGTGATCGGTGACGAGCCGGTTTCGGCCTTGGATGTTTCGGTCGGCGCGCAGATTCTTGACTTGTTGGCGCACCTTCAGCGCGAGTTCTCCCTGACGTTGATTCTTATTTCCCACAGTCTTCCGGTGGTCGCGCAACTCGCCACCCGAGTTGCCGTCATGCAGAAAGGACGGATCGTAGAAATTGGTTCAGCTGATGAGGTGCTTGGCGCCCCGCAACATCCCTACACAAAAGCACTTATTGCCGCGGTACCGCAGATTCCTGTTTGATGTAAATGGGCGTTCCTGTCCCTGCGCTTGCAAATACATTGTCGCTTTCATTCCCACGCTACAAGTTCTGAATCCGCAGAAATCGCGGTACACTTTCGCCCTGGTAATTTACTGTCGAATGCGAACGTAGTGATCTAGGAATCGGCATTAGATTGTTTTCAAATTGCGGAGGTGAAGTATGGCCACTCCAGTGATCCCGTCTCCGGAACCCGCAAAGCCCGACAGCTCGATGGCCCGAATTTTCGGCGTTCTTTTCAGCCCCAAACGTACGTTTGAATCGATCGTTCGGTATCCGACTTGGCTGGCCCCATTAATTGTTTTGACTCTGCTCAATTTCGTAGTGAGTTCCGTCCTCGCTAAGCGCGCAGATTGGAGAGAAGTTGTTCGAGAGCAACTCGAACAAAGCGGCAAGTTGGATAAAATTCCTCCAGATAAGCGCGAAGACACAATTGATGGAGGAGCCATCATCGGTAAGAATATAACCTACGTGGCAGGCATGCTCGCGCCTTCATTCTTGGTTCTGATCACTTCGGCGATTTACCTGGCGGCATTCAATTTGATATTTGGCGCACAACTAGACTTTAAGACGACGTTTTCCATAGTCAGCTATGCGTCGATTCCCTCGGGACTTCGGGCGATTTTAGGCACAGTCATTCTTCTACTAAAAGACCCGACCACGATAAACCCCAATAATTTCGTGGCCTCGAATGTCGCTGCCTTTTTAAGCAGCGATTCGCCGAAATGGCTGATAACCTTTGGTTCATTTCTCGACCTCTTCGCTTTCTGGAGTCTCGTACTCACTGCAATTGGGTTTAGCGTGGTAAATCCCAAAAAGATTAAACCCGGTACTGCGATAGGCGTAGTTGTCGGAGTGTATTTGGCCTTTTTGTTCTTGTTCGTCGGACTTGCTGCGGCTTTCGCCTGATACAATTCCGCGGATGGCATTTCAGTTTGAGGTAATTGCAACCGAACCAACCGGGGCGCGGTTAGGCCGATTGACCACGCCGCACGGCGTAATCGAAACACCGGCGTTCATGCCTGTGGGGACCGCGGCAACGGTGAAAGCCCAGAGCCAAGCGGACCTGGAATCGCTTGGCGTTCAGATTCTTCTTTCCAATACCTATCATTTGTTTCTTCGTCCCGGCCATGAACTTATTCGCGATATGGGCGGGTTGCATTCCTTTATGTCGTGGCCCAGAGCTATTCTTACCGATTCCGGCGGTTATCAGGTATTCAGTTTGAGCGAACTACGAAAAGTGACCGACGAGGGTATTACTTTTCGTTCTCACCTCGACGGCTCCGCGCATTTTCTTTCGCCTGAAAAAGCGCTGGAAATCGAAATTGCGCTCGGAGCGGACATCATCATGGTTCTCGATGAATGCATCGAGACGCCTTCCACCGAACAGCGCGCGCGAGACGCTGCCGCTCGTACGTTGGATTGGGCGCGTCGCTCGCAGAATTATTTTCAGCAGCACGGCGACCCTGCGGAACAGATGCTTTTCGGAATCGTTCAAGGCGGAACGTCCGGGCAAGTCAGACGCGAAAATGCCGATGCCTTGGTGGAAATGAATTTTCCGGGCTACGCAATAGGAGGACTCGCTGTCGGTGAATCGCACGCGGTCACCTGCGAGATGACGCAAGTGGCGGTTTCGCGTCTTCCCAACGACCGGCCTCGCTACCTGATGGGAGTCGGCTATCCCGAGCAATTGCCTGATTATGTCGCGCTGGGCATCGATATGATGGACTGCGTCTTACCTACACGCAGCGCTCGCCACGGGTGTCTGTTCACCTCAGAAGGACGCCTGCTAATTAAGAACGCTCGATATTCCAACGACGCGAGGCCCATTGACGAGAAATGCGGCTGTGCCGTATGCCGCCGCTACTCTCGCGCATATCTCAGACACCTTTATTTGTCCGGTGAAACTCTCTCAGCCATCCTAAACACCCAGCACAACATCTACTTTTACCTTGACATAATGCGCGAAATTCGCGAGGCTATTCGTTTTGGGAAGCTCGAAAAGTTCCGCTCTGACCTTCAGGCCCGCCTCAAATAGGCAAACCTAAGCAGGTGTTGGGCGCCCTAACAGGCGGAGGGGACTGAACGGTTCTTGATTCGCCCTCGGTTAGCGTGCCCGCTTAAAAGGGAAAGGCGCAAATAACGTGATGCTGGCTTTAGGTGTTCCGCGGACGATCTCGACGGCGCTGATTCAGACGCAGCCGAGCGGGATCGCGCTTTTTCTACCTTTGATTCTCATCATGGTTATCTTTTATTTCCTGATGATCCTGCCGGCGCAACGGCGCCAGAAGAAAGTCACCGAGATGCTTAAGGCGTTGAAAACCGGCGACAAGGTGATTACCAACGGCGGAATTTACGGAACGATCGTCGGCCTGGAAGATGAAGCTGTGCAGTTGCGCGTCGCTGAGCAGGTGAAGATGAAAGTGGCCCGCAGCGCCATCGCAGGGCTCCAGGCAGAACCTCCCAAGGAGAGTTAGAAAGCCCGAATGAATTCCCAGCTCAGGTGGAAGTTTATTTTTATCGCTGCGGTCCTACTCTTTTGTATTTATGGTCTTATATGCGCGCCCACGTTCCCGACGTCTTGGACTCAGGTTAAGCAGAATCTCGCGGATCGCATCAAGCTTGGCTTGGATTTGAAGGGAGGCAGCCACTTAGTTTTGCAGGTACAAGTGGATGAAGCCATTGGCCAGCGCTGCGATCAAGCTGTCGATCAGATCACCAAACAAGTTCACGAAAAAAATATCACCGTCGGCGAAATTCGCCGTGTGGACGACACGCACATTTTAGTCCGTAACGTCGACCCCAACACATCCGGGGCTTTTCGCGATCTGGTGAACAGTCAGTTTACCGACTGGGCCATTGCTCCGGCAGCCGGTGAAGACAACGGTTACCTTCTGACAATGAAGCCTTCGGTCGTCGCCGATCTGCGCCGCGACACGATGGATCAATCGCTCGAAACAATCACGCGACGTATCAACGCGCTCGGACTTACCGAGCCGACCATCGCCTTTACCGGCCGTGGGGACAATGAGATTCTTGTTCAGCTTCCCGGCGAAGGCGATCCAACTCGCGCAAAATCTGTGATTCAAGCGGGCGGGCAACTTGAGCTTAAACTAGTAGTCGACGAGCAAATATATCCCTCCGAGGTAGCCGCGTTGGGAGCTCATGGTGGAGTGTTGCCCCCGGGAACTGAAATTGTGCCGGGTAGGGCTGAAAGTACGCAAGCCGGACAGCCGCCCCAGCAAGGTTTTTATATACTCGAGCGCGCGCCCATTGTTACTGGGCAGGACTTACGCGGTGCAAGCCCGGCGCCCAGCTCGAATAACCCCGGACAGTACGAAGTTCGCTTCCAACTTTCCACTGCGGCGGCGCAGAGGTTCGGGCCGTTCACTGAATCAAATATTGGCCATAAGATGGCCATCGTGCTTGATCATCGGGTTTACACAGCTCCGGTGATTAACGGCCGGATTGAAGATTCGGGGATTATTGAAGGCCAGTTCAGTCAGGAATCGGCGCAAGACCTTGCGCTTGTGCTGAGAGCTGGAGCGTTGCCCGCATCCATCAAGTATTTGGAAGAGCGGACCGTTGGTCCATCTTTAGGAGCTGATTCCATTCGTCAAGGGGTACGCGCTTCCATCGGTAGCATCATCGTGGTGATGATTTTCCTGGTGATCTATTATCGGTCGAGCGGCGTCAATGCAGTTGTGGCCCTCGCCCTAAACCTGCTAATCCTGCTCGCGTTTATGGCGTATGCAGGGGCCGTGCTTACTCTGCCCGGAATTGCGGGCGTGATTCTAACGATCGGCATGGGCGTGGATTCCAACGTACTAGTATTCGAGCGCATCCGGGAAGAGCTAAGAAGTGGAAAAGCTCCGGCCTCGGCCGTGGCAGTCGGGTTCGATCGGGCCTTCCTGACGATCATTGATACCCACGTAACTACCATTGTTTCAGCGATTTTCCTGTTCTTGTTTGGGACTGGACCCGTGCGCGGGTTTGCCGTTACCTTGGTGATTGGTTTGCTGGCTAACGTGTTTACTTCAATTTATGTGTCACGGGCTATCTTCGATTGGCATCTTTCACGTAGGGGGCGCCAGGCGGAACTGAGCATCTAGCTAGGGAACAAATCGGGAAGTCCCGGTGTCAAATAATGGCGGATAGGACTCGATGGAATTTTTTCACAATGTAAACATTGATTGGATGGGGAAGGTGAAGTACTTCGTTTCACTTTCGCTGATTCTCTTGGCTGTTGGTTGGATTTCGATTCTTCGCAACGGCGGTTTGCGTTACGGCATTGATTTTCGCGGTGGCACGCTGGTGTATGTGCGATTCTCGGGTCCCGCTCCTGTAAACCAGATTCGTAAGGGCCTCCAAGACGCAGGCCTGGCGAACAGTTCAATACAGACAATCAGTGACAATGTTTTGAATAGTGGATCGCAGAATGACGTCGTGATCGGCATCGAGAAAACGGGCCAGGGAGACGAGGCGCTCGACGCGGGTAAGCAAGCGATTCTGGATGTGCTGCACAAGACTTTCGGAACCGCCGGCGCTGCTGGGAAACAAGATTTCAATTCGATAACTGCATCTGGTTTGGCGGCTTATCTCACGCAAAAAGACCCTCTGAATCTAGGCACGAATGCCGGAGAGCGTTACAACCAACTCGCTCAGCGATTGACCGACGCCCGCGACAAGGAGCATGGCGGCATCGTCACTAATTTCGATGAGTTGAAAAACGTGGATGGCGTCACGCCCGGAGTAATAAGTTCTCTGAGCAACGGTTTTGCGCTAAGCAATTTTACCATTCGGAACGTTGAGATCGTGGGGCCGAAAGTAGGCGCCCAACTGCGGCGCCAGGCCATTCTCGCTACCCTCTATGCTCTGGCGGGCATGTTGTTATATATTGCCTTCCGGTTTGAGTGGGTGTATGGGGCGGCGGCGGTGATAGCCGTTTTTCATGACGTGCTTATCACGTTGGGCCTCTTTTCCATTTTCCATTTTGAGATTTCGCTCACGGTCATTGCGGCACTCTTGACTCTAGTCGGCTACTCGATGAACGACACGATTGTAATTTTCGATCGTGTCCGAGAAGACCTCAGGCTGATGCGGCGCGAGCCGTTTCCTGAGGTGGTGAACAAAGCCATTAATCAGACGCTTTCGCGCACGATTTTGACGAGTGGGCTGACGTTCTTAACCGTTCTGGTTCTGTTTCTGATGGGTGGCGAAGTCCTTCGAGCGTTCTCTTTTGCTATGGTGGTAGGAGTTGTGGTAGGTACGTACTCCAGTTTTGGAATTGCGGCGCCTATTGTGGTGTGGTGGAACAAGTATCGAGGACAAGGAACTGTCGTTCGCGCCGGATCCGCGGCCGATAAGCGCGTAGCGGCAGCTGCTAGGAGGTAGCTATGTTTGACGATCTGGTGGTTTCTAGCGCGAATCCGCAAAAGACGAATAAGCCTTGGACGGTGGCGCTGTCGTTTCTGCTGCAGTTCGCGATCGTGTTCGTGATGATTCTGATTCCACTGATCTACACGGAAGCACTGCCTAAACAGATGCTTACTACTTTCCTTGTTGCGCCGCCCCCACCTCCGCCCCCGCCGCCTCCGGCTGCGGCCGTTCAAAGAATTGTAAAGCCCGTAGCGCGCTTAATTCATAATGGCCAGATGACCGCTCCGACCGTGATTCCGAAAAAAGTCGCCATGATTAAAGAAGAGGAATTGCCGCCCGATGTAGGTGCGGTCGGCGTAACCGGCGGTGTCCCGGGCGGCGTGCCGGGCGGGCAAGCTGGTGGAGTTCTTGGTGGAATCATTGGTGGCACGGGCGCGGGACTACCGCCGCCGCCGAAAGCTCCAACTCCGAAGTCCATTCGTGTAGGCGGCAACGTTGCCCAGGCAAATTTGATTCGACAGGTAACGCCAGTTTACCCACCAATCGCTAAGACCGCGCACATTTCCGGAACCGTATTGCTTCACGCGATTATCGGGAAAGATGGAACGGTACAGGATCTCCAATACATCTCCGGTCCGCCTTTGCTGATGAAGAGCGCCATGGACGCAGTTCGCCAATGGCGCTATAAACCGACGCTGCTGAACGGCGAACCGGTGGACGTTGATACCACGATTTCTGTTGTGTTTACTTTGGGTGGTTAGGAAGGACACGGTTCGGGCATCCGCTTGGGGGTCTGGGCTGATTTGAAGTAATTGCGACCGGCAAAATATTGCTGCCGTGATCGTTTTGCACGAATGGAGGAGCAAACTCTATGTTTTCGAATTTACTCTTGGCGAGTGTGGTGATGTTGCAGCAGCAAGAAGTAGGCTGGGATTTGCTCACGATGTGGCACAACATGGGCTACCCGGCGAAAACGGTCGTCTTCATTCTCTTCATCATGTCTGCTTGGTCGGTGGGCATTATGATTGACCGGGCGCTGATGTATAGCGCAGCGCGGAAGCAGTCCCGCGTGTTCGTGCAGCAGGTGGCCGGTGCCTTGAAAGACAACAAACTCGACGAGGCAATTTCGATCGCCGAGCGAAATAAGAAGAGCCACATCGCCAAAGTAGTGGCGACGGGCCTTTCTGAATTTCAAGCCGCTTCCGCACAGGTTGGTGACGAGGAAGTGATCGAAGCAGCCAAGCGCGGACTCGAGCGCTCGGTCGCCATCGTCCATGCGGAAATGAAGCGCGGCCTTTCGGGCCTCGCGACCATCGGCTCCACCGCTCCGTTCGTCGGATTGTTCGGCACCGTCATGGGCATCATCAACGCGTTCAAAGGTATTTCGGCCTCCAAAGCGACCGGACTTTCCGCCGTCGCTGGCGGTATCGCTGAAGCCTTGGTCACGACCGCACTTGGTCTTCTCGTCGCGGTTCCTGCGGTCTGGACCTTTAACTACTTCACAAATAAAGTGGAAGCTTTCGACGTTGAGATGGACAACTCCTCGATGGAGTTGATCAACTACTTCATCACTCGCCGGGGCGGAAAGAAGTAAGTCATGGGATACAAACCCAAAGCACCACCAGTGATGGCTGCGCCAAACGTGATTCCGATGGCCGACATCATGCTCGTCTTGTTGATTATTTTCATGGTCGTGACGCCGATGTTGCAAAAAGGCGTGTCGGTGGATATGGCCAAGGTAAATAATGCTCAAGACATGCAGGATGCCGACAAGGACGACGCCATCATCGTGGCAGTCACGCGCGACGGGCACCTGTATTTGGGAAGTACGCAGGTGGGCCTGAGTGAAATAACTACAAAGGTGAAAGACCTCCTAGCGAACCGCCTGGATAAAACCGTATTCGTGCGTTCTGACCAGCGCGCGAAGTATGGCGACGTGGTCAAGGCGGTAGACGAAGTGAGGTCAGCAGGCGTTGACAAAATCGGCTTGCTTACCGAAAAGAATCGGGGCAAGACGGGCGCTCCCGCACCGCCGGCCCCACCCGCTGCTGGCGCGAGCGGCGACTAAAGATCGTTATAAGGATTAAAGGAGTTTTTCCATGGGAATGGCAGTTGGAGGAAGTAAAGGTTCGATATCGGAACCTAACATCGTTCCGCTTATCGATGTGCTGCTCGTCCTCATCATCATCTTTATGGTCATCACGCCAACGGTCCCGCAAGGACTGGACACGCTGGTTCCGCAGCCGTCACCGCCAAACCAGAAAGAAAATCCAGATGTACTGGCGAAGACAATCGTCGTTCAGGTTTTGGCCAACGGGAAGGTAATGATCAATCAGGACGAAACTAGCTGGGACGACCTAGGTCCTCGCCTGGACGATATTTTCAAGTTGCGTGCAGAAAAGGTGGCGTTTGTGAAAGGCGACGACGCTGTTGATTTTGGCCAAGTCGCTCGGGCGATTGATGTAATGCGGGGAGCCGGAATCGATAGCGTGGGATTGATCACCGCAAAGGTCGAAGCGGGTCAGTAACAGCGTCCACTACAACATTTGCCAGCCTCGGCGTCTTGGGCGATGGGGAAATGGCCAGGGCGGCGGCCTTCATCAAGGAGAGTAAGGGATGCAGCGTAAGCCCCACACATATTTTGTTTTAACGGTCGTACTTGTTTCGGCTGCGGCCGGAGCCGGATGCGACAAGCTCCGCGCGCGCGATAAGCTGAACAAAGGTGTACAAGCCTACAAGGCGAACCAAACGGATCTGGCAATTGAAGATTTCAAGCAAGCCAAGTCGTTTGATCCTTCGCTGACGAATGCGCAGCTCTATCTTGCTACCGCCTATGCCAGCCAATACATTCCAGGCGCGCCGTCCGACGACAACGTTCGTATGGGCAAACAAGCCATGCAGGAATGGCAAGAAGTCCTAAGCAAAGATCCAAGTAATCTAAATGCCATCGATGGTATCGGATCAATTCTTTACAACATGGCCAGCACTCCTTTCGATCCCAAAAAGATGGAAGAATCGAAGGCCTACCACGAAAAGCACATTCAGATTAAGCCGACGGATCCCGAACCGTATTATTGGATCGGCGTGATCGATTGGTCGATCGCCTTCCGTGGCAATAAAGACCTCCGCGAGGAATACAACAAGACCGCCAAGAAAACTATTAAGGACACGGATCCGATGCCGCCCGCGCTTGCTACTAAGTTCAAGGAGCAATATGGCGCCGTTGTGGACGAAGGCATCGCGGACCTTCAGAAGGCCATGGAACTGCGTCCGGATTATGATGATGCTATGGCCTACCTAAACCTGCTTCTTCGTCAAAAGGCCGATATGGAGACCACTCCCGAGGCGCGCGAAGCTGATATCAAGCAAGCCGATGAGTTGGTGGACAAGGTCAAGGCCATCAAGCAGAAGAAGATGGAGAATCCGGAACCGTCTTCTTAGCCTAAGGATTATTTTTGTGACGGCGAGCCGAATGCGGCTCGCCGTTTTTTTTTTGGCTTAGAGGTCGTGAGTTCGCAGACCCGGCTATTGTTCTGCTTGCTTTCCGCGCGATTGCAGAGCCATACCCAACAAGCCGCCTATCAGCACGGCAGGATAGAGTTGACCGATTAAAGCTTCAGAAACAGCCAGCATGCGTGAAAGCGGATGAGCAGGCAAGACGTCCCCATAACCTATGGTGGTCAGTGTGGTAAAGCTGAAGTAAACGTAGCGAGCCATAGGAGCTTCACCATCCGCAAAAGAACCGACGAATCGCAACGATCCTGGAATCTTTAAGTCCGTTAGGCGATAGGCATAGCTCCACATCAAACCGATCAGGAGATACGCGGCAATGGCTCCGAGAACACGTTGCAAGTTCACTGGCCCCGGACGGAACAACTGCAGCAAAGTAATCACTACAAATGTGAATAGGCAGAACAATAGCAGGAGCGCATCGAGCTCAGGGTGTCGCTGAGAAAGCACGTACACGTTAGTCCAATGGAAAACCAAGCCGCCGATCGTCAATGAGCCGACGAAGAGTTTCAGACCCAAACTTCGTTGTGTTGCGATCACGCCGGCAATCATCAGCATGGTGAGAACAATATCCACCACGAATTTGCCGAGTATCCCTAACCCGGCCAATGGCAAAACAACGAAAATAATAAGAATAAGACATGCCAGAAAAAATGTCAGCCGTTGGTCCAAAGACCAAAATTTGGATCGCGAAGAAAAGGATTCAGTCATCGATTGTACTCGGCTTACCGATAGCCGCCTTCACCAACCAAGTCACGAGCCCGGGCCACCGTACTTCAGTGGTTCAAGAAGTGTCAACAGCACAGTCCCGGAAACTCGCGCTGAAGTAAGGTAAGGGCTAGAATAGGCGTTTCCATGAAACCGGCAGGAAAACCCGCCATTACGCAGGCAGCGAGACGCGCCGTCGATCTACGCTTTGTCGAATTGATGGATAAAGTACGTCGCAATCGTCCCGGCGATGACCTGGAACTTCTCCGCCGGGCCTACGATTTTGCCGCCGAGCAGCACAAGACGCAAACGCGTCTTTCTGGCGAGCCATTTCTTTCCCATCCTGTCGAAGTAGCTCACATCCTGGCAGGAATGAAACTGGACGTGACATCCCTATGCGCCGCTCTTCTTCACGACGTTGTGGAGGACACCAAGATTCCCCTCGACCAGATATCCACCCATTTCGGACCCGACGTGGCGCAACTCGTAGAGGGCGCCACGAAAATCAGCCGTCTCGATTTGCTCGCGCCGGAGGCCCGCCAGGCGGAGAACGTTCGGAAGATGCTTCTAGCCATGGTGAATGACGTGCGCGTGGTCGTAATAAAGTTGGCCGATCGCTTGCACAACATGCGCACGCTCGAGTATCTCGATTCGGAACGTCAGCAACGCATCGCTCGCGAAACTTTGGACATTTACGCGCCGGTCGCCAATCGGCTTGGTATGGGGTTGATTCGTGGCGAGCTCGAAGACCTGGCATTCCGCTATTTGGAGCCGGAAGCCTATTTTGAGTTGCAGAAAAAGTTAGCTTCGAAACAGAAAGTTTTCGATAAATTTCTCCAGGAAGTGCAGGGTTCAATTCGCGACCGGCTTGTCGAGAACGGAATTCCCGCCGAGGTTCAGGCGCGCGTGAAGAGGTTTTACTCGTTAAACCTGAAAATCCAAAAGCAACAACGCACGTTGGATCAAGTTTTCGATCTTTTAGCCGTACGTGTGATTACCGACACGGTAAAGAATTGTTATGCCGCTCTCGGCGTGATTCATCAGATATGGCCGCCAGTTCCTGGCCGCTTCAAGGATTACATCGCCATGCCGCGGCCAAACCTTTATCAATCCCTGCACACCACGGTAATCCACGGCGGCCAGCCTTTCGAGGTTCAATTGCGCACGCAGGATATGCATCGCATTGCCGAACAAGGTGTGGCGGCTCATTGGAAATACAAAGACGGCCGGGAAGTTTCGCAGTCAGACGATCAGCGCATCGTGTGGATGCGGCAATTGATCGAGTGGGTGCAGGAAATGCAAGAGCCCAGTGAGTTTCTTTCAACGCTGCGTGTGGACCTTTATCCCGAAGAGGTTTACACGTTCTCGCCAAAGGGCCGTGTGGTAGTGCTCCCCCGTGGAGCAACCCCCATTGATTTCGCGTATGCCATTCATACGGAAGTGGGACATCAATGCGTCGGCGCCAGAGTGAATGGCGCGATTGTTCCGCTACGCCACGCGCTAGCCAATGGTGATGTCGTTGAAATTATTACGCAGAAAGGCCACGCGCCATCTCGCGACTGGCTATCCTCGATCCAAACATCGCGAGCGCGTAGCAAGATTCGTCAGTGGATCAATCTTCACGAGCGCGAAGAAGCTACTGACGTCGGCCGGCGCTTGCTTGAGAAAGAAGCTCGCCAAGCCGGCATTACTCTGAAAAAAATTTCAGACGAGGACTGGACGCGGGTCGCGTCCGATTATGGCTGCGGCCGTATCGAGGATCTTTACGCCGAACTCGGTTACGGAAAATGGTCAGCGCGGCAAGTGCTTGCGAAAGCCACGGGGCAGCCCCTTGCTGAACCGGGAGAAGAAAAGCAGCCGAAGATCGTATCTACGGTTAAGCGGATGCTGGGAATGGACGATTCGGCCATTCTCGTGCGCGGCAACGATGGGCTGATGGTCTTTCGTTCAAAGTGCTGCAATCCGATTCCGGGTGACGACATTGTTGGCTATGTCACTCGCGGGCGGGGCATTGCCGTGCACAGTAAAAATTGTCCAAATGTTCAAAATCTTCTGTATGAAGCGGAGCGGCGGATACCGGTCGAATGGGCCGGAGAAACTAAGGCTACTTTTCCGGTACGGTTGCGCATCTTCTCTGAAGACCGCCCTGGAATATTAGCGGGGATCACCGCTGTGATTAGCGATACGGGCGCTAATATCCGCACATTCGAAAGCGGCGGACAAGATCTTCGCGCGCGCATTGAAGTGGCGCTTGATGTTCACGATCGGAAACAACTCGAGCGCATCTTAAGCGGTGTAAAACGAATTCCTGGAGTGTTTGACATCGAGCGGGTTTACAACGTCTGAAGAACTTCCTTCCCCACCCAATCTAGCCGGCGGTTCTGCGGAAAACAGTTAATCAGTGCGCGACAACTTCCTATGGTCCGCGGGGTGTGTCTGGTGACTCTCGATAGAATTGGACTGATGTCAAACGCCGACATACGTTCATTTGTCTGGCCGCTTTCAGGTCGTCCGCTGAACGCACTTTTTCGTCCCTGCCCGATTTTTTTCTTGTCGCTGACGCTTTTGACCGCTGGCTGTGAGCGCATGATGCCGCTGGATACCAAACCTCTCGATAGCGCGGGAATGAATTACACAGCTATCAAACAATTAGTGGCGCTGGATATCAGCAGGACGGAGCTTGATGAAGTTGCCAAAGCTCGTAACGCTGGATTTTCGGACGAGAAGTGTATCGAGATAGTTCAGGTGTATCATGGTCGTAAGCTCCCTTTTAACGTTGGCGACACAGTTGCTGCTCTTCTTCGCGCTGGTCTGAGTCAGGACGCCATTCTCGAATTAGCCAAGCTCAACGCGATTGGCGTAAACATTGGCGAACTTCAGTTGATACGACTTGCTGGTTTTTCGGATGCGGTTGTCCTTGAAGTAGCCCGCCAGGATGCCGCAGGCAAACACGTTTTATCCGGCGCTTCTCTCTCCACCATGAAAAATGCAGGTATGCATGAAGCCCTACTGTTGGAACTTGTTCGACGTGGCGTCCCCGATTCTGAAGCTCCCGCTATCATCGCACTGCATCGCCATGGTGCCAAAGATTCCGATCTTCTTCGCCGATACCCAGCCGCGTAGGTGCCCCACAAATTCGCAAGTATTCAGCCAATTAAACTATTTCTGCCTTTTCCCCCTCGAGATTGCTCGATAGAATCTTCCCACCTTGAATCGACCGATTCCTCTAGCGAAACACGCTACTTCATATCCATTGCTGAGCTTTATATCCGTAATTTCCGTTATTTTATGCTCATCGGGTTGCGTCGTTTCGTTAGCACCTGCTTATCGAGTCACCAAGGAATCCGATAAGATAGAGTTCCTTTCCGGCCAGACACCTGGACTTCACTTAATCGCCAGCTACACGCTCGAAAATTACGGCGCGAGCGTCTTGCCGTTTATAGACGTAGCGGCGCCGAACGCGACGCGTTATGGAATAAAAAATCTGGTCATTAAAGTAGACGGCCACGCGGTTACTGCCCCACCAGCTTCAGAAGGCGCTCGAGAAGGGCAGGCGACAAAATTCCGCGTTCCATTCGATCCGGGTTGGAATCCGAAACAACGTCGCGACGTTGTCATCGAATATACCTTTAGCGCTCCAGAAGAATCGGAGACTCGCGTCGGAGTTGCTGAAACCTCCTTTTATCTAATTTCGCCCGGCTGGCTTCCTGTGCTTCAAGCGCCTAATCATGCGCTATCTTCGCTTCCAGCAGGTCCTGATCGCTCGATTTATTCCGTTCAAATTCCTGCGGATTTCCTTGTGCTGTCATCGGGAAAGCCACGAGGTCGAAAGAAAAATCAAGGAATGGTGGAATATCGGTTTGAGTTGCGCAAAGGCGATCTGGAACCTTACATAGTGGCCGGGCGATATGTGGCTACATCTTCGAAGCAGCGCCAAGGTGGCGCTAGTTTCTGGACCGTGGACCCGCTTAAAGAAGATCCGACTGTAGCCGAACAGCAAATCGCTTCGGCGGCAACTATTCTTCAAAAGAATTTTGGCCCTCTGGGAAAAAGTGATCTTGTCGTGCACAGTGTCGAATCATCAAGGCCACGTGCCGCCGGTTCAAACGAGCCTATGGCTACTCCTTTTCCCGACGGTGTTTTAGTCAATTCGCAAGCCATCACACTTGGAATCAACAGCCCAAATTTCTCGAAGCTGGTGGCAAGGGGATTGGCCCATAGCTGGTTCCCTGATAAGAATCCCTTGCCGGATTCTCTTATCGGTATCGACGAAGGCCTGCCGGAGTATGCCGACATTGTGGTTGACGAAGCCGTTGAAGGCCAAACTATCCGGCGCCAGCTTGTACTGAAGCTTCTTAAGGAGTACAGGGATGCGTGCAAAGAAGCGGTCGAAAAGCCACTCATCTCGACCGCCCTGCAAGATTCTATCGAACAGCGCCGAATTGCCTTGGCAAAGGCTCCTTTATTTTTCATTGCGCTTGAAGATGCCTATGGAGAGGAGCCAGTTCGTCAAGCTTTAACGCAAATCAGGAGCCTGCCGCGTGGTCAAG
>Ga0210394_10001663_pt1 | contig 34213 bp, 31 predicted proteins | sample IncBWC12MmetaG_FD_160121 | JGI IMG/M metagenome (GOLD analysis project Ga0210394, IMG submission 160121) | Forest soil microbial communities from Barre Woods Harvard Forest LTER site, Petersham, Massachusetts, United States - Inc-BW-C-12-M | ecosystem: Environmental > Terrestrial > Soil >... | reverse complement strand
CGCTACATCTGCAGCAGGCCGCGGCGAAGCGCGATCGTCACCGCATGCGTTCGATCCTTCGCCTGTAGCTTGGCGACGAGATTCTTGATGTGGAAGTTGACCGTCGTCTCGGCAATGGCCAACTGGTCCGCGATCTGCTTATTGCGATACCCATCGCGAATGAGCCTGAGCACTTCCAATTCGCGCGCGGTCAGGTCGTCCTCGCCGAGATGCTCGGCCAAGCGCGCGGCAACTTCCGGTGGCACGTGCCGCCGGCCTGCATGCACCGAGCGGATCACTGCCAGCAGGTCGTCTTTGGCCATGCTTTTCAAGAGGTAAGCGGCGGCACCGGCCCGCATGGCTCGCTGAATTTCACCATCGCTGTCCGAGGTTGTCAGTATCACAATGCGAGCTCGAGGGAACTCGCCTCGAATGGCGATGAGAACGTCGGTCCCGTTCGAGCCGGGAAGTTGCAGGTCCATCAGGGTCACATCCGGCTGAAAACGCCGAAATTCAGCCACTGCCTCCACGCCGTTTCCCGCATATCCAAGCAGCCGCATATCCGGCTGCGATGCGATTACGGTGGCCAAACCCTCGCGGAAAACCGGGTGGTCTTCGACGCACAAGATCCTTATTGGTGCAGCAGAGCTCAGGTAAATACCTCTCCGGGTCTCTAACGGCGGCCTCGGTTCGATGCCCGACGGACCGGTTTGCACCATACCTTACAAGGGTACTTCAGGTTTGTCCCTGTACAAGACTGCAGGGCCGCTACTGGGGCATCTGGGGTCGCAGCAATTCCCAATGGGGATGACCCTACCACACACGCGCCTGAATACGTCGGACTCGGCTACTGCGATCACCCGAATCGACCAGCGGGAAGCGATGCGATGGCTGCTTGAGTGTAGAGGAAGGCACTGGTAATGGATGGACACCTCAGAGAGACGCTGGCGGATTCGAACCTCGGTGCGACGTGCTCGCGCGAATGGATGCACCGAGTGATTTCGCTCCTCGAGACAGCTGTTGATCAGCTTCACGGCCAAGAGTATGCAGCCCAGGGCAAATTGCTTGAAGCAACTTCGCTGCTGCGGCAGCAGATCGATCCGCCCGAGGCGAGAAAGGTACCCGACGCAAGGGGACGGTTGCTGGCCTGGCAGGTGCGCAAGGTGCGTGACTATGTTGATGCTCATATCACAGGGCCGGTTCTGGTCGCGGATCTCTGCGGCCTCATTCAGCGCAGCGCAGCTCACTTCTCCCGCTCCTTCAAAAGCACCTTCGGGGAGTCACCGCACGCTTTCGTCGTGCGACGTCGCATTGAATTGGCCGCTCAATACATGCTGACGACCGACACTTCCTTGAGTGACATTGCGCTGCGATGTGGCTTCACCGACCAGGCGCACTTGTGCAAGCACTTCCGGCAGGCCGCCGGCCAGACCCCGGCCGCCTGGAGACGCGAGCACAGATCGCACCCTGACGAGCCTCAGCGGAGGTCACAGATTCAGGCGGGTGATAGCGTGGCTACGCGTCCGCTACCCCGCTGTCCATAAGCCCCCCATTGGGGGGATTGGGAAGGACGTTGGATGTCCACAGAATCCCCGCCATGCCTAACTGCGCCCGTGGATTCCAATGAAGACCGTGATGCATGCGGCCAGCCCCGGTCGGATGTTCCTGGCGGTCGCGAGAGCGCCGAGCGCATCCGCAACGTGGCTTCGGGTAATGACCATGACCTGCGCTGCGTTGATGACGGCGTCCTGTGGTGAGGGTGTGCTCGATCCGCACGGTCCGGTTGGCAAGGCAGAGCGAGTCATTCTTTACGATTCCACCGCGATCATGCTGGCCGTCATCATTCCGGTGATCGTGCTCACGCTGGTGTTCGCCTGGTGGTTTCGAGCTAGAAACAAGCAAGCGCGGTACCGGCCAGACTTTGAATATTCCGGTCGGATCGAGATGATTATCTGGTCCATTCCAGCCCTCGTGATTCTGTTTCTGGGCGGCATCGCGTGGACGGGGTCACATGATCTTGATCCTCCGGCGCCGTTGAAAGAATCAACGGCACCGCTCGATATTGAAGTCATCTCCCTCGACTGGCGGTGGCTCTTCATCTATCCGCATGAAGGGATCGCGAGCCTAAACCGTGTGGTCGTGCCCGTGGGAGTGCCGCTTCGATTTCGCCTGACCTCGACGACGGTCATGAACAGCTTTTTCGTGCCTCAACTGGGCACTCAGATCTATACGATGCCGAACATGGTCACCCGGCTGAATTTGGAGGCGGACCAACCCGGCACATTCGAGGGGCTCTCAGCGCAGTTCAGCGGCGATGGCTTTTCCGACATGCGCTTTGATCTCGTGTCAACCAACGCCGAGGCCTTCAAAGACTGGATCAACACCGCAAAGACGCAGGGTGGCGTCCTTGACGCGAGCACATTCGAGGAGCTGAACCGGCCCGCCAAGGCGGACGGAGCGCAGACCTATGCGCAGGTGAGCGAGGGTTTGTTCGATAAAATTTCATTAAGGTCTATGGCGGCCGTCTCGCCGCAACGAGGGCAGTAATATGCTGGGCAGGCTCAGCTGGGCGGCAATTCCGTTCGATGTACCGGTGGTGATGATTGCAGCCGGCAGTGTGGGCTTTCTCATCTTTTGCGCGCTAGCGCTGGTCACGATCAAAGGCTGGTGGCCTTACCTGTGGCGCGAATGGATCACCAGCGTCGATCACAAGCGCATCGGCGTAATGTACATACTCTTGGCGCTCCTCATGCTGGTGCGGGGTTTCTCGGACGCCATGTTGATGCGCAGCCAACTGGCCCTTGCCGCCGGTCACGCACAAGGCTATCTGCCGCCCGAACACTACGATCAAATCTTCTCCGCGCACGGCACCATCATGATCTTTTTCGTGGCCATGCCGTTCGTTGTCGGTCTCATGAACTTCGTCTTGCCGCTGCAGCTTGGCGTGCGCGACGTCGCCTTCCCAGTGCTCAACTCCGTCAGCTTCTGGTTGACTGCGGCGGGGGTGTTGTTGGTCAACGTGTCGCTGGTGGTGGGCGAGTTCGCCCGCACCGGCTGGCTCGCCTATCCGCCGTTGAGTGAAGTCGCGTACTCGCCCGGTGTGGGCGTCGACTATTACCTATGGTCCTTGCAGATTTCAGGACTGGGAACGTTGTTATCGGGCATCAATCTATTGACCACCATCTTGAAACTGCGGGCGCCGGGTATGGGTTACCGGCGCATGCCGATCTTTTGCTGGACCGCGCTCGCCTCGAATCTCCTGATCGTCGCGTCTTTTCCCATCTTGACGGCGACCTTTGCGATGCTGCTGCTCGATCGTTATTGCGGTTTTCATTTCTTCACGAACGATCTCGGCGGAAATCCGATGATGTACATCAACCTCATCTGGTGCTGGGGCCACCCGGAGGTTTACATCTTGATACTGCCCGCGTTCGGTGTGTTCTCGGAGGTGGTGGCGACATTCTCGGGTAAGCCGCTGTTCGGCCGCCGCTCGATGGTGATGGCAACCATGGTGATCTGCGTGCTGTCGTTCTTGGTATGGCTGCATCATTTTTTCACCATGGGCGCCGGCGCCAACGTGAACGCCTTCTTTGGCATCATGACGATGATCATTGCAGTACCGACGGGGGTGAAGGTGTTCAATTGGCTCTTCACCCTCTATGGGGGCCATATCCGCTTTACCGTGCCCGTCTACTGGGCCATTGGCTTTATGGTGACCTTCGTCATCGGCGGCATGACCGGTGTCCTGATGGCAATTCCTCCGGCCGACTTCGTTCTGCACAACAGTCTGTTTTTGATCGCTCATTTTCATAATGTGGCGATCGGCGGCGTCGTTTTCGGCGTCATGGCGGGCATCACTTACTGGTTTCCCAAGGCCTTCGGTTTCACGCTCAATGAGCGGCTGGGCAAATCGGTGTTCTGGTGCTGGTTCTTAGGCTTCTATCTTGCCTTCATGCCGCTCTACGTGCTGGGACTCATGGGTGCGACGCGGCGCATGCAGCATTACTCGAATATGCAGTGGCAGCCGCTCATGCTCGTCGCACTTGCCGGCGCCTTGCTGATCCTCTTAGGGATAGCACTGACCGTCGTGCAGTTCGCCGTGAGTATTCGCCAGCGCGAGCAGAACCGCGATGTGACGGGCGATCCCTGGAACGGTCGTACGCTGGAGTGGTCTACCCCGTCGCCGCCGCCGGCGTGGAACTTCTCCCATCTTCCACGAGTGGATCGGCCAGACGCATTCTGGGCCATGAAGCAGCAGCGCGGAACTTCGCAGAGCGCTGTAAAGCGGACCTATGAAACGATCCAGGTCCCTCGGAATAATCCCACCGGCTTTTATCTGGCGTTCTTTGCAGTATTGCTTGGCTTTTCGCTCATTTGGCACATCGGGTGGGGCGCCGGCTTAGGGCTCCTGGGGGCGATTGTGGTTTGTCTTAAGCAGGCGTGGCGTACCGACGGCGAGATCGAGGTGCCCGCGGAGAAGGTTGCCGCCTTTGAGCGGGTCCGTGGCGGGCAGGAGAGCGCGGTATGAGCGCCACGGAACAAGCGCTCGTGACTGCTGATGCGGTGCCCCTCTCGCTTCAGGGTCCTGCGCCAAAGCGGGTCGTGGCGGGCTACGGGTTTTGGTTATTTTTGCTATCGGACATCGTGATATTTGCCGCGCTGTTTGCCGCCTATGCAGTGCTTTCAGGCGAAACCGCCGGCGGCCCAACGGCCGCCAGTCTTTTTGATAAGCAGCACGTTCTGATCGAGACCGCATGCCTCTTGGCTTCGAGCGTCACCTGCGGCTTTGGTTCGCTCGCGATGCAAAGCGGGGAGAGAACCTCGACCTATTTTTGGATGACGATCACCTTCATTTTAGGGGTAGCGTTTCTCAGCCTCGAGGTGAGCGAGTTCGCTCATATGCTGAGCATAGGGGCGGGACCCTCGCGCAGCGCCTTTCTCTCGGCCTTCTTTACCTTGGTGGGCACCCATGGACTGCACGTGACCCTCGGCCTGTGCTGGCTGATCGTCATGCTCCTGCAGGTGGCAACGCTCGGATTCCAGCCGATGGTGAGCCGCCGCTTCTTCTGCTTTGGCCTGTTCTGGCACGCGCTCGACATCGTTTGGGTCGGCGTATTTACCATCGTCTACCTGGGAGCTCACTGATGAGCACTGAAATCGAAGCTCAAGGAAAATCTCCTGGAGCCCATGTTCACACGCAGGGCGCACACCGCAGCTACCTGATTGGTTTAGGGTACGCGGTCGTGTTAACGCTGGCCTCGTTTTGGGCTTCCTCAACCGATTTAGTCTATCCCCCTGGCATCCCGATCCTGTTGGGGGTACTGGCGATCGCCCAAATGGGGATTCACCTGGTGTTCTTTTTGCACATCTCGAGCGCGCCGGACCAGAGCAACAACATTCTGGCGCTTGCCTTTGGCATTTTCGTGGTCGGCCTCCTGGTATTCGGTTCGATGATCATCATGGCTAATTTGAATCACAACATGATGCCTATGGACCGACTGTTGCAGATGCAACGCTAGCGTCGCGGCCAGCCACAAGCAAGTACGCCGCCCGTGGCTCTGACCGCATCGACTCCCAGCGCCAGCAACAGTCTGCCCGTGGCTATCGCTCCCCATGATTCGCTGATAACGGCACGGCCCCAGCCGGGGTGGCGTAAATATCTGGCGCTCACGAAGCCCAAAGTGAGCCTGTTGATCGTGTTCACTGCGATCGTGGGGATGGTTCTGGCCTCGCCCGGGATAGTGCCCGCGACAGCGCTGGTGTTCGGCACGCTAGGCATTGCCTTGGCATCCGGCTCCGCGGCGACACTTAATCACATTCTCGACCGGCGCATCGATAAACAAATGGCGCGCACCCGGCGTCGACCTCTCGCTACGGGTAGTCTGCACACGAGCCAGGCCCTTGCCTTTGCCGGCGTCTTGGGCGTGGGCTCAATGACGTTGCTGTGGCTGTCGGTCGGAAGTCTCTGTGCGCTGCTGACTTTCGGCTCACTCATCGGCTACGCGGTGATCTATACCGGTTGGCTCAAGCACGCGACGCCCCAAAACATCGTCATCGGCGGCGCTGCGGGCGCCGCGCCGCCGGTGCTGGGATGGGTGGCCGTGACTCACACCATCGATGCGCAGGCGTTGGTGTTGTTCTTGATCATTTTTATGTGGACGCCGCCGCACTTCTGGTCGCTCGCAATTGCGCGACGCGATGAGTACGCGAAGGTGGGCATACCCATGCTGCCGGTGACCCATGGCATTCCGTACACGCGCTCGCAGATTCTCCTCTACACGGTCTTGCTCATTCTGTGCACGCTGATCCCGGTAGTCATTGGTATGAGCGGATTAATTTATCTGGCAGCGGCGCTGCTTCTCGATGTGCGCTTTCTCTATTTGGCTTTGGCTCTTCACCAAGCCGTTCGGCCCGAGCTTCCCATCCGCACCTTTCGTTTTTCCATCACCTTCCTCATGGCGCTATTCGGTGCATTCATAGCAGATCACTATTGCCGCCTGCTCCTGTAAGCATGCGATATCCCAACGGATCACCCATTGGGGGGATGGGACTGCCTCGGACTCTGCGTCAATCTCAGCGAAACGGGCGTCGAGCTGCCCATTTCCTCACCTGGCGGAGATCTTCATGAGCAAGAAAGTGGCGCAAGTTGTTGTCGAGACCTTGCAATCAGCCGGGGTCAAGCACTGCTATGGCATTGTCGGAGACACGCTGAACACGTTTGCCACCGGCTTAAGTCGCAGTGAAATCAAGTTTGTCCATATGCGTCACGAGGAGGCGGGTGCCTACGCGGCGCAAGCCGAAGCGCTACTGATGGACCGCCTGACCGCGTGCGCCGGCAGTTGCGGACCGGGCAGCTTGCATTTCATCAACGGGCTGTATGAGGCGAACCGCAACCGCGCGCCGGTCATTCTGATCGCGAGCCAAGTCGTGCGGCGCGAGCTTGGATTCAATTTCATTCAAGAAGTGAATTTCGAAGACGTCTATCGGGGCTGTAGCGTATTTTGCGAAATGATATTGACGCCGGAGCAAGCGCTGCGAAAGACCGTTATGGCGTGTCAGGCGGCGATCTCCAAGCGTGGGGTGGCAGTTCTCATTCTCCCCGTCGACATCGCCGATTCGGATGCGGTCAGCGAGCCGCCGTTTCGCGTCCATGTCAACAAGCCTGTCATCCGGCCGAGCGATGAGGATTTGGATCGGATCGCCGACATGCTGGCGGAAGGCACGAACATCACGATTTACGCAGGCGCCGGTTGTGTGAACGCGCACGACGAGGTCGTCGAGCTTGCTCAGCGGCTAAAAGCTCCCGTCGCCCATACCTCGCGCGGCAAAGATCAAATCGAATACGACAATCCGAACAATGTGGGCATGACGGGCGTGATTGGGACGGAGTCCGGCTATCACGCCATCTTAAACTGCGACACCTTGCTGCTTCTCGGTACGGATTTTGCCTGGCGGCAATTCTATCCAGACCACGCCAAAATCATTCAGGTCGACATCGATTCGACTCACGTTGGTCGCCGCCATCCGGTCGATCTCGGTGTGGTGGGAAATATCAAGGACACGCTTCAAGCGCTGCTGCCGCGCGTTGCAGAGCGTAAAGACGCCACATTCCTCGACACCTATGTGGAACGTCACCAGAAGGCGCTCAAAGCTCAGTCGGGCAGGGCTACGCCCGGTCCTCGGGGCAAAATTCCTGGCCAATATTTGACGTCGATTATCAATCGGCTCGCCAATCAAGATGCCTTGTTTACCGCCGATGACGGGACGCCGCTCGTGTGGATGCTGCGCATGGTGGAGGCGAACGGCAAGCGGCGCATGTTCGGCAGCCTCCTACATGGGACCATGGCGACCTCGATCGGAAATGCCATCGGATTGCAGCAGGCCCAGCCGGGACGCCAAGTCATCGCTCTGGCCGGCGACGGTGGCTTCAGTATGTTGCTCGGCGATGTGATCACCACGATTCAGGAAAAGCTGCCGATCAAAATAGCGGTTTACGACAATGGCAAATTGGGATTCGTGGAGCTCGAGCAGAAAGGTGAGGGAATGCTGCCGGTCTATACGGATCTTATTAATCCGGATTTTGGCAAAGTCGCGGAAGCCATGGGGCTTTGGGGCAGGACCGTCAGCAGGGCGCAAGACCTGGAAGGCGCCGTGGCCGAGTGGCTCGGGCAGCCCGGGCCCGCGTTGCTCAATGTCAAGGTCGAACCGATGGAACTCGTGATGCCGCCGCACGCGGCGCCCGAGAACGTTTATGGGATGGCCATGTATTCGATCAAAGCCGTCATGCATGGAAAGGCGGGCGATATATTCGAAATGATCAGCGAGAATATCTAGGCTGGGGGCCAACCGGTGCCGCGGCGGTGAACCCGATACTCATTTGTCGCGATTGTGACACCGTGTATCGTGCGATTCGCTTGCGGCCGGGCGATGTGGCGCTGTGCCGACGTTGTGATGCGGTTCTAGCACGGTACTTTGGCGCGAACGTGGAGAGTGGCTTGGCACTCGTCTGCGCCGCTGCGATCTTTTTTGCCATCGCCAATCTGACGCCCATCCTTAGCATCGATGTCGGTGGAATCGAGACCCAAGCCAATATCTGGTTTGCCGTGCGTTCGTTGGAGCACGGCTGGATTTCAGTCGCTGCCTTAGGATTGGCGTTCACGACCTTTCTCATTCCCGCGGCGCAAATAACGCTCCTCTTCTGGGTGCTGCTGTTCGCGCGTGTCGGGCAGCGGCCGCCCGGCTTTGGACCGATCATGAGGCTGCTGCACCGCATGCGTCCCTGGAGCATGACCGAGGTTTTCTTGCTTGGCGCACTGGTTGCAATCGTAAAACTCGCGAACTGGGTCCCAATCACCGCCGGCGCAGGCATCTGGGCGATTGCAGCCCTAACAGCGGTGCTGGCGCTACTCGGCCGCTGTGACCCGGCGTCTTGGTGGTCGATTGCCCCTGCGGTCAAGACATGACGCCGCTCCGGCAATCGCATGAACTCGGCTTGAGTCTGTGCCGAACCTGCGGTCTTGCAGTGACCCGCGCCGCTCGCGCGGCTGATCGGCGCTGTCCGCGCTGCCAAAGCCGGATCGAGCAGCGCACGCCTTTCAGCACCGAGATGACGCTTGCCTTGCTGATCGCAGGCATCGTCTTTTACATTCCGGCCAACTTGCTGCCCGTGATGCACACCAGCGGATTGTTGGGCGAGGAGGACAGCACCATTTTAGGCGGGATTCTCGAGTTCTGGCGCGCGGGGGACTGGGATATCGCCCTGTTGATATTCATTGCCAGCGTTGCGGTGCCATTCACGAAGTTTATTGCCATTGGCCTGCTGCTTTTCACTGTGCGCCAGAACAGTCAATGGCAGCAACATCAGCGGACCGTTCTTTACCGGATCGTCGAGTTCATCGGCTATTGGTCGATGCTTGATGTCATCGTTGTCGCGTTAACTGCGGCACTCATGCAGTTTCAGGTGTTAGGCGCCGCCGAACCGCGCGGCGGCATAGCGTTCTTCTGCGCCGTCGTGGTTGTGACCATGTTGTCGGCATTGAGCTTCGATCCCCGCTTGATCTGGGATCGACCCGCATGAGCGAGCCCACGCCATCTTCCGACGAGGAGCTTCCCACGCCGGTGGTCCAGAACCGACGTTGGATTCCGCGATTGGTGTGGGCGGTGCCGGTCGTTGCCGCCCTCATCGGAATTTCGCTGCTTGTCAGGAATTGGGCCAACGCAGGTCCGCGGATCACGATCAGCTTCTTGAGCGTCGAGGGGGTCCAGGTTGGCAAGACGCTGGTCAAGTATCGGGACGTCACAGTGGGGCGCGTGTCGGCCGTCGACTTAAGCGCCGATCATCAAGCGGTTTTGGTGAGCGCCAACTTATCGAAAGACGCGGCGAGCTTGCTGAAGGCAGATACCCAATTCTGGATCGTGCGACCGCGTATTGGCGTGGGCACAGTGTCCGGACTCGAGACCCTGCTATCGGGGGTGTATATCGGCATGGAGACCGGCGTCGCCACGCGCCGTGAGCGTCAGTTTGTCGGGTTGGAGAATCCGCCCGCTCTGGCGCACGGTCCGCACGGTCGCGAACTGCAGTTGCAAGCCGCTCGCGCAGGCTCTCTCGCAATTGGAGCGCCGGTGTATTTTCGTCAGTTCCAGGTCGGTCGCGTCATCGATGAAAACCTGCTACCAGACGGCAACACGCGAGTGACTGTGTTTGTGGATGCGCCTTACGATAGCTTCGTGAAGCCCGTGACGCGCTTCTGGAATGCCAGCGGGGTCGACGTCAGACTCGGCGCCGATGGCCTGAACGTGAAAACCGAATCCTTTGCGGCGGTGCTGGTCGGAGGCGTGGCTTTTGACGACGGGCCGATTGAAACACTTCCGGCAGCGGCCGGCATTGCCGGCGACTTCAGCTTGTACAAAAGCGAAACCGAAGCGATGGCGCCGCCCGATGGTGACCCGCGCTACGTCCGGATGCGGTTCGCACAAGCGCTGCGCGGCCTCGAGGTAGGCGCCCCTGTTGAATTCGTTGGCGTAAACATTGGGTCCGTCGTTGCCGTGGATTTAGGCTATGAGCGTAAAGACAACTCCTTTCCCGTCATTGTGACCGCGAAAGTCTATCCCCGCCGGATGGGTCAGGCTTATGAGGCACTCGCTGCGCAGGGCAAGACGGAGAGCGAGGCGACGCTCGCAACCTTCGTGGGAACCTTGGTGCACCGCGGACTGCGCGCCCAGCCGCGATCGGGGAGCCTGCTCACCGGAAAGCTCTACATCGCGCTCGATTTTCTGCCGGCGAGCCCGCGAGTCGCCTTTGACGCCTCGCTTCAGCCGCTCGAACTGCCGACCGTGAACGGGAGTTTTCAAGAGCTGGAAGCAAGCATCGGCGCGCTGGTGAAGAAGGTGAATGATTTACCGCTCGGGCAGATTACGGCGGATCTGCATACGGACCTGAAGGATCTTCACGAAACCATGAGCGAGATCCATACCCGGGTGCTGCCGAATGCCGCGGACACCCTGTCGGCCCTGCATCGCACGCTCGATTCTGCCAACCGGACTTTGGACGTGGAATCGCCTCTGCAACGCGGTCTCACCGATACCTTGTCGGAAAGCCGCAGCACATTGCAGGCCGTACGTGAATTGGCTGATTATCTCGATCGCCATCCGGATTCGCTCTTGCGCGGCAGGCGGCCTCAGAAGGTACCGCATACGCCTGCGGCGTTATCCTCGGATGCCAAACCGTGAGCCGCCACCATCTACGGTTCACTCTTGCCGCACTCGTAAACCTCGGCATCGGCGTGAGCATCGGCTGCACGTCGGTGCCGGTTCACTATTACACCTTGGCTTCGCCGCCCGAAAAGGCCCGGACAGCTTCGGAGATACCCTTCGCGATCGATGTGCGAGTCAACCATATCCCGCCGCAACTCAACCGCGCCGAGTTGATGATTCGCACTGGCCCGACCCAGGTGACGCTTCTCGAGAATGAGCGATGGGCGTCACCCGTGAACGATGAAATCAAAGAGGCACTGCGCCTTGAGCTTCAGCGTCGGCTGGACCGCACCACCGGATGGCGTGTCGCCTTTACCAAGCTAACTCTCGACATCGATGTGCAACAGCTCGAGGCGGAATTCGGGCGGTACGCAATCCTCGAAGTGTCATGGAGTGCAGATCTATCCGCCACGGGTCAGCAATCCAATGGCACGGCGCCAACATTCTGCACATTCCGGGCTGATGAAAAAATCCAAGCCGGGTACGCAGAGTTAGTGGAGGGATATCAACGGGAGATGGCGGCGCTCGCCGACGCCATCGTCGCCGTACTCACGAGCCCGGCGAGCGGCATCGATGCTTCGTGCCGAAAATCAATTGCTGGGTGAGACGGGATCCGGCACGAAAGACCAGTAGATTTACCAATGAGGGCTTAAACATGTTTCGCCGCGTTCACCGAATCCACTCTATTCTTCAGTTTCTGCGCGAGCGAGCACCGCACTACGGTCCGCTCGCCAGGGATGATCTGCATAAGTTTCGCGACGAGATCGTCAAGGCGTCCGTGGGCGCGAGCATTTCTGCAGCCGCAGGCCTCATCTTCGCATGCTTCTTGTCGGTTGCAGTGATCGTCTCGACATGGGATGGCCTGCATCGGACCGCGGTGGCGTGGGCGGTGTGCTGCGGTTGGGGCGTGCTCGCGCTCAGCGGCTTATGGTATGCGCGTAAAGCCATTTCGGGTCCGCCGCCGTTTCAACTCACGGCGGCCGCGCTCGCGCGCGATTATACGCGGCTTCTCGCGGTGGCGGATCAGCCAGAGCCCTAGACGCAGGTCAGGGCTCGATTCCCGCCACGTCAATCGCTCCCATGGAAAGCGCCAGGGCGGCTGCTGCCGTGTGCGCATTGGCACGCGCATCTTCAACCTGCGTGTCGCCTTGAACTACAGCGTTCTCTTCGGTGGCAAGATCGGTATACGTCCCGACTCCTTGGCGGTACGAACGCAGCGCCGCCTCGTAGGCCGTGTGCGCGGCCTGGCTTAAGACCGTGGCAGCATCATACTCAGCGAGGCTCGTCAACAATCCATTGTAGGCGCGAACGACCTGTTGCGAGGCGGCGTCGCGCGCCGCCGCGAGTTGTTCTTGCGCCTCCCGCGCTTTGGCATCGGCGATGGAGATGCGACTTCGCCGCATGCCGCCGTCAAAGAGGGGAACGCTGAACGACAGGAGCACACTCTGCCCCGGCCGATTGATATTCGAGTAAGGCCCGCCGTCGGAGTTTAGCGATCCAATGTTCTGGAAGGCCTGGCCCGAAAGTTCAATCGTGGGATAGTAGGATCGCCGCTCGCCCTTGAGAGCTGCCTCGGCCGCATCCACTTTGCCGAGCGCCGCGATCACATCCGGCCGGTGAGCGAGAGCTTGATCGACCGCCTTGGACACGCTGTCGGCGGGAGCGGGCGGTAGCGGTAACTCTGCGCTATCCACGACATCGATTTCCGTAGCGGCAGGCACGCCCAGGGCCGCAATGAGATTGGCGCGCGCGGTTCTCTCGGCGCCTTCGTCCGCTGCCAGCGTATAGCGTGCTTGCGCGGTTTGTCGCTGTGCCTGGGCCACCGCAACCACGGTGGCGAGGCCATTGTTCTGCTTGGCGACGGCGGCATCCTGAGTGGTAAGCGCGGTACTTAAGGCTTTCTGCGCGGCATGCAGCTTCCCCCGCGCGGCGCCCAAGTCAAAATAGGCTTGCGATACATCGAAGATGAGTTTTTGGTGAGCGCCCGTGAAGGCCACGTTGGCGACAAAAGAATCTGCGCGCGCCGCTTGCACTTGGGCATCGCGACGGCCGAAGTCGAAAAGCAGCCATTTCAGAGCCAGTTCGGGAACGACTTCCCGCGAATCGGAGACGAAATAGCCCGCCGGCACCAAGTTTCTTGGTATGGGTAATGGTGTGTGCTGAAAGCCGCCGATGGCCTGCAAAGAAAGCTGCGGAAGATACGCGCTCTCCGCGAGGCCGATACCCGCGGCTGCCTCACGCGCGACTTCCCAAGCTCCCCGCGTTTTCGGATTCTCTCTTTCTGCGAGATCGATCAGCGCCGCCAGATCGTACTGCTTGTGCGCAACCGAGAATTTCGCATTGCCCAGGGCCTCGGCGCGGCGAATAGCCGATTCTGGAATCGCCCAGGGTTGCTCGGGGCCCGGTGGCGCCTGCGCGACCGCCGGATGAGCACTGAGCACGCTGGCAGTAAACGCCAATGCGATTGTCGAGCGTTCAAGGCACTGCCGCAGCAACATGCTGAACCTCCAACTCGAGTAGCTGCATCGCGGTCGCCGGAAAGGAAGTGGTGGGCACAGGACTCGGAGGTACCGGCAGACCTCTTGAGACGTTGTCTGCGGCGGACTCAGCCCAAGTAGCTAACGCTGCCGTGCTTGTTTTGGAATATGAGGAAATCTCATCCGTCGAGACGACGAAGGTCGCCCCCGCGAGCCGTTCGATGTTCGCGACGGAGGGAACATTGAGGCTTTCTCGCACGTGGCCCGGCAACATTCGCAGCTCGAACAAGCTCAATGTGCGCATGTGATCGGCCCGCACCAGCGCTTGGACGGTGCGCGTGCGAGATTCCTCGGCATTGCGTGGCCGACGGATCACTGCGGCAATCGCGCGCAGTGCCTCGGCAAGCGCTGCACGAACACCGGATCTGGCGGATTGAGGCCAAAACGAGCTGAAGATAATCGTGACTACGATATTCCCAAGGAGGATTCCGGCGACGCGATCGCGAAGCACCGTGAGATCCGTTGCGGGTGCGTAACCTTGCAGGATGCCTAGAAAAAAGGCGAATGCGATCTGCATGCCGGCGTAGGAGAGCAGTTCACTGCTCGTTGCCACCCAGGCGGCGCCCACCGATACGGCAAAAATCAATAGACAGAGCTGGCCGATATCAGTGAGATGCGGCAGCACAAAGACAATGCACAAGCCGGAAATAAGTCCGCCAATGGCGGCCCCGGAGAGCCTGAGCAGCAGCTTGTGCACCGTCTCGCCCAGGCTGGAGAGAGCGACGAAGAAGCATGTGACGACGGCGGTGCGCATCCCGGGCCAGTCCAATAGTGTGTAGATGGCGTAGGAAATCATGACCGCCATGGTCGTTTTCAGGGCAAATTGCCAATGCGCTTCATTGCTGAACGCGTCCGCGACGAATAGTCGTCGAGGCGGGTGCTCCGTTTTGGCGTTTTCAGGCGCCGGGGCAGGCCGAACCAATGTATCCAAGAGGTGGGATAGCGCGCTGCGCACCGCCAGCACTACCGGGAAGGGTTCGTTGATGACGCGGATGACTTGCGAAGGCGCCTTGGAATCATCCAATGCTGGAGCAGCGCCCGATTCGATGCTCTCTCTGCAGGTTCGCAATCGACTTGCCAGCTCTTCTCGAAGACCCTGCGGAAGCTCGTCGGGTAGGGCCTCGAAGATCACCAGCGTATCGAGAAGTGCGCGCAGCACGGGCACCGTGATTCGGCTGGCTCGCGGCCCCTTTTGGGTGCTGTGTTGGGCGATCTCGATCAACGGCAGAAGCTGTGCGCGCCAGTTGGCAAGCGAATTACGGTAGTTGCCGTTCGAGAGCGAGGTCTCCCACTCGTCAAGGACTTTTCGGACGCTGCGCTCCATGAATGCCACGGCACCCTGGCCGAATACCAAATTGACAATGAGAGTCACGGCCACCGGGACGAATACCACCACCCATGCCCACAAGGTCGCGCGCGTCAGGGCCTCTGGACGTGGCACGTCATCGACGAGCGTCTGCAGCAGCACGATCACAAAACCGGCCAGGAAGGAGACGGGGCCGAGTGCAAACGTGCGCGCAGTAAACATGGCAACAAAGGTCGCCGCCGCCATGAGTGGCAATCGGAGCGCGGGCTCGGACGTGTCTATGAGCTCCAGGCCCAGCACCAGGAGAACCGCGAGGGTGGCGGCGGCCAGGCCGCCGAGAGCCGTTGTTACGGTTGCATGCACCTCATCCTTGCTGATCAGAAAAACGATATAGGCCATGTAGGTGGGCTGGGGTATTTGAAAGACCATCGCAATGACCACGGTGATGGCAGATCCTGTCGCGATGCGCGCGACCGCGGCCCATCGTCCGTCTCGCGGCGCCAGCTCGCCCGCGAGCAGTTCAAGAAATGGCCGGGATCCTTGCGACTCAGCGAGTGCCGTCATGATGCACTTTGACGGATGCGGTTAATCCCACGTGCATGGCAAAGAGGGGCGGGTTATCGAGCCGGACCCAGACAGGAAATCGCTGCGCGACCACCACCCAGTTCAGATCGCGTCCGACGACGGGAAGGCCGGGACCGTCTTGATCAGTCGATTGCACGCCCGCGCCCAAGCTTTCCACCCGCCCTGCAAATGCGCGGTTGCTCTCGGACATGGTCCACACCGTCGCTGGATCGCCGATCCGGATTCGCGGCAATTCGGTTTCTCGAAAGTCGGCGACGGCATACCACGCATCGGACTTGATGAGACTGAAAAGCGGATGCCCGGCGACTGCAAAGGTGCCTTCCGCAATCTGCAGCCCGACGACCTTTCCCGCAAACGGGGCGCGCAGGGTCGTCAATTCGTAGTTGCGCGCGGCATTGGCCTCTGCCGCTTCCGCGCCCTGCAATTGAGCTTCGAGACTCAAGGTGTCGCCGACCGCTTGACGGGCCTGCGTGGCGCTTCGGGTGAGCGCTTGCAGGGAGGCTTCGGCGGTGGCCTCGTTCGTCGTGGCTTCATCCAACTGCTGCTGCGTAACGAAGCCCGGTTTCACCAACGGCTCAAGACGCTTGCGCGTGGCCTGGGCGTATTTTAGTTGGTCTCGCGCCTTCAGTACCTGGCTCTCGGCTGCTTGAACACCGGAACCCTGGGAGGTGACCTGGCGTCCCGTCAGGGCAATTTGTGCCTTAAGCGCGGCTACCTGAGCGCGCGCCTGGCGCAGTTGGAATTCATATGGCGCCGGATCTATGAGGAGGAGCGGCGCGCCTTTTGCAACATCCTGATCATTGGTCACGAGAATTTGGACGATACGCCCACTGATCTCCGACGCCATCGCTGCGCTGTAGGCAAAGATGCGCGCATCGTGCGTTCGAGGGCGCCGATCAATCGCGAAGACGACGAGAAGGCCTAAAATGATGGCCAGTCCGATGGCCGTCGTGGCAATCACTTTGCCGCGAAGCGACTTACCTTCACTCATAAATTTTCCTCAAGCCAGCCATACCAGCCACATCGCAAAGGTCCCTGCACAGGCAATGGCCAGCATGACGACGAAGGGGACGGGCAGTTCCTCGAGTATTCCTGAGGCCTTGAAAATCGCGCGGGCGGCGAGTGCCAAGACGATACCCAGCAGCGCGCAAATCATCCAAGACGGAAAATAGGAGCCCAGAATATTGCGCGAGGGCGCGCCGTTGCAGCCCCCCAGCAAACCCAGCATCGTTGTTGCGCACGACAGTCGGACGGCCGCCGCGAAGCGGTAGAACGCGTCGCCCCGTCGCGCAGCACTCATCGCGATATTCATACGAACGCAGTGTCATCGGTTTATCGACCGGCAGCAGCCCCCCCTTTGGGGGAGCGACTTCGGTTCAAGCGAGCACGATCGGCGCCCGATCAGTCGCAATCCTTGGGTTCGCTAGCGTGGAGTGTCAAAGAATGCCCGAATGCGATGCAGTAATGATTGGCGCGCGTTGTCATCAGTCGCGCGAACCGCCACGCCTCGATTGAGGATCGCGAGGCCGCGGCGCGCGGACCGATCAAATTCGGCATACAGGTTGGAATTAGCCGCCAGCAGGGGCTTTAGGACATTGCAATTCAACCCGTAGAGCTTGCAATGAGTGCGAGCCATGGCGGTCGCGGCATACGGCGCGCCGGTAAGGAGACTCACCTCTCCGATGTAGTCCCCGGCACCAATGACGCCGGCCGTATGCTGTCCGAAAAGCTCCGTGTGCTGGCTGACCTCGAGAATTCCAGAAATCACGATGAAGAGAGTCGCTTCAGTTCCCCCTTGGGCAAACAGCACCTCGCCCGGTTCGAGTGATCGCGGCAGGGAGTGGGCGGCTAATTCGGCGAGCTGCTGAGGCTCCAGGGTTTCGAACAAGGTGATGTCCTGAAGAAGCGGCAACACTGTGTGAAATGGCCGGTTGGTATCGACATCGGGTGTTCGAGAATCTTGCTCAGCATACGGAAAGTAGAGACCGGAATAGTAAAGTTGGCGCCTTGCATGTCGGAACAGCAGGTCCTTGGTCGTCGAAAGATGTTCAGTGTCAGCGACCGAAAAAATTACCCGATAGCGGCTTTCCCTCGACCCCAACCGGGTGAGCGCTGCGCTCGCGGCTGGCACGGGAAGTATGGTGGGGCATAGCAAAGTCGCTTGTTGAAGCGTATCGATGACTCGCTCGGGACTTGAGGTACTCGGACACGAAAGCTCTATGGATGCCGAACGAACGCGGGTGGGGAAGCTTCGGTTCACGATGTCGGATTTCGCAACGACGCTGTTGGGGACAATCGCGACATCATCGCCGTCGGTGAGAATGCGAATCGAACGCCAATTCATCTGCACCACGGTACCTTCGATTTTCTCGCCGAGCGAAATGCGATCGCCGACATTGAAGGGAGCTTCAATACCGAACGCGATACCAGCAAATACATCCGCCAGGGTATTCTGCAGTGCAAGACCCAACACGATCGCCAGGACCCCGGAAGTTGCTAGCAAGCCACCAATGGGCAGCGCGAGCACAGAAACCAGGACGATCGTTACGGCCGCGGTGTAGATCGCGGCGGCGGTGAGGTCCGGAAAGAGTCGTGCCTCGCGCCATCGTCGGTTGTGATTGAGGGTGAATGACATGGCCGCCACGAGCACTCGCGCGCCGAGCAGCCACCAAATACCCGCTACTGCATGCAGCCACGGCGAGGTGGGGCTGCCTGCCTCACCTTCGCTAGGCAAAGGTAGGGTGTGATGCTGAAAAAGTAAGAAGCTCGCGCCGAGAAAACACACCAAGTCGAACAAATGACGAACCCGCGGCGCGAACGGCCGCAGCGCTATGTAGCTGACAAGGACGAAACCAAGGATCGAGACAGGTACCAGAGAAGAAGTCACTGTGCTGTGTCGCCTGATAGGGGAGAGTGCGCGGCGCGCGGGCATCTCATGGTAATGCACTTGGCGTTCTGGCTATCTTCCCCCGAAAGGGGGAGCAAACTTCCAGTGAGGCCGCTGTACGCTTACTGCCAACCAGTCCTTTCACAGGATCCACCGACATGCTTCGCGGATTTTCCGTTCCTCTTACGCCGCAGGGCAGTTCTGCCTTGGCCTCACCGCCTCCCTGGCATTACTCGAGCGACTGCCTCGCCATCGAATACTGGACCGAACCCGCCGCGATTGCGGCGCTGCTGCCGCCGGGACTAACGCCGGACGAAAACTCTCAGGGTCGAGCCTTCGTTTGGTTTCTTGACTGGCAGTTCACGGGCTCAAATGATGAGATCACCGATCCCGCGCGCTACCAATATCGCGAAGCCTTCGTGCTGGTCGAGGCCCGCTTCGAGCGCTCGCCTGTCAATTATTGTCCTTACATATTCGTCGACAATGACGCAGCCATTGCTCGAGGCTGGGCGCAAGGCTTTCCGAAGAAACTTGGCAGCATCTACCAAACACGGAGCTTTTCGGCGCCAAGTGGAGCTGCTGCGCCTCTCGCGAAGGGAAGTCGCTTCGGCGCCAGTGTTGCTGCGCACGGCGAGCGATTGGCGACTGCGCGTCTGCAGCTCGAGGAGAAGGTGACCGATCCTGCGAAGGTGTTCAATCGCCCCACCGTGATGCGTCGGTTTTTCCCGCAGCTCGCCGCCGCGCGCCAGGCGAAGCCAGCAGTCGATGAACTCACGATGTCGCTTACCGACAATCTGCGGATCGTTGATGTGTGGACAGGCTCGGCCGAGCTCACGATTCCAGAGGTACGCGGTGAGGACCTGCATGCACTGGCGCCGTTGCGAATCGGGCGAGGGTATCGGCTCGGTATGTCGTACTCGGTCACGGATCTGCGGATTTTGAAGAACTTCGTCGCTTGAGGGCGTAACAGGGTCATTTATGCCTTTGTATACGATCACGACGCAAGCCGGCGTCCTCGATGGTTCTGCCAAGGCAAATTTGGCGGACATGCTTACTGCATTTCACGCCGAGTACGCCGGGGTACCCAGGAACTGGGTGCATATCGTCTTTCATGAGTACCCGAGTGCAAGCGGATTCACCGCGGGCAGGCCCTCACCGACGGCGGCCCTTACATTGCTGATCCGGACCGGGCGCTCCGCGGACTACAAGCGGGAAATGCTGAAACGCTTGTGGTCGTTGATGCAAGCCGCAACCGGCGCGCCCGACGAGGAGATCGTGTTGGGTATTCAAGAGGTTCCATCCAGCCAGGCGATGGAAATGGGACAGATCATGCCCGAGGTGGCGAATTCCTAACCAGCGCTAAGAGCGCTGTTGCGGACCCTACATCCACTTACTCGATTGTGCTTATGGAGGTTTGAGATGGCCAATGTTGCGGACCGGATCGTTGAGACGCTCGAAGCGGCCAACGTGCGCCGTATTTATGGACTGGTGGGCGATTCGCTCAATGGCATCACTGAGTCACTGCGCGTGCGCGGGAAGATCGAGTGGATTCCCGTCAGGCACGAAGAAGTGGCGGCGTTTGCAGCCGGCGCGCAGGCGCAGCTGACGGGCGAACTTGCCGTATGCGCCGGAAGCTGCGGCCCGGGCAATCTGCACCTCATCAACGGTCTCTTTGATTGCCATCGCAACCGCGTGCCGGTGGTGGCTATCGCCGCACATATCCCCAGCACCGAGATAGGTTCCAGTTATTTTCAAGAAACCCATCCGCAATCGCTCTTCAAGGAGTGCAGCCACTACGTCGAGTTGATCTCTGATCCGGTTCAGGTGCCTCGAATCGTCGAAGCGGCGATTCGCGAGGCGGTCGCGAAGCAGGGCGTCGCCGTCATCGTGATTTCTGGCGACACGGCTTTGAAGGAAGCCGGGCCGCGCATGCAGTCTCCGAAGCCGGTGTCGCGATTACCGCGGGTGTGTGCGGCTGAGGCGGACATCGAGGACTTGGTGGATTTTCTGGATGGAGGTGAAAGAACCACGATCCTCTGCGGCGCCGGCTGCGCAGGTGCCCACGATGCGGTGGTTGCCCTCGCAGCCAAACTCAAGGCGCCCATCGTACATGCGCTGCGCGGCAAGGAGCACATCGAATGGGACAACCCATATGACGTGGGAATGACGGGGCTCATCGGATTCTCTTCCGGATACCATGCCATGGAAGGCTGCGACACCTTGCTCATGCTCGGCACCGATTTTCCGTATCGGCAATTCTATCCAACACAGGCTCGAATCGCGCAGATTGATATTCGCGGCGAGAACCTCGGCCGGCGTTGCCGGCTCGATCTTGGCGTGATTGGCGACGTGAGCGAGGCGTTGCCGCGGCTGACGGAGCGTGTGTCGCGCAGAGACGACGGTTCGCATCTCAGTGCCGCAGTCAGCCACTACGCCAAGGCCCGCAAGGGTCTCGACGATCTCGCAAACGAATTTTCGAAACACACGCCGATTCATCCGCAGCTGCTCGCCAAGGTGGTGAGCGATCTTGCCAACGAGGATGCGATTTTCACCTGCGATGTGGGTGAGCCGACGGTGTGGGCGGCACGATATCTTAAGATGAATGGCAAGCGCCGGCTGCTGGGCTCGTTTCTGCACGGATCAATGGCGAACGCCATGCCACAGGCGATCGGCGCCCAATTCGCAGCTCCTGGACGGCAGGTCATTTCGATGTCAGGTGATGGCGGCTTCGGAATGCTCATGGGCGATTTGCTGACGGTACGCCAATCAAAGTTGCCCATCAAAATCGTCATCTTCAATAACGGGCTCTTGGGCTTCGTCGACATCGAGATGAAGGCGGGCGGATTTCTGCCGACAGGGACTCGCCTCGACAACCCGGACTTTGCCAGCATGGCCGAATCGATGGGTATGTATAGCGTGCGCGTGAAGGAGCCGGGCCAACTGAAAGCAGCGATGGCGGAGGCCTTTGCCCACAAGGGCCCTGCAGTCATCGACGTATTGACTGATCGGCAGGAGCTGGTGATGCCCCCCGAGATCAAGCTCGAACAAGCGAAGGGATTCAGCCTGTGGATGATGAAGGCAGTACTCAATGGCCAGGCGAATGAGATTGTGGATGTGGCGAAAACGGCTCTTCTTCGCTGATCCCAAGGCTCGAACCGCACTTCCGACATCACCCAAGGACGCTTCCACGTGAACGCCACCACTGATCTGCCGCGATCCCAGAGTGACACGGCGCAGCCTCGTGCTTTCATCTTCGCCTGGGTGTTCTCCCTGGCGTTCTATTTTCTCGAATACGCCGTGCGTTCCTCCCCCGCGGTGATGATTCCGCAACTGGCCAAGGCCTTCGATGTTTCGACGCTCGGTGTCAGCAACATCCTCGGGACGTACTACTACACCTACTCAACCGCGAGTCTCATAGCGGGCATCTTGCTCGACCGGCTGGGGGCTAAATACGTGGTCTCGGCCGGAATGGCGATCCTGGGGATTGGGACTCTCTTATTTATGGCCCCACAAGAAGGGGCCGGATACCTCGGAAGGTTGTTGCAAGGTGCCGGCTCGGCCTTTGCGTTCACGGGGGCGGTGTATCTGGCCTCCCACGGCTTGCCGGCACGGCGTCTGGCAACCGCCATCGGCGTTACGCAGTGCGTGGGCATGCTCGGCGGCACGGCCGGTCAAATCGTGGTGGGCCGCTGGGTCGCCGACGGACTATCGGTCCCGCAATACTGGGGCCGCACGGGGATCGTCGTGCTTCTGGTGGCGCTGGGTTTGATGTGGATCACGCCGAAGGAAACGCCCCGCATACAAGGAAAGGCGCGTGGTGGAATCCTCGCCACTTACAAAATCGTGTTCTCCAATCCGCAGTCCTACCTTTGCGGCCTGGCTGCCGGGCTGCTGTTTGTGCCGACGACGGTGGGGGACATGGTCTGGGGTGTTCGCTTTTTCCAAGCCGACAAGTTGTTTTCCTTCTCGGATGCCGTGTTCGCCATTTCCATGGTACCGCTCGGATGGGTGTTCGGCTGCCCGCTCTTGGGCTGGCTTGCTGACCGGCTCGGTCGCCGCAAGCCCGTCTACCTGGGCGGTGCCGCGATCATGCTGATCGGCTTCATTCAACTGATCTACGCTCCGACATTCCTACCCGCCTGGATCACGCTATTCATCCTCGGCGTGGCTTCCGGCGCCGCCATGATTCCTTACACCATCATCAAAGAAGTGAATCCCGACGAGGTCAAGGGAAGTGCAACCGGTGCGATCAATTTCCTGACCTTTGGCGTGACAGCGGCGATCGGCCCAATTTTTGCCGGGCACTTCGGCAAAACACTGGGCGCACAAAGCGTCGACGTGGTCGCGCATTTCAGGCACGCCGGTCTTTTCTGGATCGGTGTGATAATCGCGGCACTGCTGGTGGGATCGATGCTCCGGGAGACCGGCCGCGCTCATCCGAGCCAAGCGGCTTAGTAGCGATCGCCGAGCACCGGTCGCACTATGACCTCACACAATTCCGAGCGTTCTCGCCCGAGCCATGGCTCCTGACCGGTTCTTGACGTTCAGCTTGCTATAAACATTGTGGAGGTGCCACTTGAGGGTGCCCTCCGAGACGAAGATGGCTTCGGCGATTTCCTTGTTGCTGAGGCCCGACTCCAGGCGTTTGAGGATCGAGACCTCGCGACGGGTGAGCTGTTCGCCCAAACCGGGGCCGGTGGGGCCTGCCTGACTGCCAGGCTTGCCCCGTGCCTGTTGCAGCCGGCGCGCGAGCGGTACCGCCGGAGAGTTCCCGAGCCGCTCCAGATCCAGAGCATCAACGAGTGAACCGATTTCGGGTCCTTCATCGAGGAACACCCGCACATACTGTCTCGGGGCCGCGAGGCTGAGTGCGTGATGCAAATCGGTGTGCGCCATCGCGATCTCGCCGCCCTGCTTATGTGCCAGGGCGCGAATCAGGAGCAGCTCCACCGAGCGGTGAGTGAGCCAGCGCTGCTCGGAGGACTGAATGGCACCATCCAGTGCTTGGACCACATGTTTCGGCGATTGCTTCAGCATGTAGCGTGAGGCTGCGCGCAAGGCCTTATCGGTGGACAGCCCCGAGGTGCCACCGAAGGTAGGCAGCTCGTCAAAGTCAAATCGAGCGGCGACCACCCGCGCCTCTTCGTAACGTCCCGCGCGCGCAAGGTCAGCACACTCTTCAGCCGCCAGCGACAAGGTCACGCGCGGGAGTCGCCGTCGCTGGCCCAGGTCCTGACCCTCTCTTAAGATTGCCAGCGCGCTGTTGTCATCGCCGCGCAGGCGCTGCAGGCGAGCCTGCGTCAAATATGCGACGATCACCGCGTCCGCGTGGCTGCACTCGCTGATGTTACCCATCGCCCGCTCGACATGCTCCACGGCGAGCGTGATCTCATCGAACTCGTAGGCGATACCGCCGAGCAGCGCGTGCAACATGCAAGCTTGGCCCGGGTGGCCGAGCAATTCGCGCTCCACGATTTCGAGCGCGCTGCTTAAAGCAAACCTTGCCTCAAGATAATCGCCGCGCTTCAGGTACAGCACCCCCTCGAGATAACCCGTCCATGCCAGCGCGTAGTAACCTTCGGATTGCTCAAGCCAGCGGCGGGTTTCGGCGATCACCTCCAGGCCGCGGCTGATTTGGCCCGCGGCGTTGTGCCCGAAAGCCAGCACGTTCCCCATCACCCCCTTGCGGCGCAGCGATGCATCGGGCCAGTGTGCGAGCCACGCCGCCGCCAATTCAGCGCCCCGTTGTCCCTCATCTCGCAGGCCGGCTGACATCGCCGTCAGAAGCTCGACCGCGCAACGCACCTCGGAGATGAGTTTCGCGTCGCACTGCGGATGCGCTTCCTGGCTTTGCACCAGCCTTTGCAGACGGTGGATCTGCGCCTCGTATTCCCGATGCCGAGGGTAGAACGCCAGCGCGAACGCGTACTGGGTGCGGATGACGGGATAGCGGTCAATTTCAGCCTCTGGCAGGGCGTTCATCCAGCGCAAGATTGTCTGATGGTAACCGCGGCGAAAGACGAGTTCCTCGACGCTCGCAGCGACCCATCGTGTGGCTTGCTCCCAGTCCTGCGCTCGGATCATGCAGCTGACAGCTTCTTCAACGTAGCCGTTGGCGTGCAACCAACTACCGCCGCGTTGCAGACATTCCCTGGCTTGCGCAGGCTGGGTGCGAAGATAACGCTCGCGCAAATACTCGCCAACCAGATGATGGAAGCGTACCCAGGAGCCGGATCGATCCAGCGGGATTAGAAATAGGTTGCGCAACAGCAGCCCCTGCAAGCGCTCTTCGGCGTCGGCCTCGCCGAGTGCATGAGCGAGCGGCCCGCTGATGCGCTCGAACATCGAGATCCGGAACACGAAGGTGCGCGTTCGTTCGTCCAGCCTCGATAAGAGGACTTCGCCCAGATAATCGACAAGGCTGCTGTCGGTCCCGGCAAAGTGCCCGATAAACTCGGCGCGATCCGTGATCCCGGTGAGCGCCAACGCTACGAATTCAAGCGCCGCGGGCCAACCTTCGGTTCTGGTGAGCAGACGCTCCAGATCCCGCTTCGGAAGATCTTGCCCGAGACGCTTCCGATAGAACTGCGCGGCTTCCTCGGGATCAAATCGCAGCTGCCGCGCGTCCAGCTCAAACAAATGTCGCCGCACGCGCAGGCCGCTCAACCGCAAGCTCGGCTTCTCGCGACTGCCGATGATCTGCTGCAGCGTCCGAGGTGCATAGTTCACGAGCCAGTCAAGGATCTCGAGGACCTCAGGCGACTGCACGAAATGCAGGTCGTCCAGAAAAAGCACCACGCGCTGTTCCAGCCGCGCAAGGTCGTAGGCGAGAGCCTCCAACAATGTCTTCGGGCCGCTGGGAAAATCAGCAGAGAGGTTGGCCCCCACCGCCTCACCGATGCGCGATTTCGCATTGTGCAGCGCAGCAACCAAGTGCCGCATAAAGCGCACTTTGTCATCGTCGTCCGGGTCCAAGGACAACCACGCGCACGGTACGTCGCCTTCGAGGAGCTGGGCATGCCATCGCGCCATCAGTGTGGATTTGCCGTAGCCGGCGGGTGCAACTACCAGAACGACTGGGTAGCTACCGTCGAGTACCTCGGTTGGGGAATCGAGTCTCGGGCGCGGCAGAGGCTTACCCGTCCCGGTTGCGGGATAAAGCTTCCCCTCAACGATCGCCGCCTCGTCCCGGTCTTCTGTCACGGCCGTTTTCTCCGTCGCCATGCTTTCAAGACTATCTCCGAAATCGATGACCTATCCAAGTCCCAACTTCGGATAGGGGCGGACCAGGAAGTTGGCGTCTATATCTGCCACTCGTCAGACGTATTAGTCGGGGGATAAGGATCGATGGCAATGGCACACCTAGACATGCAAACGACCCAGGTCACCAACCTCTCGCACGAAACGGATCTGCGAGACGTCTCGGGCGGCACGCTGGCCACTGCGAAACAAAGCGCGCGCCGACCACGTGAGTGGGTGCGTAATGTGTTGGCCCTGCTGGACGAGGCTGTTCGCCAACTTGAGCCGCGCGAAAAAGTCGCTCACGGCACGATAATCGCGGTCACTTCGCTATTACGGAGACAAATCGATTCGGATCCTGCGCAGCAGCGACCGGGCGGGGCCGGGCGATTGCTGGCCTGGCAGGCGCGCAGGGTGCGTGACTACATTGATGGCCATATCACTGGGCCGATACCCATCGCGGATCTATGCGCGCTTATTGACCGCAGCGAGGCGCACTTCTCGCGCTCCTTTAAGCGTACCTTTGGAGAGTCACCGCACGCTTTCGTGATCTCGCGCCGCCTGGAGCTGGCCGCGCGATCCATGCTTGAGACGGAGGCGTCCTTGAGCGACATTGCTCAGCAATGCGGATTCACCGACCAGGCGCATCTGTGCAAGCACTTTAAACAGTCAACCGGGCAGTCGCCGGCCGCGTGGAGACGCGGACGCAAAACGCAGGACTTTTGAAACACTGTGGCGAGCTATTCAAGAGAAGGCGTTCTCGCGAGGCCAGTCGGGTCGAACCCACAGCCAAGGCCGTGAATTCTAGAGGAAGCCAATCGCCTCGGCGCGGGCGACCGCCTGGGCACGAGTTCGGGTCGAGAGTTTGACGAAGATGCTCTTGGCGTGCGACTTCACGGTCTCCGGCGTGATGCCCAATGACTGTGCGATGCGCTTATTGGACATCCCGTGTGCGATCAATTCCAGGATGCCAGTCTCGCGACGTGACAGCGGGCGGTAGCTGATAGAGGAGGAATCTTCGGTGCTCGACGAGACTGTGGATCTGAGTAGAGTCGCGATATACGGCCGCAGATCGGACAGTCGGGGCTCATTTGTCGGCAGCGCGTAATAAAGACGCTCCAGCAGCATCAAGAGCGGCCGACCGGCATCCACAAAGACCATGCGCAGGCCACGTGCGGCGCCAATCTGCAGCCATGGGATCAGAAGCTCGTGACTGTCACCGATGGGACCGTGAGAAGCGGCCGCACCTGCGCGCCGCAGAGCAGTCTCGACCGCGGAATAGCTCAGAGTCTCATCGCGATGTTCCTTCGAATGCGAGGCTTTTGCCGCGACGCTCGCGCCGTGACTGCCATCCAATCGAACAACGGGCGCCTTACCTCTCAGTGTATTCCCCTCTGAGCCTTGTACGTCGTTGTAACGAAGTATGTCGAGGGTCCGGGCGTATTCCGACGATGCGATAGAGACCAATCTTGGCCATCGCCGGGCTCGGCCAAGTGCTTCCGTTTCGCGCAGAATTGCCGATGCGGCGCGGTGCCGACCCCGATGCAACGAGAGTCTCGCGAGGAGCACGCTCGCACGCGCAACGCACTCCGGCAATCCTGAGGCGCGGATCACTGCGAGCCGCGGCCGCAATAGAGCCTCCGCTTCCTCAAACCGACCTTGTTCGTATGCCACCTGTGCGAGCAGAGTTGCGGGAAGGGTGCTCATCGGTGAATGGCTGCCATAGCGCTGTCGCGCCAGCTGCAACGCTTCGGTCGCCAAGTTCGCCGATACAGCAAGAAGCAGGCGATCAAATGCAAGACCGGCGCTGATGCAAAGGCTCAATATACGTGGTGCGGCTTTCCCCCCAACCGGAGCAGCCAAGTAGTCCACCGGGTCTCGTGCGTAAACCTCCTCAGGTTCTCCGAGTTTCCAGTCCACATAGCGAAGAACAGTGGCTGCGGCCGTGTCGCCGCTCTGCCAAGCAACATTCGTGAGTATGTTGCGGGAGGCGGAAAAGTTGTCCTGCGCCGCCAGGATGGAGGCCTCCAGAATCCGCAGGGCGGCCACATAGCGCAAAAAGTGCGAACCGCTACGATTGCCCAACAGACGTTTAAGCTGCGCCGTCGCCCTTGCGGCATCATCGAGTCGCATGCCGATGAGGGCGGCACGGGCCCGGACGATTGCCCGGCGGACTGCCCCGGTATCTTCAGACAGGCGCGCTTGGCTCGCGCGACGCGCCGGGAACGGCACCACGGAACAATCTGGCGTTTTCCAGTCGCCCTGCTCGGCGAACAGATCAATGGCTGCCTCTGCACTCGTCATGGGCGCAGCGTAGAACACAGGTAGCCGGTGTGCTTGTAGATTGGGCGCGCCCATTTGTGCAATTCTGCGAACGCCTCAGGCGATTCCTTTGTGTGGACAACCATCGATGGTTGTGCTCCGAGATCGGGACCTTGATTGCCACGCAAGCCGACATGCAGTTGGTCGGGGAGGCCTCCCCCGGTAGGGAAGCTGTGTGCGCAGCCGCGAACACCGTATGCGATTGGCGCTGCCTGCGTTTATCCCCCGCAAGGGGGAGCGCTCTGTGAATCGGCGAGCTCTAATCTGCCTCCAGTATTCGGTATCTGGGAATCTGCCATTCCGACCAACGAGCAATTCGTATGTCGATCGTGACCGAAGGTGTCAAGCCGGTGAAGCCGCCGCCCGAGCCGAGCGTCGATTTCTACGAGCTGGCTGAAACCTTGCCTGCGGAGGAGATCGCGACTCTCAAGCAGGTGCGGGAATCCATGCAGAGGAAGGTCGCACCAGTCATTAACAAGTATTGGTCCGAAGATTCATTTCCGTTCGAATTGCTGCCGGCGCTCAAGGACCTCAATGTCATGGGTGCGGGGCTTGAAGGTTACGGATGCCGAGGCGGAAGCGCACTGCTTTTTGGTTTGATTGCGATGGAGATGGCGCGATTTGACGCCTCGATCGCCACCTTCGTCGGTGTTCACAGCGGCCTGGCGATGGGGTCCATCTACATGGGTGGATCGGAAGAGCAGAAAAAGAAATGGCTGCCGCCGATGGCGCGCATGGAGAAAATTGGTTGTTTTGGTTTAACCGAACCCTTGGTCGGGTCGGGCGCCGGCGGCGGACTCACGACGACGGCCAAACGCGATGGCGACACCTGGATTCTCAACGGCCAGAAGAAGTGGATCGGGAATGCGCCATGGTGTGACATCTCGATCATATGGGCGCGTGATCTCACCGACAATCAGGTCAAGGCCTTTATCGTGGAGAACAAGAGCACGCCTGGATTCAGCGTGGAGAAAATACAGAACAAGATTGCGCTGAAGGTCGTTCAAAATGGCTTGATCACACTGAACAATTGCCGCGTGACGGAGGAGAACCGTCTGCAGCAGGACAGCTCCTTCCGTGATACAGCGAAGGTGCTGCGTATGACGCGCTTTCTCGTAGGGTGGGAAGCGACAGGGTGCCAAATGGGCGCCTACGAACACGCGGTTAAGTACGCCCAGCAGCGATTGCAGTTTGGAAAGCCGATCGGATCTTTCCAACTGGTACAAGACCTACTTGCCAAGATGCTCGCCAATATCACCGCGTGCCAGTGCATGGTCGGTCGCATGGCCCAGTTGCAGGCGGAAGGTAAACTCAGTGATGCTCATGCCGCGCTCTCCAAGGCGTTCACGACGGCCAGAATGCGCGAGACCGTCGCTTGGGCTCGCGAGCTCTTCGGTGGCAACGGCATTACTCTTGATTATGACGTCGCACGGTTCTTCGCCGACTCGGAAGCGCTCTATTCGTACGAAGGTACATACCAAATGCAGAACCTGATCGTCGGCAAGGCGATCACCGGTCTCAGCGCCTTCGTTTGACTCGAACCGCTAAAGCATCCGCTCCGAATTGTTATGGCTCCCCACATTGAAAGGAAATGGTTCTTATCATGAGTTCATTAACAGATGAGAACGGCCGGCTGCCTGTCAGGACGGGGGCACAACGATCAAGTAAGAATCTTGCTGAACCAACCCGCAGACAAGTCTTGGCAGGCGGCGCCGCAGTGTTGCTCCTCGGGAGCATCCCGCCTGTTGCTTTCGCTGCGCAACCCAAACGGGACGAATCTCGTTCTAAAAGCTCTGGAGGACTTCAAATGGATACGTTTACTACCAAAGATGGCGTCAAAATCTTCTATAAGGACTGGGGCAGTGGCCAGCCGATTGTGTTTCACCACGGATGGCCCCTGACAGCGGACGACTGGGACGCCCAGATGATGTATTTCGTTCTGCGTGGTTATCGTGTCATTGCCCATGACCGACGCGGCCACGGACGCTCCATGCAAACGGCGAACGGTAACGACATGGACACGTATGCAGCGGATATGGCGCAGCTGGCCGCCCATCTTGACCTGCGCAATGCCATACACGTCGGACATTCAACCGGCGGCGGCGAAGTGGCGCGCTACGTGGCGCGCCACGGTCAGCCGCAAGGGCGGGCGGCGAAGGCGGTTCTGATTGGGGCGGTACCGCCGATCATGGTCAAGTCGGAGAAGAATCCCGGCGGCTTGCCGCTCGAGGTCTTTGATGGCTTCAGAAAAGCACTTGCGGAGAATCGCGCGCAGTTTTTCCGTGATGTGCCCGCCGGCCCGTTTTATGGGTTCAACCGCCCGGGCGCCACGGTTTATCAGGGCGTCATCGACAACTGGTGGCGTCAGGGAATGTCGGGCGGCGCCAAGGCACACTACGACTGCATCAAGGCGTTCTCCGAAACCGATTTCACCGAGGACCTCAAGGCGCTTAGCGTTCCAACCCTCATCATGCATGGAGACGACGATCAGATCGTACCCATTGCAGACTCCGCGCTGCTGTCGGCGAAATTGGTAAAGAACGCAACGCTCAAGGTCTACAAAGGCTATCCCCATGGCATGTGCACCACGCACCCGGAGGTGATTAATCCTGACCTCCTCGCCTTCGTTAAGGGCGGGTAGCGCACGTTTTTGCACATTTTCATGAGACCGGTATGGATCCCACATTGAACGACAATATCTTTCATGGATTGAAGGTCGTGGACCTCGCAAGCTTCATCGCGGGTCCGAGCGCCGCCGTCATCCTTTCCGATTTCGGCGCCGATGTCATCAAGGTGGAGCCGCCGAGCGGCGACCTCTGGAGACATGCACACCAGGTTCCGCCGCAGCCACAGGCGAAGGATCCTTATCCTTGGCACCTAGCCAACCGCAATAAGCGCGGCATGACGCTCGATCTTAAATCTGCGGGCGCTCCACCGGTTCTTCAGGAGAACGGGCCGGAGCGGCCAGATTTCAAAATCAAGCTGTTCGCGGACATGGATGCCGTGACGCCTCCGGACTCGCTCATCGCATCGAGTTCCTCGTCGCTGACGATGAGTCTCGTTCAATCACAGTGTCGGCATCCCGAGCGGTGTGTTATTGGGCACCCATTTAATCCGCCGCACGTAATACCCTTGGTCGAAGTCGTGGGGGGCGCGAAGACATCACCCGCAGCTGTTCAGCAGGCGATGGCCTTCTACAAGTCAATTGGCAAGCGGGCAATCCTCTTGCGCAAGGAAGTCCCTGGACACGTGGCAAACCGACTCCAGGCTGCACTCTACCGGGAGGTGCTGTATCTCATTGAGCAAGGTGTATTGAGCGTGGCGGACGCCGATGACGCAGTCAGCTGGGGACCGGGACTTCACTGGGGTGTGATGAGCCCGAGTCTGCAATTCCACCTGGGAGGAGGGGCGGGCGGTATTCAGCACTTTATCGAGCATCTGTTGCCCGTGATGTCATCGGGTCTCTGGAAGACACTCGGGAGCCCGGCCGTGACCCCCGAGCTCAAACTAACGCTCACCGACGGGGTACTGCAGGAGGCAGGCAAGCGATCGGTGGCGCAGCTCGCTGCCGCCGAGAATGAAGTGCTTCTGGGACTCCTCAGCTTGCGGGCCAAACACGGCTGAGTACCCGGCAGCGAGCAATCCCGCGCTACCAGGAGGAATTCGTTGGTCATGCGACCGCATGAATCGGCCCATTCCGCGCAGACTCGTACAAGAGCTGCGCGAAAACTGGCCTCAGTATGCAACCAGCATTTCTTGCCGCCTTGGAGATGCGCATGAAAATCTTAATTGCAATTGAGTTGATCATCGGTGCGATTTTCGTAGTCGCGTTTTGGTACAAGAGTCCCGAGCTAGTACTGTCGCGCTACTCAGGTCTGCGACTGCTGGATCCATATGACGATGCCGAAAATGATGATGCGCGGGCGTACTCAGCAATGTTGCGCACTCAAGTCATTCGCGTCACCGCTGATTCTCATCAATTTGGGATGGATCCGCATCCGTGAAAAAACTGGATCAGATGTTCGACACGCAACAATTTGCGGAGGCTTTTGCCGCCGCGATCGAAAAAGCGGATTCGGCGCTTCAGATATGTCGAGCTGAGACTAGCGCGGGGTCGGCGAGCAAGGCTGTGCCTGTAGGAGCGGAAGTATCACAAAAGAGTGGCCGGAAAGCGGTGTGCGATGTGGACGCCGATCCGCCGGCCAGAAGTCAACCCTCACTCCCGCGGGTCATAATCCTTTCTGGTCGGCTAAGGGATTCGAATTAGCGCGATAACCAATTGTAAAGCGTTTATAAAGACAGTTGAGACGAGTTACCGAGAAAAGTTTCCCGCCACGGTAAATATCATTTCACCGCGCTGGATCCCCGTGGACTCCGGGCCAATGCGTTGGAATCGATCGGCGTGCCGATCGAACTCGAAGCGTTTAATTGAGTGGCAGTGTTTCGAAGAATTGAAATAGCGGTACACAAATGTTGAACTTGATCTTCACTCAAATCGCGAAGCAACTGCTTGTTGACTTGACAGAAACGGGCAAACATTGAGTGATAGAGGTTGCGGCCCTTCTCGGTCAAAACAACCTGCGAAAATCGTGCGTTCCTTGAATCGGCCAAGCGCTTAAGGTATCCCTCGCGTGCCAGAGTGCCGATGGCGCGCGAGGTCTGAGCGATATCCAGCTCAGCGCGCTTTGATAAGTCGCTGACAGTAATTCCCTCCGCCGCTGATAGCGCCGCCAGAATGCGCCATCGTCGCCGGCTCACGCCAAATTCGACTTGGCACAATCGTTCAATCACGTATCCGCATTCCCGATACAGCAAGTACAGCTGATAGTCCAACATGTCTTCTATGCCAGCCGGCTGGGTCAAAAGCGACGTAGGCTGGGTCGCTGCTTTCACCTGGGCTGTCATGGATTGTGGTGCGCCATCTTTCGAGAATTGCTTTACGCGACATTGAATGATACCGCGGGTCGATTGGAGGAGGGCGGATCGAGATTGCAGGTTTGATTGCATCAAATGTAGGGGGGTCGCCTATCATTCATGCTTGGCCGCGTCGTTGGAACACGACTCCCAAGCTTTCTTAGACCCATCGATCGTTATGTGCGGATCATTGGACAAAAGGTGGATCACGTACAATGTAATCGATTCGCACGCACCGTCCCCATGGCGCTGCTTTGTTCGTGCGTCGTTCACTCGGCCGTGGCAACCGAGGCGTATCGGCCAATGCAGAGCTTGCTCGCGCCGCGGAGGCGGAAAAACTGCTTGCGGACGCGAACAATGCGCAACAACGAGAGGAGGCGAATAAGCAGCTGGCCGAACGGGCTGCAGAAGTCGCGAGGATTCGAGTCCAACTCGAGCATGAAAAAGAGCAACGACTGTTGGAGAGAATTCCAATAATTGTTCAATCGATGAAGGTTGCGCGTACCAAGTACCGTTACGCTAGGGCGCGGCAGGGTGCGGTCGTCTATGTTTGTGTCACTGCCGCCGCGGCTATAGGTACGAACGTCTTCACTGACTGGAATCCTTGGCTGGGCCTCGTGAGCGCCTTTCTTGTAGGCGGGGTTACAATTCTATTTTCTAGTTTTGTATTCGATTCGAGATTTAGTAAGCGAGCGATTCGCCTTCGCCAAGAGTCGTTCGAGCATTCGGCACAAAGCATGAACTTCAAGGCAGAGTTAGATGCCTACAATATTGACTGGGACAGATGGGCAGTTACGCTCAAAAAAGCACCGCCTGTAGAGCTTCCGCCAACGAGAATGTGATATTCCGTCATCAACATTGAACGACTTTAGGCGGCAACAAATTTGGGTCGTGCGGCCAACGCCTCGAACGACCGGGTTCTCGGCCGTTTAACATACAGCCCGTTCAACGTAGTTCATGGTCCGGAGGCATCCAAGGACAGCCGAAATCTCGCGCGATTTTTCGGCGCTAAAACTGGAACCGTTTTTGGAACCGTGGGCGTCTGGGACCTGGAACCGTGAGCAGGTGTGGGTGAAAAACTCTAAAATGTGAAGTTCCAGATCTAAGGTGACATTCTGGCTCCGTTCCCATCCCAGGAGGAGCCCATGAACAAGAATGAACTGAATCGATTGGTAGCCTGGCGTCTGAAGC